>OGDI01000004.1_pt1 | contig 133587 bp, 91 predicted proteins | sample 1570421 | NCBI WGS metagenome assembly OGDI01 (sample SAMEA2582174, study PRJEB24529) | metagenome | reverse complement strand
TTCCTCGTAACTTCCAAGGTTTTAGGGAAAAAATACTTGAAAAGGGGGAGGAGAACGAAAAAAAATAGGCGGCTCCCGGAATTGAGAGCCGCCTATTGATATTTAAATTTGTTTGATGAAGCAAATGCTTACTTCTTTGTGAACTCACACTTAGCATAGCCGTTAGCCCATGCATAAAGTTTGATGTCGTATGTACCTTCTTCTGGTACGAACTGTTTCTGTGGAGCATTGTTAGAGAATACAAATTTATCGCCATCAAATCCCCACTGCATATCCCAAGCATCGTTAGCACGGAACTTGCATTCACCTGCTTTCAGCTTAATGTTCTTCGCTTCCCAATAGCGACCTTCCTTAGTTTCTTTGTTGTAAGGAACATAAGTCAAGTCCACGTCAGAATCCCAACCATTAGGGGCTGCGCTACCAATAATACCGATAGAAGTGATAGGAGTCAATGTATATGTCTTAGCAGACAAGTCTACATCTACCTTGTAGTAACCTGCAGGTTCTGTTATTACGATGTTGGCTGCATTTGGAGCTGTATCGAAGTTTGCGCCATAGCCAGTACCACTCCAGTCTGGCGCTGTAGTGAACTTAAATCCGTTCTGATTGAGGTACATGAAACCTGTGAAGTGTACACCATCACCTGCGAGATAGTCATATCCATCCCAGCCGTTAGCATCGCCCTTCATGTATAGCTCTGGGGCTGCCTCAATGGTATAAGAATAGTCCATCATGTTGAGAGTGAGCTTGTACTTGCCAGGCTCTTTAATCATACCTGCACCAGGACCAACGTTTGTCAACGATCCTTCCATGCTGTCGCTTCCGTTTTGCTTAGGTCCTACTACGCCATCAGCCCAGAAGTTATCAGAATCAATGTTCTTCTTAGGAATAATCTTCCAATACTGGTCAGCCTTTTTTGTTTCGAAAGTGATAGTGAAAATAGGATCGTCATATACATCTTTGTCGCTGTGCATGAATGCCTGTTTAGCACTTACAGTATTCCAACCGTCAACGGCTGCGGCATCACCAACGGCTTCGACATTAAACATATCGCCTACGAGGTAGTAGCCAGAATCAATGAATGGAGACTTTGGAGTCATCTCAAGGTTAAATTTACCAGCATCAATAAGAACAGCATCACCATTTTTGACCGCATTTAAATAAACATGGGCAACAAAAGAGTGAGCTATAGGACGCCTGCCATAAAAAGATACTATTACTTCTGAAAGATCTGCAACAGCGGCCTTACCCTCAATGCTTGCATTAACGGTTTTCTTGATTGCATTATCTTCTCCTTGAGGCATAATCTCTAAGCGAGCATTATCAAGTGTAAAACCTTCAGGAAGAGCTGCTTCGCTCAATGTGAAGATGCTGACACTATCTGTTGTCACATTGGAACAGTCGATGGACTGAACTACTGGTGTTGCAGTAAAGCCAGGAATCGTGATAGCTTCTTCCTCTGGATTGTGCTGTGGTTGAGCCCAATCATCGTAGTCGCCGTTGCAGCTGGCAAGTGTAACACTTGCCAAGACTGCTAAGCTATATAAAAATTTCTTTTTCATTTTGCTTTCATCTTAAATTATTTAACTTCAGCTTTATTTGTATCAAAGTTGACATACAACTTCTTGCCAGGGGTGGTAGCTACAGAGTAATCTGAACCCACGTTCTTTGCCCAACTGTCTATAATATTATGTTTACGCCAGAACACGTTGCCCTTGTAAATAGAGAACTCTGTGCGATACCAGTCGATGTCACCGACCTTGACAGCAACACGAAGTTCGCAGCCGGCTGCGAATGCAGGAGAAACCCAATCACCACTTGGATCGTCTGGAGGTGTCAGAGCATTTTCGTCAGCAAAGCCCCAATCGGTTTGACCAATACAAGCACCAATCAGGCAAACCTGAGTCTTGTAAACAGTCAGTGTCCAGTTGATGTTCTTCTTGTCTTTGGAAATCTTACCCTTGAAGTGGAGAGTGTACCAACCTGCGTTGGCTACCTTGAGGTTTTGGTCGTTACCTGCAGTGATACCTGCACCAGCTACATCGTTGATTTCCTTGATTTGGTTGATGCCGAGTTTGTCATTGATCTCGGTACCCCAATTGAATTCGCCACCAGCTGGCACGTAGATGATACCATAGTAGTTGCCCTCCAAGCCTTCTACCTGTGGAATAGACTTCCAACTCTCCCATGGTTTCTGGATAGAACTTCCAGTCAAGAAGAGGTTTTCTGTGAACTTAGCGTCAGGAATAGTAGCCTTCACAGAAGGCAAGGTGATGACATTTGAATAGGTCTCGCCCAAGGTTTGATTCAAAGTACCGCCAATGACTGCACGAAGGCGGATATAAACAGACATCTTCTCTGGAATATTTGCTTCAGGATTGGCAGCCCGGAAGAGAGATACAACAGCTTTGTTTGCTTCGTATGCATTAAAATCCAAACTGCTTGGATTCTCTGCGTATGTCGCCAACTCTTTATGAGTGACTGTAGGGTCGCTGACGAATGCAGGGTCGATAGAAACCTGTGCATAATACTTCACAGGGTAAGGTACTCCACCATAATTTGGCTGAGAGCATGTCAGTACCAAGTTTTTTGCACTGTTGAGGTCGTAGGTATTGTTTTCTGCAAGAGCAGGAATGTTCAATACAAATCCCTCAGCAAGATGACTCAGGTCCAATGAAGGGTTGCTGTCTCTGTCTTCATCACAGGATGTAAAGAGCAAAGGGAGTACCAATGCTGGCAGCAACATGAATTTGAATATCTTTTTCATAATTGATTTCATTTAATTAAATCTGGTTTCCAAACAATTAATATTTTGGGTTCTGATGCATGTTAGGATTGTTTTTGATCTCATTGTCTGGAATAGGATAGACGTCATAGTATGCAGGAATACCTGCGCCATTTTCTGCACCACCCTTGTAACTCCAGAGATACTTAGAACCAGTGAACAAGCCAAAGCGAACCAAGTCTGAACGACGGCGACCTTCCATATAGAACTCACGGCACCATTCATCGATAAGAGTCTGCTCATCTACTGATGTAGCTTTCGAGACACGGTTGGCACGGTCCTGAACCTTCAGGATGTCATCCAAACCATCCTGACCAAGGCGATACTTAGCCTCTGCACGGGTCAGATAGATTTCTGCCAAACGGAACACAGGAAAGTCGGTATCAGAATAGTTCTGGTCGTGCTGTGTGGTACCATCTGCGTGGAGATTGCTCCACTTTACAAAAGACGCACCATTCAGAGGACCTGTGATAGCCTCACCAGGATTGATTGTACGAACTTTGCCTTCTTCGCAGCCACCTACACCCATATATAACAGGGCACGATCGTCTCCAGCCTTTGCGATCACGTCAGCAGTGCCGTAACCCTTCTCGCTATCTTTTGCAATCACCTCTTCTTTTGAAGGATTTTGCAAGACATCACCAACTGTAGCCATAGGGATGTCCTTCTTGTTAGGGAAGAACTTCTCAACCATGTTTTCGCGGGCAAACATACATTTCCATGGGTCACCTGTGCTTGCATAAGGCATACCAGCGATAGTGGATGCCGATACGAGGTAAGTGGTACCTGCATACGCACGGGCCTTCAAACCATCCTGACGGATAGGGAAGATGATTTCCTTCATAGCCTCTGGGTTGCAGTCATTGTCGCCCATAAACAACTGCTGATAACCGCTATAGCCATTCTTTTCTGCACGACAAAGATCGTATTTACCGCTGTTGATAATCTTGTCGCAATAATCGATAGCCTTCTGGTAGTCCTTCACCTTACCATCGGTATAAACTTCAGAGTTAAGAGCCAAGCGGGCATGAAGTGCGTATGCTGCGCCACGGTCGGCACGTCCGAAATTCTCACTGTTATTATAAGCGCCCACCTCAGCCATCAGAGGCTCAATGGTGGTCAACTCATTATCCAACCAGTCGTAGAGATCCTTTCCCTTTTTCTCGGTAGGGAGACTATCGTCGAAAGTGAGCTTGAATGGAGCCCTGCGATACAGGTCAAGGAAATAATAGTAGTTCAGTGCACGGAGGAAGCGAACTTCTGCAATCTGATCATCACTTAACTTGCCAGTCTGCTCAGCAATAAATTGGTTATACAAGGTGATGTCGAAAATGAGACGCTGGTATGCCCAGTTTACACGGTCATTACCGCTATTCCAACTTAAATTGGTGATAGGAGCGATGGCATTATCGGCCTGATATGCCCATGCTGTCTCGTCAGTCATCAACTCTTGCAGGTTGAAAATGGTACGGATGAATCCGCTCTCACCCTCATCGCAACTCAAGTCTGCTGAACCAGCAGGACCTTTCTGTCCAGTAAGACCAAGAGTAGCATACTGCTTGGCCAAGAGACCCTCTACTGTATATGTTGGGGTAGACTGTGGGTCAATGGACTTGATATTCAGTTCGTCTGCGCAAGAGACAAAGCCCATGCACAAAACACTCGCCATTGCAGTCGTTATAAATATTTTTTTCATAATTGTCTCCTTTTTTATTTTTAGAAGTTAAGATTCAAACCAAGCTGGAAGCTTATTGGACGTGGGTAAGGATTGCTATCGATACCGTTGCTTACCTCTGGGTCGATACCCTTGTACTTGGTAATGATGAATGGGTTCTGTACGGTGAAGAAGATGCGTCCGCTGCAAATCTTCTCTGCACCTGCCTTGATCAATGCTGGGAAGCTATATCCCAAAGTCATGTTGCTGCACTTCAGGTAAGAAGCATTGCGTACAAAGTAGTCACTGGTATTGGTGGTGAGATCTGTTGTACCCTTAAAGCCAAGATTGACGGCCTCTGCAGTTGTGTTTCTGAAGAGATTGGTATCGTTGATTTTCATCAACTCAGCTTTTGAGTTCAAGAAATCGTAGTACACATAGTTGCCGATAGATGCATGGAAGGCAGCACTGAAGTCCCAGTTCTTATAGATGAACTTGGTGGTGAAACCCATGATGACATCAGGAGCTGGGCTCTTGTAGCAATAACGGTCGTCATTATCAATCTTGCCGTTACCATCACGGTCAACATACAGTCCCTCAATAGGCTTGCCGTTCTCGTCGTAAACCTGCTGGTAAACATAGAACGAATTGAGAGGTTCGCCAACCTTGTTCACCTGTACCAATGTGTTGTTACCACGAGATACCTTGCTACCTGTCCAAACCCAGTCTTGCAAACCAGCCTCTAACTCTGTGATTTCATTGTGGTTCCATCCTACGTTGTAGGTTACATCCCACACGAAGTCCTTAGTGACGATAGGCTTCACATTGAATGCCAATTCCACACCATAGTTTTCTACAGCACCGATGTTCTTCAAGAGATTGTCACCAAAGTTGGTACCACCGGCAATGGAAACTGTTGCCAACAGGTCGGTAGTCTTACGATAGTAACCATCAATATTGAAGCCGAAGCGACCATTGAGAGCGGTGAAGTCAAGACCGCCATTATAGGTTGTGGTCTTTTCCCATGTCAGCTCAGTGTTGTATCTTGTTGGGCGCATGGTCTGATAATACTTGTCACCAAATGGATACTGTGCATAAGTGTCGCTGATGGTATATTTAGGAGTATAGTAGAAGTCGTCAATACCATTCTGCTGACCTGTCATACCCCAACCCAAGCGGAGTTTCAATTCATCCAACCATTTTACATCCTTCAGGAATGGCTCGTTGTTGATCTTCCATGCAAAGGCTGCTGCTGGGAAATAACCCCACTTCTTGCCCTTTCTGAAGCGAGAAGAACCATCGGCACGGAAGGTTGCTGTAAGCAAATAGCGATCCAGCAAGTTATAGTTGAAACGTCCGAAGTAGGATACCAAAGAGTTGTGACTCTTCCACATGGTGTTTGCCTTATATTGTGGGTTATTCACGTAGTTCCATTCTCCATCTTTTAACTCTGGATTGGTATCTCTCAAATACTCATCGATACCGCTTCCGAAGTTATAGGTTGTTCTGTGATAGTGGCTCTGCTCAGCACCTGCCATGATGTCGATGTCGTGCACACCAAACTTGTGGGCATATTCAGCAAAAGCTTTTCCTTCGATGCTGTATTTGTATTGATGGTCAGTACCATACCAACCAAAATAGTTGTTGGATGATGAATACTTGTTAATATCATTATGTTGCTTGGCATCAGTGTACTGTGCACCGATGGCAGCGTGCAAATGCAAGTCTTCGAAGCCATGAATCTTATAATCTACCTCTAAGTTTGAAGATATGTCATTAGTATTGGCTATCATCTTTTGGTTGTTGAGGAGAGCTACAGGGTTCTGAGGAACCTGACTCTTGGCTATCTTTGTCCAGTTAGGATCTGTAATCTTGTCGCCTTTGTTGTCCAGATACTGGAAATATCCACCTACAGTATTGTACATCTCATCGTTTACACGAACAGGCTGTGTTGGATCCATGGTCAACGCTGCACCGATGGCATCACCAAAATTGGCATAGCGATCCTTTTCGAACATGTACTTCGCTGTGAAGTTGATGTTCAAGTGCTTGTCGAGGAAGGAAGGAGCCAAATTGACAGAAGTGTTGAAACGCTTCATCCAACTGGTCTTAACGATACCGTTGTTGTCTTCGAAACCTAAGCCAACACGGTAAGGCATATTCTTCAAGCCACCCTGTATGCTGATGTTGTGGTTGGTAGAGATGGCAGTGCGGAAAATCTCGTCCTGCCAGTCGGTATCGGCAGTTCCCAAACCGCTAGTGTCAATACCCAGATTGGTAAGAGCCTGCTTGTATTCGCTGGCATTCATTACCTCATATTTCTTCTGGATGGTTGACAAGGTAACATCACCATTATAGGTAACGGTAGGTCTCTGACCAGCACGTCCCTTCTTGGTGGTGATGATGATGACACCATTAGAAGCACGAGAACCATAGATGGCTGTTGCCGAAGCGTCCTTCAATACAGTGAAGCTTTCGATATCGTTAGGGTTAATCATCGCCAAGACGTTACTTGTACCCTTCAGATTGTTATTATCAATAGCCAAACCATCGATTACGTAGAGAGGGTCGTTAGAAGCATTCAGAGAGGCACCACCACGGATACGAATCTGTGCACCAGAACCAGGCTGACCGCCACCAGTCTGTACGTCAACACCGGCAATCTTACCTACCAACATATCAGAGGCACTGCTTGTGATACCCTTTGACATCTCATCTGGCTTGATAGCTGTAACAGAACCAGTCAAGTCGTTCTTCTTAGCGCGACCATAACCAATGACAACGACCTCGTTCAAAGACTTCTGGTCGTCAACCAAGGTAATCATCATGTTAGATGTTGCTTTGATTGTTTTTGGTGTCATTCCCAGATAGGTGAAAGTAAGATTGGCACCTGGCGCTGCATCAACTGAGAAGTTACCATCCATGTCGGTAATGCCCACTGCCTTACCGTTAACTGTAATGGTAGCACCCATGATAGGCTCACCAGAAGCATCCTTCACATGTCCCTTAATTGCATTACTCTGCGCAAAGGAACTCACCGTCAGAAGCAGACCGCTTGCTAGGGTCAACGCTCTGAGAGGCAATTTAATTTTTACCTGCTTCATCATTTGCTTGATTTTTAAGTTAATGTATTATATTAAATTATTTACTTTTTCGTTCTTTTCGGCTTAAGTTGTCATCGTTCCTACTCTAAAATACCGCTCTGGCTCTTTTCGGGGTCTTTCTGGCATCTTGCTTATATTATATAAGGTAGGAATGGGGCGTTTACCCATAAACTTGTCGTTTCTGTGTGCAAAATTAAGTTCTTTTCTCTTATGTTGTACTATTTTTATGTTAATTCCGTTATTTATTTTGTGCAAACGTTTGCACAGAAATTACTTGATTTAAGTCAAGAACTTTGAACTGATATTAAGGATATTTCGTAATTTTGCAGCACAACTAATAGCAATGGGCGATAAAGAAACAATAACAATGAAAGATATAGCTCGCGATCTGGGCGTAAGTGTTGCCACGGTGAGCCGAGCATTGAAGGACAGTTCTCGTATCAGTACTGCCCAAAAGGAGCGTATTCAGAAATACGCGCGTGAAAATAACTTCTTCCCTAACTTCCTGGGTGAAGCTTTAAGACATAATAAGGTGAAGCCGATGAAGGTGATTGGAGTTATTGTACCTCAGGTGGTACACTATTACTTCATGTCGGTGCTTTCGGGCATCGAGGAAGAGGCTAGAGCCAGAGGTTACCGTGTGATGGTGGCGCAGAGTAACGAGCGTTACGATAAGGAGGTGGCCATCTGTGAAGACTTCTATCAGAACAAGGTTTGTGGCATCATCGTTTCACAGGCGAAGGATACCAAGCAGTATGATCATTTCGAAAAACTGCTGCAGAATGGGGTGCCGCTCATCTTCTATGATAGAATATGTACGGGCGTGAACTGCTCGCGAGTGGTGGTAGATGACTATATGGGTGCCTTTACTGCCGTTACCCACATGATTGATACGGGCTGCAAGAAGATTGCCTTCTACGGCTCGCCGATGAATCTGGAAATCTCCAAAAACCGATATAACGGTTATCATGATGCGCTGGTAAAGCATGGTTTGACGGAGAACCCTGACTGGGTGAAGATCTGCGATGACCGTGCCAGTGCCGAAGCAATAACGCCGGATATTCTGAAAGGGGAAGATCGTCCGGATGCGTTCTTCGCCATCAATGATGATACGGCAATCGGCATTCTCTATACCGCCAAGCGGATGGGGCTCAAGGTGCCTGAAGAAATCAGTATCTGCGGATTCACCAATGGTGACCGTGCCAAGGCGTGCGACCCGATGCTTACTACGGTTGAGCAGCGAGGTGTTGCCGTAGGCGAGGAAGCTGCCAATATCCTGATTGGTCAGGTGGAAGGCTCCATCCCTAGAGATGAGGTGGAGAAGAGAGTGGTGAGAACACGACTCGTGGTGAGAGGAACAACAAGATAAAAATATAAAAACAATATAACGATGAAACAAAAACCTGATTTAAGTTTCTGGAAGCTCTGGAACTTGAGCTTCGGATTTTTCGGAGTACAGATTGCCTACGCCCTACAGAGCGCCAACATCTCCCGAATCTTTGCAACGTTGGGTGCTGACCCACACAACTTGAGTTATTTCTGGATTCTCCCTCCTCTGATGGGAATCCTAGTACAGCCTATCGTGGGCACGTTGAGCGATAAGACGTGGTGCCGCTTCGGTCGCCGCATCCCTTATCTCTTTGTGGGTGCTACGATTGCCGTCCTGGTAATGTGCCTGCTGCCGAACGCCGGTTCGCTCGGATTGACCGTGAGCGGTGCGATGCTCTTCGGTCTGATAGCGCTGATGTTCCTCGATACGAGCATCAACATGGCGATGCAGCCGTTCAAGATGCTGGTAGGCGATATGGTAAATGAAAAACAGAAGGCAAAGGCTTACTCTATCCAGAGTTTCCTCTGCAATGCCGGTTCTGTAGCCGGATATATCTTCCCATTCCTCTTTACCTTCCTCGGTATCAAGAATTATGCTGAGAAGGGTGTGGTTCCTGATTCTGTCATCTGGTCGTTCTATATCGGTGCGGCTATCCTGATTCTCTGTGTTATCTACACCACGATGAAGGTGAAGGAGTGGAATCCACAGCAGTATGCGGACTATAATGAAGCGAAGAGTGAAGAGGGAGGAGTGAAGAATCCTAATGCTGAGGCTTCTGAAGACAAGGCCGGTTGGATTACTTTGCTGCGCAAGGCGCCATCTACCTTCTGGAAGGTGGGACTGGTTCAGTTCTTCTGCTGGGCTGGTTTCCTTTATCTCTGGAATTATTCTACGGGAGCCATCGCTGAAACCGTATGGAATACTACCGACCCTGCTTCTGAAGCATTCCAGGAGGCAGGCAACTGGGTGGGCATTCTCTTTGCAGTTCAGGCTGTAGGTAGTGTTATCTGGGCTGTCGTTCTCCCTCAGTTTAAGAATACGAAGGTGGCATACGCTGTCAGCTTGATTATTGGTGGTGTGGGCTTTGCTCTCATTCCATTCCTGCATGACCAGTACTTGCAGTTTATTCCATTCCTGATGATTGGTGCCGGTTGGGCAGCCATGCTGGCTATGCCTTTCACCTTTGTTACCAATGCTTTGCAGGGATATGGTCACATGGGTGCTTACCTGGGTTTGTTTAATGGAACCATCTGTATCCCTCAGATTGTGGCTGCCATCTGCGGTGGAACTGTCCTGAGTCTGGTGGGTTCTCATCAGAGCGATATGATGATTGTGGCAGGTATTCTGCTGATTGCAGGTGCACTGTCTGTAAGCATCATCAAGGATAAGAAATAGGTGTAAGTATCAGAGTAAACGATTAATTGATTGTTTCTACGGAGTGGAAAATGTGCAAACGTTTGCAAGGTTTGTGTGAGAAAAAAATGCAAATTTCTGATACGTTTATCATACGTTTTTCTTACCTTTGTAGCAGCAAATATAAATTATAACATTTTCAAGAGCCTTTAAGAGTCTTATGACAGTACAGTTTAATATTGAGTATAAAGCAATGTTCGGCGAACAGATCGTCGTAAACATTCAGACGGAGGAAGGTGGACTGAAACTTCCTCTCGAGACAACAGATGGTGAAAGATGGGCATGCGACTGGGGTGTTGAATCACCAGAGAAATCGTATACCTATTATTATAGTGTAGAACGTGAAGGAAGAGCAGTCAAGACCGAATGGCTTATGATTAAGCATCAGCTCGATGTAAATGCCAAGAAGGCTGCGGTTTATACCCTTTACGATCATTGGAAGGCTATGCCTGAGGATGCTTTCCTCTACAGCAGCGCCTTTACCGATTGCATCAATCATCAGGTTCCACAAGAGATGAAGCCGGAAACGGGCAGCAAGATTGTGCGTCTGATAGTCCGTGCTCCTCAGCTTCGTGATGGTGAGCGTCTGGGTGTATTGGGTGCAGATAAAGCTTTGGGTGCTTGGGATGTGCAGAAGATTCTTCCGATGACTCAGCATACCTATAATGAATGGGTTGCTGATATTGATGCGACTCATCTTGAGGGCAGTCATCTGGAGTTTAAGTTCGTGGCTTTCAGAAATACGAAGAACGAGCTTCTTTGGGAAACCAGTATGAACAGAACCGTGGATTTGCCGGAGATGAAGGCAGGTGAGTTGGTATCTTATGAACTCGACCAGGCTTTCTTCGCTCTGTATAACCGCAAACTTGCCGGAACGCTGGTGCCAGTGTTCTCATTGCGTACCCGTAAGAGTGCCGGTATCGGTGATTTCGGTGATCTGAAGACCATGATAGATTTTGTGGCTTCTACCGGTCAGAAGGTGCTCCAGCTCCTTCCTATCAATGATACCACCATCACTCATACATGGACCGACAGTTATCCATATAGCTGCATCAGCGTCTTCGCCATTCATCCGCAGTATGCCAACCTTCATGCTCTTCCTGAGTTGAAGGATGCAAAGGCTCGTGCTGAGGCTGAGAAGACACGTGCTGAGTTGAACGCACTGGATAAGATAGACTACGAAAAGGTAAATGATTTCAAGATAAATTACTTGCGCCAAATCTTCAATCAGGAAGGTGAAAAGATGATGAAGACAGCCGAATACAAGGCTTTCTTCCAGGATACTGAACAGTGGTTGGTTCCTTACGCCCAGTATTCATACCTGCGTGATAAGAATGGTACGGCTGATTTCAACCAGTGGCCAGATCATCAGGTATGGGATGAGGCTGAACGCAAGGCACTTACCGACCCTAAGACTGCAGCTTACAAGAACGTGGCGTTCTTCTATTTCGTACAGTTCGTACTGGACCGCCAGATGCAGGAGGCTCACGAGTATGCCAAGGCTAAGGGCGTTATTTTGAAGGGTGATATTCCAATCGGCGTAAACCGCAATGGTTGCGATGTATGGATGGAACCAAAATACTTCAACCTCAATGGTCAGGCGGGTGCTCCACCTGATGACTTCTCTGCCAATGGTCAGAACTGGGGATTCCCTACCTATAACTGGTTTGAGATGCTGAAGGATGGCTGCCAGTGGTGGAACCGCCGTTTCCAGAACATGGCAAGATATTTTGATGCTTACCGCATCGACCACGTATTGGGTTTCTTCCGTATCTGGGAGATTCCGGTAAGCAGCGTGCATGGTCTGCTTGGACAGTTTGCACCTGCGCTCGCCATGAGCCGTGAAGAGATAGAAAGCTATGGTTTGCACTTCCAGGATGACCGTTTTACCCGTCCGTTCATTACCGATTGGGTATTGGACCGTGTGTTCCATGAGCGTGCCGGCGAGGTAAAGGAGAAGTATCTCGACCGTCTGGATGAGGAGCGTTATCAGATGAAACCTGAGGTAGATACCCAGCGCAAGGTAGAGGCTCTCTTTGCTGATGCAACAGATGAGAAGGAACTTTGGCTGCGTGATGGCTTGTATGCCCTGATCAGCGATGTACTCTTCGTACGTGATCATACCAACCCTGGCGTCTTCCATCCACGTATCTCAGCCCAGCTTGACTTTATCTACGAGTCGCTCTATGATAATGACAAGGCTGCGTTCAACCGCCTTTACAACGACTACTTCTATCGCCGCAACAACCAGTTCTGGTATCAGGAGGCGATGAAGAAGTTGCCTAAGCTGGTTCAGGCTACCCGCATGCTGGTTTGTGCAGAAGACCTCGGTATGGTGCCAGACTGTGTGCCTTGGGTAATGGACGAGTTGAAGATATTGAGTCTGGAACTCCAGAGCATGCCAAAGGATCCATCGGTTAAGTTCGGACATCTGAGCCGTAACCCATACCGCTCGGTATGTACTATTTCGAGCCACGATATGCCTACTCTGCGCATGTGGTGGGATGAGAATATCCAGCGTACCCAGGAGTATTACAATACGATGCTCTACCGTCAGGGACCTGCTCCTCATCCGCTTCCAGGCTGGTTGGCAAGCGATATCATCAGCCGCCATCTCACCTCTCCATCCATGCTCTGCATATTGAGCATCCAGGACTGGTTGGCTACCGATGAGGCTCTCCGTCTGCCAGATGCCAATGCCGAGCGTATCAATATCCCGGCTAATCCTAAGCATTACTGGCGTTATCGCATGCACCTCAACATAGAGGATCTGGCTGCTGACAAGCGTTTCGTGCAGAATATCACAGAGATGATTTCGCAGTCTGGAAGAGTCTAACTAACATGATTATATATAGTGCAAACGTTTGCACACTCATTTGCAGAAAAATACCCTCCCAAAACGTGGAGGGTATTTTTGTTTTTTGTATCTTTGCACTATCTTAAGAATAAACAGATAATGATTGAGATAAACTAACGAAGATTCAAAAACAAGAATAAACAACGACTGAACAGTATGAAAAAACTGAATGTATTAGTGATGGGCCTCTTGCTTCCTATGTTGGCAGCAGCCCAGACCGTTAAATCACCTAACGGCAACGTCTCGGTAACATTCTCTTTGACCGAAAAGGGACAGCCTACCTATGAGATGAGCTATAAGGGAAAGACTGTATGTAAGCCATCCCACTTAGGATTGGAGCTGGCTAAGGATAAACATGCCTCTAAGGGTATGGAGGAAACCAACCTGATGGATGGTTTTACTGAAACTGGCAGCAAGACATCGACTTTCGATGAAACCTGGAAGCCGGTATGGGGTGAAACCGCTACCATCCGCAACCATTACAACGAGATGGAGGTAAACCTGAACCAGGCTGCTTCTAAGCGTAACATCACCATCCGTTTCCGTGTATATGATTATGGTATGGGCTTGCGCTATGAGTTCCCACAGCAGGAAAGTCTGAACTATTTTGTCATCCAGGAGGAGCATACCCAGTTTGCCATGGCAGGCGATCATACAGCCTATTGGATTCCGGGCGATTACGATACCCAGGAGTATGACTACAACATTACTCCGTTGACAGGTATCCGCCCAATTATTGCGAAAAACCGTGAAGCTTACAAGAGCAATTCCTCTACCACCGTCTTCTCTGATACCGGTGTTCAGACCTCTCTCCAGATGAAGACCAAGGATGGACTCTATATCAATATCCATGAGGCTGCCTGCCTGGATTATCCTACCATGCACCTCAATCTGGATGAGAAAACATTGACCTTCGAGTCTTGGCTTACTCCTGATGCCGTAGGCAGAAAGGGATTCATCCAGACACCATTCAATACCCCTTGGCGTACCGTGATGGTAAGTGATGATGCACGTGATATGCTTTCATGCAAGTTGACATTGAACCTTAACGAGCCTTGCAAGATTAAGGATACATCCTGGATTCATCCTACCAAGTACTGCGGTGTATGGTGGAATATGATTGTAGGCACCAAGACCTGGAGCTATACCAACGATCTGCCATCTGTGCGTCTCGGTGTAACCGATTACAGCAAGTGCAAGCCTAATGGTACTCATGGTGCAACCAACGAGGAAGTGAAGCGCTACATCGACTTTGCAGCCAAGAACGGTTTGCAGGAAGTATTGGTAGAAGGCTGGAACGAAGGTTGGGAAGACTGGTTCGGTCATCAGAAGCTCGATGTCTTCGACTTTGTGACTCCATATCCTGACTTCGATATCAAGATGCTCAACGAATATGCTCACTCTAAGGGCGTGAAGCTGATGATGCACCACGAGACATCTTCTGCAGCTCTCAACTACGAGCGCCACCTGGAAGATGCCTTCAACCTGATGAACAAATATGGTTATGATGCCGTGAAGACCGGTTATGTAGGTGATATCATTCCAAGAGGCGAGTATCACTACAGCCAGTTGATGAACAATCACTACCAGCGTGTCGTCGAGACCGCTGCCAAGCATCATATCATGGTAAATGCCCACGAGGCAACCCGTCCTACAGGTATCTGCCGCACCTGGCCTAACCTGGTGGGCAACGAGAGTGCACGTGGTACAGAATATGAGGCATTTGGCGGTAATTCGACTTATCACACCGTGATGTTGCCATTCACCCGTTTGCAGGGTGGTCCGATGGATTATACCCCTGGTATCTTCGAGACCAAGCTTTCTGAGTGGAGCAACAACCAGAGCTATGTTCATACCACTCTCTGTGGTCAGCTTTCTCTCTATCTCGTAATGTATAGTCCGCTGCAGATGGCTGCCGATCTTCCAGAGCATTATGAGAAGTATGACGATGCCTTCCAGTTTATCCGCGACGTAGCTTGCGATTGGGACGACTCCAAGTATCTGGAGGCAGAGCCAGCCAAGTATATCACCGTAGCCCGCAAGGCTAAGGGTACCGATAACTGGTTTGTAGGCGGTAAGACCGATGCAGCCCGTACATCCGTAGTAAAGCTCGATTTCCTCGATAAGGGCAAGAAGTATGCTTGCGCTATCTATCAGGACGGCAAGAATGCTGACTACGAGAAGAACCCTAAATCTTACAAGATTGTTCACAAGACAGTGAAGAAGGGTGATGTTTTGAAGATTAACGAAGCACGTGGTGGTGGTTTCGCCATCTCTTTGCTCGCTAAATAAGCCTATAATTTCCGTATTTCCGTCCAACTGTCCGGTTGGTCGGAAATACGCTAAAAATGAGCGTAGATAATCTGTCACAGTTTTCTTCGCTCAGTTCGCTTTAATGTCCTGTATAACAATAACTTAACAATATGAATATCCAAAAACTAATAATTGCAGCATTGACAGCAACTGTTTTACCAACTTCATTGAATGCCCAGCAGACATTCAATGAGATGATGTATTCCAAGGAGAAAACCATGTTTATCCTGAATGCTCCAACAGCCCAAAAGTCTTCTGTAACCCTCCGACTTTATAAGCAAGGACAGGAAGGAAAGGCTTATAAAACGCTGAAAATGAAGAAGTTGGGTGATGAACGCTGGGAGGCTACCGTAAAGGGCGACCTCAAGGGAAAGTTCTATACCTTTGATATTGGCAAGGGTGAAACACCAGGTACATTTGCCAAAGCAGTAGGTGTGAACGGAAACCGTGGCGCCATCGTAGATTTGTATGATACCGATCCATCTGGATGGGATAAGGACGTGCGTCCTGCCCTGAAATCGCCAGCCGATCTCGTTGTCTACGAGCTTCACGTGCGTGATTTCTCCATTTCTCCTACATCCGGCTTGAAATATAAGGGTAAATATCTCGCCCTCACCGAGCCTAAGGCCATCGAATATCTCAAGAATCTGGGCATCAACGCCATCCACTTCCAGCCTGTATTCGATTTCGCTTCTATAGATGAGACCCGACTCGACAAACCACAGTTCAACTGGGGTTATGATCCGAAGAACTATAATGTGCCGGAAGGCAGTTACGCTACCGACCCTTATTCTCCAGCAACCCGCATCAAGGAGTTCAAGGAGATGGTGATGGCGCTGCATAAGGCAGGCATCCGAGTGATTTTTGATGCCGTATATAACCATACTTTCGATATCAACGGCAGCAATTTCCAGCGTACCTATCCTGATTATTATTATCGCAAGACCAAGGATGGTAAGTATTCTGATGGTTCAGGCTGTGGCAACGAGACTGCTTCTGAAAAGCCTCTCATGCGTCAGTATATGCTGGAGAGCGTGAAATACTGGATAGACGAATATCATATCGATGGCTTCCGTTTCGACCTGATGGGCGTTCATGACATCGAAACCATGCAGGCTATCCGTGAGATGGTAAACCGCATCGATCCTAGCATCTATATCTATGGTGAGGGATGGAGTGCAGGCAGTTGTGCTTATCCTACCGAGAAACTGGCGGTGAAGGCGAATACCCAGCAGCTCAAGGGCATCGGTGCTTTCAGCGATGATATGCGCGATGCGCTCCGTGGTCCTTTCTCTGATGACCATCAGGGGGCGCTCCTGGCTGGTCTTACAGGTCAGGAGGAGAGTCTGAAGTTCGGTATTGTGGGTGGCATTGCTCATCCGCAGGTGGATATGACAAAGGTGAACTATGACAAGGAGCCTTGGACCAACAATCCTACCGAGCAGATCAGTTATGTAAGCTGCCACGACGATATGTGTCTGGTAGACCGTCTGAAGGCAAGTATCTCATCTCTTACCGACAAGAATATCCCTGAAGCAATACGTACTGCCGAGTTGCTCCGCATCGATAAGCTTGCGCAGACCTGCGTCTTCACTTCACAGGGTGTTCCTTTCATCCTTGCCGGCGAAGAGATGCTCCGCGACAAGAAGGGAGTACACAACAGCTATAATTCTCCTGACAGCATCAACCAGTTTACCTGGACCAATCTGCAGAAGTATCCGCAGGCGTTTGCTTATTATAAGAGTCTCATCCAGCTCCGCAAAAATCATCCAGCCTTCCGTCTTTCAACAGGCGATAAGGTGCGTCAACATCTGGAGTTTCTGCCTAGTCAGGATGTCAATGGCAACAAGCAGACTTGCCTCGTAGGTTTCCAGCTCAAGAATCTGGAGGGCATTGATGCGTGGAAGAACATCATCGTGATCTATAACTTCAATAAGGAGGCAAAGAAGATGCAGATTCCTGAGGGTAATTATACCGTGGCTTGCTGCAATGGTATAATCAATGAGGAAGGCTTAGGCTTTGTTTCGGGAAAGGAAGCTGAGATTGCCCCTCAGTCAGCCTTGATTCTTTATCAGAAATAGTTTATATATTTATAATAAGGTGTAATATGAAAAAGATAATAGCTTCATTAGTGCTTATGGGTAGCGCAATAAGTATGAACGCGGCAGTTAACGTAAGCCGCATTGAACCTACCGACTGGTATGTGGGCATGAAAGATGCTTCGCTCCAGCTGATGGTGTATGGCAAGGATATCAAGAATGCCGATGTAACGGTAAACTATCCGGGTGTGAAGGTAGACAGCATCGCCCGCCTTGATTCTCCTAATTATCTCCTGGTTTATCTTAACCTCGATGGAGCAAAGGCTGGTGAGATGATCCTCAACTTCAAGCAGGGCAAACAGTCGAAGAAGGTAAAGTATGTGTTGAAGAACCGTGAGATGGCGGGCGATAAGCGCATCGGTTTCTCTAACGAGGATGTGCTCTATATGCTGATGCCAGACCGTTTTGCCAACGGCAATCTGAAGAATGATGCCTTTAAGACGATGCGTGATAAGACCTGCAACCGTGCAGAGCCTAGTCTGCGACATGGTGGCGACCTGGAGGGAATCCGCCAGCACTTGGATTATTTTAACCAATTGGGTGTAACTGCTCTGTGGTTTACCCCGGTTTTGGAGAACGACAGTCCAAGTAACGGCAAGAACAGCAGTTATCATGGTTATGCTACCACCAATTATTATCGTGTAGACCCACGTTTCGGAACCAATGCCGATTATAAGCAGCTGATAGATGAGGCTCACAAGAAAGGTTTGAAGATAGTGATGGATATGATTTTTAACCATTGCGGCTTCGAGCATCCTTGGGTTGCCGATATGCCTTCAAAGGACTGGTTTAATAAACCAGAATGGCTGGCTCCTGAAAATCAGACTGCCGAGCATCAGAAGAACATCGGTACGGTGGATGGCGCTGCTAAGGTGAACGATAAGTATCTGCAGACCAGTTATAAGCTGACTCCTGTACTCGATCCATACGCCAGCAAGGTTGATCTCACTGAAACCGTAGATGGCTGGTTTGTTCCAACTATGCCTGACCTCAACCAGCGTAACCCACACGTTATCAAGTATCTGATTCAGAACAGCGAGTGGTGGATAGAGAGCGCTGGTATCGACGGCATTCGTATGGATACCTATCCTTATGCCGACCGCGATGCGATGGCACACTGGATGAAGGTGCTGGGCGAGGAGTATCCTCACTTCAATACCGTAGGCGAGACTTGGGTAACCGAACCTGCCTATACTGCAGCTTGGCAGAAGGACAGCAAACTTTCTGAGAAGAACAGCTATCTGCCAACCGTTATGGATTTCGCTTTCTTCGACCGCATCAATAGTGCAAAGAAAGAGGAGACCGATGACTGGTGGAACGGCATGAACCGTCTCTACAACGTGTTCTGCTACGACTATCTCTATCCTAATCCAAAGAGCGTAATGGCATTCATCGAGAATCATGATACCGACCGCTTCCTGGGTGAAGGTAAGGATACTCTGGCTTTGAAGCAGGCGCTGTCATTGCTTCTTACCATCAATCGCACTCCTCAGCTCTATTATGGTACAGAGGTGCTGATGAACGGTACCAAGAGTGTAACCGATGGCAATGTACGCAAGGACTTCCCTGGCGGTTGGGCTGGTGATAAGCACAATGCCTTTACTGCAGAGGGTAGAACACAGGCAGAGAACCAGATGTTCAACTGGCTCAGCAACCTGTTGCATTGGCGTCAGGGCAATGAAGTGATTACTAAGGGCAAGCAGACTCAGTTCTGTCCTCAGAAGGGCGTTTACGTAATTGCCCGCCAGTATAAGGGTAAGAATGTGATGACGGTTATTAACGGCAAGAACGAGGCAAACGAGCTGAATGTTTCCCGTTATGCAGAGATTATCGGTTCTCATGACAAGGCCACGGATGTTACAAATGGTCGTACCGTTCTTATCAACAAGAACGTAAAACTCCGTCCTCGCCAGAGCATGATTCTTGAGTTCTAAAACGCAAGTAGCTTCGTTGACAGATGCATTCGACTCCGTTGGCCGATGCATTCGACTCCGTTAACTGATTCAAGCACTTGAGTATGCTGAAGCAAGTATATTATTATATGAACGTTCCTAGAGTTGTAAATTTACACTTCTAGGAACGTTTTTTTCTTGATAAAAATTCTTTCGTTTCATTTTTTCTTCGTACTTTTGCAAGCAGAAGTTTAAAAACTTAATAAATATGTATAAGGAAATAGGCAAATGGTTCTTGGATGTTGCGAAGTATATAGTAACAGCATACGTTTTGACCACAATGTTTGTAAAGGTTGATTCAATCTTTGCTGCATTAGGGGCAATAGTCATCATGGTGATACTGTTTGCCATAGGTGTCTATTTCTTGCATAAAGATAATAATAACGATAAAAAAGATAAGGAAAAGGAGAAATAAGTATGGATGCAGGATTGTTAAGTATGTATGTCGCTCTTATGCTTTTAGGCTTAGGAATGATAGTATTTTCCAAAATTGAAGATAATAAGAAAGGGAAGTAAAATGAGTAATGGATTATTGGCAATGTATATTTTCCTTGCTGTGTTCGCAACAGGATTAGTTATCTATTCAAAATGGGAGGATAAGCATCAGCAACAAGAGCAATAAATGGTGATTAGATACATTTTTTCTATAATAAGCATTCTTTTCATAACCTTGAGCAGTTGGGCGCAAGGTGGGCTGCCTAGTCGCTATAATGTAAGCTATCTCAATATGGCTGCAGGTATGCCGAATAATTTTGCTGATGATATCTTTCAGGATTCCTACGGCTTCGTATGGATCAGTACGCATGGTGGTGGACTGGTGCGCTACGATGGTTTCAATTTCATGAACTTCGGTTTGGGGTCTGTAGGAATCAGTCTGCGAAGCAACAGTTGCCGTAATGTCTGCGAAGATCCGTTCAAGCGCCTTTGGGTGGCTTTCGAGGAAGGTCCGCAGGTGCTCGACCTCAAAACGATGCAGCCTGTTGTTCCACCTTGTGAGAACAGCCAGGTAGAGGCACAACTCAACAAAGTATTCAAGAACCTTTGCACCCGAATATATTGTGATGCAAAGGGCAATATATGGATGCTGTCTGTCAATCAGCTTACCCGTTTCGGCTTTAACGAAAAGGGCGAGGTGAACAGCGTCTTGTCCACATCCTATCCTTATAATGCTCCCGACCTCGGAATCTGTGATGTCTATCGCAGAGGAACGGTTGTATTATGCAACAATGGAGTAGTGAGCGAGTTTTCTGTGAAGAACAATCAGCTTGTAGCAAAGAATATCTCATCCCTGTTCTCTCCGCTCGAAGGTCGGTATGGGGGGGCGCTTATTTATTATCATGGCAAGATATGGATGGGTACGAATCGCGGATTGCTTAATAGTGGCAAGCAGGAATTCCATTGCTCTGCTACCGACCATTCGCTCCAGCACGAAGTAGTGACGAGCCTTGCCGTTTCTCCAGATGACAAACTTCTGGTTGGAACGCTCTGTGGCGTAGATATCTTCAATGATAAGACCGGAGAGATAGAACATTGGAACACTGCTACGGCTGTGAATCCGCTGAGCAGCAACTTTATCAACAGTCTTTTCTCTAAGAACGGACAGATATGGGTAGGTTCCGAGACAGGTGGTGTTATCAGGTTGGCTCCACGTCAGCTGAATTTGGAATTCTACCGTCACGACCCCGCCACCCCGGGCAGTATCTCTCCTAATGCTGTCAATGCTATGTATGCGGCAGCCGACGGAACCCTGTGGGTAGGAACCGTAGAGGGAGGTCTCAATGCCTTGGCTCCAGGCAGCAGGAACTTTGTTCATTATATGGTGGCAAATTCCGGTTTGCCGCATAATACAGTCTCGGTTCTTGCAGCTGATAACCGCAATCAGCTCTGGATTGGTACCTGGGGAAGGGGTTTTGCGGTGATGAATCTCAGTCAGCCGGGCAAGATTATTCCTCTGGTGATAGATGCAAAGCATCAGCATTTACTCAACTTTGCCGGTGCTTTGGCTTACGATCCTATCAATGATGGTATGTGGCTCGGAACCAATGACGGTCTCTTCTTCTATGATATGAAGCGCCGCCAACTCATTGAACCTTTCAGGGGATGCCTGAATGTGCGCGGCTGCATCGGTTCTCTGATAACCCGAAAGGGCAAACTCCTGATGGGTTGTGTGCGGGGAATGGTAGAGGTCGACCTCAAGTCGCGTGCTCATGGCAAGGGCGATTTCGCTGTGACGTATCATCAGTATAAACTCGACAATCCGAAGAGTGGAGTCTTCGATAAGATATTGTCTTTCTGCCAGGCTAAGGATGGAAAGATATGGATGGGCAGTAACGGCTACGGTCTGTATTGCTATACCAGCGATAAAAACGGAAAGACTCAAGTGAAGTCGTATACCACCAATAACGGACTTGCCAACAATATCGTGAAGGGTATTGTAGAGGATAACCAGGGTATGTTGTGGATAGCTACCGATAACGGACTCTCTATCTTCAATCCGAAGACCGAGGCATTCTGCAGTTTCTCCCGTGAAGATGGTCTGATCAGTTCGCAGTTCTATTTCAATGGAGCCATCCGCAATGCCAAGGGCGAGATATTCCTGGGCACCGATGCGGGTATGATGGCTGTAAAGGGCATAAACCGTTCTGTGCATCAGACGGGTAAGTTGTGCTTTACCGAACTTTTGGTAGATAACCAGCCTGTCTTTGCCGGCAGCGATTATCTGGAAGAAGACATTTCTGTCGCCAGAAAGTTACGTATCCATGAGAGTGATAAGTCGTTTACCCTCTTTTTCTCAGCGCTCAATTATGGCAGCGAGACACAGGGCGTGTACCTTTATCGCATGAAGGGATACGAGAATGAGTGGGTTCAGCTCAAGGCTGGTCAGCATAGTGTGCGTTATTCCACTCTGCCGGCTGGAGACTATGAGTTTGAGGTGAAATATATCCCATCTATCAATTCCGATAAGGAACAGGTCATCTCTGTAGAAGTTCAGATTACTCCTTATTTCTGGAAGAGCTGGTGGTTTGTTACTCTTATTATAATAGGTATCATCGCCTTGCTCCAATATGCTTATGTGCGCCGTCTCAACAAGATGCGCGAAGTGGAAGTTGAGGCTTTGTACCGTCCTATCGAGGCAGCGATGAAGGAAAGTGATGAACCAGAAAAGCTGCAGAGTCGCATCCAGATGATTCTGCAGAACCAGAAGCGTTATCAGGACAGTCAGATAAAGAGCATTGAGGCTGACAGGAAGATGGTAGAGGAGAATACGCGTCCATTCATGGAAGAAGTGATGGATGTGATGGAGAAGAATTACGATAATTCTGAGTTCGGAGTTCAGGAACTGGCAGATGCCTTGGGTATATCACGCAGTGTACTGAGCAAGAATCTCTCCAAGGAGACAGGCTTGCCAACAGCCCAGTTTATCCGCAACTACCGTCTCGACATCTCGCGCAAGATGATGGCAGATAAAACTTCCAATCGAAATATCACGGAGATTGCCTACCGTGTAGGCTTCAACGATCCGAAGTATTTCACCCGTTGCTTCACCAAGCAGTTTGGCATCTCGCCGACTGCATATAAGGATCAGTTGGATTCTCAGGGTTCAGATATGGCATAGTTCTCCTTGGATTCTTCGGAGAAATAATGTTCCTGGATGTGATAATTTGTTAAGCAAATAAAATAAAACTGAGGGGTTACTTGATATAAGTCAAGTAACCCCTTGTTTTGTATGTGTGGGTACACAACTGGTGGATAAGCACGTAATATCCTTAAAAATCCACTGTTTATGCGTTTTGTCCACCTATAAAACCCAATTGTCCACCCTATATAATCTCATTAATTGTACTTTTGCCACTGAAAAATGATGGTTGATGTATATTTGGCCAGCATTAATCATTTCATCCGCAACCTAAAAAGAGAACGGACGAAGCAATAACAAACTGTAAAAATAGAATAAACAAAGTATAAACCTAAAAATTGATAAGCAATGAGGAAACAATTATTCTCTATGATGCTATGCCTAGGTGCTGTTGGTGGTGCTTCTTTTGTCACCCCAATGCCCGCAATGGCTGCAGTTGCACAAGATCAGGTGATCACGGTCAAGGGACATGTTGTAGATGATCAGGGTGAACCTCTGATTGGTGCAACAGTTAAGACTAAAGATGCCAAGACTGGTGCAGTTACCGACTTAGATGGTAATTTTGAAATTCGAGTAAAGGCTAATGCGACTCTTTTCGTGAGCTATCTTGGCTACAAGGAGCGTGAGATTGCAGTGCGCGGTCGTGCCATTATCGAATCTATCCAACTCTCTGCCGACAATCAGGTGCTCGACCAGGTTGTAGTAGTGGGTTATGGTACACAGAAAAAGGCAGACCTTACCGGTTCTGTATCTATCGTAAATGCTGAGGAGATGAAGAAGGTGTCAAACTCTAACATCTCTACCATGCTCGAAGGTAAGGTTGCCGGTGTGCAGATTACATCAGACGGTCAGCCTGGTGCAGATCCTAGTGTGAGAATTCGTGGTATCGGTTCTTTCGGTAGCACAGCTCCTCTTTATGTCATTGATGGTGTGCCAATGGGTACCACTATCCGTGACTTCTCTCCTAATGATATCGAGACCATCCAGATTTTGAAGGATGCTTCTGCGGGTGCCATCTACGGTTCTCGTGCTGCTAATGGTGTCGTTATCATCACTACCAAGAATGGTAAGAAAGACCAGCCTTTGAAGGTGAACTACTCTGGTTACTTCGGTGTTGACCAGATTCCAAGTGATGTATATGATGTGATGAATGCCGACCAGTATAGCAACTATCTCGGTCAGGCTTGCGCCAACTCTAATACAACTCTCGCAGGTGGTTATAAACTTGGTGAGGATGGCAAATATCATTTCCAGGATGCAACCAATACCAACTGGTTTGACGAGGTATTCAAGACTGGTACCCGACAGAACCATAACGTAGCCCTCAGCGGTGGTAGTGCCAACAGTACTTATAATGTATCTCTCGACTACTTCAACCAGAAGGGTACCTTGGAAGGTGCAGGTCCTAACTATGAGCGTTATACAGCTCGTGTAAACAACACTATGGACACCAAATTCGTGAAGTTCCGTACTAGCTTGGTATATTCTCATTCAGACCAGGACAATATGGGTCTTTCTAATGCCGGCGAGTATGTTCAGGGACTTTATGGATCTGTAACCAACGTGCTCCGTGGTACACTCTTGATGCAGCCAACCATCAAGGCTTATGATAAATCAACATGGGTTCTCGATGACAAGGTAGGTGCAGCCAACGGCTATCGCTACGATGCCTATGGCTATGGTGTATATTATGATGGTGTACATGGTGATATCTCTGCTTCTAACCCATTGTTGGTTAACAACCTCTTGCAGCGCAACACTTTGGTGGACCGCTTCGTAGGTACAGCTTCTGCTGATGTAGACCTCTTCAAGATGGTAGGCATTAAGAGCAAGAACCATGGCCTTCATTATAACGTGAACCTCTCTTATAGCAAGACCGAGGCTAAGGACAAGACTTGGATTCCTTCCTGGATTCAGAGCAACCGTGTATATCTTGCCAAGGAGAACGAGCGTTTGACCAAGGGCTCTCGTAACTACAGCGATGCTTTGGTAGAGAATACTATTACATACGATGGTAAGATTGGTAAGCACAACATCAACCTGCTCGCTGGTATGACCTATGAGGAGGAAAATACTAATCTCCTGACTGGTTGGGGTATCAACTTCACAGAACCTTACTTCCTCCAGCTTCAGAATGCCAAGAACACCTACTCTGAGTCATTTGAGTACAAGCATGCCTTAGCATCATACGTAGGACGTTTGAACTATAACTATGATGAGAAGTACTTGCTTTCTGCTGTAGTACGTCGAGATGGTAGTTCACGTTTGACCAAGAATATCCGTTGGGCAACCTTCCCTTCTATATCTGTAGGTTGGCGTTTCGATAAGGAAAAGTTCTTCCCTATCAGTCATGACATCGTCAATATGTTCAAGGTGCGTGCCAGCTACGGTGAACTCGGTAATGAGAACATCGGTGAGTACCAGTATATGGCAACCATGAACCGTAACAACATGACCTATAGCTTTGGTAATGACAAGGTGACAGGTTCTAAGATTGCAAATTACGTAAATGAGAACATCGCTTGGGAGAAGAAGAAAACTACCAACATAGGTATCGACTTGGCTATGTTCAACAATCGTTTAGAGTTCACAGCTGAATGGTATAAGAATAAGTCAGAAGACTTGCTTTATGGTGTACCAGTACCAGCTCAGACTGGTGTTGCTAACACTAGTGTAACTATGAACGCTGCCTCTATGGAGAACAGTGGTTTCGAGTTCTCTGCTACTTATCGCAACCATGATCACGCCTTCAAGTATGATATCAGTGCCAACTTGAGTACCTTGAAGAACAAGGTAACTTCTCTCGGTTTCGGTACAGAGTCTTACATCACAGGTGCTTACGCTACATACGTAGGTCAGGAGGTTGGTCAGTTCTATGGTTGGGTATACGAGGGCATCGCTCGTACACAGGAGCAACTTGATAACCATGCAACACAGCAGGGTGCCAACGTAGGAGACTGTCTATACAAAGATGTTTCTGGTCCTGATGGTGTGCCTGATGGCGTAATCGATACTTACGACCAGACCGTTTTGGGAAGTGGCCTGCCAAAGGTTAACTTCGGTTTGAGCGCTCGCATGGAGTATAAGAACTTCGACTTGAATATCTCTACATACGGTGTATTCAACTACCATGTATCAGATGATATCTATAATAGTTTAAATTCTTGCTATGGTCCTGGTAACAAGGATGTTGCTATGGGTGACGCCAACCGCTTTGCCGATGACGGTACCTATATCTCTAGCGTACCACGCACCTATTATACCAATAATGCGACATTGGCATGGAACGATCTCTTCAGTTCTCGCAAGATTCAGAATGCAGCTTACTGGAAGATAGCTAACGTAGAGTTGGGCTACAACTTCCCAGACAAGTGGTTTGGCGGCTACGTGAGCGGTGTGCGTCTCTATGTTTCAGCACAGAACCTTTACACCTTCACAGGCTACAAGGGATATAACGTTGACTACGCTGGTGGTACCTTCACTCCAGGTTACAACTTCTGTTCATTCCCAACTCCACGCACATTCATGTGTGGTCTCCACTTTACATTCTAATAGGGAGAACAAGGATTATAAGAATCATTATTATTTAAAAGAACATTTGATATGAAACTAAATAAATTATCATTAGCTATGATCCTCGGTCTTGGTGCGTTGACGATGGCATCGTGCGAAGGCAAGTTGGACTTAACAAATCCTAACCAGCAGACCACTGGTACTTTCGGTTTTAATGCCGATGACTTGGAAGAGTGTGTCATTGCTGCTTATCACGACATCCGTATGGAGGGCTCTATGGCTCGTGTAGGTTATACGCTTGATGCTGTGCGAGGTGACGAAGTGTGGAACACATCCCAGGTATGGTATCTTCCATTTGATGATATGGATGATCCTGCAACCGATGAAATCTCCATGTGGCCATGGCGTGAATCATACTATACCATCAATGTATGCAACTTTATCCTCTCTCGTACAACAGGCGAAGACTCTCAGCTCAGCGAGAGCATGAAGCGCATTAAGGGACAGGCTCTCTTCCTCCGTGCCTTCTCATATTATAACTTGGTAGGTTACTACAAGGAAGTGCCATTGATTACCGACTATTCTACCTATTCTTCATTGGATGGTCTCTATGGTGCCAACAACACCTTTGATGAGGTGCTCGATCAGGTTGAGACTGACTTGAAGGAGGCTATGGAGTTGCTCCCTAACCGCCAAGCTGGTGGTGAATGGGCAAAGGGACGTGCTACTTGTGGTGCGGCTGCAGGTTACTATGCACGTACTTTGATGCTTCGACATAAGTATAGTGAGGCCTTGACTGTGTTAAGGGATATCATTGGCGGTCAGAAGTATGGTCAATATAAGTTGATGGCCAACTATGGTGACAACTTCCGTGAGGGCTCGCAGTATGAGAACAATGACGAGAGCCTCTTCGAGGTTCAGTTCTTGGACTATGGTTCTCAGGGCGTTGACGATGAGTGGACTCCTGTCAATGTAAGTCCTAATGCTTCTCAAGGTCATGCTGTAGAGTCTAACTACTGTCCAGGAAGATTTGGTGGATGGGCAGACCTCTCTGCTTCACCATGGTTGTACAACCTCTTCAAACAAGAGCGTACTACAGCTGGTAAGTTGGATCCACGTCTCTATTGGACTATCGGTACATACGAGGCAGACTGGGAAGGTTTCGAGAATGGTAACGTAGCTTATACTACTAAGATGACGGCTACTGATACAATTCCAACAAATAATGATAGGGGTGGTCTGCCTATCGCTAAGTGGACCAACTTCCGTACAAACCTTTATGATAAGGTAACTACTGGTCTAAAGTGTGGTATCAACCTCCGTATGATGCGTTATTCAGATGTGTTGCTTCGTGCAGCAGAGTGTGAGAACGAGGTAAACGGTCCAACACAGCAGGCTATCGACTGGATTAACCAGGTGCGTGAGCGTGCTAACTTAAAGGATTTGCAGCTCTCTGACTTCACTACAAAGGATAAGCTCTTCGAGCAGATTGCCAATGTAGAGCGTCCAAAGGAGTTTGGTTGTGAGTCTGGACGTGGTCTTGACTTGATTCGTTGGGGATTCTTCTATAACAACGATCGTATGGCTCAGTTGAAGGACCACGCAACCTTCCGCATCTCTCCATACAAGATTAAAGAGCCTGTTAGCTACTCACAGGTTGGTACAGACCCACAGTTGAAATGCTCTTATGATACATACGTCGCAGGTCATGAGTTCTTGCCTATCTATCAGAATTTGCTTAATGATAACCCTAACTTGAAGGGTAACTCTGCTAACTACAATACAGACAACTCTACAGATTTCTTCGGGAGAGGTTGGACTGTTCATCCTGTAGTTAACTTGGGCAACTAATAATATCTATTCCTATGGGGTTTCTTAAGGATAGCCCCATAGGAAAACCAAAATAACAATTTATATATTTATAATAGGATATAATATGAAACGTCTAAATAAATTAGCAGCCGTCTTCTGCGTCGCAGCCATGGCATTGACAGCGATGACAGGATGTGAGGGAAGTGACATGTTTAGCGTCAACTCTCCTGATTGGCTCTCTGAAAAGATTGATTCAATCGAAAAAGCTAACCAATCTACAGAGGAAGTGCTCGTAGGTATGAATGAGGATGTCTATACTGTAGGTAATACTGATTTCTCTTCAGCCTTTTTTACTTCATTCTCAAAGTATTATGTGGTTCAAGACAACCAGAAGTGGAATGCCGTGTTCAATCTGAACATCAATCCTTCTGCAACTAACACCTATAAGAACTTCGCCCTCTTCATCACCAATGATGTGGATCGTGGCGGAACAGGTTATGCCGAGTATGGTGCTATCCGTTTTGATAACCAGCCAAGCGGTAACTCTGAGTGGGGTGACCATATCGACAGAAGCTGCGTGCAGAGTAATCTCACTTTTGAAACTGATAAAGACAAGGGTGTAGAAAAGTTGGGTGGTAAGGTAACTTTGACGGTTGACCGTTCCCGTGTAGATACTTTCATGGTGAAGATTACCAATGGTACTGTTACCAAGACCTACATTCAGCCATCTAAGATTGCTAATCTGAATGCAGACGAGAGCAATACCAACATCCGCTGCTTCCTGGTACCTGAGGGCTCTTACATCGATTTCATGCAGAGCAACGTAGAACCTATCGGCGGATATACATCTGCCCAGGATAAGGCTCCGGTTTCTATGGTGTTGAACAATGTTCCTGCCGAAGTAGACGAGAATACACCCCTAGAGAAGGCAATGGAGAATGTATCTGCTACCGTAACCTTCGAGGAAGGTATAACCAAGGTAATTCCTGCCAAGGAACTTTATTTCTCTGCCATCAACGATATGGATGTTTCTGGCACCAAGAACCTCATCGTCATCTATAACAAGACATTCAAGGGCGAGAATGCTTCTACTCCTATCGTTGCACAGAAGACATTCGAAGTTGTGCCAGCTATCAAAGCTCTCCATATAGTAAGTGCGCCTACACGTCTCACTTATAAGTATTATGAGGCAGCAGGCATCACTAACCCTGCTTCTGCTGTATTCCCAGTAGATACTAAGGGCTTGACAGTTCAGGCTACTTATTTGAATGGTGTAACTCGTGATATCACACTCGATAAGTTGGTTATCTCTGCAGTGCCAATGAAGGCAGGCAAGCAGGCTGTTACTGTAACTGCTAAGAATGGTGTGAAGACAACATTTGATGTAACAGTAGAGAAGCATGCTGCAACATTCGTAACTCCTAGCCCAGCTATCTTGGGTGCTGAGGATTGTACAACTGGTTGGTGGGGTGCTCACCTCGATGCAGACGTGAAGGTTCCTGCTGGCGAGACTCGCGCATTCTCTTTCACTAACTTGGGTGGTGCAGCTAACTGGAACAACTACGTAGTAGTACTCCGCAATGCAGCTTTAGCTGAGTATGTTGTAGTTCGTTCGGATAACTTCGGTTGGACTGGCGACAACTCTGGTTCTTATGGATGGAAGAATTGTACTGCTGGTTCTACTGGTGCGGCTGACTGGGCAACTTGGTTGGCAGGTATGAATGGCGCTAAGGTTGTTGTTTACGTAACCAACAATAATAATGGTACTGCTGACGTCTTAGCTATTACAACAGGTACTGATGGCAAGGTAAATACTCAGTATTACTATGGTATTGATGGAGTTGATGCAAACGACCTCTTTGTAGACTTCACCGTAGATAGCAGCTGTTTGAAGTTTGATACAGTAGCATCTGCTCGCAAGCATTATACTCGTGCTCACCGTAGATAATCCTCGAGGAGAAATCTTTGGCTAAACTATAATAAAGGTAGGTCTTGATTCTAACAGGCTTCCATAGACCTGCCTTTATTAGAAAGAAAATATAAAGGATATAAAAACTAACTAAACGTAAGGAAACAATGAAGAAACTTCATACTTTAGTACTCTTGCTCGCTTGTACTTTGGCGGTAGGCTGTAGCAGTGGAGGCGATGACCCAATTGACGATCCAAAGCCTACGCCTACACCTACTCCTACGCCGACTCCAACACCTAGTGATCCAACGGATGCCGATTTAGCAAACTACAAGTGCCCAACCTATGTTGATAACTATGTATCCATAGCCGACTGGAGTAAGCGTAGCCAGTGGAATCTTGCCAATGTGCACGACCCATCGGTGATGAAGGCAGCCGACGGCTATTATTATATGTATCAGACTGATGCCAGCTATGGCAATGCCCACGAAGGTCATGGACACTTCCATGCTCGTCGAAGCAAAGACCTCGTAAACTGGGAATATCTCGGTGGTACGATGACGGTGGCTCCTGCTTGGGTGAAGACTAAGTTGAACGAGATTCGTGCTGAGCAAGGTTTGGCTCCTATCACCAACCCAAGCTATGGCTATTGGGCTCCTTGCGTAAGAAAAGTGAAGGATAATCTCTATCGTATGTACTATGCCATCGTGGTGAACAACTACATCAAGACAGGTGGCACTACTTATGATGGCTCTTGGACGGAGCGTGCCTTCATCGGTATGGCAGAGACTACGGACCCAGCCAGCAACAAGTGGACAGACAAGGGTTTCGTGATTTGCTCTTCTTCTGATAAGGGGAAGAACTGGGCTCGCAAATCGACCAGCGACTGGGACGGCTACTTCAAGTTCAATGCCATCGACCCTTCGTTCATCATCACACCTAATGGCGAGCACTGGCTTATCTATGGCTCTTGGCACAGCGGTATCGCTGCCGTGCAGTTGAACCCAGAGACAGGCAAGACCTTGAAAGAACTTCCTAAGTCATATGGTACAGCAGATGAGATTGCTCCTTACGGAAAGCTTATCTTCACTCGTACCAACGGTAGTCGTTGGCAGGGAGCTGAGGCTCCTGAGGTTGTATACCATGATGGATATTATTATCTCTTCTTGGCTTACGATGGCTTGGATGTTCCTTACAACACCCGTGTGCTTCGTTCCAAGAATGTGGATGGTCCTTACGAAACGATGAATAACAGAGTGACTAATGCAGCCAATGGCGCAGGTGACAATCCTACCGTCTTGACTCATCCTTATAAGTTCAGCCAGGGATATGGTTGGGTAGGTATCAGCCACTGTGCCGTCTTCGACGATGGCGCGGGCAACTGGTATTATGTATCCCAGCAGCGTTTTCCACAGAATGTAGGTGGAAATGCTTATAGCAACGCCCTGATGATGGGTGGCGTGCGCAGTATCAAGTGGAATGAGAACGGATGGCCTGTTGTCATGCCTGAGCGTTATGGCGCTGTGCCACAAGTGGCTATCAAGGCTAGCGAACTGGCTGGCACTTGGGAAGGTATCGACCTCGCTTATGAGTATGGCAAACAGCGCGTCAGCACCGAATTTACACTCAATGCCGACGGCTCAATGACTGGTGGTACGGCTTGGCCTAATGTGAAGGTATGGAACTTTGATACTTCTTCCAACACCCTCACCATCGGTACTACCAAGCTCAAGGTACAGCGTGAGGTAGACTGGGAGGCTAGTCCTCGCAAGTTGACTATCGTATACTCTGGCGTCAGTGGTAGCAAGAGCTTCTGGGGCAAGAAAAAATAAATGTTAGTTAGTTTTTAAGGTATAAAAGAATCTAAGTAGAATCTTTGGGGGAGTTAAGCAGTGAAGCTATGACTCCCCTTTTTTGTTAAAAAATATAGAAGATATACAGATGAAACAAACTGTAATGAAATATTTTGGCATTGTGGCGATAGCCATGATGCTAGCGCCAGCTGCGTCTCGTGCACAACAGCCTTTGGTTGTAGATACTCCTTTTGTTCACGATCCCGTGATGGCGTATGAGAATGGCAAGTACTATCTCTACTGCACGGGGCATGGTATCGCGCAGATGACTTCCACCGACCGCAAGCATTGGACCATCGTTCCTCAGGGCGTGCTCAAGAACAGCGAGATTCCGGCATGGACGCATGATAGTGTGCCGGGTTTTACCACGCATATCTGGGCTCCGGATGTTATCCGATTCAAGAACAAGTGGTATCTGGCTTATTCCTGTTCCACCTTTGGCAAGAATACTTCTGCCATCGGTTTGCTCAGCAATACCTCCTTATCTGATAAGGATGGCTGGAAGGATGAGGGCTGCCTCGTCGCCTCCAAGGGTGATAGAGACAACTGGAATTCCATCGACCCGAATTTCATCGTTGATGAGAAGGGAACCCCTTGGCTTACCTGGGGTTCTTTCTGGGATGGTATCCAGATGATTAAGTTGGATAAGAAGACGATGCATGTGAAGAAGGGCGCCAAGCCTCAGACCATCGCCCGTCGTCATGCCGTGGGCGATACTTCTGCAGAGCCGAATCCTACCTCCAAGTTTGCCGGCACCAATGCCATCGAGGCTCCTTTCATCATGAAGCATGGTGGTTATTACTATCTCTTCGTGAGCTGGGATTACTGCTGCCGTGGCATCAAGAGCAACTATCGTGTTGCCGTGGGCAGGAGCAAGAAGGTGGCTGGTCCTTATTTGGATAAGGCAGGCAAGCCGATGCTCCAAGGCGGTGGTACGCTGCTGTTGGAGGGCGACAAGAAGGAGTATGAGGCGATGGGTCATTGCTCAGCCTACTCTTTCCCTGATGGCGATTACTTCTTCTGCCATGGTTACAGCGTGCCAAAGAATGGTGCCAGTATCCTGGTTCAAAAGAAAATCAACTGGACGGAAGATGGATGGCTGACGCTGGAATAGCCTCGATTTTTAAAACACGGACAAATTGAATTTGTCCGGCTCTTTTGTCCGGCGGCTTGTAAGTTATTGAAAATAAGTAGCTTGTGAGGCTGTGGACAATTTGTCCGGACAAATTGAATTTGTCCGTTTGTTTTTTTAGCCCTTTTTGGCTTGAAAACCATGGGTTATGATGCCAAAACCTATGAGATGCTGGGAAGAAACCTATGAGTTATGATGAAAGAAACTATGAGTTGTGGGGGAGAAAACTATGACTTAGTTTTTTTAACAAATCAAGTCGGCTCGAAGTACTCGGTTCATCCTAACTATATAAGCATCAAAAAATCCGAAACAGATAACTTGGTAAGCTTCTGTTTCGGATTTTTTCTTTATTCTTCCTTAATCTTCCAATCGCTGATAGTGCGCTGGGTGCTGTCAAAACTGATACCGATTTTTACCAGTCGCTTGCCTTCTGCATGATATGGCAGCATATAGCCTTTTTCGTCTATCTGTGCCAAAGCCTCATCAGCACTCTTATCTACCTTCAGTTCGAAGACGTAGATTGTATCTGGCATGTACATCACGGCATCAGCTCTGCCTATGGCGCTCTTCACCTCTGTGCGGATATAGATGTTGAGGAAACTGAACATCAGATAGAAGATAGTCTGATAATGCTTCTCGCTGTGATTCTCCAAATCATATGGTATCGTAGCCATATAGGTGCGCATGTGCTCCAGTGCCGCCTCGATGTCATTTCTATAAACCGCCTTGCAGAATCCCAAGAGGAAGGCATTGTTGTCAGAACGGCGAGGGTTCACATAATGAGGAATCAATGAGTTGAGCAGTCCGTCGCGTACCTCCTTGTTTGGGATGCCCAGCGTGTATTCCTGAAACATCGGTTCATATTTCTTGATGGTCAGATAGCCGCTCTGGTAGAGCAATGGCAAGGCTTCTGTCATTTCCTCTGTAGATTGGTCGAAGGAACTCAATACTGTCTCCTGACTCTCTAAAGTAGAAAGATTGACATGATACTTATCCAAGAGTTTCAAGAGGAAGGATGGAGTGCCGGAACCAAACCAGTAAGGAGCAATATCCCGAGCATTCAAAGCCTTTACCAGACTGAACGGATTGAAAATATCTTCAGAATTCTTGCTGAAATGATATCCGTCGTAGAATTGTGTCAGTTCTGCCAGACACTCCTCATACGTCAATCCCATAGCCTCTCCCATAGCCTCAATATCCGGTTTCATCTGCGTGGTTAGCTCAGTCTTGCTGATACCGCAGATGGCTGAATACTGGTCGAACAGACTGATGTTGTCTAAATTATTCAGCTCGCTGAAGATGCTGAGCTGTGAGAACTTGGTGATGCCCGTGATGAAGGTGAACTCCAGGTAAGGGTCGAGCTTTTTAAGGGGACTGTAGAAGTTCTGCATAATGCGGCGGAGCGGTTGCAGGTTCTCCTTTTCATGTACCACATCCAGCAATGGGGCATCATATTCATCGATGATGACTACCGCCTTTTCGCCCGTCTGCTTGTAAGCCCGCTTCACGAGTCCATCAAGTCTTTCATTAGGACGGATTTCATCTTCTCCTTTACCATAAATCTCTTCGTAGGGCAAAAGCTGCAGATTCAGATAATTGTTCAAGGCATCTGCATCAAAATGCTTGGCACCGCTTAAATCGAAATGGAATACAGGGTGCTTCACCCATTCCTTCTCGTATTCTGCAATAGCCAATCCCTCGAAAAGTTCCTTTCTTCCCTCGAAATAGGCCTGGAGGGTAGAGGCAAAAAGCGATTTTCCGAATCGTCTTGGACGACTCAGAAAGACAAATCTCATTTTTTTCTCTCGAAAATCAACGATGTATTTGGTCTTATCTATATAGAGATAATTTCCCTCTCGAATATTCGAGAATGTCTGTATTCCTACAGGATAGAAATTTACTATTTTTGCCATAATCCTACATGCTTTACGTTTTGCGCTGCTAAGTTACAAAGAAAATTCGAATTAACCAAGCATAATGGTTAAAATTAAACCGCTTTGTAAAATAAGCTGTTCTGAATACCCCGAAACATGTAAAATAAGGTGTTCTGATGAGTTAAAAACATGTAAAATAAGGCATTCCTCATTATTTTTTCTTATCTTTGTTCGCCCCGAAAAAACAACGGGATTGGGTTGTGGAAAGGGGGAAGAGAAAATAGAGATAAATATAAATATAAGAAATGAATAAATTAAAAGCATTATTGGGTTTCGACCCAAAGACTACTACGGTCAAGACGGAGTTGATAGCTGGTATGACTACCTTCCTGACCATGTGTTACATCCTGGCAGTGAACCCTACCATCCTCGCCACTACGGGTATGGACAAGGGAGCTCTCTTTACTGCCACAGCCATCGCTTCAGCCATCGCCACCTTCCTGCTGGCTTTCATGGCAAAGTTGCCTTTCGCCCAGGCTCCTAGTATGGGACTGAATGCCTTCTTCGCCTTCACCCTTTGTCAGGCTATGGGCTTGACCTGGCAGCAGGCTTTGGCAGTATTGCTCGTAGAGGGTATCATCTTCCTAGCCATCACCTTCCTCAATATCCGTGACAAGATATTGGAGTGTATTCCGAAGAACCTCCGATTCGCCATTTCGGCTGGTATCGGTATGTTTATCGCCTTTATCGGTTTGAAGAATGCGGGCATCATTACTGCCAATGCTGATACTTTCGTGCAGCTCGGCAAGTTTACACCAGTCAGCATCCTGGGTCTCATCAGCATTCTGCTCTGCGGCTGTCTGATGGCGAGAAGAGTGAAGGGCTCTTTGTTTATCGCCATCATCATCTCTACCTTGATTGGTATTCCGATGGGCGTAACCCAGTTCTCTGACAACTGGATGCCGGTATCTACCCCTCACAGCATCGCTCCTATCTTCTGCCAGTTCGATTTCACCGGCTTCTTTACTCCTAAGATGTTCATGGTGGTATTCTCCCTGTTGCTTGTCAACATCTTCGATACCATCGGAACGGTTCTGGGATTGGTTTCCAAACTCGGTGTCAAGGAGAATGAGAAGGGCGAGATTCCGGGTGTGAAGGAGGCGATGATGAGTGATGCCATCGGTACTACAGCCGGTGCATTGCTGGGTAGCTCTACCATTACCACTTATGTGGAGAGTGCTTCGGGCGTTGCCGAGGGTGGTAAGTCGGGCTTGACATCTTTCTTTGTGGGTTTGATGTTTATCCTGAGCATCTTCCTGGCTCCTATCTTCCTGCTGATTCCGAGTGCAGCCACCAGTGGTGCCCTGGTAATGGTGGGTGTATTGATGATCGATTCGTTCAAGAAAATTGAGTTGGAGGATATCTCCGAGTCATTCCCTGCCTTTATCACGATGATTACGATGGTACTCTGCTACAGTATTGCCGATGGCATCTGCCTTGGTATTCTGAGCTATGTATTGATCAAGATGATGGTGGGCAAGTTCAAGGATCTGAATCCTACGCTGTATATCCTGAGCATCTTCCTGCTCTTCAATTATGTTTTCGGTTAATTAAACGACAGATAAAAAACTAGGCGGCAATCTGCATCACGCAGGTTGCCGCCTTCTCTTTTCTAACTAACTTTCTTATCAACTATTCAAAATGTTATTACCTATATATGGATTCCAGGGCATCCTGCCCTGTGTAGTCTGTTATTTCAAACGGATGATATTCAGCGAGCTGGCTGGAATCTCTACCGTAGCACCGTTCTTCTCTGTAGTTACGTAGTTTTCTACAGGATAGATGTTGGTAGGATTGTCGATGGTATTCTCCTCCAGACCATTCTTGGCAGAAAGGCGGATGAGCTTGCCATTCTTGATTTCCTTGCCCTGAAGATTGATCTTCGCTGTGGTGTGCTCGGTGCTGGTGTTGGCAATCTTCAGGATTACCTCGCCCGTCTGTTCATCAAGTGTGGCTGTAGAGAAGATGCCAGGAAGGGTGTTTGCCTTCAACTTGGTTGAGAATATTTCCTTGCCATCCAACTTGGCGAAGATGCTGTCGCCTACTACTTTCAGCTCGATGTCATACCACTTGCCGGTTTCAATCTTGCCTGGGCAGGTAGCTATCTGACTCTTGGCACCATTCACGATAGACTCTACTCCGTGCTGGGTGTTGTTCCAGCCACCGAGGTTCAACCAGCAGTAGTTGTTCTTATCCACGTAGTTGAAGATGATGAGGAAACCTTCGTTTCCGGCATCCTTCTTCGCGCGTACCTTATATATATAGCCGTTGCTGGTAATCTCGCCTGGGTTCAGACGGATGCAGCTTTCTTCGTTGCTGGTCTGCTTGATGAGGCTGCCCTCAGTCTTCCACTGTCCACGGATATCGGTAGGCAACTCCTGCAAGGTCATCGGCAGCGCCTTTCCGTTCTCATCGCTGTAGCCCTTGTCCTCAAAAGAAACCTGAGTGCCCCATGTTCCCATACCTACACGGCAGATAGCTGGCTTCACCTGAGTCTGCTCATATTTGTATGGATTCTCCTGGTTCACCTTCAGTACACGAGTACCGATGTTGTTTGCCATCACGTTCTGAACGTAGTAAGATGGAGTTCCGAATACCTTGTCTGATGTATACTGAATCATATCCGGTGCCCACATACGGTTGTTGAGGTTGGCGAAGATAGGAGCGTAGGATGCCATGGTCACGATGTCAGAATTGTTCTCGATGCCCATCATATAGACAGCCTCACCGAGTGCTGCATCTAGCGAACCCATATTGCCGAAGCCCTGAGTTACGGCATATTCACCTACATAAATCTCGCTGCCCTTACGGTCGTAGTTATCATACTTGTTGAAGTTCTCGGCAAACCAGGCAGGATTTCTGTAGTAGTGCTCGTCGAGGAGTTCTACGCTCTCGTTGCTTTCCCACTTAGGGTTGTCATCGCCCCAAGCCACCACGTTACCGATGAGGTGCATCTTAGGATATTTTGCCAGAACCGCATCCTTGAACTTCTTGAAGCGCTCGTAGTAATGGTCGCTCTGAGCCGCAGGATCCGGCTGGTTGTTCTCATTACCAATCTCCAGATATTCGATGTTGTATGGCTCCGGATGACCGTTCTTGGCACGGAGCGCACCATATTTAGAGGTAACAGGACCATTGGCATACTCCAGGGCATTCATGCACTCATCAATCCAAGGCTGGATGCTGTCTACAGGAGTCATGCCGCCGTGCCACAAACCTACGTTTACAACATAGAGAGGCTTGGCGTTCAGATCCTCGGCAAGCTGAAGATACTCGTCGAATCCCATACCGTCGCTGGTACGATAGCGCCAGTTTACGTTCTTATGGCCCGGACGTTCCTCGATAGGACCGATAGTCTTCTCCCAGTGGAAAGCATTCTCAGGAGACTCCTGTCCCTCTACGTAGCAACCGCCTGGGAAGCGGACGAACTTAGGATGGATGTTATAGAGAAGCTGAGCCAAATCAGGGCGCAAGCCGTTCTCGCGATTCTTGAAAGTAGGAGGGAAGAGGCTTACTACATCGAGAACAATGGTACCCTTTCCGTCGGCTACGAGTTCAAACTGAGCCTTGGCGTCGTTTCCGTTGGCAGTCAACTCAGCCGTATATTTGGTCCACTTCTTGCCAACCTTGGCATTGAGTGCGGTTTCTGCGTAAACCTTATCGCCCTTGGCGTTGGTGAGGCGAGCCTTCAATCCGCCCTTGTAGCTACCTTTCGCCCAGAAAGAGAGTTTATAGGTTCTGCCCTGCACGGCGTTGATTCCCCAGAAACCCTCATTGATGAGAGAGGCTGTAGCTGCAGGCTTGGCAGCGATGGTAAGCTGGAGTGCCTTGCCCTGTGCATTGTTGAGCAAACCCTTATTGATGAGTTGTGCATTGATCTTTGCACCTTCCTGAGCGGCAGTTTTCCAGGTAGGAATATTCTTGTCATCGTCTTCGAAAGAACGGTTGCTGATGAGTTCGGCATAGAGACCGCCATCTGCAGCATGGTTGATATCCTCGAAGAAGATACCATAGAGGTTAGGAGATACCTTGATACCTGGGTTAGAGGCATCTACATTGAGGGTAACCTGTGCGTTGGATGCCAAAGCAGAGGCCAACACTGCTGAAAGTAAAATCTGTCTTTTCTTATTCATTTCTTATTCTTAGGTTTGTTTGTTTACTTGTTGGTTGGCATGAAACCAAGCTAAGCCTGAATTCATGCCGCTATTAATACACAGTTGCAAAAGTACACAAAAAACACAAAGAAGAGGTGGACAAAAAGCGAATTATAGTGTAAAAGGTGGATTTTCATCAGAAAATCCACCTTTTGTTTATTGTTGGTAAATAAAATCGGTTTTAATATAGTAATACCAGTCCGGCAAAAGCCGAGTAGAGTATCATGCGGATAGGATTGATCTTCATCACCTTCACGCCGATAAAGGTAGCAAAGAAGAGGGCGATGGAGATGTAGAAATGCCAGGGATTTTCGGGAGTAGAGAAGTTCTCGCCATTCATCAGGAGCAGGGCTGCGGCTCCTACCAATCCGACGATGGCTGGGCGAAGACCGATGAAGATGCTCTGGACGGCTGTGGTGTTCATATACTTGTACAGCATCTTGCTGATAAGAATCATCAAAACCAAGGATGGGAGAACCAGCGCAAAGGTCGCCATGGCACTTCCGAGTACAGCCATCATGCCACTCATGCCGGCATTATGGACAGCTGTATAGCCACAATAGGTAGCGGTGTTGATACCGATAGGTCCCGGTGTCATCTGAGAAATGGCAACCACATCGGTAAACTCTTGCATCGTCATCCAATGATACTGCGTAACAACCTGTCCCTGAATCAGGGATATCATGGAATAGCCACCTCCGAATCCGAAGATGCCTATCTGAATGAATACGATGAAAAGCTGAAAAAATATCATCATTATGTTTTAAGCGATTTACTTATTTACCTTTTTACTTTTTTACCCTTTTACCTTTACTCTGTTGGCTGGATAAACTGTCCATAGATGTAGCCACCTACGGCAGCTGCGATAATCACCCAGATTGGGTTGACGCCCAAAAGCCAGATCAGAAGGGCGGATAGAATAGGAATCCAGCAGTTGACAAGCGAAATACCGGCACTCTTGGCAAGCGAGAATGTAGGTACGGCTATCAATGCCACGACGGCAGGACGGATGCCTGCAAACATGGCAGCAACAACCTTGTTGTCTTCAAACTGATGGAAAAACATGGCTATCGCTAAGATAATAAGGAACGATGGCAACGAAGCGCCGAGGGTGCAGACGATGGCTCCCGGTGTCTTTGCCAACTTATATCCGAGCAGGGAACTCATGTTGATTGCCAAGGCGCCCGGACAAACCTGGGTAGTAGCAATGGCATCCAAAAATTCCTCCTTCGTCATCCAATGATGCTTGTCGACGACTTCGGATTCTATAATAGGAATCATGGCATAGCCACCACCAAAGGTGACTATGCCAATCTTCAAAAATATTTTGAATAATGTAAGATAACTTACGCTATTATTCATTTTTTACCTTTTTATTTTTTTACTTTTTCAAAGCTCTTTCTTCAATCCACTGACGTGCATTGACAAATGCCTCAATCCAAGGAGTTACCTCGTCGTTGCGGCGGTCAGCTGGATACCAGGCATTCTGCCATGGGAAGATGGCACGCTCCAAGTGTGGCATCATAGCCAAGTGGCGGCCATCTGCAGAGCAGATACCTGCTACATTGTAGTCACTGCCGTTAGGATTACCTGGATACTCAGCGTAGTTGTACTTCGCAATGATGTTGTAGTGATCCTCTGGCTCAGGCAAGTAGAAACGGCCCTCGCCGTGAGCTACCCAGATACCGAGCTTATCACCGCTCAAGCTACCGAACATCACACTGTCGTTCTGAGGAATGGTCAAACCGAGGAATGTGCTCTCGAACTTCTTGGATGTATTGTGGCAGAGGTGTGAACGATGCTTGTGCTCAGGATTGATGAGGTTCAACTCAACCATCAGCTGGCAACCGTTGCAGATACCGAGTGAAAGGGTGTCCTCACGGGCATAGAACTTATCGAGTGCCTCCTTAGCCTTAGGATTGTAGAGGAATGCACCAGCCCAACCCTTGGCAGAACCGAGAACGTCGGAGTTAGAGAAACCACCGCAGAATACGATGAAGTTCACATCTTCCAGAGTCTCACGACCGGAAATCAAGTCGGTCATCATCACGTCCTTCACGTCGAAGCCAGCGAGATACATAGAGTATGCCATCTCACGCTCACCGTTGGTACCCTTCTCACGGATGATGGCTGCCTTGATGCCAGATGGAGTGCGACGGTTAGCGTCGAGACCATAGCTAGAGAGAGTTCCCTTGAAGCCGTAGCCGAAGTTCATCTCGATAGGCTGCTTCTTATAGTTGGTGTAACGCTTCTTAGCCATACCGTTCATACTCTGCTTGCGGTCGAGGAGGTAAGATGTCTTATACCAGTCGTCGCGCAATGCATCGATATAGAACTCGTGCTCGAAGCCTTCCTTCTTGATGATAATCTTGCGGAGTTCAGGAGCAGGATAACCAATCTTGGCATAACCGATACCGTTCTCATCGAAGAATGCTTTCAACTCGTCCTTGTGAGCATCGCTTACCTGGATGACAACACCTGGGTTCTCTGCGAAGAGAGTCTTGATGATGTCGGCATCTGCGATGTCGTGGAGGTTGATCTTCATACCGCCCTCTACGTTGGCGAATGTCATTTCGAGGAGAGTTGTAATCAAACCACCGGCACTGATATCGTGACCAGCCATAACCCAACCACGGTTGATGAGTTCCTGTACGGCGTTGAAGCAGTCAACGAAGTACTCTGGATTCTTGACGGTAGGAACATCGCTGCCCACCTTGCCCAGACTCTGAGCGAAAGCAGAACCACCGAGACGCTGCTCGTCGAAACTGAAGTCGATATGGTAGAGGCTAGAGTTCTTGTCGTTAACGAGAACTGGACTGACCACCTTCTTGACATCTGAAACCTCACCACCTGCACTTACGATAACGGTACCCGGAGCGATGATCTTCTCGCCGTTAGGATACTGCTGGGTCAAAGAGAGAGAGTCCTTACCTGTTGGTACGTTTACGTGGATGGCGCAGCAGAAGTCTGACAATGCCTTCACACCCTCGTACAGACGGGCATCCTCACCCTTCTGACTGCGGCAAGGCCACATCCAGTTGGCTGAGAGGCTGATGCTGTCCATACCATCTGCCAATGGAGCCCATACGATATTAGTCAATGACTCTGCTACAGAGAGTACAGAACCTGCCTTAGGATCGGCAAGACCAGCCTGAGGGGCATGACCCATTGCTGTTACGATACCCTTCTCGCCACGGTAGTCGAGTGCTACGACACCACAGTCTGAGAGTGGCAACTGAATCTGACCCTGACCCTGCTGACGGGCAATCTTACCTGTCACGGAACGGTCAACCTTGTTGGTCAACCAGTCTTTACAAGCCACAGCCTCCATCTGGAGAACACGCTGCAAGTACTCGTCGAGCTTATCTGCAGAATAAGTTACATCTTCATATTTACGCTCTACGGTCTCATCCACCATCACAGTCTTAGGAGTATGACCGAACATCTGAGCTACATCGAGGTCGAATGGCTTCACACCATCAGCCTGCTTGAAGCTGAAGTGAGCATCGCCAGTAGTCTCACCAACCACGTACATTGGAGCACGCTCACGGTCGGCAATCTTCTGAACCTCGCTGATATACTTCTCGTCGATGAGCAAGCCCATGCGCTCCTGGCTCTCGTTGGCGATGATTTCCTTGGCGCTCAAAGTCTTGTCGCCGATAGGCAACTTAGACATGTCGATTTCGCCACCGCACTCTTCTACCAACTCAGAGAGACAGTTCAAGTGACCGGCTGAACCGTGGTCGTGGATGCTGACTACTGGGTTCTCATCGTTCTCAACGAGTGCACGAACCAGGTTGTAGGCACGCTTCTGCATCTCAGGGTTGGCACGCTGAACAGCGTTCAACTCGATACCATTGCTGTAACGGCCTGTATCTACAGAAGAAACAGAACCACCACCAAGACCGATGCGATAGTTATCACCACCTACTACGACAACCTTATTGCCCTTCTGTGGCTCACCCTTCTTGTAGTCACGCTTCTTGCCGTAGCCTACACCACCAGCAAGCATGATAACCTTATCATAAGCATACTTCTCACCATTCTCCTCGTGCTCGAATGTAAGCACAGAACCGGTGATGAGAGGCTGACCGAACTTGTTACCGAAGTCTGATGCACCGTTGGAAGCCTTGATCAGAATCTGCTCAGGAGTCTGATAGAGCCACTTACGTACTGGCATGATATCTTCCCAGTCGCGCTCAACATCGCTCTTGCCGTTGTCATCCTTCAGGCGAGGATAAGCAGTCATGTAGCAGGCTGTACCTGCGATAGGCCATGAACCTACACCACCACCCATACGGTCGCGGATTTCACCACCCGTACCGGTAGCAGCACCATTGAAAGGCTCTACAGTAGTAGGGAAGTTGTGGGTCTCAGCCTTCAGAGAAATAACACTCTCGATATCCTTCACCTGGAAGAAATCGCTGGTAGTCTGATCGGCTGGAGCAAACTGCTCGATGACGGGACCCTGAGAGAAAGCCACATTATCCTTATAGGCAGAGAGAATCTTGTTAGGGTTCTCGTTGGTGGTCTTCTTGATCATGCTGAAAAGAGAAGACTCCATCTCCTTACCGTCGATGATAAACTGGCCGCCGAAAATCTTGTGGCGGCAGTGCTCTGAGTTGATCTGTGCGAAACCGAAGATTTCGCTGTCGGTGAGAGGGCGTCCGTTCTCTTTCTCCAGCTTGTGGAGATAAGCCATTTCGTCCTCGCTGAGGGCAAGACCCTCTTCCTCGTTATACTTCTCGAGGTCATCGACGTACTTGATAGGTTCTGGCTGGTGGTTCACGGTGAACACATCCTGTCCGATACCGTTGTACATACGCTGGAGCATAGGGTCGTGCTCAGCGTCTTCGCTATCTACAGGGAAGTACTCCTCGATACGCGAAATGCCGTTAAGACTCATGTTCTGAGTAATCTCAACGGCATTCGTACTCCAAGGAGTAATCATTTCACGGCGTGGGCCGACATAGAAGCCCTGCAACTGCTGGGCGTCCTCTAAAGTCGCGTCACCATAAAGCCAACAAAGTTCATTGATTTCGTCCTGAGATGGTTTGTGGTCAATCTCGGTCGCAATCACACTCTTAGATGGAGTTCTAAAAAAAAGAATCATACTTGCTTTCTTTTATATTATTAATGTATTTATTTCTTTTCGAGTGCAAAGATAGTGCAATTTCAAGACACTACAAAATAAAACTCTGTTTTTTATGTTTTTTTTGTTGAGATTTGGGCTATTCTTACCTTGAGAGGCTACATTTGACGGTTTAGCTATAAGAAAAGTGCTTTCTGTTGCCTTTTTTGGTTAAAAAGGTGATAAATAAAGATTTAGAGGTTAAAAATGTCTAAATGCGTTTGACAAATATTGTTTATTCGAGTCTTATCTGTAACTTTGCAAGTGAAAGAAGTGAATCAGCTTCTATAATGCCCTAAAATGTAGAAACTTCCGGATAACGGATGAAAGCCGGGAGAACTCTAATATAAGAGGTAGAAAGCGACGTTAAGATATACTATAATCAATTAATAATAACAAGAAAATTTAAATTAGAAAGAATATGAAACAGACAAAGTTAATGGTAATGGCAATGATGGCTGTAGCTCTGATGGCTACAAGCTGTGCAAGTAAGAAGGATCTTCAGAATTGCCAGAATGAGAATAAGGAATTGTCAAGCAACTATCAGGCTACCAAGGAAAAGCTGGCAGCTACAGAGGCTAGTCTGGCAGCAGCCCAGGAGCAGCTTGCTACTGCAAAGAGCGATTACGCTAAGTTGCAGAACTCGCTTGACAAGAGTTTGAACAATGCAAGCCAGAACAACGTGAGCATTGAGAAACTCGTTGACCAGATCAACGAGAGCAACCAGTATATCCGTCACCTGGTTGAGGTAAAGAGCAAGAGCGATTCGCTCAACATGGTTCTTACCAACAACCTGACCCGCTCTTTGAGCAAGGAAGAGATGAAGGAGGTTGATGTTCAGGTTCTGAAGGGTGTAGTTTACATCTCTCTGGCTGACAATATGCTCTATCAGAGTGGTAGCTATGAGGTGAACAGCCGTGCTCAGGAAACATTGAGCAAGATTGCTAAGATCATCACAGACTACAAGGATTACGATGTGCTCGTAGAGGGTAATACCGATAACGTACCAGTAAGCACTACAAGTGCCAAGATGAAGAATATCCGCAACAACTGGGACCTCTCTGCTCTCCGTGCAGCTTCTGTTGTTCAGTACTTGCAGGATCACTTCGGTGTAAATCCTAAGCGCCTTACTGCTGGTGGCCGTGGTGAGTACAACCCTGTAACAACTAACGATACAGAGGTAGGCAAGCAGCGCAACCGCCGCACTCAGATTATCATCACTCCTAAGCTCGACCAGTTCATGGACTTGATCGACAAGGCTCCAGAGGAGAAGTAAAAAGGCTATTTAAAGGTAAAAAGGTAAAAGGGTAAAAAAGTAAATAAGTAGAGGCATCAATGAGTTGTTAAAGACTCATTGATGCCTTTTTAGGTATAAATATACAGATTTTATGTTTTGAGTACGTAAAAAAGTGCTTTTTGTTATCATTTTGCTAGAATTATTCTTAATTTCCTTTCTTTTCTTGATTATTTTTATTAATTTTGCAGGCAAAATATCAAGGGGCCACTTGGCTGCCCTGATCATTGTACATTGTAAATTATTAATTATACATTATATTGTGTTATGGAAAAGATTAAGATGACGACTCCATTGGTAGAGATGGACGGTGATGAGATGACAAGAATTCTCTGGAAGATGATTAAGGATGAACTCATTCTTCCTTTCGTTGATTTGAAGTCTGAGTATTATGATCTCGGTCTGCCTTATCGCGACCAGACCAATGACCAGGTAACCATCGACTCTGCTGAGGCGGCTAAGAAATATGGCGTGGCTGTGAAGTGTGCTACTATCACTCCTAATGCACAGCGTATGGACGAGTATAAACTCCACAAAATGTGGAAGAGCCCTAATGGAACTATCCGTAGCATCATGGACGGTACCGTATTCCGTGCTCCTATCACCATCCCAAGTATCCACCCTTGTGTAAAGAACTGGGAGAAGCCTATCACTATCGCCCGTCATGCTTACGGCGATGTATACAAGAGCGTGGAACTTCGTGCTGATGAGCCAGGTACAGCCAAACTCGTGTTCGAGGGTAAGAGCGGCAAGAAGCAGGAAATTGAGATTCATTCTTTCGATGGTGCTGGCGTTATCCAGGGCATGCACAATACTGATAAGAGTATCCGCAGCTTTGCTCACAGCTGCTTCAAGTTTGCCATTGATACCAAGCAGGATCTCTGGTTTGCTACCAAGGATACCATCTCTAAGACTTATGATGCCCAGTTCCGTAAAATCTTTGAGGAAGTATATGAGAGCGACTATAAAGAGAAGTTTGCAGAACTCGGTATCGAGTATTTCTATACATTGATTGATGATGCAGTGGCTCGTGTTATCCGCAGCAAGGGCGGTTTCATCTGGGCTTGCAAAAACTATGACGGTGATGTGATGAGTGATATGCTCAGTACAGCCTTCGGTTCTCTGGCGATGATGACTTCTGTATTGGTTTCTCCTGACGGCAAGTATGAGTATGAGGCAGCCCACGGTACCGTGACCCGTCACTACTATCGCTACCTGAAGGGTGAAGATACATCTACCAACCCAATGGCTACCATCTTTGCATGGAGCGGTGCGTTGAGAAAGCGTGGCGAACTGGATGGCATCAAGGAACTTCAGAACTTTGGCGACCAGTTGGAGGCTGCATGTTTCGATACTTTGAATGATGGTATCGCTACCAAGGATCTCGTAAACCTGATGGAAGGTGTTGAGGCTAAGGCTGTAAACTCTGCCGGCTTTATCGCTGCTATCCGCGAGCGTCTGGAAAAGCGATTGGCATAAAAACAATAAGACCTGGGGTGATTAACCTCAGGTCTTATTGTTTAAGTTATTTTTAGTTTAAATCTTGATTCTTTTTCTTGCGTTTACGCAAAGCGTCTGAATAAACTTTAAACAAATCTATGTTCAGCAACTGACAGATATGGTAAAGCATACCCGTATCTATAGTGGCTCTGCCGTATACCTTATACTTTATCTTTCATACTCTTTCAGTTGTGTTATATGCTCACTTATAGTTATATCGGGTGCAAAAGTAGTATTTCTGTTTCTAACTAGCAAAGAAACATGTAGCGAATTTGGAACACTAAGTTAAAATGTGTAACAAAATACCCGTTTTTTTATATTTTTTTTCTCTAAAGAACTAAATGTCACGAAAATGTAATCAAATGTAACGCTTATTACGAAAGAAAAGTCGTAATTTTGCAGCGATATTTTAAATAACATGAAATATGGAAGAGAATATGAAAAGAATACTTGTTGTTGATGACGAGCAAGACTTGTGTGAGATTCTGAAATTCAATCTCGAAACAGAAGGATATGAGGTAGAGACTGCCAATTCTGCAGAAGAGGCTTTGGAGATGGACATCGCTTCGTTCGACCTGCTGCTACTGGACGTCATGATGGGAGGAATGAGCGGTTTCCAGCTGGCTAAGCAGTTGAAGGACAATCCGATGACAGCCAATGTTCCGATTATCTTCCTTACAGCCCGAGATACGGAAAATGATACGGTTACAGGATTCAATATCGGTGCCGATGATTATATCTCGAAACCTTTCTCTATCCGAGAGGTGATGGTCAGAGTGCGTGCCGTCTTGCGCCGTACGGCTGAACAGGCTGGCGATGCTGATGAATCGAAGATCATCAACTATCAGGGACTGCAGCTGAATCTGGATAAGAAGACGGTGAGCATCGATGGTGAGGCTATCCCTTTCACCAAGACCGAGTTCGAACTCCTGCGTCTTTTCCTCGAAGAGCGTGGCAAGGTGTTCTCCCGTCAGGAACTTATCGACCGGGTATGGCCTAAGGATGTGATGGTACTCGACCGCACGGTGGATGTCAATATCACCCGTATGAGAAAGAAGATTGGTAAGTTTGCCAAGTGCATCGTTACCCGTCTGGGGTTCGGTTATTATTTTGATGCGTAATTAAAATGTTTAAGTTAAATAGTGTAGGTAGAAAGTTGTACTTCAGTGTACTGGCGGTGTTCCTTGTGTTCGCCGTCAGTTTTATCGTGTTCCAGCAGGCACGTGAGAAACAGTATAAAATAGGTACGCTTACTATCAAACTGGAAAATTATAATGAACTGTTGGCAGAAGATCTGGCGCTCTCTCCTGGTGAAGGAATTATTCTGCAGGATAGCCTTCACAATAAGAAAGTGACTGTGGCTCATGAGAAGTTGCAGGCTTTTGTCCGAGAACATGAAAGCAAGGATCTTCGTGTTACGCTGGTGCGCCCTAACGGTAAGGTGATTTATGACAACATGAGTTCCGACTATGAACATTTTGCCAACCATGCCAAGCGGGAGGAAATAGCAGAGGCCTTGAAAAACAGGGTAGGCTCAAGCGTGGAGCGACAGTCTAAAACCCTGAAGCATGATTATTTCTATGTGGCTTCTTATTTTCCGGAAAGCAAGCTCATCATCCGTACGGCACTACCTTATAATAATGATTTAGCAAAATCGCTGCAGGCCGACCAGCATTTCATCTGGTTTGCCATTGTTGCCGTCATTCTGCTTACCATCGTGCTCTACCGTTTTACGGACCGTCTGGCAAAGAATGTTTCCAAACTGAGCATCTTTGCTTATAAGGCAGACCACAACGAGAGTCTGGAGGTGGAAGATCTCGCCAAGTTCCCTAACGATGAGTTGGGCGAGATAGCCGAGCGTATCATCAAGATGTATAAGCGCATACAGACCACCCGACGTGAACAGGATGTACTGAAGCGGCAGCTTACCCAGAATATCGCTCACGAGCTGAAGACTCCTGTAGCAAGTATTCAGGGTTATCTGGAAACGATACTCGACAATCCGCATATCAACGAAGAGATGAAGTCGCAGTTTCTGCAGCGCTGTTATGCCCAGAGCGAGCGTCTCACCTCTCTGCTCCGCGACATCTCTACCCTGAACCGGTTGGATGACGGTTCGGATATGATAGATTTCGAGACGGTAGACATTACGCAGATGGTGAGTGAAATAGCCCATGAGACGGCGCTGGAAAGAGAGTCTCACAAGATGACTTTCGAGAATCTTCTTCCCGACCAGCATATTATCGTGAAGGGTAACCGCAGTCTGCTCTATAGTGTGTTCCGCAATCTTACCGACAATGCCATAGCTTATGCCGGCGAAGGGCGTAAGATAACGTTGAGTGCCAAGGAGCAGGGCAATAAGTGGCATTTCATCTTCTGTGATAATGGCCAGGGAGTTCCTGCCGAGCATCTCTCCCGTCTTTTCGAGCGTTTCTATCGGGTAGATAAGGGACGCAGCCGCAAGATGGGTGGCACCGGTTTGGGTCTTGCCATCGTCAAGAATGCCGTTCTCCTGCATGGCGGAACCATCCGTGTGAGCAATCAGCAGGAAGGCGGCTTGAAGTTTGAATTTACGCTTAAAAAATAAAAATGTTTTTTGAATAAAATATCTAAGCGGCAAATATAAATAATCAAGTGGCTGATAAAGGTACTTAAGTATAAAGAAAAGCAAGACTTCTGAGAAACTTCTGAATGGGGTTTTACAGAAACCTTGCCTTTTTTGTGTATTTTAGAACATTTTTGTTTTCTTTTTGTAAACTTTGCTTAAATCTATTATTTCTGACTTTTTTCTATTAAAAGTGTAGACGGTATTTCTAAATGTTGACGAAAATCAAGAAAAACTAACTTTTTTCTATAAAAATATCAATAAAGTTTGCATTAATTCAATACTTTTTCTTACCTTTGCACCCATAAAGCAACGAGAGAGGCTTAAAAAATGTAAGAAGAGAAAAAATAAATATATAAAGTTATATAAGAGTTGTTTAATTATTTAGAGAAGATTTTATGGAAAAAAGATTGCTTTTCTTGTTAGTCAATCTCTTCCTTTTATGTGGGGGGGCATTGGCTCAAACGAAAGTAACAGGTACCGTAGTTTCTCTGGAAGATGGTGAACCTGTCATCGGTGCATCTGTCGTAGTCGCTGGAGCGGCACGTACAGGTACTGTCACCGATATTGACGGTCACTTCTTTTTGGAGGTACCTGCTGGTAAGAAACTTGTAGTTAGCTACATCGGTATGCAGAGCCAGACCTTGACTCCAGCCGCCAAGATGACTATCCGCCTGAAGGCAGATAGCAAGAGCTTGGGCGAGGTGGTTGTAACGGGTATGCAGAAGATGGATAAGCGTTTGTTTACTGGTGCTACTACAAAAATTTCTGGCGACAAGACAAAGTTGGATGGTGTCGCAGACATCAGTCGTGCCTTGGAAGGTAAAGCGGCCGGTGTGTCTGTGCAGAACGTCTCAGGTACTTTCGGTACAGCTCCAAAGATTCGTGTGCGTGGCGCTACTTCTATTTATGGTAGCTCAAAACCTCTTTGGGTGGTAGATGGTGTTATCATGGAGGACGTAACTGAGGTTGATGCTGATGATTTGTCTTCTGGTAACGCTGAGACCCTTATATCTTCAGCCATAGCAGGTCTGAATGCTGATGATATTGAAAGTTTCCAGATTTTGAAGGATGGTTCTGCTACCTCTATTTATGGTGCACGTGCCATGGCTGGTGTCATCGTTGTTACAACCAAGAAAGGTAAAGCTGGTACAAACCGTATCAACTATACTGGTGAATTCACCATGCGTTTGAAGCCAAGCTACCGCAATTTCAATATCATGAATTCTCAGGATCAGATGGGTGTATATCGTGAGATGTACAACGATGGTTATTTCTCTTTTGAAAAGAGTTATCGTGCTTCTAACAGTGGTGTCTTTGGCAAGATGTATCACCTGATGAATACATATGATTCGAAGACGGGAACTTTTGGATTGCCTAATACAGAGGAGGCGATGAATAGCTATCTCCAGAAAGCTGAATACCAAAATACCGACTGGTTTGACTTACTCTTCAATAATAGTATCTCCCAGAATCATTCCGTCAGCATGTCTACTGGTACCGATAAGGCTCAGTATTATACATCTTTCAGTGTGATGAACGATCCAGGATGGTCTAAGCAGAGCAAGGTACAGCGTTATACAGCCAATGTAAATGCTCTTTACAATATTTCGAAGAAATTGTCTTTCAATGCCATAGCTAATGCTTCCTATCGTAAGCAGCGCGCTCCTGGTACTACTTCACAGTCTGTAAATAATGTGACAGGTGAGGTGTCTCGTGATTTTGATATCAACCCATATTCTTATGCGTTGAACACTTCTCGTACCATGGATCCTAATGAACTCTATGTGCGTAACTATGCTCCATTCAATATCTTCCGTGAATTGGATAATAACTACCTGAGCCTCGATGTTGTGGACATGAAGTTCCAGGGCGAATTGAAGTATAAGCCTATTACTAAGGTGGAACTTGCAGTACTTGGTGCATACAAGTATTCTACTACGACCAATGCTGCCACCATTACAGACCAGTCAAACCAGGCATGGGCCTATCGTGCGATGGATGATGCTACGATGCGTGATGCAAACCCATGGCTGTATACCGATCCAGACAAGGCAAACTCTTTGCCATTCTCTGTATTGGACAAGGGTGGTTTCTATCGTGAAACTAAGTTTAAGATGAATAGCTGGGACTTCCGTGCCACAGCTAGCTATAATGATGTATATAACAAAGACCATATCGTAAACCTCTTCGGTGGTATGGAGATTAACTCTGTGGATCGCAGCAAGTCTTACTTCAATGGTGTTGGTATGCAGTATGATATGGGTTTCCTTCCTGCCTTCAACTACAACTTCTTCAAGCAGCTTGCAGAGGAGAATGGTCAGTACTATTCTTTGACCAATTCTTATCAGCGTGAGGCTTCGTTCTTTGGTACAGGTACCTATTCTTATAAGGGCCGCTATACCATCAATGGTACTATCCGCTATGAGGGCTCTAACAAATTGGGTAAGAGCCGTTCTGCTCGTTGGTTGCCTACATGGAATGTTTCTGGTGCATGGAATGCTCATGAGGAGGCTTGGTTCCCTAAGTTGAATCCAACACTTTCTCACTTGACATTGAAGGCATCTTACTCTTTGACTGCCGACCGTGGTCCTGCTTCCGTTTCTAACTCGTTGGTAGTGATACAGAGTTACAACCCTTGGCGTCCATTTGCCGGTGACAAGGAGACTGGACTTGAGATTTATCGCTTGGGTAATGATGATTTGACCTATGAAAAGAAGCATGAGTTGAACCTCGGTTTGGATATGGGCTTTTTGAATAACCGCATTAATGTGACTTTCGATTGGTATCGCCGCAACAATTATGATTTGATTGGTCCTAAGCGTACCATGGGTATTGGTGGTGAGATCTATAAATATGCCAATGTGGCAAGTATGCGTTCACATGGTGAGGAGTTGACTATTTCCACTCGCAACATTGAGACCAAGGATTTTAAATGGAGTACCGACTTCATTTTCTCTCACTCAAAGAATACTGTAACCGACTTGGATTCACGTGCTAACATCATGCAGATGATTACAGGTACCGGTTTCACAATGAATGGCTATCCTGTTCGCTCTTTGTTCTCTATTGATTTCAAGGGATTGAACAATAAAGGTCTGCCTATCGTTGTGAATCAGGATGGCGAGGAGACAAGCTATGGTGGTGATCTCTACTTCCAGTCAACTACAACAGATTACTTGAAGTATGAAGGTCCAACAGACCCAACCATTAACGGCAGTTTCGGAAACACCTTCTCTTATAAGGGTTTAAAACTGAATGTGTTCATTACATACGCTGCAGGAAATAAAGTACGTCTTGATCCTGCTTTCAGTTCTTCATACTCAGACATGACTGCCATGCCAAAGGAATTTATAAATCGTTGGACTCAAGCCGGTGATGAAGCTTATACGGATGTGCCAGTCATAGCAGACCAGCGCATGAAGCAGAATGACAATTATATTGGTTATCTTTATAATGCATATAACTATTCTACGGCTCGCGTAGCCAAGGGTGATTTCATTCGCATGAAGGAGATTTCTTTGGCTTATGATTTCCCAGGCAAGTGGATTCAGGCCCTTCGCTTGAACAGCGTAAATTTGAAACTTCAGGCTACTAACTTGTTCTTGATTTATTCAGACAAGAAGTTGCACGGACAGGATCCTGAGTTTTTCAACACTGGTGGTGTGGCAACCCCAATGCCACGTCAGTTTACATTGACATTAAGAGTAGGACTTTAAAGAAAGAGAGATAATTATGAAAAAGAATAAATTATATATAGCATCGGTGGCTTTTGCGGCATTGTCATTGGTCACATCATGCGACAGCTTCCTGGACAAGTTGCCAGATGATCGTGCCGAGGTAAATACCGAGGAAAAGGTGACCTCTCTGCTTGTGTCTGCTTACCCAACTGCAAGCAGCAATCTGATATTGGAATGGAGCTCCGATGATTATGCAGACAATGGAAAGCAGTATAGTACCAATCAGGATATAGAGCAGGTTTATCGTTTTCAGCCAATTACAGCTCAAACCAATGATAGCCCAAAGAGTTTGTGGAATGGTTATTATTCTGCAATTGCAGCAGCCAACCAGGCTTTGGCTTCCATCGATGAGATGGGTAATCCAGCATCACTAAAGGCGCAGAGAGCTGAGGCTTTGCTCTGTCGTGCCTATAGCATGTATCGTCTTGCTACAACTTTCTGTATGACTTATAATCCAGATAATGCAGAGAAGTGCATGGGACTTCCTTATCCAACAAAGCCCGAGACAACTGTAAGCCCTGATTATAAGCGTGGTACACTGAAGCAACTTTATGAGCAGATTGATGCAGATATTGAGGCTGCCTTGCCTGATGTGAGCGATGATATCTATACCCAGCTTAAGTATCATTTCAATCAGAAGGCTGCGTATGCTTTTGCTGCTCGTTTCAACCTGTACTATATGAACTATGACAAAGTGATAACATATGCTAGCAAGGTGCTTGGAGCAAATCCTGCCTCGTTGTTGCGCAACTATGTGCCTTTTATGTCTTTGTCTAATTCAGAGGATATAGAGAATCGGTATATTTCTTCATCAGAGAACGCCAATCTCTTGTTGATGACGGCAGGTAGTAAAATTGGTAGAAATATCAGTGGTAATGAAGGGCGTTTTTGTCACAATCAAAATGTAGGTCAGTATGAAACGATTTGGGCTAAGATGCCATGGGGAAGTGGATCCAAAAACAATACACTCTACCAGTCAAACTTGTTGTTTGGCAATGCCCGTATTCTTATCTTCCCAAAGATGTTTGAACATTTTGAGTTTACCGACAAGATAAACCAAACTGGATATATTCATGTTGTAGATGCTGTGTTCACTACTGATGAAACCCTTCTTTGTCGTGCTGAGGCTTATGCCATGAAGAAGGAGTATGATAATGCGGTGAAAGATATCAATACTTGGATTGTGTCGCATACTATGACTGCGAATGGTACGGCAAAACGCCCGACAATGACAGTTGAAAGTATCAAGACTTTTATCGAAAGCTTGCCGTATGCACCTGTTACACCAAAATCCAATTTGGAGCATAGCATTCGTAAGACATTCCATCCACAGGGATTCACGGTTGAGGCTGGTACCCAAGAGGATATTTTGCAATTCATCTTACAGATGCGTCGACTGGAGACCCTGTATCAAGGTCTTCGTTTCCTTGACATCAAGCGCTATGGCATTGAGTTCAGCCATGATGTTGACGAAGAGTCTCCTATTGTATTCAAGGCTGGTGACTTGCGAGGTGCGATTCAATTGCCAGATGATGTAATTGAGGCAGGATTACCTGCAAATCCAAGAGAAGAGTCTAACAAATAAAAAATGAGTAAACTATGAAATATATAAAATTATTCATACTGATAGCGTCAGTCTCTCTGTTTGCTGCCTGCTCAGACGATAGTCTTGATTCTAAGAGTATTTTCGATACGCAGAATAAGGAAGAGCAGAATGACTTTGACAAGTGGCTCAAGACCAACTATGTGGATACCTATAATATCCGCTTTAACTATCGATATAGTGACAAGGAGACGGACAACAAGTATAATCTTGCACCTGCCGATTTTAATAAGTCTAAGGCATTGGCTATTATGGTCAAGCATATTTGGCTGGATGCTTATAAGGAAGTGATGGGCGATCAGTTTATGAAGACCTATTCTCCTCGTGTGATGCAGTTGGTTGGCTCAGCAGCTTATGATTCTCAGTCTTCCATTGTGATGGGTACTGCTGAGGGTGGTTTGAAAGTAACTTTGTATAATGTAAATATTATCGATGTTGATAATCCAATCATAGATTCAGAAAATCCTTTCGTCGACAAGACAAAAGGTACCTACGATCTGAATTACTGGTTCTTCCATACAATGAATCATGAGTTCTGTCATATTCTGACTCAGAAAAAGAATTATTCTACTGAGTTCCAGACAGTTTCTGCCGGCAAGTATCAGACTTCAGGTTGGGTGAATGTAACGGATGAAGAAGCTCCATCCATGGGATTTGTATCCGGTTATGGCAGCGGTGAGTATAATGAGGACTTTGCTGAGATTTTTGCCCAATATGTAACCCATTCTGAAGCAGCATGGCAAAAAATACTGAGTGCAGGTATTGTATACGAAACAGATGAAAATGGCGATTATGTGCTTGATGCAGACGGCAATCCTATAGTGAAGGATGCAAGTGGCTATAAAGCTATTATTCAGAAATTTAACATTCTCAAGGAATATTTTGCCAACACTTGGGGCATGGATATTACCAAGCTTCGTGAAGTTATCTTGCGTCGTACGGCAGAAGTAAAGGCAATGGATTTAGAAACATTAAAGTAAGACGGATATGAAAAAAATATATAACATATTATTTACGCTGATTGCGGTCTTGTCTTTCACATCTTGTTCCAACGACATAGATGAAGTGTTCGACAAACCTTCTGCAGAGCGAGTGAATGATGCAATAGCAGAGTATAAGACGGTTCTTACTTCTGCAGAGAATGGATGGCTGATGAAATATTATCCTAAGGCTAATACCAAGTATGGTGGATATAATCTGTTGTTGAAATTTGGAACAGATGGAAATGTTACTGCCATGAGCGATGCTTTGGGTGCAGACACGAAAGCCACATCACATTATAAATTGGAGCAGAGTGCTAGTATCGTTCTGTCTTTTGATGAGTACAATAAGGTGATTCATTTCTTCTCCGATCCAGCTAACTCTGCTGGTATTGGTGATAATGGTAAGGGTATGGAAGGTGACTTGGAGTTCCGGGTGCTTACCGCCACTGCTGATTCTGTAGTCATGATTGGCAAAAAGCGTGGTACAAAAATAGTGATGACTCCTATGGCGAAGGATGCCGATTGGGCTGAGACCATTAGTCAGATAGATGGTTTGGAGCAGGAGATGCAGTTCCCTAAATATACTTGCGAGGTGAATGATGTCAAGTATGTAGCTACATCAAGCTATCGTACCATTACTTTCACTAGTTCTAATGCCGAGGAAGGCTCTACAACGGCACCTTATATTGTTACAGACAAGGGCATTGAATTTTATAAGCCAATAACTCTTAATGGCGTTACTGTCAAGGGATTCAACTATAAAGGGGGCGATAACTATGAGTTTGAATCCACAGATGCCGCTGTAAAGATGTTGGGCGTTGTTCCTCCTATCAGTGAGCAGGTTATCAGTGGAGACTGGTTCTTCTCTGTAGCTAATATGGGTAGCTATACTCAGACGTATTGGAATGCTGGTAACGAGGAGGTTTCTAAGTATTATTCTCCTTGCCATTTTGCTGCTTTTACCACTTCTGCGTTTGATGGCTATGCAGGACATTGGGGAATCTTTTTCAATGTGGCAGGCTATGCTTCGTTCATAGACATTACTCCTACTATCGTTGACGATGATCATATCTCATTTGCTTGTCCTGGCAAGTTTGGTGCGAATGGTCAGTATTTCTATAATTGGGGTCAGATGTATATGATTTATGCACTGACTGGTGATAAGGGAACTCATGCAGCCAACGTGGCCAAGACTTATAAAGTCGAGTTGATACAGGGTACAACGAAACAGCCTTCTTCTATAAAGTTGACTGATGAGAGTAATCCAAATAACTGGTTTGTCTTGACAACTAGTATGCCAGAATCTCTTTTTTAGAGTTCATCCATCATGAAATAAAATTATATACATAATGTTTAATAGGATTCTTTGTGAAAAGAATACATAAAATCTCTCGTCTGGGGGCGTGCTCATTTAAGCACGCCCCTTATTTATCGTTGATTATAAGTCATTCAGCATGAAATCATAGATGCTCATGAAGAGTATACCATTTGCATCACGGTTGCTGATGAGGCTTTCGCCCACAATGACGATTCGCTCGAAACCATCATTTATGCGGCGCAATGAGTTGATTTCTTGCTCTATCTTGTCTTGCGATGGCAGGCTGAGGGCCGACTGGATATAGCATCGGCGACTGCCCTTGTTGCACACGAAGTCTACCTCTAGTTGTTTGCGATAGCTAGTGCCGTTTTCGTCTTTCCCATTCACTGTTACCACGCCTACATCCACATTGAATCCCTGTCTTCTCAGCTCGCAATATATCGCATTCTCCATGAGATGGGTCTTCTCTATTTGGCGAAAATTGATGAGTGCATTGCGCAGTCCTAAGTCGGTGAAGTAATACTTCATAGGAGTACTGATATATTTTCTTCCCTTCACGTCGTATCTCTTGGCTTCCTCTATAAGAAAGGCATCTGAGCAATAATCGATGTATGTTTTCAGAGTGGTAGAGCCAATGGATATATTTTTGTTGGTCTTGAATGTATTCGATAGTTTTTGAGGATTTACCAGTCCTCCTATGCCAGATGATAACATACAGAGAAGTTCTTCTAGCTCAGCATTGTTCTTGATGCGATTTCTGTTAAGAATGTCAATCAAGTAAGTTTCTTGCCAAAGGTCTTTAAGTACCCTAATCTTATCTTCATCTGTAGGTTGTAGGATGACAGGTGGCAGTCCGCCATATTGTAGATATTCTACCCAACCGCTCTCTTGGCTGCCTTGGTAGACAGACATGAATTCGGAGAAACTGAGTGGTGAAATATGAATCTGGTAGCCTCGACCTCTGAACTCGGTAATGATGTCCTTTGACAAGAACTTGGCGTTGCTGCCTGTAACATATACGTCAGCATTGGGGATATGGAGCAATCCATTCAGAACATCCTCAAAATCTTTCAGCATCTGCACCTCGTCCAAAAGGATATAGTACATCCTACCGTCCTTGATGAGGCTCTTTACATACTGGTAGAACTTATCAGGGTCGCGATATACCTTATTGCCAAAGTCATCAAAAGCCATTTCTATGATGTGCTCTTTGTCTACACCATCTAGTTTGAGTTGTCTCTTGAATAAGTTGAATAGCAGGAAAGACTTTCCGCATCTTCTAATACCGGTGATGATTTTTACCAGTCCATTGTGTCTGCTATTGAGCAGTTGCTGTATGTATCTTTTGCGTTCGATGATCATAATCTATCTATATATATTGATTTAATTTTATGTTAGATTTTTGCGTAAATACGCATTTTTCTGCTGCAAAGATACGCTTTTTTGATGAATTTACAAAAGATTTTTGCGTAAATACGCATTTTTCTGCTGTAAAAAGTGTTTTTATAATCTGTTCTTGTGCTGTTGGTTGGATGGCAATGGCGGAAACAAAATAAAGGGAGGGTGTGTCATAAGTTTATGATTCATCCTCTTCTTGTTGTTGGAAGAGTTAGGATATGTTGTTGGAACAGCCAGTATCTTCGGTCGCACAACAGCTGTTGTGCGCTTGTATAACAGCTGATATGCGCATGCACAACAGGTGATGTGCATGCGATGGTCAACTGTTATGCGCCAAACTATTATCCAGACTTATGGCGCACCCTCCTCAGGGACGCCTGGCGGTTTTGTATCTCTCCTTAACACCTAGCGGTCTTGCGCTGCAATTTACGCCTGTTGGTCTTTGGAATCGGTGAAGAGTGGTGAAGAGTGGGTGAAGAGTTGCTGCAAACTCTTCACCCCTCGGAATGCCGATAAACACAGGGGTTTCCGAAGGAAAGGTGAAGAGTGAAGAGTAAAAGCGTGTTCGCTTGCAGATAAGAAATGGGGCGCAAGCTGTTTCCAGAAAAGGAATCGCTTGCGCCCCTGATATTATTGCTTATGAGTAAATGAGCACCCTAAGATTAGAACTTGTAGATAGCACCAAATGAAATGTTGCTCGCATCTACGTTAAGTCCGAATGTTGACCAGTTGTCACCATGGTCAGGAGAATAACCTCTGTAACCGAGGAAACCTACCTTTGTGATGAAGTTTACGTGGTCTGAAAGCTTAACAGCCAAACCTGGCTTGATGCCTACTTCGTAAGAATCGCCACCGCCCTTGCTGACGCTGCCGTAACCGATTGTACCCTCAACGAAGAGGTTAACCAACTTGGTTTCTACGGCTGTGTAACGTACGTAAGGAGCTACAATGAATGTTGTTGCTTCTGGTACTTCTCTGAGTTCGCAAACATCGCCCTTCTTGATACCAATCTCGAGACCTGCTTCCCACTTGTTGTTGAATTCGTAACCAATCTCTGGCATCAAGGTGTAAGCTGTCTTGCTGTCACCATCACCTATCTTGTTGCTGGAAATACCAGCTGTACCACCGATGTAAACCTGTGCGCTAGCGCAAACTGAAACGAGAGCCATAGCAAGGCTCAACATAATCTTCTTCATAATCAATCTTTTCTTTTAATTATTACTTTATTTTATCACTCTAATCAGGTAGCTTTTCAGCCCCTTTATTTATGATAGCAAAGCACATCCTGAATATGCTCTGCACTCTCTAATTCGGCGGCAAAGGTATAGGAAATAACTTGAAACTCAAAACGATTTCTCAGTTTTTCTTGCAAAACAAGCCGTATTGTTGATGTAAATCAAGAAAATCGGGCATGCTGAATGTATCTAAAGCTATTTCTGCTGCAAAGCTGCGATTTTTTAGTGAAACCGCCAAATAATATAAGGGAATATTTGGGCAAACCAACTTTTTTCTCTATCTTTGCATGAACAAACAGTTTGAATCTTTTTTTATTAATATCATAAATGAATCAATTTACAAAGCTGATAGCAGCCCAGCTCAATCTGAAGGAGCAGGCTGTAGAAAATACTCTGGCGCTGCTCGAAGAGGGCTGCACCATTCCGTTTATCTCGCGATACCGTAAGGAGAAAACCGGTAATATGGACGAGGTAAACATTGAAGCCATCGCACAGGCTAACGAGAAACTCTCTGAGATGGCGAAGAGAAAAGAGACTATCCTCAAAACCATCGAGGAACAGGGAAAGCTCTCGGATGAACTGAAAAAACGCATCGAACAGTGCTGGGATGCCACCGAACTGGAAGATATCTATCTTCCTTATAAGCCTAAGCGCCGCACCCGTGCACAGATAGCACGTGAGGCAGGCTTGGAGCCTCTGGCACAGCTGCTCCTCTTCCAGCGTGAGCGCAATCCGGAACAGGCTGCCAGAAAGTTTGTGGGCGATAAGGTGAAGGATGTGGAGGCTGCACTTCAGGGAGCCAAGGACATCATCGCCGAAACCGTAAGCGAGAATGAGCAGAGCCGCAATCAGATTCGCGGTGAGTTCAGACGCGGTGCCATCATCACTTCTAAGGTGGTAGCCAAGAAGAAGGATGAGGAAGAGGCGCAGCGCTTCTCCGACTATTTCGATTTCTCAGAACCATTGAAGAAATGTTCTTCGCACCGACTGCTGGCTATGCGTAGAGGCGAGGCGGCAGGATTCTTGCGTGTCAGTATCTCGGCTGATGATGAGCAGTGTCAGGATAAACTGAAGCGCCACTATGTACATGGTTTCGGTGAGTGCCAGACGCTGGTGGGTGAAGCGGTGGATGATGCCTTTAAGCGACTGCTGAAGCCTAGCATTGAAACCGAATTTGCTGCGCTCAGCAAGCAGAAGGCAGATGAGGAGGCTATTGTGGTCTTCGCCGAAAACCTGCGCCAGCTTCTGTTGGCGGCTCCTCTCGGACAGAAACGCGTGATGGCGGTTGACCCGGGTTTTGCCAATGGTTGCAAGACTTGCTGTCTCGATGCGCAGGGCAATCTGATTCATCATGAAATCGTTTATCCTCATCCTCCCCGCAACAGGAAGAGCGAGGCAACGGCTGCCATCCAGCGCATGGTTAAGATGTATCAGGTGGAGGCAATGGCTGTAGGTAACGGTACGGCAAGCCGCGAAACCAGCGACTGGCTGCATAGCATCGATTTCGTTCATCCGGTAGATATCTATGTGGTGAGCGAGGATGGCGCTTCTATCTATTCGGCTTCGAAGATTGCAAGAGATGAGTTCCCGGATGAGGATGTTACCGTGCGTGGTGCTGTGAGCATCGGACGAAGATTGATGGATCCGCTTGCTGAGTTGGTGAAGATTGATCCGAAGAGCATCGGTGTGGGACAGTATCAGCATGATGTGGATCAGACTCAGTTGAAGAAGAGTCTGGATACGGTGGTAATGAGTTGCGTGAACTCGGTGGGTGTCAACCTGAATACCGCATCGCAGCATCTGCTGACCTATGTGAGCGGTTTGGGACCTACGCTTGCCAAGAATATCGTGGAATATCGCCGCGAGAATGGAGCCTTCGCTTCCCGTGCCCAGTTGAAGAAGGTGCCACGTCTGGGTCCTTCGGCCTTTGAGCAGTGTGCCGGCTTCCTCCGCATTCCTGGCGCTAAGAATCCTTTGGATAACAGTGCCGTTCATCCAGAGCGTTATGCGCTGGTAGAGCAGATGGCGAAAGATCAGGACGTAACGGTGAAGCAGCTGGTAGAAGACAAGGCGCTGCAGAAGAAGATTGATATCAGAAAATATGTGAGTGCCGAGGTGGGTATGCCTACTTTGACCGATATCATGGCTGAGCTTGACAAGCCGGGTTTGGATCCTCGTGGTGAGGTGGAGAAGTTTGAGTTTGATGCCAGCATTAAGGAGATAGAGGATTTGCAGGTGGGCATGGTTGTGCCGGGCATTGTTACCAACATTACCAAGTTTGGTGCCTTTGTAGATATAGGTGTCCACAACGATGGTCTGGTTCATGTATCCCAGATGTCAAACCGTTACATTCAGGATCCTTCTGAGGTGGTAAAGCTTCATGAGCATGTGATGGTGAGAGTGGCAGAAGTAGATTTGAAGCGCAAGCGCATCGCCTTGTCGATGAAGGGCGTGAAATAAAAAGGATATTCAGAATGAATCAGAATAATAATGGTGCTGCTCTCTCGGCAGGGGGCATTACCAGAGATTGTATAGAGTCGGCATATTGCTTTATTCATCAAAAGCTTAGGGTTTTTGAATTTTCCACCAATCCTACGCAGCGTGATGATATAGAGTATGCCATCGCCCAGTATGTAGAGGGTATGAATCCGCAGCTCTATCTTCTTCTTTCGCAAGGCAGAACGGAATTCCTTCTAGACCATGTGAATTTTGAAAAAGATATGCGCGAGGCACAGGAAAAACTGGAAGGGATGATGTAGGTCTCTCTCTCTCTGCTTTAGGAGAAGGATCTGACAAAAAGGTGTAAAAAGACAGGTAGTTATATTAAAAGAAAATGCTAAATAGTTATTATTAACTACTTAGCATTTTTTTGTGCGCCTGATAGGACTCGAACCTACACGGCCTGAACCACTAGATCCTAAGTCTAGCGCGTCTACCAATTTCGCCACAAGCGCATTCTTGGGTGCAAAGATACAATAATAATTTGAATAAAAAGAATAAAAATGAAAAAAATGATGGTTTTACTTGCTTTTTACGAGAAATAATGGTAATTTTGCAAACAGATATTGTTTTGTCTTTACTTTGCAAAAATGAAGGTTGAATGGTAAGGACAGATAAAAACTAAATAACAGGAATATGAAAAAAGTATGGGTTATGATGCTGGCTACATTGATGGTTTCTTCCACGATGATGGCTGGAAATGTGAAGAAATCAACTACTCTTCCTATTGTGGGAGAGGTTGTAAAGGCTTCTCATCCGATGATTCAGTATGTTGGGCGTGTGAGCTTTGCTAAGAATCCTGATGTAGCCAGTTTCAATTATCCGGGAACTACGATTGAGGCTAGTTTTCAAGGGTCTTCTCTGAAAATGCTGTGTCGCCCGAAAACTGGATATTTCATGGCGCAGATTGATGGTTGTGAACCTTTCAAAGTGGGCTTTAATGCCGAACGCGATTCGGTTGTAACCCTGGCTGCGGCTTTGCCAAAGGGGGTGCATCATGCTAAGGTGATGTATGTGATAGAAGGCTTGTTCCGCAAACCGGAATTCAGGGGATTCGTTCTTGATAAGGGATGTCAGCTCGTTGAGGCTCCGGCTCTTCCGGAACGGAAGATTGAATTTATCGGAAACTCCATCACCTGCGGTTATGGCGTAGAAAGTATCAACATGTCTGATCCTTTTGAAGATGAAACGGAGAACCATTGGCTTACTTATGCCAATATCGTAAGTGACAGTCTGAAGGCCCAGCATACTTCTATCTCCCGCAGTGGTATCGGTGTATATCGTAATTATAATGGTCCGAAGACGGGTGATGCCGATAACATGCCTTGGCAATATGAATATACCTTATTTGACCAGCATGATGAAAAATGGGATTTTGCCAAGTATCAGCCTCAGTTAGTCTGTATCAATCTGGGTACGAACGATCTTTCTACCAAGAATTATGATATTCAACTCTACGAGAAGAATTATCGCATGTTTCTTAAAACGGTACGTAGCAAGTATCCTCATGCAAAGATTGTGATGTTGACAGGTCCGATGCTCGGCGAGAAGGAGAGTAGCAAGCAACGAACTGTGCTTGATAGAATCTGTGCAGATGCCAATAAAACCGATAAGAACATTTACCGTTTCGATTTCAGTTTCCAGAAAGGAGATTTAGGTTATGGCGCCAGCTGGCATCCTAGTATGCTGCAGCATCGGAAGATGGCTGCAGAATTGCTTCCGTTCCTGAGAAAACTGATGAATTGGAATTAAATGAAATTGCATGTTTCCAAAACAAAATTATATGATAACAATGAACACAAAAAATCTATTATTGTTGGCATCTCTTACATTGGCGATGCCTCTGACAGCACAGACTCCACAAGAGGATTTCAAGCGGGATATTACGCTTTCGGGTAGTAACTATGTAGCTTATCGTGGTCCGCAGAAGCAGTTGACTGTGGCTCCTAAAGGTTATAAGCCTTTCTATCTGAGCCATTATGGCCGGCATGGTTCCCGTTATATGATTGGCAAGAAGGCTTATGATGTGCCTTATTTCTCTCTGCTCAAAGCGAAGCAGGAGGGCAAACTGACAGCTAAGGGCGAGGAAACGCTGGCTAAGGTGAAGATGATTCGTGAGGAGGCGAAGGGGCGCGATGGCGAACTGACTCCGCTCGGAGCTCTCCAGCATCAGGGTATCACCAGAAGAATGATGGAGCGCTTCCCTGAGATTTTTGCCGGTAATACGAATATCGAAGCCCGAAGTACTTTGGTAATCCGATGCATCCTCTCTATGGAGAACGGTTTGCAGCAGATGCTGCGTATCAATCCGAAACTTCATATCTTCCATGATGCCAGCGAGCATGATATGTATTATATGAACCAAGACGACAGATACCTGGACAGCTTGAAAAACAGCGTGGGTATCAAGGTGGCACAGCAGGAATTTGCACAGAAGCACGTTAGCTATAGCCGTGTGATGCAGGAACTGTTCAACGATCCTGCCTGGGTGAAGCAGAATATCAACCAGAGTGACCTGAACAGAAAACTCTATGAGATGGCAAGCTCAATCCAAGGCACGGAACTGAGAGGCAAGGTTTCGCTCTATGACCTCTTTACGGAGGAGGAACTGTATCAGAACTGGCAGAATGCCAACATCTGGTGGCAGATGGCTTACGGCAACTCGCCTTATACGGGCAATGTGCAGCCGTTCTCCCAGCGCAATCTCTTGAGAAACATTATCCAGAAGGCGGATAGCTGCATCGCCTTGCCGCATCCGGGAGCTACATTGAGATATGGACACGATACGATGGTTACTCCGCTTACCTGTTTGCTGGATTTGAATGGATATGGCGAAGAGATTAAGGATCCGGAGAAGATTGCTTCTCAATGGTGGGATTATAAGATTACCCCGATGGCTACGAATTTGCAGTTTGTTTTTTATAGAAACAAGGCGAATGATGTATTGGTAAAGGTGCTTTTGAATGAAGATGAGGCTACTTTGCCTATCAAGAGCGATGTGGCACCTTATTACCACTGGAATGACTTTAAGGAATACTGCCTGAAAAAGCTGGCGGGGTATAAAAGGTAAAAATGAAGGCTACTGACTGCTGGGGGACAGGCGATGGAATCGCCTGGAACGGGGGCAGGAGGGGGACTGGCTTCTTTTTTACTGAACGCGAAATGCTGAAACGCTAAAGCGCGAAATGCAAATGGCTAGATAATAAAAAAAAGGGCTTAAGCTTTTTGGGCTTAAGCTCCTTTTTTTATGATGGGCGCTTTTCTTGCTGCTTTTCTTGCGCTTTCTTTTTCGCTTTCTTAGCGCTTTTTATTGCTTCGATAACCAGTCTTTATCCTTCTGGTCTTCTTCGAAATCTTTTTCTGAGAAGAGGTTGGTCTGACCGGTCAGTTCATCAATCACCTGTTGCTCGCTTTTGCCAGCATCTGGATCAAGGTTTTCACCTTCATTCTCTGAGTCAGAACCATCCGGTTCCTCATCATTATCCTCAGAAGGAGGTTCTGGGAATCGGGTTGGCTCCAGTTCTTCTATGCTGTCAATCTTGAATGTCGTGAGACGCTTACCCTTTGCCTTGAAACTCTTCTGCGCAATGAACTGTTCGGCATCGATTTCTTCGGCAGGACGGATGGCATCCACACCGCCATAAGTAACCTTGATGCGTGGATAAACCGTATCGGTAAGCAAAATGAGCTTGCAGTTAGGATTTTCGCCCATGAAATTCTGATGGCGCTTGGTGGCATCCATCGTGAATCGCTTGATGTATGGATATCCCTGATTGTCGGCATCGTAGAGGATAGCCGTCCAGATCTTGTGCTCATCCCATTTCTCTAAGCGGATGATGTTGTCCTCGTAGTGGTTGTTGACATCGAAATTGGTGATGTAAAATTCACCGTTGTCGAGTACAACCAAGATTGAATCATCATCATTGAATTCGCCCAGGAAGCGGCCGTTCTCATCGTAGTTGATGCGGTTTACGTCTGGGTCGAACCAAACCTTTCTGCCTCCTAACGTGCTGTGACCGTGACTCTTCAGACCGATACGGCGAATAGGGCGCTTGGTCAGGAGATTACCTTTTGCAGCACGTCCCTTAATCAGAATGTCTGAGAAATCCTTCTCCAGGAAGATGCTCTGGCGCTTCTTCGTCAGGTCTGGCTCCATCGTACACTTGATGATTTCTGCCTCTCCATTCGGGTTGGCGGTGAAATAGATGACGCGGCTGCCAGGTGTACCCTGGGTGATGTCATACAACTTGTCGCGGGTCATGGCGGTTACGTTGAATCGCTTGATGAAGTAATCGCCTTGTTTGCCGTCGCGGTAAACACAGTTGTAGATGGTGCGCTTATCGTTCTTCTTGAATACCTGTACATGGAGGATATTCTTGCCAACGAATATTTTGTCGGCTACCTTGGTGACTTTAAACTTGCCATCCTTATAGAAGATGATGATGTCATCGAGGTCGGAGCAGTTGCATACGAATTCATCCTTCTTCAACCCTGTACCAACGAAACCTTCCTGACGGTTGATATAGAGTTTCTGGTTAGCCTCTACCACCTTGGTAACCTCAATGGTATCGAAGTTTCTGATTTCTGTTTTGCGAGGATGGTTCTTTCCATACTTGCCCTTGAGATATTCAAACCAGTTGATGGTTACATCGGTCATGTGAGCCAGGTCGTTCTCAATCTCAGCAAGTTCAGCCTTAATCTTCATCAGTAGTTCGTCTGCCTTATCCTTATTATATTTAAGGATTCGCTGCATCTTGATTTCCAGGAGCTTGAGGATGTCCTCGCGGGTAATTTCCCGATGGAAGGCATACTCTACCATACCCTTACCGTCTACTTCGGCAGTAAAGAGTTTGTCCTTGAATGGTTCGAGTTTAGAATCGATGAAGGCAACAACCTCATCCTGACTCTTACTCTGCTCAAACTTTCGCTCCTTGTAGATACGTTCCTCGATGAAGATCCGTTCGAGAGAAGAGAAGAAGAGTTGTTCCTCCAATTCACCCTTTCTGATCATCAGCTCCTTGCGCAGCAATCCCATTGTGCGGTCTACGCTGTGGCGCAACACATCGCTGATGGTGAGGAATACAGGCTTGTTGTCTTCGATGACACAGCAGTTGGGCGAGATATTGATTTCGCAATCGCTGAATGCGTAGAGTGCATCCATCGTTTTATCTGATGAGGTTCCTGGTGCCAGATGCACAAGAATCTCAACATTTGCCGAAGTAACGTCATCTACCTTGCGTGCTTTTATTTTACCCTTTTCTACCGCTTTTGTGATAGAATCGATGAGGCTTCCTGTAGTCTTGCTGAATGGTATCTCGCTGATAACAAGTGTCTTGTTGTCGAGCTTGTCGATTTTGGCTCTTACCTTCAATGCACCACCTCGCTGTCCATCATTGTATTTACTTACATCGATGGCACCGCCTGTAGGGAAATCGGGATAGAGTTGGAATGGCTCGCCCTTGAGATAGTGGACGGCAGCATCGCAAATCTCATTGAAATTATGTGGCAAAACCTTACTGCTCAATCCCACGGCAATACCCTCGGCACCTTGTGCCAGGAGCAGCGGGAATTTGGCAGGGAGCGTGATAGGCTCCTTGTTTCTGCCATCATAAGAGAGTTGCCAGTCGGTGGTTTTAGGATTGAAAACCACATCGAGAGCAAACTTAGAGAGGCGTGCCTCGATATATCGGGGAGCAGCGGCACGGTCGCCCGTAAGAATGTTTCCCCAGTTACCCTGCGTATCGATGAGCAGGTCTTTCTGTCCCATCTGTACCAAAGCATCTCCGATAGACGCATCACCGTGAGGGTGAAACTGCATGGTATGTCCCACGATATTGGCAACCTTGTTGTATCTTCCGTCGTCCATGCGCTTCATAGAGTGGAGGATGCGTCGCTGTACCGGTTTCAAACCATCCTCAATATGAGGAACGGCACGCTCGAGGATCACATACGATGCATAGTCGAGGAACCAGTTCTGATACATTCCGCTGAGGTGATGTACAGCAGAAGCATCGAATCGGTTCACCGGCTTATAATCGGAATGTTCTTCGGTCGAAATCTCCTCGTTGGCATCTTCTGCAGCATCCTGTTCAGATTCTGTAGAAGAATTTTCCAAATTTGGCGATTTTTCCTCTTCAAGACCGTTTTTATCTTTAATTTCGTCGCTCATATATAGCTTTTAATACTTATTTTATTAATTTATGGCAAAAATACAACAATTTTTCGAGAAAAAAGAGTATCTTTGCCGAAAATTTGAAAAAAATAAGATTTAATCATGGCACAGGAAGATGTTTTTAAGAAAATTGTAAGCCATTGCAAGGAATATGGCTTCGTGTTCCCAAGTAGTGAAATTTATGATGGCTTGGCTGCCGTTTATGACTATGGTCAGAATGGTGTTGAGCTCAAAAACAATATCAAGCAGTATTGGTGGCAGAGTATGGTATTGTTGCACGAGAACATTGTTGGTCTCGATGCAGCTATCTTCATGCACCCTACAGTATGGAAGGCATCTGGACACGTTGATGCTTTCAATGACCCATTGATTGATAACCGCGATTCAAAGAAGCGTTATCGTGCCGATGTGCTCATCGAGGATCACATGGCTAAGTATGAGGAGAAGATTGCCAAGGAGATTGCCAAGGCTAAGAAGCGTTTCGGCGATAGCTTTGATGAGGCTCAGTTCCGTGCAACTAATCCTCGCGTTCTGGAGAACCAGAAGAAGTTTGATGATCTCCATGCCCGCTATACTGAGGCTATGCAGGGTCCTAACCTGGAGATGCTGAAGCAGATTATCGAGGATGAGGGTATTGTTTGCCCTATCAGCGGTACCAAGAACTGGACTGATGTCCGTCAGTTCAACCTGATGTTCTCTACCCAGATGGGTGCTGCCAGCGATGCTACAAGCAAGGTATATCTCCGTCCTGAGACAGCTCAGGGTATCTTCGTAGATTATCTGAGTGTTCAGAAGACCGGCCGTATGAAGTTGCCATTCGGTATCTGCCAGATTGGTAAGGCTTTCCGTAACGAGGTTGTAGCCCGTCAGTTCGTATTCCGTATGCGTGAGTTCGAGCAGATGGAGATGCAGTTCTTCTGCCAGCCTGGTACTGAGATGAAGTGGTTTGAATATTGGAAGAAGGTTCGTCTGGCTTGGCACGAGGCTCTCGGTATGGGTAATGAGAACTACCGTTACCACGACCACGAGAAGCTGGCTCACTATGCCAACGCAGCTACCGACATCGAGTTCAAGATGCCATTCGGTTTCAAGGAGGTAGAGGGTATCCACAGCCGTACCAATTTCGACCTTTCTCAGCACGAGAAGTACAGCGGCCGTTCTATCAAGTACTTCGATCCAGAGAAGAACGAGAGCTATGTACCTTACGATGTAGAGACATCTATCGGTGTAGACCGTATGTTCCTCAGCGTAATGTGCCACTCTTACTGCGAGGAGAAGCTGGAGAATGGTGAGACACGTGTTGTTTTGCGTTTGCCAGAGGCTTTGGCACCTGTTAAGTGTGCTGTGTTCCCATTGGATAAGAAGTATGGTTTGCCAGAGTTGGCTCACGAAATCGTTGACGAACTGAAGTTCCACTTCAATACTCACTATGGCGATCCTAAGGATTCTATCGGTAAGCGTTATCGCCGTCAGGATGCTATCGGTACTCCATTCTGTATCACCGTAGACCACGAGACTCCAAACGATCATAAGGTAACTCTGCGTTATCGTGATACCATGGAGCAGGAGCGCGTAGCTATCTCAGATCTTCGCAGCATCATCGAGGAGCGCGTAAGCATCACTAGCGTATTGAAGAAGCTTGGCAAGGAAATCAAGAACTTCTAATTAATCAAATACATTTAGATGAATCTTAAGAGTTTGAAATATTTCTTCTTCCTCATGATGGCAGTGATCACACTGTCATCATGTAGCGAAGATGATGATAATGTCTCGGAATATGCCAACTGGCAGGAGCGTAACGAGCAGGCTTTTGCCGATACATTGGATTATGCCAGAAAGATGGGTGAAGCTAACGGCTGGTACGTTTATAAGAACTGGACGTTCGAAAACCAGACTCCGAACAAAGATCAGAATGGTAATTTAGCGACCCTTACTTATAAGGATTGCGATAAAATCATCGTTCATGTTCTGAAGAAGGGAGAGGGTACAACTTCTCCAATCCTTACCGATTCGGTACAGGTGAGCTATCGTGGCCGTTACATTCCTACTGATAATTATAAGGAAGGTTACGTCTTCGACCAGAGTTTTACGGGTACTTTTGATGCAGCTACAGCTAATCCTACCCGTAGTGTAGCCGGTGGATTTGTCGATGGCTTTACCACCGCATTGCTCAAGATGCATCCGGGCGATCATTGGCAGGTATTCATTCCATACCAGCTGGCTTATGGAGCGAGCGGTAATTCTTCAATCCAAGGCTATTCAATGCTCCGTTTTGAGATGGTGCTCAAGAGTTATAAGAGAGCTTCTGGCAAGAAGTGGATTACTAAATAATAAGAATAAAGATTTAGAGAAAAGTATGTGCATATGTTTGAAATGATATATGCACATATTTTTTTGTATGAGCGATATACGAGAAATTAATTTATGCTTTATAGCAAGAAGACAGATTATTTGATGGAGTCGATTCGCCTGGGTAGGGAGATGAATCGGCGCGAGAAACTCAATCTTATTGTAGGATTGAGTATACCTTCTATGTTGGCTCAGATTTCTACGGTGATGATGTTCTTCATCGATGCTTCTATGGTGGGTCATCTGGGAGCAGAGGCTTCTGCCAGCATCGGATTGATTGAATCAACTACCTGGCTTATAGGTAGCTTGCTCAGTGCGGCGGCTACTGGCTTTTCAGTACAGGTAGCTCATTTTATCGGAGCTAATGATTTTGCAAATGCCCGTCAGGTGTTTCGCCATGCGCTGATTTGCGGTGTGGCGTTCAGTATTTTTGTTTCTCTTCTCTGTGTCGGCATTCATTCTTATCTGCCTTATTGGCTGGGTGGAGGTGCTGATATAGCCACCAATTCCTCTCGCTATTTTCTGATATATGGTCTGGTACTGCCATTCGTTTTCCTTTATCATATATCCGAGATGATGCTGAAATCGGCGGGCAATATGCATACACCTAGTGTGATGGCTGTATTGATTTGCATCTGCGATGTGATATTCAATTATCTGTTTATCTATATCCTGAAGTTGGGTGTTGTGGGGGCTGCCTTAGGAACGGCGATGGCTTATGTCTGCATCTCTCTGCCTAATCTTTATATTGCAGGTTTTAAGAATAAGATACTGAATCTCCGTCAGGACCATGTCCGTTTCCGTTGGGTCAGGTCGTATGTTCATAATGCCTGTAAAATCAGCATTCCGATAGCCATACAGAACATATTGATGAGCGGGGCGCAGATAGTGAGTACCATGATTGTGGCACCTCTTGGCAATATAGCCATTGCTTCCCATTCTTTTGCTATTACTGCTGAGAGTCTTTGCTATATGCCGGGCTATGGTATTGGTGATGCGGCTACTACTCTGGTGGGACAGACGCATGGAGCAGGGCGAGTAGGTTTGTGCAAGAATTTTGCTTATATGACAGTAGGACTGGGAATGGCAGTGATGGCTGTGATGGGAGTGGTGATGTATGTCTTTGCTCCTGAGATGATTGGCGTTCTTTCTCCGGTAGAAAGTATCCGTGAGATGGGAACCATCTGTTTGCGCATCGAGGCTTTCGCAGAACCATTCTTTGCAGCCAGCATCGTGACCTATTGTGTTTGTGTAGGAGCGGGCGATACCAGGAAACCGGCGATGATCAATCTCGGTACCATGTGGCTGGTGCGCCTCACTCTGGCTTATGCGCTTTCCAAGAACTATGGCTTGGAGGGTGTATGGATAGCAATGGCTACCGAACTCACATTCAGGGGAATCCTCTTCCTTATCCGCCTCTTCAGAGGTTCATGGATGAAGAGTTTTCATGTAGGTTAGGATTGTTTTTCTGTCTCCAATGTTAGTTTTAGGTTAAGATTTGCATACATCGGAAAGATATTCTCTAAAATGTTTGCAAATCTTTTTTATTTTTCTTAATTTTGCATCGCAGAAGGTAATCATGTTACTGGATATGTCGTTATATATTATGTGAACTTATTAAATAGCATGATATATATATAATAAGGTATATAGAAAGAATGATATAGAAAACAATAAATATATAAATAATTAAAATCAGATGAAACTAAGAAAGATTTTTGCAGCAGTTGTGCTGTTCCTTTCTGCAGGTACAGCGATGGCACAGCAGATGCCAGCTATTCCGGTAGACAAGAATGTGAAGATAGGTCGTCTTGATAATGGATTGACTTACTACATTCGTCACAACAGTTATCCTGAGCATGTAGCCAGTTTCTACATCGCACAGAAAGTGGGTTCTATCAATGAGAATGATGACCAGCGCGGTTTGGCTCACCTCCTCGAGCACCTCGCCTTCAACGGTACCGATCACTTCAAAGGTAATTCCCTCCAGGATTACCTGCAGAGCATCGGCGTGGAGTATGGTAGAAATCTCAATGCCTATACCAGCGTAGAGAAAACCGTATATTACTTCACCGATGTACCTACTACCCGCCCTACAGCCGTAGATTCATGCATGCTCATCCTCAAGGATTGGAGCAACGGTATCTCTCTTACCAAGGAAGCCATCAATGACGAGCGTGATGTGGTACACAATGAGTACCGTATGCGTATCGTAGGTCAGCAGCGCATGATAGAGCGTTCACTTCCTAAGCTCTATCAGGGCGAAAAGTATGGCTACCGTTTCCCTATCGGTTTGATGAGCGTTATCGATGGTTGTAAGCCAGAAACTCTCCGTGCTTACTATCGCAAATGGTATCGCCCAGACAATCAGGCTATTATCATCGTGGGTGATGTAGATGTAAATCATATCGAAGCTAAGATCAAGGAACTCTTCTCAGGTATCAAGGTACCTAAGAATGCCGCTAAGATAGAGAAGGTAGAAGTATCTGATAATGATTCTGCCATCTATGTTATCGACAAGGATAAGGAGCAGCAGGTTGATCTCTTCCAGGTTTATATGAAGCACAATGCAGTGCCTGATTCTCTGAAGAGCAACATGAGCTATCTCCTGAAGGGATACATGGATAACGTGATTTCTTCTATGATTGCTGCCCGTTATGCTGAGAAGGCATTGGAGCCAGACTGTCCATATCTCCAGGCAAATGCCGGTGATGGTTCATACCTGATTTCAAGTACTAAGGATGCTTTCACCCTTACCGGTGTGGCTAAGCCAGGAAAGATTAAGGAGGCTTATGCTGCTGTTCTCCGCGAGGCACAGCGTATGCATGAGTTCGGTTTCACAGCTACTGAGTATCAGCGTGCCAAGGATGAATTCATGAGCCAGGTTGACAAGGCTCTTGCCAACAAGGATAAGATGAAGAACGAGCAGTTTACCACCCAGTATGTGGATAACTTCACTTCTAACGAGCCTATTCCATCAGTAGAAGAGGAGAGCCAGATCTGGAAGATGGTAGTTCCAAACTTGCCTCTTGAGGTTATCAACAGCTATGCCAAGCAGCTGGTTTGCCAGAGCGATACCAACCTTGTATCATTGGTAATGATGCGCGAGCAGGCTGGTGCTGTTTATCCTACCGAGCAGGAACTCTCTGCCATCGTAAAGCAGGTACGTGCTGAGAAGCTCGAGGCTTATGTGGATAATGTTAAGCAGGAACCTCTCATCGCTCAGGCTCCTAAGGCTGGTAAGATTAAGAAGACTGTAGAGAACAAGAAGTTGGGCTTCAAGGAGTTGACTCTTTCTAATGGCGCTAAGGTGGTATTGAAGAAGACCGATTTCAAGGACAATGAGATTGCTTTCGCAGCTTCAGCCAATGTGGGCTATTCTACTTTCGGCAAGGAAGACTTCCTGAATGCTGCATTTGCAGCAGATGTGCTCGATGCCAGTGGTCTTGGCGATTTCTCAAGCAATGAGCTTGATAAGGCTTTGGCAGGTAAGCAGGCTGGCGTTTCGTTCAGCTTCAGTCCTTTCAATCATGGTTTGAAGGGTAATTCTACTCCTAAGGACGTCGAAACCCTGATGCAGCTCATCTATCTCAAGATGACCGCAGTAAGCAAGGACCAGAAGAGCTTCGACAATATGAAGAGTATGATGGCTACTGTTCTTGCCAACAAGAGCAACAACCCAAGCCTCGTATATCAGGATTCTGTTCAGAGCACCCTCTATTTGGGTAGCAAACTTGCCCGTGTGCCAGAGGCAAGCGACATAAAGGATATCAACTACGACCGTATCCTGGAGATTGGTAAGCAGTTCTACGGCAATGCCAAGGACTTCACCTTCTATTTCGTAGGTAACTATGATGAGAAGACTCTCCTCCCACTCATCGAGCAGTATATCGCCAGTCTGCCAAACAATGGCTTCAAGCTGAAGAACAAGCAGATTCCTTATGCTAATGGTAAGGTAAGCAATGTCTTTACCAAAGCAATGGAGAATCCACAGAACCAGGCAACAGAGATCTGGTATACCAAGGCTCCATTCACCTTGCAGTATATGGTTCTTGCTGATGTTTCAGCCCGCCTTTTGGAGATGAAGTATTTGCGTACTATCCGTGAGGAACTCAGCGCTGCTTATCATGCAGGTGCAAACTATGGTTTGCTTCGCGATTATGATAACAAGGCTGCCATCTCTATTTCTGCCGTGGCTCAGTTGAACCCAGAAAAGTCGGATATCGCTATTCCTTACTTCTTCAAGGGTATGGAAGAGACCGTAGCCCAGCCAAATGCAGAAGACCTTCAGAAGGTAAAGGAGATTCTCCTGAAGCAGGCTGCTGTTAGCGAGAAGTCTAATGGTTATTGGCTTGGTGCGTTGAGCACATACGAGCGTATGGGTGTTGATACTCATAGCGATTACAAGGAGATGGTGAAGAATCTGAAAGCATCTGAGATTTCAGACTTCCTGAAGAATGTCATCTTGAAGAGTGGTAATCACTTCGAGATTATCATGAAGGCAGTGAAGAACGAGAAGTAAATCTCGGACTTGATATAATAAACGTAAAAATCCCGTTGTACAAGCCAGATGGCTGACAACGGGATTTTTACGTTTTTTTCTTTTCCCAAAATTTTTGAAACTCATCATTTAAGAGTCGTTTCGAAAAATCTCTCTTTAAAAAGAAAGGATGCGTCTTTATATTGTATAAGAGCACCATCTTTCCTCCTTTACTTCTTGTTTCTGAAGAGTATTAACCTCTTCTCTTTGCCTTAGAAGCAAGAGCCTCGCGGCGATCCTGGAGAATCTGTTGGCATCTATCGATAGCCTGATTCTGATTTTCTGAATTTACCTTAATTAAATCATTCATAACCTATTGATATTTGTTAACCGCTTGCAAAGATAGGGGTTTCTACCTATTTCTAGGTACAAAATGCATGAAAATACGTGTTTTATTCGTTATTTTTTGATGTATGTCAAAAAAAAGTGCAATCGTTTGAACAGTTTCCCCTCCTTTAGACCGATAATTTATCATTTCCTGAACGATTTTTTCATAGTCTTTTAAACGAATTGTCATAGTATTCGTCTATAATAACGTAGAAAGAGCAGAAATGCTGAGTTTTTAGGGAGATTCATACCGCGAAATAGGGATTTTTCTTATCGTATTCCCGATTTTTTTGCGAACTTTGCACCCGAAAGAACAATAGGAAGTATTGGGTATATATAAATAAGAGTGATAAAAATAAATATATAGAAAGCAATGAAAAAGGTATTTCTTTTGGCTGCCCTCGTGCTCGCATGCACAGCTGGCAGCAACGCAAGCGCTATGAACGAGGCAGCGCTCAATGCCTCAATGTCTGAGATGATGCCGGTTAAGAAAACGACTAAGAAGACAACAAAGAAGACTTCAAAGAAGACTACGACCAAGAAGACTTCTACAAAGAAAACAACTTCTGCAGCATCTAACACAACAGCAGCGACAACAACAACTGCTGCAACAACAACCAGCAATGCCGCCGCTTCTACCAGTGCAACCAGCAATGCAGGCTCAACCGTTGCAGGTATCTTGGGTGCTGTACTGGGCGGAAACTCTAACAGCAGCAGTTCTGCAGGTAGCAGCATTATCAGTGGCATTCTGAATAATGTAATCGGTTCAGGTACCTTTAGCAAGCAGGATCTCTGTGCCCATACCTGGAAGTACTGTAAGCCGGGATGCGCCTTTACCTCTGAGAATCTCCTGGCAAAGGCTGGCGGTGAGATTGCTGCCAACAAGGTAGAGGAGAAGTTGGGTGAGTATTACAGCAAGTTTGGTTTCAGCGGCTCAAATACCTATTTCACCTTCAAAACTGATGGCACTTTCGCTGCCAAGATAGATGGCAAGTCATGGCAGGGCAATTATACTTTTGATGAGAAGACTCACGCCATTCAGATGAAGGGCTTGCTCTTGAGTATGTCGGGCTATGCTACGAAGACTACCAACGGCATCAGCCTGCTTTTCGACCAGACAAAGTTGCTCAACCTCATCAAGACCATGGGTGCCCTCAAGGGCAGTTCTACCCTCAGCGCTATCGGTACTATCGCCAATAATTACGATGGTATGCGTGTAGGTTTCGAGATGACTAAGTAATCCTGAAGGATAGAATCCATAACTGAGCCTTCTGTTGAAGTTGGCTCAGTCAATAGGAATCGCCCTGTAAGAAGTAAAGCATCTTTCAAGCTATGCTTTGCTCTTTACAGGGCGATTTTTCTTGTTTATTTCACGTTCAGTTTCATTGTCTTTACATCCTTGCTGTTGGTTCCTATCATAATCTGGAAGTCGCCTGGTTCTATCACGTGCTTCAGATCTGCGTTGTAGAACTTGAGCATATCTGGGGTGATATCAAAGCTTACCTCCTTGCTTTCACCTACTGCCAGATGGATGCGCTGGAAACCTTTCAGTTCCTTTACAGGGCGGGAGATGCTGGCTACCATGTCACGGATGTAGAGCTGCACAATCTCGTCGGCATCGCGGGAGCCATTGTTCTTAACGGTGACGCTAGCTGTAATCTTCTTGCCATCCTGCCATTCGGTAGCCTCCTCATTGCTGATGCCGGCCTCCTGGCTGCTCAGGCGGAAGTTGCTGTATGAAAAGTAGGTGTAGCTCAAACCGTAACCGAAAGGATAGAGCGGACCATTGCTTACATCCAGACAGTTGCTGGCAAATTTGGCAAACTTCTCATTATCGTCTGCTACAGGGCGGCCGGTGTTCTGATGGTTGTAGTAGAGAGGCTCCTGACCGGTAGTCTTAGGCATCGAAGTGGTGAGCTTACCTGATGGCGATTTGTCGCCAAAGATGACATCGCAGAGTGCATCGCCCATCTCTGAACCTCCAAACCATACATTCATGATGGCTGGTACATGGGCTTTCTCCCAAGTAAGAACCGTAGGACGGCCCGCAAAGTTGAGGAGCACTACTGGCTTGCCCGTCTTCAGAAGTTCGGCAAGCAGTTCGCGCTGTACGTCCGGCATCTCCAGGTTGGTACGGCTACCGCATTCGCCACTCATCTCGGCACTTTCGCCCATAGCACATATAATGACATCTGCCTCTTTAGCAATCTTCAGCGCTTCAGCCTTCATCTCAGCCTCGTTGCCCCAGTTGATTGGCTTGCCGGATTCGCCGTTTTGCTGCAGTTCCTGATTGCGCCAGATATTGCTTCCCTGGGCATATAATAAGGTGGCTTTTCCGGCAAGTGCATGCTCCATTGCCTCCTTGATGGTGGTATATTTAGATGGTACCTGAGCCACGCTCCATGTACCGGCTATGTTGTTTCGGGTGTCGGCAAGCGGACCTATCAGGGCTATCTTTCCTTCCTTTTTCAGTGGCAGGATATTGCCTTCGTTCTTCAGGAGCACGAAGGTCTCTGCTGCTACATTGCGGGCTGCCTGACGGTTCTCTGCGGTGTAAATCTCGCTCTTGCTGCGCTTGGTGTTGCAGTAGCGGTAAGGGTCGCTGAACAGGCCCAGTTTATATTTCGTTTCCAGAATGCGGCGGCAGGCGATGTTCACATCCTCCTCGCTCACCTTTCCTTCTGCTATGCTCTTTGCCAGATGCTTTACGAAGGCGTTGGAGCACATGTCCATGTCGGTACCAGCCTTCAGCGCCTGTTCTGAAGCCTCCTGGATGTCTTTTGCCGTTCCGTGCTGCAGAATCTCGGCGATAGAAGCGTAATCGGTGACCACGAAACCGTTGAATCCCCACTGCTTTCTCAAGACATCGGTCATCATCCATTTGTTGGCTGTAGCAGGTATGTAGTCGATGAGATTGAATGAAGACATCACGCTGCCTACGCCAGCTTTCACCACTGCCTCGTAAGGTGGCAGATACTGGTTCATCATGCGCATACGGCTCATATCTACCGTGTTATATTCCTTTCCGCTCTCAACGCCTCCGTACAGGGCAAAATGCTTCAGACAGGCCATGATGCGGTTGGCTCTCAGAATCTCTTCTGTGTGCATATCCACGCCCTGGTAGCCCTGAGTCATCGCTGCTCCCATCACGCCGCTCAGATAAGGATCCTCGCCATTTCCTTCGCTTATTCGTCCCCAGCGGGCATCGAGTGCAATGTCTACCATAGGAGAGAATGTCCAGTTGATGCCGTCGGCACTTGCTTCCTTGGCCGATACTTCGCCTACCTTCTTCATCGCCTCGGTATCCCATGAGCAGGAGAGGGCGAGAGGGATAGGGAACATCGTTTCGTAACCATGAATCACGTCCATACCTACGAGCAGCGGGATGCCCAGACGGCTGTTCTTGATGGCGATTTCCTGCAGAGCCTTGATCTTATCGAGGCCTTTGATGTTGAAAACTCCGCCCATGTTACCCTGGGCGATATCGCTGCCTACCTGGGTGTCAAGTGCGCCGCCGGTGGTGATGTCGCCAGCTACCATCAGGTTCAGCTGACCAATCTTTTCCTGTAGCGTCATCTTCGCCATCAGTTGGTCGATATACTCCTTCATGGGTAGAATCTTGCCTTTCTTGGTTGTGGCAGTTACTTTTTTCTTAGGGGCTGCGGTATGGGCGAAAGCAGGTGCTGCCATAGAACCAGCCAAAAGAAATGTGAGTGATAAAAGTGCTGTTCTCATTGTTTATTATGTTAATTGTTATTTTTATGTTTATCTTCTGCAAAGATAATAAAAAAGATGATACGATGCGCGATACGAATGTTAAAATGTGGATGAATTTTTCTTTTTTAGATAAAAATATGTCTGATAATGAGATGGATAAGAAAAATGGAGGATATATAAAAAGTGGATGCGGTATAGGCGAAAAATGCGAAGAAATCTACATTTCTTCTATATTTGATTTGTCGTTTCCGATTTTTTTATTACTTTTGCACATGAAACCTCATGAAAATGAATCAATCTTAAACGGAATCAAGTTGATGTATCGCGTAAATGAATTATGGGGAAAGGCATTCTTCTTCCTGCTCTTGGTCTTGATGCCTCTTTCTCTTGCAGCAAAAACAACAGATAATATAGAGCAGCTTTTTCAGAGTCTGGACAACGCTATTGCCCATTCGGCTGATTATGTGAAGGTACGTGAAGCCCGAATTCGCGATTGGGAGCAGAAACTGAAGGCGGCAAGGCGGCTAAGCAGTAAGTATGATGCCTGCTTTGCGCTCTTTGAGGAATACCGCTCCTACAAGAACGATATGGCGCTGAAATATATCAACCGATGTATGGAACTTGCCTTCAGAATGGGCGATAAAAAGAAGGTGGGAAATGCCAAGGCGCTGCTTGCTTTCCAGGAATCTACCACGGGCGATTATGCCGAATCGTACGACCTGCTGAAGTCTGTCAATATCGCTGATCTTGATGCTGAGGGCAAACGCAACTACCTCTGGGCTTGCCAGCACCTGTATGGCGAGATGGCATATTATTCCAACGTTCCTTCCTTGAAGAAATATTATGCCGGCAAGCATAATGCCTATCAGGCTGCAATAGACAGCACATTCAGCCATGATGATGATTTTTATCTGCAGATGCAGGAGGTGAGGACACGCGATGCAGGCAATATGAAGGAGGCTTTGCGATTGAGCGATAAGCGGCTGGCGATGACGAAACCGGGCACCCATCAGTATGCCATCGTTCAGTTTTATCGCGGCTTGACCTACAATCAGTTTGGTGATAAAGAGCAGTTCCTCCGCTGCCTCTTGCGTTCTGCTATCTGCGATGTCCAGTTGGCTGTGATGGATCAGGGGTCTCTCTGGGAAGTTGCCAATCTGCTCAACGCCGAACTGGGCGAGCAGAAGCGCTCTCACGAGTATATCAAGTTTGCCTGGAAGTCGGCTACCGTTTTCAATACGCCTATCCGCAGCCGCCAGATCATGCCTGTGCTCACGCAGATTGAGGAGGGCTATCAGAAAGAACTTTCAGCGAGCAACCAGCATCTGCGGCTCATGGTAGCGTGTTCAGCCTTGCTTCTCTTTGTGGTTATGCTCTTGCTCTACTATGTCAACAAGCAGCGCAAGCGCATTGCTGCGGCCCATCATAAGCTAAAGGAAACCAACCATGCCTTGCAGTTGGCAAATGAGCGTCTTAACGAGATGAACCAGTCACTCAACGAGAGTAACAAGATGAAGGAAGTATATATTGGTCGATTCCTGCGCCTTTGTGCCATCTATGTCGACAAGATAGAGACCATGCGCAAGCGAGTAGTAAAACTGGTGAAGGCAAGAGAACTCAACAAGTTGCTGGAGCAGATGCAGGCTGGCGAGGCCTACATGGGCGAGTTGTATGAGTATTTCGATTCCGCCTTCCTGAAGCTCTTCCCTGACTTTGTTGAGGAGTTCAATGCCCTCTTGAAGCCTGAAGAGCGTATCGTGCTCGAAGATGACTGCCGTCTTTCTACCACCCTCCGTATCTTTGCCCTTATCCGTCTGGGCATCGAGGACAGTTCTAAGATTGCCGAGTTCCTTCACTATTCTGTGAACACTATCTATAATTATCGCGCCAAAATCAAGAATAGTGCCATCTGTGACAGGGAAGAGTTCGAGCAGCGCGTGAAGCAGATTGGCATGAAATAAGCCTTTCTGGGCGTAATGGCGCAAACTTGCGAAAATTCAGGAGTAAATGCTGCAGATACCCATGCGCCCTGTTTTAGGGTGTCAAGTGGGTTAATCTTCTGATAATCAGGATATTGATATTTTTGAAAATCCCCGTTTCTACAAGTTTGTCAATGGATGAAAAGCAGGGGAAAACAATAAAAGTTTGTTACGGCGTTTCACCGTAACAAACTTTTATGCGTTATATTTATTTCCTCCCTCCGTTCAATTTCTCAGAATCGGATCATTCTTTTTTAAAAAAGCTCGAAGGCTTTCTTGAGCTTCAGGTTATCGGCTGCATTACCGACAAGAGCCTCAAACTTTCCGGCTTCAGCCTTCCAGGATGAAGATGCCTCATCGTAGAAACTGAGGGCCTCTTTGCTGATGGTGATGCTGATATCCTTGCTCTCACCTGGCTGGAGATAAACCTTCTGGAATCCCTTCAGCTCCTTCTGAGGGCGGTCTACTGATGACTTGACATCGTGGATATAGAGCTGAACCGTCTCGGCTCCGGCACGCTTTCCTGTATTCTTTACGTTTACGGTAAAGGTGATTGTGCCGTCCTGCTTCATCTGTATCTTGTCGCTGCGCAGATTAGAGATGGCAAACTGGGTGTAGCTCAAGCCGTGACCGAATGCAAAGGTAGGCTTGATGCGCTCCTTATCGGTCCAGCGGTAACCTACATAGATGCCTTCCTTATATTCCTCATCAATGATGTTGCCCTTCGTGCCGGCTCCACCTTTCTGGCGCCAGGTTCCCGGGTAGGTATTGAGTGCATGAGCACCTGTTTCCTTCAGCGAGTTGACCCATGTAAACGGCAACTTACCGCTAGGGTTGGCCTCGCCTGTAAGGATGCTTGCAAGGGCTTCGCCGCTCTCCGAACCGATGAACCAGCCCTGTACGATGCCGGCAACCTTAGCCTTCCAAGGCATGGCTACCGCATTGCCCGAGATGTTGACATAAACGAAGTTTCTGTTTGCCTTAGCCAAAGCCTCGATCAGCTTATCCTGATGGTATGGCAGCTCATAATGCTTGCGGTCGTGACCCTCACAGTCCTGAAAATCGCTCTTGTTCAGACCACCAAACATGATGACATAGTTGGCTGTCTTGGCTTTCTCTACGGCTTCGGCTATCAGTTCAGCCTCGCTGCGCTTGTCTTCCAGATTCTGACCGGTTGTAACGCCATTGTAGTTGCCCGTTACATCGCCCACATATCCGCGTGCATAATCTACCTCGATGCCGTCCTTGCCCAAGCGCGTCTTCAGGCCATCGAGAGGCGAAATCTCGCGCTGTACCTTGAGCGAAGAAGAGCCTCCGCCTACGGTCATCATCTTGATGGCATTCTCGCCCACTACCAGCACGCGCTTAGCCTTCTGGGTGTTGATAGGGAGCACATTGTTCCTGTTCTGGAGCAATACGATGCCTTCCTCAGCAATCTGTCTGGCTGCTGCATAATGGCTCTCGGAACAGAGGAAACCATGAGGGCGGTTCGGATTCATCGTGGTGCGATAGAAGAGGCGCAATACGCGGCGCACCTTATCGTCCAGCTCCTTCTGGGTGAACTTGCCTTCCTGTATGGCCTTCATGTAAGGCATGGAGAGATAATAGTTGTCGTAGGCATTGGTAGCGCCCATCGTAAGACCGTCTGTCCAGGTGCCGAACTCCATATCCAGCCCGTTCTTTACAGACTGCTCCAGGTCGTGGGCACCGCCCCAGTCGCTTACCACGACACCATCATACTTCCAGTCGCCCTTCAGAATCTTGTTCAGGGTCCACTGGTTGTGGCAGTTGTGCTCATTCTTATATAGGTTGTAGGCTCCCATGATACCCCATGTCTTACCCTTCTCAACAGCCGCCTTGAAAGCAGGGAGATAGATTTCGTGGAGAGCACGGTCGCTGACGATTACGTTGACCTGATGGCGGTATTCCTCATCGTTGTTCAGGCAATAGTGCTTTACGCAGGCTGATACGCCCTTAGACTGCAATCCCTGTATATACGGCACTACCATGATACTTGCCAGGAACGGATCTTCGCCCATATACTCGAAGTTGCGACCGTTGAGAGGCGTGCGATAGATATTGACGCCAGGGCCCAGAATCATGTCCTTGCCGCGATACAGGGCTTCTTCGCCCAATGCTTCGCCATAGATGCGGCTCATCTGCGGATTCCATGATGCGGCAAGACAGGTGAGGGCAGGAAAGGCTACACAGGAGTCGTTGGTCTGACCAGCCTGTTCCCACTCATCCCACAATACGTCAGGACGCACTCCGTGAGGTCCGTCATCCGTCCAGAAGTCAGGAAATCCCAAGCGTGGTACACCGGCTGATGAAAACTTGCTCTGAGCATGGATGATGCGTATCTTCTCTGCCAGCGTCATGCGAGAGATGGCATCATCGATGCGCTGCTCTACCGGCTTGGTCTGGTCGAGATAGACAGGCAATTGTCTGGTAGTCTGCTGTGCCTGAGACGGAGCGATGGCTGCCACAGACACGACACATGATAAAATGAACTGTTTCATAAGTTAATGAATATTTATTATGGTTTGTTTATTTCTTGCAGTTGTTTGTTATGCACACCGCCTCTCACGTTTTTTGTGCGTTTAGGCGTATATGCTCATTCATCTGCAAAATTACTAAATAAATAATGAAAAAATGATGTGTGATAAGTGAAAAGTGGATGGGTGTAAAAATATAACTTTTGTAAGTTGTTGATAATGAGAAGTATAATGAGCGATGTGCGTTATTGAAAAGTGGCAGAGTGTGAACACTGAAATATACTGATATAACGTTTCAGGGGTGTTCTAGCCTCATTTTCTCCATTTTACCCCATCCACTTTCGTATAGTTATTAAAAATAGATAAGTATCTGAAAACTAGCGATATAAGTTGTTTGAAGCAAGTATTTTTCCCACTTATCTGTTGAAGGGGCTAGGAATTATCAAAAAATCATATTATATTTGCAATCGGAAACACGGCTTAACGCATTTTAGGAAATGCACAGCCGCACAGTCTTAAACATTATTATAATAGAGTGAACTAACAAACAGATATTTTTCTAAACTAATAATCGAATATGAAAACAAAAAGTCTATTGCTGGCGACTGCATTATTGATGTCGACGTCAGCGCTCGCACAGAAAAACACCTTTAAGGGTGTCGTGTTGGATGACCTGGGTGAACCCGTTATCGGAGCCACCGTACAGGTTAAAGGCGTCAAGGGTGCCGGTGCAATTACCGACCTTGATGGTAACTTTGTCATCGATGCAGATGCTAACCAGACCTTGGTTATTACCTACATTGGCTACAAGGATGCTGAGATCCGTCCTTCAGCCAACATGAAGATTACTCTGAAACAAGACGACAAAGCTTTGGACGAAGTGGTTGTTGTAGGTTACGGTGTTCAGAAGAAGAGCGTGGTAACTGCTGCTATCGCTAAAGTGAGCACCGAAGATTTGGCTGGCAAGAGCCCAGTGCGTGTTGATAACGCATTGAAGGGTCTGGCTGCCGGTGTCAACGTAACCTCTTCTTCAGGTCAGCCTGGTGCATCTCCTAAGGTTCGTATTCGTGGTACAGGTACTATCAGCAATTCAGATCCTCTCTACATCGTAGACGGCATGCCTATCGAGGGTGGTCTCGACTATCTCAACCCTAGTGATATCGAGAGTATCGAGGTGTTGAAGGATGCTGCTTCGGGTGCTATCTATGGTGCCCGTGCTGCCAACGGTGTAATTCTCGTAACCACCAAGAAGGGTAAGATGGGCAAGGCACAGATCAGCTACAATTTCTCTTACGGCTGGCAGAGCGCATGGAAGAAGCGTGATGTAACAAGCGCCACTGACTACGCCATCCTTCAGAACGAGCGTGCAGTGAATGGTGGTCAGGCTCCTATCTATGCTGATCCATACAAACTGACTGACTCTAATGGCAATCCTATCAATGGATTTGGTACTGATTGGCAGGACTTGGTATTCAACGACAATGCCCCTGTACAGAACCATGAGGTAAGCATCAGTGGTGCATCCGATAAGATCAACTACTACCTCTCCATGGGCTACTACAAGCAGGAAGGTATCGTAGGTGGTAACTACGGACAGAGCAACTATGAGCGTCTCTCTATGCGTAGCAACAACATTTATAATGTATTGGATGCCAGCAAGGATCGCAACTTCCTCAACAAGCTCGATGTAACCGTCAACATGGCTTACACCCGTGTAAAGAGTACAGGTATCGATGCTAATAGTAATGGCTCTGTATTGGGTAGTGCCCTCTATCTTGCTCCAACATTGGCTCCTACGGTAACCAATAGCAATGTGGCGAAGAAGTATTATAATACCTACGAGGATCCTAATACATACGATGCAGATGGTAATATTACAGGTACTCGTGATACTTACGAGCTTCTTCGTGATGCCAATGGCAACTATTATACCATCCCAGGTATGGGAGGTACCTATCAGGAGATGAACAACCCTCTTGCCATGATGGCGCGCCCAGCAGCTAAGAACTGGTCACATAAGTTTGTGCCTAAGTTCTCTATCGACCTCCAGCTCTGGGATAACTTGAAGTATCATTTCACTTATAGTGCAGACCTCAGCTTCTGGGGTTCAGATAGCTACACCGCATCCAAGTATTACCTCTCTGGTAACGTCAAGGCTGAGCATACCCAGGCTTACAAGAGTTCTGACAAGGGTATCAACTGGCAGGTGGAGAATACTTTGACATATGATAAGACTATTGGCAAGCATAGTTTTGCTGTTGTCTTAGGTCAGAGTGCAATGAAGAATAAGAGTGATTATCTGAACGGCAGCCGTTGGAATCTTGTGAATGTAAACAAGCCTTCTATCGACTATGCTACTGGTAAATATAGCCAGACCATCGTGAAGGATGCTGAAGGTAACATCATCTCTGTAGGTGCTCCAACCATTGAGCATGCTGTATCAGGTGGCAATAATGTAGTGCATGCTATATCTTCTCTCTTCGGTCGATTGAGCTATAACTATGATGAGAAGTACATGCTTCAGGCTACAATCCGCCGAGATGGTTCAAGCCGTTTCGGACCATCTCATAAATATGGTACCTTCCCATCTGCCTCTATCGGATGGAATATTATGAACGAGAAATTCATGGAAAGTACTCGCGATTGGTTGAGCAACTTGAAGTTCCGTGCCAGCTGGGGTAAGAATGGTAATGATAACATCGGTGACTTCCGTTATACCGTATTGACCGCTATGGGCAACAACGTGCTCTTCGGAAAGAATGCAGTCAAGTTTAATGGTTCTAAGGCGAATGCCACAGCCAATGAAGACTTGAAGTGGGAGGAGAGTGAGCAGACTGATATCGGTTTCGACTTCGGTTTCTTCGGCAGTGCGCTGACATTCTCAGCTGACTATTATGTAAAGAAGACCAACGGTATGTTGATTACTATGCCTATCCCAAGCTACGTAGGTGAGACCAAGCCAATCGGTAACGTGGGTGACATGAAGAACTCAGGTCTTGAGTTTGAGCTCGGCTATAAGTGGCACATCTCTGATGCTCGCTTCAATGCCAAGGCTAATGTTACCTATCTGCACAATGAGTTGACCAACCTCGGTAATGATACAGGTTACATCGACCTCGATGGCTTCCTGGGTATCTCTGGTGGTGGCACTCGTGGATCTAACGGTCAGCCTTTCCCATACTTCTATGGTTATAAGACAGCTGGTGTGTTCCAGAATATGGCAGAGGTTCAGGCTTACGTCAACAAGGATGGCAATATGATTATGCCAGATGCCAAGCCAGGTGATGTACGTTTCGTAGATGTTAATGGCGATGGTGAGATTTCTCCAGACGACCGCACCAATATTGGTAATGGTACACCAAAGTGGACCTTCGGTTTCAACTTCAATGCAGAGTGGAAGGGCTTCGACCTCAACCTCTTCTTGCAGGGCGTAACGGGTAATAAGGTATTTGATGCAACCTATCGTACAGATGTGTTCTCTGGCAACTTCCCTACTTGGATGCTCAATCGATGGACTGGCGAGGGTACCTCCAATAAGTATCCTATTCTGAAGAATGGCGATGCTACCAACTGGCAGGTTTCAGACCTCTATCTTTGCGATGGCTCTTACTTGAGATTGAAGAATATCTCTTTGGGTTACACCTTGCCAAAGCAGCTTACACAGAAGTTGTCTATCAGTCACTTGCGTTTCTACGTGATGGCAGAGAACCTGATTACCTGGACCAAGTATTGGGGCTTCGACCCTGAAATCTCATCAGGTGGAACTTCTCTCGGTGTAGACTATGGTGTATATCCACAGGCTCGCACCTACACCATCGGCGTAAACCTTTCATTCTAAAATAAGAACCTTTAAAATAAAGACTATTATGAAGACAATAAAATATATAGCTTTAGGAGTGTTGGCAACCAGTATGACACTGGCAAACACATCTTGCAGCGACAGCTTCCTAGAGGTGGAGAACCCATCAGGTGAAAACCTCGAAGAATATTATACCACAGATGCCCATATCAATGAGGCTCTGAATGCGGCTTACGATCCTATCCACTGGCCAGACTGGGGATTGGGACAGTATAATGCTCTCAATATCGATGCCGAGATAATGGGCGATAACTTCTGGGTAGGCGGTTCTAACAAAACCGATCAACAGCACTGGCACATGCTTGCCAACTATGAGGCAAATGCCAGCAATACCCTTAGCTCACTTTGGACAGTGGACTACTCAGGCATCAAGCGTTGTAATGACCTCTTGAAGTATTTGGGCTGGGCAGAGGCAAACTTGAACGAGAAAAACAGGGCATCTTATGAGATGCAGGGTAGAGCCCTCCGTGTATATTTCTACAATAACTTGTGGCACTACTTCGGCAATATTCCTTTCTATCTGGAGAACTTGTCTGCTCCTTACACAGCCCCACAGCTCAAGGCTGATGAAGTATATGACAAATTGATAGTAGAGCTTGAGGCTGTAATTGACTCCAAGGTCCTGCCAATGCGTTGGGACGATGCCAACTGTGGAAGAATGTCGCAGGCCATGTGCTATATGATGTATGCCGAGATGGTGATGTATCAGAATGACAAGACTCGCTATCCTAAGGCTCTCCAGTATATGCAGGAGCTCATCGCCGACAAGAGTGACTATGATATAGTAGACGATTACGCCTCTATTTGGAAAGAAAGCGGCGAATGGTGCAAGGAGAGCATCTGGGAAGTAAACTATGAGGATGGTAACAACGAGCGTGGTTGGGATTCACCATTGGCTATTGGTGGTACAATATTGCCTACCTTGATTTCTCCAAACTCTTGGCCTGGTGGCGATGGTTGGAACCAAGGCGGTGACGGTTGGGGATTCCTACCTGTTCGTACCGAAACCTATGCTCTGTTTGCTGACAACGACAAGCGCCGTGATGCTACTGTATGGGACTGTCGTGGCGTGAAATATACCAAACGTTATGAGGATACTGGTCTTTGGCTGGCCAAGTATCGTCCGTTCACAGAGAACAATGCTGACGCAGGTTTCGATAATAACCTTAACTATAATAACAATCTCCGTGTATATCGCTTGGCTGAGGCTTACCTCAATGCTGCAGAGCTTTTGTTGGAGACAGGTGGCGATGCTAATCAGGCTAAGGATTATGTGAATAAGATTCGCAACCGTGCAGGAATCGCAGAGCTTGGAGCCGTAACTCTGGATGATGTTATCAATGAGCGCCGCTTGGAGTTTGTAGGTGAGGGTAAGCGTTACTTCGACTTGGTTCGTACAGGCAAGGCTGCCAGCGTATTGGTGCCAGACAGCTACGGCTATCGCACCAACTCCTGGACAGAATCCAAGAAGTATGTTCCTATCGCTCAGGCAGAGCTTGACTCTGATCCTGCTTTGGTTCAGAATAATTATTAAAACTTATTAAGGTAGAGGAACAATAGTTTCCTCTACCCCCTAATAAAATATTAACTTTAAGATTTCAGCAATATGAAAAAGATATTTCGAAATATGGCTTATGCTCTTCTGGGTGGATTGATGCTCAGCGCATGTTCTGCAGAGGAGTTCTCTGGCGCCAACGGTGAGTTGCCTAATGTAGCCGACTTTGCCGACAACTTCAAGATTGATGTAGACCAAGAGACCAACACAGCCAACTTTTCTTTTGGTGGTGCAGAGGGAGTAAGCCCGGTATGGGTGATAGATGGTGCCTATTCTTCTGCTTTCAACCTCTCTAAGTATTATCGCAAGAAGGGTACTTACGATGTGGAGTGCTTTGTGAAGAACCGTAATGGTATTAGCAAGGAGAGCGTCAAGAAGCATTTCACGGTGGAGAAAACCAAGATGAATGGCTTCGCAGGTTTCGTAGAGGACAGCGAGTTTAATCTCTTCAAGAGAATTACCTTCCCTGAAAAACCTTCTGCTGGCTATTATGCTCCAGGATGGACCCAAATTGCTGACCCGGTTTGTAGCTACAGCAAGGGATGCTATACATTGAAGCTCCCTAAGGCAACTACCGAACGTTGGCAAGCTCAGGTTCCTTTCAAAAACTTAGGTATCTCTACTAGCGCAGATAAGCATTATGACTTCTCTTGCATCATTACATCTGCCAAGGGACATAATGCCGTTAAAGTGAAACTTTGTGATTCTGGAGAAGGTGGTGACAATATCATCCTTTTCGATTCCAAGGATGCAAATACAAAATTGGAAGCAGGTGAGCCTAAGTGTATTTATGGTTCAGACCTCGAAGGCAAGGGCATCAATAATTTGAAGATTGTATTCGACTTTGGTGGTAATGCTGCTGATGACGAAATCATGATAGAGAGCCTGGTACTGAAAGATCATGCCAACGATGATGGTACTGTGGTTCCTGTAGAATTGAAGGTGCCATTCGACTACAATACAGCGGGTAACCTTTGGAAGGATATTGATGCCAACAAGTCATTTACTGAGGAAACTTGGTATGGTGATGCTTCTTGGGCACAGATTGATGTAACTCCTGTTATCAAGCATGAGGGAAGCAAGCACATCATTATCGTGCCTTGTGAAACTCCTGCTGAGCTATGGCACGCACAGTGGAAAATGCTTGGTATTCCTGTATCTGCCAAAGCTGATAGCAAGATTGATTTCTCTTGCAAGGTTACCACTTCTGCTCCATTGCCAATGATGACATTGAAGCTTTGTGATGACGCTAATGATGGAAACCTCTTCTTCCAGGAGTCTACTGATGTTAAAGGCGAATACGTCTTCCGTTATGAGAACCAACCAAACAGTACGAAAGAAGCTGATGGCGGCCCTCAGGATATGAGCAAGATGAAACTCGTCATCGACCTTGCTGGTGCTCCTAAGAATGCCGAGGTAACCATCAGCGACATTGTTTTGATTGTGAAATAGACTTTAGGTTTTATAGGTTTATATAGAATTATACAGGAGCTGCTCCCATAAATAAGTAGGAGTGGCTCCCTTTCTAAATTTTAAATGACATGAAATTCTTGAAAATATTTTCCTTCCTTCTCTCGCTTATGCTGCTTTCTTGCAGCAGCAGCTCTTCTGACGGCGATGGAGAGGTGATGATATCCTGCTCTCCTACGAGAATAGATGTTCCTGCTAAGGGCGGTACTTATAAAATCATGATTGTGGCTTCTGAAGGAGGCTGGGAGGCGAGAGCATCCTTCCCTGGAGAAGGTCCTACGGCAAATGTATACCCTTGGTTTAAAGTGAGTGCCAGCGGTAATAACAAAGCTATGGGTATGGTAACTGTAGATGTGGAAGAGAATAAATCGTCTGTAGCTCTTGACGGAAGTGTCGAGATTTCATTAGAGGATAAGAAGGTATCGGTGCCAGTGCATCAGGCAGGAAAACAGGTCACTCCTATTGAAGGGGGCGAAATGGTGATTCCTGAGGGGTACAAACTGGTCTGGAATGATGAGTTTAATAAAGGCTCTGAATTGAATAGTACCGATTGGCGTCATGAGGTGCAGAAGTCGGGCTGGGTGAATAATGAACTTCAGAATTATGTGAATGGCTCTGCTGATGGCAAACGCGTAACAGAAATTGCAGATAACCGGCTTTATATCAACTGTTTCAAGGGCAGCGACGGCAAGATTTATTCGGGGCGCGTATATGCCCACGAAAGTCAGGGCTGGCTTTACGGTATCTTCGAAGCTCGCATCAAATTGCCTAAGGGTAAGGGCACATGGCCTGCTTTCTGGATGATGCCTTGCAACAATGATTTCGGAGCCAATCCTTGGCCTAAATGTGGCGAGATTGATATTATGGAAGAGGTAGGCGTTAATCCTAACTATACTTCTTCGTCGCTCCATACTGAGAAGTTTAATCACGTGATGAAAACTCAGATTACCAAGGAGCGTCTGACTGCGGGTGCTGAAGACGGTTTCCACGTTTATCGCCTGGAGTGGACTCCTGATTATATCAAGACCTACGTAGATGGTAAGGAACTGCTCAATTTCAACAATGATGGTAAAAATGATGTTGGTTCGTGGCCTTTCAATAAACCATTCTATGTTATCCTCAACCTGGCTTGGGGCGGTGATTGGGGCGGCATGAAGGATGTTGACGAAAGCGCCCTCCCTGTTCGGATGGAAGTGGATTACGTGAGAGTATTCCAGAAAAAATAAGGCTTGATTTTTTTTTACTATATAAATAATAAGGTCTTAGGAGAAGTCGTATCTGCGCTTACTCCTAAGACTTTTTCTTTTACTTTCTTTTGCTCCGAATATCTGTCTTTTTCTTACTTACAATTTGCTCATTCCGAATAAAAGTTATAATTTTGCAGCAAAATTTAAAATAGCAGATAGAATGAAACAGAATAATAGTAATTTGTTATATCATCTTGTGGCTTTTGTCACCGTAGCCATCTGGGGAACCACCTTTGTTTCTACCAAGGTGCTGATGCTGAACGGACTTTCGCCAGCACAGATCTTTACGCTCCGTTTCAGTATTGCATACATCCTGATGCTGATGGTGAATCATAAGCGGATGTTTGCTGACAGCTGGAAGGATGAGTTTAAGCTGGCTATGCTGGGTATAACCGGCGGTTCGCTCTATTTCCTGAGCGAGAACGAGGCGATGAATTATACCACAACAACCAATACTTCGCTCATCGTATGCTCCTGTCCGCTCTTTGCTACCTTGCTGGTACGTCTGGTTTATCGCCATTCTTCGCGTATCAACATGATACAGCTGTTGGGCTCTCTGCTTGCTTTTGTAGGTATGATTATCGTGGTGCTGAATGGCAGATTCGTGCTGCATCTGTCGCCTGTAGGCGATGCCTTGGCGTTTACGGCATGTATGTGCTGGGCTGTCTATTCGCTCCTGATGAAATCGGTATCGGGCGATTATGGCGCAGCTTTTATTACCCGCAAGGTATTCTTTTATGGTGTGCTTACCATCTTGCCTTATTATCTTATTATCCCTGGGTGGCCGGCATGGGATGTGTTTATGAAGCCTCAGGTGGTGGGTAATCTCTTGTTCCTGGGCTGTTTGGCATCCATGATATGTTTCCTTACCTGGAACTGGTGTATCTCTAAGTTGGGTGCCGTGAAGGCTACCAACTGGGTTTATTTCAACCCTATCACCACTATGATTTTCGCCTCTCTGGTATTAGACGAAAAGATTACTCCTTACTTCCTGGCAGGTGCCTGCTGCATTCTGGCAGGTATGTATATTGCGGATAGAATGACGAAGGCGGAATAAAAAATGACGAAGGAGGGATAAAAAGAGGGTGTGTCATAAGTCACATCCCATACGCCCTGAAAGTTCAGTTATATAATATTTATTTAGGTTTTTATTAGGCGTTCCGCCGGATTTACTGTCCGGCGGAGCGTTATGGAGATTTCTTATTCCTCGATGACTGAAATCTGCATAGAAACATCCTCTTTTGGGCGATCGCCACGCAATGTTTCGCAGTTCTGAATCTTTTCTACGATGTCAAGTCCTTCCTCTACTTCACCGAAAACGGTGTATTGGTTATCGAGGAAAGGTGTTCCGCCTACTTCAGTGTAAGCCTTCTGCTGCTCTTCGGTAAACTTAGGATAGCCCTGCTCCTTGCAGCGCTTCTTGGTTTCATCCACCAGTTCGTCCTGGAGTTTCATCAGGCCTTCACGGTCGCGGTTGCGGCGGAAGTTCATAATTTCATCATGATGCTCCTTGGCAAGCTGGTTGAAGATGTTCTGCTCCATCTGCATGCCCATCTGCTTTTCCATCTGCTTCAGTTCATTCTGTTTGTAGGTCTTTCCCCATACAATATAGAACTGGCTACCGCTGCTCTCTCGTTCTGGGTTTACCTCATCTCCCAAACGGGCTGCGCTCAAGGCACCACGCTTGTGGAAAAGTTGTGGATAAACGAACTCGGCAGGGATGGTATAGTCAGGACCACCTGTGCCCAGCATCTTGCCTTTAGGAGCGCCTTTGCTGTCTGGATCGCCGCCTTGAATCATAAAATCCTTGATGACACGATGGAAGAGAGTGCCGTCAAAATATCCCTCCTTTGCCAACTTCAAGAAGTTGTCACGATGCTGAGGTGTCTCGTCGTAGAGGCGCACCTTGATGTCGCCCTCTGATGTCTTTATCAATACTTTAGCCATAATCGTTTAATTAAATGTTGAATGTTGAGTGTTGAATGTTGAATGTTGAGTGATGAATGTTGAGTGATGAATGTTGAGTGTTGAGTTATATCTTGCTTTTGGCTAGCATAGCCCATTGTGCAATTCAACATTCAACATTTAACAATCAACATTCAAAATTATTTATAATACTCATTCCACTCCTTCATAGCCTCCTGCCAGTCAGTCTGTTCACCGCTGGCTACGGCTTCTTTCTGTCTCTCTGCCTCGTCGCGAGCCTTATCTCGGGCACGTTTTGCTTTCATTGCTTCGATGGTGGCATCGTCGAGAATCTGAATGGCGCCACGCTTGATGGCTTCCTGCAACTCCTCTTCTCCGAAAGCCTTGCCGGGCTCATTGAAGTCAGAGATATTAAATTCATAATCCACACGAAGGTCGTGGCGTATCATTTTCTGTTGTAAACGGTTGCCTGCGTTTTTGAGTCGCAGCAACTTGCCGATTTCCTTGATTTCTCCTGCTGAGTATTTGTTTCTTCCCATTAATATGATTTGATATTATTATTTTTGTGTGCAAAATTAAGCATAATCCTCGATAAAACCAAGAAAAGTTTCAAGGAATTCACAAAAGAATCCCTTTCTCCCTTTACTTTCTTGCCCTTTTTGCCCTTTTGCTCTTTTTACTTTTTTACCTTTTTACCCTTTTACCTTTTTACTTTTAAATCACTTCCATGCCTTCTTCTGGTTCAGTTCTATCAGACGGTCGAATTCAAAGTCGGCTTTGATTTTATCCAATATCCTCTTTACGATGATATTCATCACGCTTCCTTTGCTGTAGTTGGCAGAGCACATGAAGTTTACCCGTCCCTCCTTGACAAGCTGGCAGGCAGTCTTCTGTTTATCCTCGTTATCATATACAGCAATCGAGTGGCCGCCATGTTCCTTTACCATCTTCATGCAAGGCACATCGGTTTCTCCATCTCCGAAATATATCATTCGGGGGAAAGGGATAGGGCGCTTTTCGTCGGGGATATACTGGTTCACTCTTCTGTTGTCGCTCACCTGTTTGATACCCTTGTTGATTTTGAAGAGGAATTGCGTTTTGGTAGTATAGTCTACGGCTACGGCTGGCCAATAGGCGATTCCCTCCTTGTTGTAGAGAAAGGAGCAGGCGTAGATGTTCTCAAATTCCTGAGCGATAGGTGTGCCCTCTATCATCTCCTTCAGTCCCGAGGAGTTGATGTAGTGCTTTACGTCCAGTCCGATACTGTTGCCATATTCATTCACGAGCGAAAACCATTGTTTTACGCCGCGGAACAGTTCCACATCCTTGCCGAATTTCTGAAAAGATTCCCGGGTGAGCGAGATATTGTTCTTCTTGGCTTCGTCGAGCATCAGATACATATAGGTCAAAATGCCGTTGGCATCCTTACCCTCTGCAAACTTTCTGTTTTTCTCCCAGAACTCGTCTTTTGTCTTGCCTGTAGCCTGTATGAATCCAAACTCCTGCATATTGCCCGGCGACAGTGTGCCGTCGAAATCATAAACCAGCGCTACCTGTGGTCTCTTCTTTGCCATATCTCGTTCTCCTTTCTTTTATATTTACCCTAAACTGTCTATCTCTTTCGGGCGATGTTTTTCTCCCTTAATTTGCAAATATATATAATTTTCAGTGAATTAGCAAACTATTGGGATATAAAAAATCATAATGAAACAAAAAAGGCGTACAAAAGCCATTTCTGAGCATTGTACGCCTTTATTATAATATTAGTCTGTATTACTTAACCTCCTCGAAGTCTGCATCCTGAACATCCTGAGCGCCATCATTGCCGCCCTGTGCCTGCTGACCACCCTGAGCACCCTGAGGACCTGCCTGCTGGCCGCCCTGATACATCTGCTGAGAAGCAGCCTGCATTACGGTGTTCAAGTTGTTGATAGCTGAATCGATAGCTGCAACATCACCAGCCTTGTGAGCATCCTTCAACTGCTGCAATGCCTGCTCGATGCCTGGCTTCTTGTCTGCAGGAATCTTATCACCGTTATCCTTCAGGAAGTTCTCGGTGGTGAAGATCATGCTGTCAGCCTGGTTCATCTTGTCAATCTTCTCGCGCTCAGCCTTATCAGCAGCAGCGTTCTGCTCTGCCTCAGCCTTCATGCGGTTGATCTCGTCCTCGCTCAAGCCAGATGATGCCTCGATGCGGATGCTCTGCTCCTTACCGGTAGCTTTATCCTTAGCTGATACGTTCAAGATACCGTTGGCATCGATATCGAAGGTAACCTCAATCTGAGGAACACCACGGCGAGCTGGAGCGATACCTGTCAGGTTGAACTGGCCGATGCTCTTGTTCTGAGCTGCCATTGGACGCTCACCCTGCAATACGTGGATGGTAACCTCTGTCTGGTTATCAGCTGCTGTAGAGAATACCTCGCTCTTCTTGCAAGGGATGGTTGTATTGGCATCGATGAGCTTAGTCATCACACCACCCATAGTCTCGATACCGAGAGTCAATGGAGTAACGTCGAGCAATACGATGTCACCAACACCCTCTTCCTTGTTCAGGATGGCACCCTGGATAGCTGCACCTACTGCAACAACCTCATCTGGGTTAACACCCTTAGAAGGCTCCTTGCCGAAGTAGTTCTTAACGAGTGTCTGAACGGCTGGGATACGGCTTGAACCACCAACCAGGATAACCTCGTCGATATCTGATGTAGAGAGCTTAGCGTCACGAACGGCATTCTGGCAAGGTACCAAGCAAGCCTGAATCAGGTTGTGAGCCAACTGCTCGAACTGTGCACGGGTCAAAGTCTTAACCAAGTGCTTTGGCATACCGTCAACGGCTGTGATGTATGGCAAGTTGATTTCGGTAGATGTAGAGCTGGACAACTCAATCTTAGCTTTCTCTGCTGCTTCCTTCAAACGCTGCATAGCCATAGGGTCCTTGCGGAGATCTACGCCTTCTTCAGCCTTGAAGCCATCAGCCAACCAGTTGATGATTACCTGGTCGAAGTCATCACCACCCAGGTGAGTATCACCATTGGTAGAAAGTACCTCGAATACGCCGCCACCGAACTCCAGGATAGAGATATCGAATGTACCACCACCCAAGTCGAATACGGCAATCTTCATATCCTTGTTAGCCTTGTCAACACCGTAAGCCAAAGCTGCGGCTGTAGGCTCATTTACGATACGCTGAACGTTCAAACCTGCAATCTGACCTGCCTCCTTAGTTGCCTGACGCTGAGAGTCAGAGAAGTAAGCAGGAACTGTGATAACAGCATCTGTAACCTCCTGTCCGAGATAATCCTCTGCAGTCTTCTTCATCTTCTGGAGAACCATTGCAGAAATCTCCTGTGGAGTATACTTGCGACCCTCGATTTCAACACGTGGATAACCACCCTCGTTTACTACTGTGTAAGGCATTGCCTCAGCCTCTTTCTGGCTCTGAGCGTATGTCTCACCCATGAAACGCTTGATAGAATATACAGTGTTCTTAGGGTTTGTGATGGCCTGACGCTTAGCAGGATCACCTACCTTGCGGTCACCATCCTTAACGAAACCTACTACTGATGGAGTAGTACGCTTACCTTCACTGTTAGCGATTACAACTGGTTCGCTACCTTCGAAAACGGCAACACAACTGTTTGTGGTACCCAAGTCAATTCCAATTACTTTTCCCATAATTATATCTTTTTTTATTTTTATCGTTATTAATATGTTATTTATCTCATGAACTTGCTGGCTAATGGAAGTCTGCCGAAGATATGCATCTGTCGGGAACCTCTATATTCAGCGTTCACGCTTTCCGTCATAACAAAGCATGTGCCAAGGGATTGTAAAATTTAAAGTGGCTGACAAGGTGTCAGATAATGCTGACAAAATAAAAGGAATCAAGATATGGGAGGCGATAAAATGTCGCATTCTCCCTATCTTGATTCCTGTAATATGATTGAGAAATCTTTCTTTTCAGATAAAGCTCCTATATATAATAAGGTGTGAAACCTTATCTGGCTTTATTTCTGTTCCTTAGCAGCAAGTGCTTCGCGAACCTTAGCTTCCAGTTCATCGAGAAGTTCAGGGTTATCCTTGAGCAATGCCTTGCAGGCATCGGCACCCTGTCCGAGTTTAGAACCGCCATAGCTATACCAGCTGCCGCTCTTTTCGATGATATTGTTGGCTACAGCCAGACCGAATACCTCACCGGCACGGCTGATGCCTTCGCCAAACATGATGTCGAACTCAGCCTTGCGGAAAGGAGGAGCCACCTTGTTCTTTACTACCTTTACGCGAACCAGATTACCTACTACCTCATCGCCATCCTTGATGGCTGTAGCTTTGCGGATATCCAAACGCACTGATGCATAGAACTTCAGAGCATTACCACCGGTGGTTGTCTCTGGGTTACCGAACATAACACCAATCTTCTCGCGCAACTGGTTGATGAAGATGCAGGTAGTGTTGGTCTTGCTGATGGTAGAAGTGAGCTTGCGGAGAGCCTGACTCATCAATCGAGCCTGAAGACCTACCACATTGTCACCCATATCGCCTTCGATTTCCTTCTTAGGAGTCAAGGCGGCTACAGAGTCAACAACTACGATGTCTACAGCAGCAGAACTGATCAGCTGGTCTGCAATCTGCAACGCCTGCTCACCATTATCTGGTTGTGAAATCCACAAGTTATCAACATCAACGCCCAATTTAGCCGCATAGAAACGGTCGAAAGCGTGCTCTGCATCAATGAAAGCTGCGATACCGCCAGCCTTCTGAGCCTCTGCGATGGCGTGGATAGCCAATGTTGTTTTACCGGAAGATTCCGGACCGTAAATTTCGATGATACGTCCCTTAGGATAACCGCCTACGCCCAGTGCATTGTCGAGAGCGATACTGCCTGTTGGGATAACTTCGATGTTCTCAACGTGCTCATCTCCGAGTTTCATGATAGAGCCCTTACCGAAGTCCTTTTCTATCTTAGCCATGGCTGCCTGAAGAGCTTTCAGCTTGCCTTCATTGGGATTCAATTTTCCCTCTTGCATTTCTTTTGCCATATTCTTATTTTAATTTAAAGTTTAGTCGATTTCCAAATCGCCATCAAACACCTCGTGCCATGGCAATCCCTGCTTGTTCAACTGCTCCATGAATGGATCTGGGTCGAACTCCTCTACGTTCCAAACGCCTGGCTTCTTCCAGATGCCCTTGAGGAACATCATGGCACCAATCATGGCTGGCACACCGGTGGTGTAGCTTACGCCCTGCATGCCGGTTTCGTTGTAAGCCTCCTGGTGCTTGCAGTTGTTATATACGTAATAGGTGCGCTCCTTGCCATCCTTCTTACCACGGATGCGGCAACCGATAGATGTCTCGCCATCATAGTTCTCGCCGAGATCCTGTGGGTTAGGCAATACGGCCTTGAGGAACTGCAGAGGAACAATCTTCACCTTGGCAGTCTTGCCAGAACCGTCTGCCAATGGAGCCTCGTATTCGATTTCGTCGATGCGGCTCATGCCGAGGTTCTGGATGCAGTCGAGGTAAGTGAGATACTGCTGACCGAAGGTCATCCAGAAGCGTGCCTCCTTGATGGTAGGGTAGTTCTTCACCAGGCTCTCCAACTCCTCGTGGTGCATCAGATAGCTCTCGCGAGGACCGATGTTAGGGTAGGTGAGAGGCTTGTGGATAGACAATGGGTCGGTTTCGATCCATTCGCCATCCTTATACCAGAGTCCCTTCTGGGTAATCTCGCGGATATTGATTTCTGGGTTGAAGTTGGTTGCGAAAGCCTTGTGATGGTTACCGGCGTTGCAATCCACGATGTCGAGCACCTCAATCTCATCGAAGTGATGCTTGGCTGCATAAGCGGTGAAGATGCCAGATACACCTGGGTCGAAACCGCAGCCGAGGATAGCGCAGAGACCTGCCTGCTCGAACTTATCCTTGTAAGCCCACTGCCATGAATATTCGAAGTGAGCCTCGTCCTTAGGCTCATAGTTAGCGGTATCCATGTAGTTGCAACCGCAAGCCAGACAGGCATCCATAATGGTGAGATCCTGGTAAGGCAAAGCGAGGTTGATGACAAGCTCAGGCTTATAGCTACTGAAGAGAGCCTTCAACTGCTCAACGTCGTCGGCATCCACCTCAGCTGTCTGAATATCCATCTTGTAGCCCTTGGCGTGGATATCCTTAACCAGCTTATCGCATTTTGCCTTGCGACGGCTAGCAATCATAAACTCGGTGAAAACGTCCTGGTTCTGGACGATCTTGAAGGCAGCCACGGTAGCCACGCCACCTGCGCCTATCATAAGTACTCTACTCATTTATAATCTTGTTTTTTTATGTTTGTTATTTTTATGTTTATTTTATTTCATTTGCAGAGATTCCCAAGGCATTCATGAGTGAATAACCGAGAATCTCCTGTCTGAAGTTGCCGCCTGGCATTGGCTGCATGGCAAAGAGGGTGATGCGCTTGTCGTCGTCATCTACCTTACGGAGTATCTCGCGGAGTCGGTCGTAAGCATCTCCATCCTCTGAATTTGGGATTACCATCACTCGCTTCACTTCCTTGGCGTTGCATACGGTGCGTGCCACATCTACGAGAAAGTCATCCTTGCCTACCATCTTTTCCTCCGTAGGATATGAAGAGATGATGAATTCTCCGAGCTTATCATCCTTGAAAGCCTGAGCGTTTAGATCCTTCTCATAGTTGGCAGGGCGGAAGTTCTTCATCGCCATCGACTGCTTGTCGTGGATAAGCACAACCTGTGTCTCGTGCTCGCCCTCTCTCAGACCTCCGTCAAGGGCAATGCAGACTGCCCATTGTGCCATATCGGCTGGTTGGATGCGACGGTTAATCATTCGTTCGAAGTTGACTATCAGGTCGAAAGCCACTCGGTCGATATAGTCGGCGTCAGCGATAATTACATTCTCGCTCCATTTTATGTTGTTTGTATCTAATGTATTCATTGGTGCAAAAATTAAGCAAACGAGCATGATGAAAGCTTGCTTTCAAATTGTCGAATGCAGATTATTTCTGCAAATTTACGAATAAATTTCGTAATTAAGGCATTTTGGAAATATAAAATAATAAAAAAGATAGTATTTTCATCATTTCTTCATTTGATGGAATACTATCTTCAGTATATTTTTCGGCAATCTGAGCCTTTTTTCTTCTATTCTCCTGCTTCTTCTTATGCAATCATTTTCGCCAGATAATGTCCGGCGAGAACGGCGATAAGTCCCAGCGCCAGACTTCCGAAGAGATAGAGCATCATATAGAGGTAATTCTCTTCTTTCATCAGTCCTGCTCCCTCGTTCATAAAGGTAGAGAAGGTAGTGAATCCTCCGCAGAATCCCGTGGTGAGCAGCAGTTTGGCAGATGGCGACATCCATCCCCCTTCCCGCCAGTTCAATCCCGAGAGAAACCCGATGATGAGGCATCCCGCCACATTCACTGCCATCGTTCCGAAAGGAAAGGCAATCACCGTGCAGGATTGTACCATCTTGGAAATCCAATATCTCATGCCGCCCCCGAAGAAGCTGCCAATGCTTACTATCAATACTTCTTTCATCTCCTTATATAATATATGAACTGACCTAATTTGTTAAATGCGATTGGGGAGAGAGAGTCAGTTCTCGCCCCAATCATCTATTGTTCCTGTTTTTGATGAGAAACTGCATCCTATCTTGAATATCTTTCTCTTATCTGATAAATATTCCCGTGCATATCCCATATTTTCTATTTGCAGGAGTGCTTCTCTTGCGCATCCATCCCTCTTAAACTCAAATATATATATGTATAGAGGAGTTTCTATGATGCAGTCTACTCTTCCTTCGCTCTGTTCTTTTTCAATGAAGATGGTATAGGAGCTGATCATCCTCAATACCAGATAGAACGTATATTGGAAATAACGCTCCTTCTCACGTTCATCATCTTTTCTTCGCTGTGAATAAGGGATACTGGCGAAGAAAGAAACCATCAGTTGATGCAACTTTTCGCACTCTCCCTTTCCCAATGCTTCGATTACCTGTAGAACCCAGGAGTCAGGTGAAACCTTTGGTTTCAGATAATCTGCTGCCAGCAAACTGATGAATCCCCTTCTCACTTCATCGTTCGGAAAATCCAACAGATAGGAATTGGTATTCCTTGACCAACCCTTGATGGTCAGATATCCGCTTTGATATATCATTGGCAAAGGGCGTTCTATGGTTGCCTTATAGTCGTCGAAATCCTTGGTAGGATAATATTTTCCCACCAGTTCGTTGATGTTTTCATCGCTATGAGCTAGCAGGCGAACCAGATAGCTGGGTGAACCCGTTTGGAACCAATAGTCGTCGATGAGCATTTCCTTGAAGGCACGCAAGATGCTGAAAGGATTATATACGCCTCGCATCCTGCGACTGAAATGGTAGCCGTCAAACTGGCGTTTCAGTTTTATCAGTATTTCTTCCTTTGTAACATCATATTCCTCAGCCATTTCTGCGATTTGCTGTGAAAAGGTAGAGCGCAACTCGTCTTCAGTGATGCCGAGAAGCGTATCGAAGTGGGCAGAAAGGCTGATGTCTTCGGGTTGGTTGAAACCGCTGAATACGCTTACTTGCGAAAATTTGGTAACTCCTGTAAGCAGAACGAATTGCAGGTCTTTATCGGCAGCCTTGAATACACTGTAGAAACCTTTCAGAATTTCCCGATGCCTATCTTCCAATAGCCGCTCGTTGCCATCTGCATCGGTTGTTTTCAGTGTAGAATCCAATACGTCTAACAGAGGCTTGTCGTATTCATCAATAAGGACAACGGCGCGAAGTCCTGTTTTTTCGTGGGCATTTCTCAGAACGCCAATGAATCTGTCGCCGAGGGTGGAAGCAAAGGGAGCTTTGCCGTAGATGGCTTCCTGCGATTCTACGAAATCAATCAGCGTATTCTCCAACTGACCTGCTTGTGTAAAGTCCTTGCCGTTGAAATCAAGGTGAAATACCGCATATTGTTTCCAGTCGGTTTCCAGGTTATCAATGGCTAAGCCCTTGAACAGTTCTTTTCTTCCTTGGAAATAGCATTCCAGAGTAGATACGAGAAGTGACTTCCCAAATCGTCTGGGACGACTCAGAAAGTAAATCTTGCCATTTTCTACCATATCATAAATCATCTGAGTCTTATCTATATAAAGATATCCTTCTGTGATGATTTTCTCAAAGCTCTGTATGCCTATCGGATATTTCATATTGTTCATACGCTTATTCCTTATTTTCTGCAAAATTACAAAAAATAACGATACAAGCAAGTTTTTTATGTACCTTTTCTTAATTTTTCCCTCTTTTTTTCTTTTAAGGGATAAAGAAGCAATCAAGAAGCAGGAAAGTTCCCTCTTCTTGATGAATCAGAATATGAAATAGAAATATGTTGAACAATTAAAATAAATAGGAGAAACAAGTTATGAAACGAGTATTCAATCTTTTGGTAGTAGATGAGAGTGGCAGCATGAGTATTATCGAGCACCAGGCACTGGTGGGTATTAACGAGACCCTGACCACGATTCAGAAAATGCAGAAGACGCATAAGGACTTGGAGCAGCGGGTTACGCTCATCACCTTCGACAGCACCCACAAGAATCTGTTCTATGATAATGTGTCTGCTCATCATATTAAGCCTTTGAAATCCAGGGATTACAACCCATGTGGCGGCACCCCTCTTTATGATGCCATCGGTATGGGCATCGCCAAGATCAACGCCTTGACCACCGAGGATGACAGCGTATTGGTAACCATCATTACAGATGGTGAGGAGAATTGCAGCGAGGAGTATGATCTGAAGATGATCAAGAACCTCATAGAGAAACTGAAGAAGCAGAACTGGACCTTTACTTTCATCGGAACCGACGATCTTGATGTGGAGAACATTGCTCATGGTATGGGCATCGACAATCATCTGCAGTTCTCGGAAGATGAGGCTGGCACCAAGGCGATGTTTGCAAGAGAAAACAGAGCCCGAGAGCGCTACAACAAGTGCTGTGCGATGGATTGCAAGATGGAAGCGGGCAGTTATTTTGAGGAGAAATAAAGGAAGTCAGTATAAGCAGAGAATAACCTGCAAGCGAGTAAACTAAATTATAATATGAGGGGTGTGTCATAAGGCAATGGCGCACCCTTTTTGTTTTTGCAACAGATGGAATATTGAAAAGGATTAGTGTTTTTCTATCTGCTGTATTATAATTGTTTTTCTTTCAAGAATTGCCATATTGCCATACTGCTCTATAACTGTTTGATTATAAGAATATATTGGTATGGCAATAGCTTTTTGAATTGCCATAATCTGCCATATATTGCCATAAAATCAGCGAAATATAGGTGTTTTAGAGGAATTTTGGGGCTAAAAATAAGAAAGCATTGAACAAAAAGACCTTTTCCCAGGTTCAATGCTGAGCGTTTTCAATCGCTTTTTTGCAATTTTGACTGACGACGTAGAAGAAATTACGTCCCGACGTAGCATCTGATACGTCCCGACGTAATAATGGATACGTCCCGACGTACTGTCTGCTACATCCCGACGCAGTTTCCAAGACGTTCTGCCTACTCTCAAGTAAGTTTTTAATCAGGCATGACGTAATTTAAGCCCTCATAATTAGGCTTATTGAAATTCTAGTTCTTATTGGGATTCATTTACATGTAATATCGACTTTATAGCCCGTCAGCATCGCAGACACTTTTATTGGGACCACGATTTCTGATAAGCAGTATCAAAATGATTAACTGCCTGGAGAAGCTTGTAGATAGGGTTGATTTAGTAGAATGAGTCGGTTCTACTGGATGACGGAGTCGGCTCGATGGGATAAAGGAGTCAACTCTATAGGTTGATGCAAGCGTCTTCGTGAGTTGAAAGACATTACTCCTCGGGTTCCAGAAGATACCTTCTCAGCAGTTGCCACTAGGCTCAGCAGGTCTGCCGAGCCTAGTCGGCAGGTCTGCTGACTGCAGTCAGCAGCTTTGCTGAGCCTAGTGACAACACCTTGTTCTTATCATATCAATCCTCTCTTCTTGAATTCTTTAATCATAGCCTATATAGCCATTCTTGCAATGTCTTTATTCTTTTATAAATTCAACTTCTGTTGTTAAAGTTCGTGTGCCACCAGCCTTTAGTTCTGGTGTGTTTATTCGGATGTCGCAATCTATGACATAAACCACTCCATCATGGCCACGAAAAACATTCTCGTTGTGCATATCGCTTAGGTATATACCTGGTGTGGAGTATGTCCAATTTCTTGGATTCACCAGTTTAAATCCAATACGTTCCGTATACTCTTCAATGTCTTCTTCGGTCATTTGGCTACCTTGAAAGAAAGTTTGGGTAACAATAATCATAAAGTCGCCCATAGAGTTTCTACCGAATCCCAATACAAACATCTTGGTTTGTTCAAAGTAAGCATTGTGTAACGAAATTCTGTCCAAAGCAAAAATTGGCTGTATGAAATAGTCAAGGCCGATTACTTTTAGTACAGAATTACCGTTATCATATACAATGGCTTCACCGCCTTGCGCTAATTTATCGCCCAAGGTTTGGTTGTATACGCTAGTGTCATCTACCCAGCATCCTGTCTTTTTAGCCCAGCTTTCTATGCGTTTTTCTTGGACCTTTCCAAATTGCTGTTCTCTTTTGAAACTGTGTTCTGGCGCAGTGAGTTGATTTGCGCCAACTTCTGCTCCCGCGAGTAAGGATGCAATAACATGTATTGTTCCCCCTTTAACGCAGCCAAGCTGCTCTGACGGTGAAAATCGTTTATATAAGATCTTTCCAGTACTGAATTGTTCTGCATAATCATCTAATTTTGCTAGACCTTCAGATGTAAATCCTTCATTGATTATGTCACTGATGGACATCCAAAAATCATGATTCGTCATATTTACTTGTTTTAATTGCCGCAAAAATACGGTTTTTCTTCGATAACACCAAATTATTTGGGCTTTATTTCGCATTTCCCTGCAAATTGTTTCAATACATCTTGCATCTCATCCGGCAGATATTCCATAGCTCTGTCCTTAATCTCTTGCGGAATACCGAAGCGGGCTTCGGCGATGGAGCCAACGATGGCTCCGATGGTATCGCTATCACCGCCATGAGATATGGCTAGGCGGATAGCATCTTCGAAGGATGAGGCTTGCGAGAGGAGATAGAAAGATAATGGCACGGCATCCATGCAGGTTTCATCGAACTTGCCCTTCGGATAATCTCGCGTATCGAAATCCTCGTAATAGCTGCGGGCGATATCCTTGAAGGCTTTCATTGCTTCATCATCTGGCAGATGGCTTTCCTTGCTCTTGCGGAAATGCCAGATGGCATGAGCCACGGCTTTGGCTCCCTTGATTCCTTCGGGATGGTTATGGGTAGGAAGAGCCGTCTTCTCTGCCTCTTCCAAAACCTGCGACAGGTCATCGAATAGCCAAGCCACCGGCGATACTCGCATTGCCGAACCATTGCCAAAACTATTGTATGGCTGCGGATCAAGAGAATGAATCCACCCCGCGAATCTTCCTCCATACGCACCCTTGGGTGATGGATAGCGGCGGCACCAATCCAGCAGGCTTTCCTGATAGCTTCGCCCGTTCAGTATCGCATCAGCTATCGCCACCGTACAAATTGTATCATCGGTGAAGTCGCATCCATCGCCGAACATCTCGAAATCATAATCAAACGTATTGTTGAACTCATATTTTGAGCCAGCAATATCTCCTATTATTGCTCCTAACATAAGCTACTAATTCTCTATAACTTTATTCTATCACCTCCCAGAAACTCTCCGGAAGGCTGATGTTCTTCATCTCCTTTGCCTTCTCGAACAATGGGGCGATGGCTTCGGCTTCGAAGCCGGCGATGCCGCAACCTATTGGGGTTACCAGGAAATGCTTCTCGGGATGTCGCTTGGCATAGGCGATGAATCTATCCACGTATGGACGGATGGTTTCTACGCCGCCCTGCATCGTAGGGATAGCATAACTCTGCCCCTGCAAGCCTACGCCCTGTCCCATGACGGCACCGAAATGCAGGCGGGCAATGCGGGCTGCTCCACCACCATGCATGCCAGCCAGATTGCTGCCAAACACAAAAATCTCGTTCTCTTTTAATGAATCAATCCAGCTAGGAGTGATTCTTCCCTTCTTCATATCTTCCATATTACTATTATTTAATGTGTTATTTTCTTCAGCCGCTTCCTCATAGCATATTCTCGAAGCCATCATGCTCGGCATCCTTGAAGCCCTGCAGAATCTCATCGTCCGATAAACTTTCTAAATTCTTTTCTTTCTTCATATCGATATATCTTTTTGATATCCGCAATTCGATTGCAAATATATACTTTTTTGATGCGAAAGTACGTATTTTTTACAAGTGAATGAGAATGAGATAAGTTTTTATCTCATAAAAAGAAAAGGTTACGAATTAGAAATAAACAGAATGTAGCATCTTGCTGTGATTTGCATAACCACCCAAAGAACTCTTTCGGTTGCAAAGGTACGATATTTAATCGGGGATAAAGAATGTTTTAAGTTTTTTTTATCCTCGATTTTTTGGATAAAATACAACAGGATTGTCATGATTTCACTGTCTGACAATGAGACAGAACGCCTTCTACGCTTGATGTCACTGCTGTCTTCCAGCAAATTTCCTGCGTTTTCTGCTTCAAAATATTTGCAAAACTCGTCTATAATACAAAATAATTCTGTAACTTTGTAATCGGTAGTCATATCAAATATTTTTATAACTGTTTGATTTTTACCTATAAAGATACAAAATATTTGTGAGACTACAAACTTTTTATTGAACTTTTCTTATCCCGAACTGGGGGTAAATTTTAGTAAGGATAGTATCGAGTCGGCTTATTGCTTCTTTCATCAGAAGCTGCGTGTGTATGAATTTTCTCATAGTCATACGCAGCGTGATAATATAGAATATGCCATTAGCCAATATATAGAGAGAATGAATCCTTTGCTCTATTAATGGTTGGTTAATGGCACTCCGCATTATCTGCTCGACCATACTACTTTCGAGCAAGATATGCGCCATGCCATCGAGTTGCTCGATGGCATGATGTAGAATAAATGTATGTTAGTTAATTATTTATTGGTGTATTTCTTTCCATTGGCAATGATGATGCCTTTGTGTGAGGGTTTCACTTGCTTGCCGTCGAGCGTGTAAAACTTATCGTTGCCTGATGGCTTACTGATAGTTGTCTGCGCAATGCCCGTGGCGTCGGCGCTGAGGCTGATAGAATAGACGTTCATGGCGTTGGTGCAGCCAATGACGATGTCGCCGTCGTTCATCACTTTAGCTTCGCTGGTTTGTTCTTCTAATGTGGGCTCCATACCGCTTGTCACCTCGAGGTTTTCTACTGCTGTAAAGGTACGAGGTTCTTCTTTGCTTCCGCTCACTCCCACGATAGTGATCTTCTGTCCCTTCTTGAGGTTGCAAATCTTGATTTTAGCTTTATTATTGTTCAGCTTAAAATAGTTTTTGTTCTTGCTGCTGATAGAGAAAAGCAATTTGCCTTTATCTCCAATAAACATAAGCCCTTTGGTTGCTGGAATCTCTTCGCCATTGGCTTTCAAGGTGCTCCATTCAGTAAAGGCGATATTGTTGCTCCACTGTATAGGGACATCAGTTTGATACTTATCAACATTCCAGTTAATGTTATCTGCCTCGATGAGAGGGATAGATTCGCTCAGGTCTAAAAAGTCCCATGTTTGTTGTGCTTGCGCACTGAGCGAGAGCAAGCATACGGTCATTAATGATAATAAATGTTTCATAATCGTTTATATTTTTTTGGTAATTAAAAACGGTGCAAAGATAAATAAAAAACTGGTAAACCAATTAATATTTAATAAGATTTAAGTGTATTGCGGTTTAATTATATTTAATTAGTATACCAATATAGCCAATTGTGTTTTTATTATAATAGGTTATGAAGCCAAAACAGCACCCCGATTGTCAGGGTGCTGTCAGGTGTTTGTTCAGTCTCTTCTTTGTGACTTAGCAAAGTTTATCTGATTAGCTAAGTGGCTTAGTACCAACTCTCTCATGCCTTCTGTGTCGCGTGCTTTCATCTTAGCAATATAGTCTCTGTGTTCTGTGATTACCTGTCGCTCAGGCACGGAGCAGAATCTATATTTATGATAGAACTTCATGATGTCTGGTGTGATGATAAGCAGTAGAGAAGCCAATACGGGGTTATGGCTACTGCAAGCTATGGCGTGATGGAATGCAAAATCCTTCTCGATTCTTTTCTTAGAATCTTGGCAGTCCTCCAACTCTCTGAGTGCCTTTTCCACTTTGTCGATGTCTTCGCTTGTGCAGTTGGTGGCTGCAAGGGTGCAGGCATCTATTTCTAATAGTACGCGCACGTGTACAAGACTATAAAAATCGTACTTGTCAACCTTCAGTGTTTCGTTGAATAGATTGTCAATTTGACTTTTAGAAAATTCGGTTACGATGGTTCCGCTCTGTGGTCTTGTTTCTACAACACCATAAGTTTCAAGCTTTTGTAGTGCTGCTCTGATGTGCGGTCTTCCTACTTTCAGGAGCTCTGATAGCTTTCTTTCAGAAGGCAAGCGGTCGCCAGGGTTGACTTGTTTCTCTGCAATCTGAGTTTTGATGTAGTCTACTACTCTGTCGACTGGTGAGTGGTTGGTTTCTTGTTTCATAGACATATTCTTCTTTATTTGTATTTTTTCGCAAAGGTACATAATTATTCTGTATATTTCATGAAACCGGAATTGAATTAACGATAATTCACATAAAGGCAAGAAAAAAATAACGAAACGTTAAACTAATATAATTGGTATACCAAAAAGTTTTATTTATCATATTTAAGTATTATCTTTGCAGACGATAAGCAGCATCTCAGCATAACATTCAAGCGAGCTTGATGATTCTGCATTCGATTTGCATTATCTTTGCGCATAGAAACTAAAATATCTATAATTCTTAAAAAGAAAGCCTATGAGACTTTTAAAAACAAACTTATTGATGACAATGATAGCACTATGTCTTAGTGTTACTGTCAATGCTCAGATAGTGATACATGGTACCGTCACTGATACAGAAGGACCTTTAGTGGGTGCTACTGTTGCTGTGAAAGGTGATGCAGGTAACACTGCTGGCACTATTACCGATATGGATGGTAAATATTCCATAGAGGTGAAAAGCAAGAAGACTGTTCTTGTTTTTTCTTATATTGGTTACACTGACCAAATGGTAACGGTTGGTGACAGAAAGAAAATCGATGTAAGATTAGAGGTGAACGACACACAGCTGGACGAAACAGTGGTGATCGGTTATGGCGTACAGCAGAAATCTCACCTTACGGGTTCTATTTCCAAACTGGATGGTGGCTCGTTGACCAAAGCTCCTGTTAGCGATGTCACTCAGGCGTTACAGGGTATGATGACAGGTCTTACCGTGAGCAATGAGACTTCCGAGGTGGGTGTTACACCTTCTATTCGTGTGCGCGGTACAGGTTCTATCTCAGCCGAGAGTTCTCCATTAGTGATTATTGATGGATTCCCTGTAAAGGGTGGTTTGTCGCAGGTAAATGCTTCCGACATTAAGTCTGTAGAGATTCTGAAAGATGCTGCTTCTGCAGCCATCTATGGTTCACGTGCAGCCAATGGTGTTATTCTTATCACCACGAAGCAAGGTACTCCCGAACAACCTAAGTATAAGTTCAATTTCTATCAGGGTTTCAAGTATGCTTACCAGTTGCACGACATGATGACCTCTACCGATTGGTTTAACTTGATGCAGCAAGAAGAAGCGTTAGGTGGACGCCCTGTTATGTCTCAGGCACGTAGTGCGGCTTATCTGGAGTCGTTGTATGGTGCTACTGACTGGCAGAAGGAGGGTCTTAACGATGTGGCTTCAATGACCAATGTGCAGTTTAGCGTATCTGGTGGCAAGAAGGACACTAAGTATTTTGTGTCGGCTGCTTATATGAAGGATCAGGGTATCATGCGTTCCAATACACTCGACAAGGTGAACTTCCGCGCCAAGTTAGACACACGCTTATCTAAGAGTGTGGGCTTCGGTGTCAATTTCTCTGGTACTTACAAGCGTGCAGAGCGTCCTCGCAACAACTTTATCGACTTCTATCGCACACCATCATTCCTGCCTGTTTATCACAACGACATCACAACAGCACTTACTGGCTATAGTGGTTTTGCTCGTGGTAGCCACTTCAATAATATAGAAACCCCAACAGGCGAGGTAGACGAAGAAGGCAATCCTTTGACAGAGCGAACCTCACCTTTCTCTTCTTCCAACAACAATCCATGCAGCGTGATGGCCAACACCATGCGTTGGAGTGAAGATTTCCAGGGATTGGGCAACTTGTATCTGACGGTAGAACTGGCTAAGGGATTGACCTTTAAGACTTCTAATGGTTTTAATGTGCGCTTCTCACCTTCTTATACTTATGATAATAAGAATGCAACCAAGGATGGTGAAGCCAGCCGTGCTACTTATTTCAGCAACTTATACATCGACTTGTTGACAGAGAATACCCTTTCTTATCACCTCAACTTGGGAAGTAAGAAGCAGCATAGCATTGATGCCCTCTTGGGCTATACAGCAGAGCGTACACGTGTACAGCGCGTGGCAGAGACAGCCTCAGGTTTTGCTACCGACAACATCAAGACCCTGAATGCAGCTACTATCTTCGAGTTGGCTACATCGGACAATGGCGATAAGGCTGGTACTGGAACCTTCCGTTATCCAGACGTCGTTTTAGAATCTTATTTAGGTCGTATCAACTATAGTTATTTGAGTCGCTATTTGATGTCAGCATCTTTGCGCCTTGACCGTTCATCGCTCTTCGCTAAGGGCAATCGCAACGCTTGGTTCCCTTCTATATCTTTGGGTTGGCGTGTCAGCGAAGAAGCCTTCATGAAGTCTATTGAAGCTATTTCTAATCTGAAGTTGCGTGCCTCTTATGGTATGACAGGTAACAATCAGATTTCTTATCAGGCAGCCTTAGAGGTGCTCAACTCTGCCAATTACGCTTTGGGCGCAGGCAATGGAAGTTTGGTGAATGGTATGGCTAATACATCTTCTACTTTGGCAAACTCTAACATTACTTGGGAGAAGACCAATGAGTTTAACTTTGGTTTCGACTTAGGTCTTTTCAGAAATCGCATCAACTTGTCGCTCGATGCTTACTATTCTGAGACCAAGGCATTGCTCTTTGCACAGCCTACGCAGTCGTTTACAGGTTATTCCAACTATTGGAACAACATCGGAAGGGTGAGCAATAAGGGTGTGGAGATTCAGATTGATACACACAATATTCGCAATAGAAACTTCAGTTGGGAAACCAACTTTAACTTCTCGCTTTCACGCAATAAGTTGTTGGAAATCGGAGGAGAGAGCCAAATCATCAGCCAGGGTGAGCGCAATGAGTGCTACATCGCTAAGGTGGGTTCACCACTTATCCAGTATTATGGATATAAGACCCAGGGTGTATGGAATTCTCAGGAGGAAATAGACGCTAACCCACACTTTGCTGACGATGTTCCAGGTGGACTCCGCATCGTAGACACTGACAACAGTGGAACACTCGATGCTAACGACCGTGTGCCTCTCGGAAATCCTTATCCAGACTTCACATGGGGTCTTACCAACAACTTGCGCTACAAGAATTTCGACTTCTCTATCCTGATTCAGGGCGTGCAGGGTATTACAGTTTTCAATGGCGACGTGTACTATAACGAAACTTTACGTTACAACAAGGGCTACGCTAAGAACCGCTGGATTAGTGCAGAGCACCCAGGTGACGGCAAGACTCCTTATGAGAAGAATGGTCATAACCTCTTGCTTACCGACTATCCTTTGCAGAACGCTTCGTATGCCTGCTTGCGCAACCTTACCATTGGTTACACCATGCCAAAGGACATTGTCAAGAAAATGCATCTCAACGACTTGAGATTCTATCTCTCGGGAAACAACCTGCTGTATATATGGAGTGGCGACTATCGTGGTATCAACCCAGAGTCAAGATTCACGACAGGACCTTACACCAACACCCTGATAGATGGTTATCAGCGTGGAGGTTTCCCTCTCACATCAACCATATCTGTAGGATTTGACGTAAACTTCTAAAAAACAACTAACAAGATGAAAACAAGAATATTTGCAATATTAGGTATCGTGGGAGCCATCAGCTTCTCCTCATGTAACCTTGACCAATATCCTTATTCAGAGGTTGCATCTGACGAGTATGTGACTGATGACAACTCTGTCAACGATCTCGTGATGGGATGCTATAATGGTCTTCATGACGTGATGTATTACGAATGGGCGATGACAGAACTGCGTTCTGATAATGCCAGAATGTACAATAACAACTCTTCCTCCAACACGACCAAGCTGATAGAGCAGCTCGATCAAAGCGTCATCAACACAGAGCACGAGTGGGTGGAGAGTTATTGGAAAGCATGCTATGCGCTCATCACAAGAACCAACAATGTACTTGCCAGTGTGCAGGTGGTGAAGACCGAAGCCAATAAGAAGATGTACGAAGGTGAGGCGCGATTCCTGCGTGCGCTGGAGTACTTCAATCTCGTGCGACTTTGGGGACCTGTATTTATCGTAACCAGCAAGACTCCGTCTGACGTGGCTCGCAATATGCAGCGTTCTTCTGTGGCTGATGTCTATGCGCTCATCGAGGGCGACTTGGAGACAATCGTCGACCAACAGCTGCTGCCAGTCAAGCAGCCTGACGCCCTTCTCGGTAGAGCCGATATGAATGCAGCCAAGGCGCTCTTAGCTAAGGTTTATGCCACCCATTATGCAGTGGGCGATAAGAAGTATCAGCAGGCGCTCAACTTGTGTAAGGATGTGTTGGGAAGCGAGACGGTGGGCAATCCACAGACTGCTGCCGACTTAGTACCTTATGCCTCTGTCTTTGACATCAATAACGAGATGAATAAGGAGATTATCTTTGCCGTGAGATACCTCTCTGGCAATATAGGTCTGGGTTCACCTTTCGGCAATCTCTTTGCACCTATCAACAATGGAGCTAACGTCATCGTAGGAACAGCCAACTGGTTTAACTCTCCAAGCGACAATCTCATCAATGCCTATATTATGGAAGGTGACGAGACAAGACGCAACGTCAATATCGCTCAGAAATATTACAATGCAACGACAGGTCAATGGGTTGAGGCTACTTACTGCTGCAAGTACACCAATCCTGTGACAACAAATTTTGATGGTGAGAGCGATTGGCCTATTATCCGTGTGGGCGACATCGCACTGCTCTATGCTGAATTGCTCAATGAGACAGCAGGACCATCTACCGAGGCATTGAAATATGTCAATATGATAAGAGAGCGTGCTGGTATTACTCCTTATGCTTTAGAGCAAGTAGGCAACAAGTATGACTTCCGTATGGCAGTGCGCAATGAGCGCCGTCTGGAGTTGGCTTTCGAGAATCAGCGCTGGTTCGACCTGAAACGTTGGGATGTTGTCACTGAGACCATCAACGAATATCTGAGTAGCGAGTCGTTCTATGCTGGATATACCTATCGTGTAAACCCCATCAGCAACTGGCAGACCTATCTTCCTATCCCTGTTTCTGTGACTAATATCAATCCTGATGTAGCTCAGAATGCTGGTTATTAATATTAACGAATAAAAAGAGAATCTTATGAAAAAGATGAAATATATATTCACATTCCTACTTGCAGCATGCTTTCTCGTTTCGTGCGATGAATTGTCGATGAACGAGACGATAGCCAGTGCTCCTGTTATAGAGAGTTTTATGCCAGCACAAGGCAGTGTGGGTAGCAAGATAGTTGTCACAGGAAAAGCTCTGAACGGAGTCACCAAGGCTTTGTTGGGAGAGAAAGAATGTGAAATCGCGGAAAGACTCTCTAACACGAGTCTCACGATAGAGGTTCCTAATGAGGCGCGTACTGGCAAGATAACACTTGTCAATGCCGAGGGTGAGGGTGTTTCTGAGAGCGAGTTTGCTGTGGAATATCCTGCTCCTTTGGCTACGGCATCTTCGGTGCAGACTGAGGTGGAGATGGGTAACAAAATGCTCATCAGCGGTAAGAACATGAATGTCATTTCTGCTGTGTATTTTACGGCTAATGGCGGTACAGTGAAGCACGAGGCTACTGTCATCAGCAAGAATGTCAACGAGATTGTGTTCACGGTACCTTATGTAGAGAAAGACGATGCTTATGTCACCTTTGCCTACTACGATGGTACCACCACTCAGGAAACAGCTGCCGACCTCTTGCCTATGCTCAATGTGAAGCGTTATCAGCCTGAGGTAACTACTACAGAGTTTGGTGACAACAGTGTGGGCGATGAGATAACTCTCACGGGTTCTTATCTGAACAAGATTAATAAGGTGTTCGTGGGTGATGTAGAGTGTATGGTAAGTTTGCAGACAGAGAATACGTTGAAGTTTGTGGTTCCTTATTCCGATAAGTTTGTAGACGGACATAACCAGACTTCGCTGTCAATAACTTATTTCGATGGCATCGAGACACGCACCCTTACCGAACAGTTTGGTGTGAATGTGCCTTTCGTTTACTTCTGGAAGGACAAGGTGATTTACGGACAGGGACGTGACGTAGAGTCATTAGCCTCTTTCTTCTCGCCAGAAACAGGATTGGTTTATGCCAATAGTTTATGGAGAACAGCTGTCGACCCTATATCTTATAAGTATCAAGCTAATACCTGTGCTGGTAAGAATCTACCTAAGGTAACTGAGGAGGAATACAATTCGGTAAATCCTTATTTCTTCTTCTCTGGTGTGAGTGCTGGTACGTTGCAGATCAATACGCCTGCTGGTTCTAACACACAGTTGCGTAACTTCTACATGATCAACAATTCTGCCGACGAATATCGTGTGACGGGAGCCAATGGCAACTGCTATGGAACTCCATGTCTCAGCTTTGTTTATCTCAACCCTACAGAGCCTACTCACAAGGCAATCATCGACCAGATTAAGAATGGTGCTTTGGAGAAGATAGACGAGCATACATTCCCTATTGATGTAGCCGGAAAGAAGATTGGCAATATCAGCGTCGGGGCAGTTAAGCAGTCGGTTAATAATACTGTGTTTGCTCCTGGAGTCTTTGCTGTAGGAGCAGAGAAGTCAGCCGATGTAGATGCCTTCATCTTGGTTATTTATTATAATGTGAAGGGACAAGCGGCTAATGCTGCCGAAAATATCAAGCGCATTGGTTTCTTGCACATCAAGCATGTTGATTTTAAATTGTACAATAATACTAAGGCGCCTTCTTCAAGTAGTGTCACCTTTGATATGTATTGGATGAAGCACGATTATCAGTATTAAGTATTGTTTATATAACGAAAACGAATGGAAGTAAGAAAGCATTTATTTAAAGGTGTGCTGGCTCTTATGTTGGCAACTCCTATGGCTGGCGAGGCACGTGATTATATGACCTCCCTGCCAGGGGTGGCTGACTGTCTGAAGAAGGCTGTGGCTGGCGACCGTGTCATCATTGAGGCTGGTACTTATCGTGACGTCGACCTCAAGTGGAAGGCTGTAGGTACGAAGCAGGCTCCTATCACTGTGGAGGCAAAGCCGGGCACAGTGCTTATCACAGGGCGTTCTTCGCTCGTCATGGGTGGCAAGCATTTTGTGGTAAGCGGACTGGAGTTTCGCAATGGTTATCCTTCTCGCCGCTCGGTAGTGGAGTTTGCTGGTGGCAAGGATTTTGCACAAGATTGCAATTTGACTCGCTGCGTGATAGACAACTATAATACCGAAGACCGTTCGCAGTCAAAGAGTTATATTTATCTATCTGGCCAGCGCAACAGAGTGGATCACTGTGAATTGCTGCGCAAGTACAACTTGGGTGTAACGCTCCTTGTCAACCTCAATGGTGCCAACAATCTGAACAATCATCATCAGATAGACCATAACTATTTTGGTCCTCGTGAGGTATATGGTTCCAATGGTGCAGAGACCATGCGTATCGGTACTTCTCAGCAAAGCTATGAAACCTCAGCAACTACGGTTTGTGACAATTTCTTTGACAGATGCTCTGGTGAGGTGGAAGTGATATCTATCAAGTCTTGCGACAACATCGTGCGCGGCAATTACCTCTGGGAGTGTGAAGGCGTGGTGGCTTTGCGTCATGGCAAGCGCAACTTGGTAGAGAACAACACCTTTGTAGGTAATGGCAAGCGCAATACGGGCGGTGTGAGAGTGGTAGATTCCGATCATGTCATTCGAAACAACATTTTCGTTAGTTTGGCAGGTCAGCGCTTTTTCTCTGCTTTAGGAGTTATGAATGCTGTACCCAACTCTCTGCCCAATCGATATGTGCAAGTCTCTGACATTACAATAACCGACAATGTGTACGTCGACTGCACGAATCTGGAGTTTGGTACGGGTGCTGATGCCGAACGCACTTCGGCTCCTCGTAGCATCGACTTCAAGAGAAACCGTTTGTGCGTTAGCGGCATGCAGAATCCTTTCCAGATGGTAGATAAGGCATCTGAAGTTCGCTTCGCCGACAATATCATGAATAAGAATCTGGAAGGTCTGCCTTCAGGAATAAAAATAGCAAAGGTGAAGCTGCCTATGGTGCCTACTTATCAGCAGATGATTAGTAGGACGATAGGTAAGTTGAGTGAGACAGCGAAAACCGCTAAGGCAGAGGCTCGCACTGTCATGGTAGCCAAGGATGCCGACCTTCCTCAGGTGTTGGCTCAGGCTGAGGATGGCGATTCCTTTGTGCTGCAAGGCGATGAGTACAAGTTGGTGAAGACCGTCTTGGTGCAGAAAAATGTGACTATACGCTCGGTTTCTGGCAAAACGTTGCTTCGCTCGGTGGGGACCTCAGTGCCCCATCTCATGACCATAGATAATGGGGGAAGTCTTGAAGTAGAAGGCCTTGTCTTTGATGGTCGCTTAGAACCTGGTGGGTCTTCGCCAGAGACAGGTATCTCTACAGCCAAGACCATGACAACTCCTTATAAGTTGAAGGTAAACAACTGTAAGTTTATCAACTTTGGTGAGAATGGCTGTGCTGCTATTCGTGGACAGAAATCCACCTTTGCCGATAGTCTGATTGTTACGGGTTGTCTCATTGCCGACTGTTCTGGTGGTGGTGTCGACTTTGCATCCGAGAAGGATGACAAGGGACGTTACAACGCCGAGAATATGCTGATTGAAAACTGCGAGTTCCGTCGTTTGTTGGGCACACCTGTCAATGTGTATCGTGGCGGTAGCGACGAGAGTACGGCAGGACCTTACGTCACTGTGCGCAACTGTTTCTTCTACGATTGTTGCAACAAGCAGCGTGGTAGCGTCTTGCGATTGATGGGGCCACAATACTTGCGTGTTTCTGACTGCCAATTCTTCAATAGTGGTAGAGGCGGAGTAAGTGTTCGCCTGGACGAAACCTCTTGGGAGGATGTGGTGATAGAGCGTTGCAAGTTCGAGAACTCAGGTGCGGTACTTGCCATGCGAAAAGAAGTATATTTGAATCGACAAAATCAAGGTTTGTAATATGAAACGACTATTATCAATCTTTTTCTTCTGTGCCTTGGGGCTTGTTGCTACCATGGCGCAGCATCCCAAACTCTTGCTTACTCAAGAGGAGTTGGGATATATGAAAAAACATATAAACGAAGTTCCTGCTTTCGGACGAGTGGTAGACGACTTGGTGCAAAAAGCTGATGAGGCTTGTGCTGCAGCCATACAAGTTCCTACTCCCATCGACGGAGGTGGAGGTGCAGTACACGAGCAGCATAAAAGCAACTACTATGCAATGTTTCATGCAGGATTGGCATATCAGTACACGGGCAACAAGAAATATGCTGACTTCGTGGCTCAGATGCTTATGGAGTATGCGCAGAAATATCCTAAGTGGGGGCTCCATCCTGTCAGCTTGTCGCCAGTACCTGGTCGTCTCTTCTGGCAGACGCTCAATGAGAGCGTGTGGCTCGTTCATACCGCAATGGCGTACGACTGTGTGTATGATGCCCTGTCTGCCAAGCAGCGTAAGTTCATAGAGAAAAACTTACTCTTTAATATGGCAGACTTCATTATGAACGGCTATGGGGAGCATAAGCGCAACCATGAGATGTTCAACCGTATGCACAACCATGCCACATGGGCCACTTCGGCTGTGGGTATGGTGGGTATGGCTACTGGTAACCAATCACTGGTGCGCAAGGCCTTGTACGGCACGGATGAAACAGGCAAGAATGGTGGATTCTTGCGCCAGATGGACTATCTCTTCTCTCCTGACGGCTATTACACCGAAGGGGCTTACTATCAGCGTTATGCCATCTGGCCCTTTGTGGTGTTTGCTCAATGCATCGATCATTGTATGCCCGAGCTTAACGTCTTCCATCGTCGTAACGGAATCCTTGTGAAGGCATTAGATGCTTTGGTGCAGATGTCATACGAGGGAGAGTTCTTTCATATCAACGATGCTCTGGAGAAAGGTCTTTCTGCTCAGGAGATGGTTTATGCTGCCAATATCATCTATGGTAAGTTTCCTGAAAACAAGTCGCTGTTGGCTGTGATGAAAAACTATCAGACTTATGTTCTGCCTATAGCTGGAGGGTTTATGGCGCAGCGCGATATGGCAAAGGAGGAATCTCATGCCCTCGTACAGCGCAGTTGTGTGTTGAGCGACGGAAGAGATGGTAAGGATGGCGGTTTTGCTATCATGCGACCACGCAGTTCTGAGTACAATAGTGCCATCACACTGAAGGCTACATCGCAAGGTATGGGACATGGACACTACGACAAACTTGCCATGGCTTACTACGACAATGGACACGAAATATTGACCGACTATGGAGCTTCGAGATTCCTCAACATAGAGGCAAAACATGGCGGACATTACACCAAGGAGAACAATACCTATGCCAAGCAGACCATTGCTCATAACACGGTGGTGGTGGATCAGAACAGCAACTATGGCGGTAAGCTGAAAGTGGCAGAGCAGTATCATGCTAACATTGTTGAAGCTGACTTCTCTCATGATGGTTGGCAGATGGTGATGGCTCGCGATACCAATGCCTATCCTGGTGTAGACATGCTGCGAACTATCGTCTATGCCAAGGTGCCCTTCCTCGAACGCCCTCTGATATGCGATGTGTTCAGATTGAAGTCTGACAAGGTGCACGACTACGATTATCCGTTGTGGTATAATGGTCATCTGGTATCGGTGAATTATCCTTATCAGCGTAACTTAGATCAGATGGCGCCTCTGGGTCAGAAAGCGGGTTATCAGCATCTATGGCTTGAGGCTACAGGACAGAATACCGCTTCATCGACTTCATGCCTTACGTTCTTTAAGGCCAATCGATTCTATTCAGTCAATTATGCCAGCAGCCCTACTTCTGAATTTAAGTTTGTCGCCCTGGGAGCTAATGACCCTGACTTCAACTTACAGCATCGTTCGGGCTATATCATCCGCGAGAAAGGCAAGAAGAACCACACCTTTGCGGTTTCAATAGAGACTCATGGAGAGTATGATGTCTTGCGCGAAACCTCTCGCGATCTCATCACCTCCTGCGAGAAACTGGAGATTCTGTTTGAGGACGACTCTCAGTTGGTGTTGCATGGTGTGTATGCTGGTCACGACCTCTTCTTGCTGTTGGCTGACGATGAGGCTCAGGAACATACCGTACAGGTAGGCAACAAGACATTCCGATGGAATGGAAGAGTAGATATTCAGTATATTCATTAATAAAAACGAAAAGATATGAAAACAAAGAGTGAAGTATTTCAGATTGCAAAGGAAATGGGATGGGAGAATCCTGGTCCTGGTATCAAGCGTCAGATTATGGGCTATGATGGTCAGCTGATGATGGTAAAGGTGGTTTTCGAAGAGGGAGCCGTAGGTACCATGCACGAGCATTATCACAGCCAGGCTACTTATGTGGCAAGTGGCAAGTTTGAACTCACCATTGGCGATGAGAAGCGTATCTTAGAGGCAGGCGATGGTTATTATGTAGCTCCTGATGAGTTGCATGGATGTGTTTGCCTGGAAGCTGGCATCTTGATAGATACATTTAGTCCGATGAGGGCAGACTTTTTAAAGTAATAAGTGCATGAAAATAAAAGGATTGCGATGGTATATCATCGGACTTATCATGATGATAACCATCATCAACTATTTGGATCGTGGCACCCTGAACTATATGTGGGTGGCTAATATCGATTATGAGCTGGTGGAAAAACAGCCTATCGATATGAGTTCGAATGTGGCTGTGAAAACAGATAAGGGCTATCGCCTTTTCTCTACGCGTGGCGATGACATGATAGTAGATGAGGGTAGTGTGACCATCAAGCAGAAAGATGCTGCAACGATAGTTACCAACAAGGAGGGAATAGCCATTGATCTGGGACTCATTGACCGTAACGATCCAGACGCTTCGAAGAAGGCAAAAGATATCTTGGGCGATATCACCATCTTCTTTATGATAGCTTATGGTATCAGTCAGCTCGTGTCGGGCAGATTATATGATAAGGTGGGCTGCCGTAAGGGATTCTTTGGTAGTGTGCTGATATGGGGATTGGCTGACGCACTGGCAGCATTCTCTACTGGCAAGTTCTCGCTGACGGCTTTCAGAATGATGCTCGGACTGGGCGAGGCAGGACCTTGGCCTGGCACTACAAAGAGCAATGCGGAATGGTTCCCACAGAAGGAGAGAGCCTTTGCACAGGGACTTTTCGGTGCGGCAGCATCTATAGGTAGCATCTTTGCTCCTGTATTCATCCTGATGCTGTTTATCAGTTTCGGCTGGAAGGTAACCTTTGTCTGTGTTGGTTCGTTGGGTTTGTTGTGGCTCATTCCTTGGCTCGTTATCAACAAGAAAGGTCCTAAGGAGCATCCTTGGATTACAGAAGAAGAGCGCCATTACATCTTGAGCAATCAACCGGAGAAAAAGCCTCAGGCAGATACTCATTGTAAGACATGGGGTGAGTTGCTGAGCGAAAAGAAAAACTGGTCGGTCATCTTGGGACGTTTCTTCCTCGACCCTATCTGGTGGATGTTTGTCACCTTCTTGCCTCTCTATCTGGCTGATGTTTTCCACCTTAATATTAAAGAGGTGGCTTTCTCTGCATGGGTTCCTTATGCGGGAGCAGCTTTGGGAAGTATCGTGGGTGGTTGGTATTCTTGTTGGCTTATCAATCGTGGACATACCGTTAACTACGCACGCAAAAATGCCATCTTAGTGGGTGGAGCTATCGTCATTCCTTCCATCATCTTGGCCATCATGTCTTCCTCAGCTGTGTTGGCTGTAGTATGGATGGCGTTTGTGCTGGGTGGATTCCAGTTCTTTATGACCAATCTGCAAACCATTCCGTGCGACTTGCATCGTGGTAAGAATGTTGGTTCGTTGGCAGGACTGGGTGGTGCATCTGCTGTGCTTGGCACCATCTTGGCAATCTTGTTCTCAAGCTATATCACCAACTGGGCTGTTTTGTTCAGCTTGTTGGGAGCGCTAGTTCCATTGTCTTGGCTTGCCATCTTCCTCACAGTGGGTGAAATCAAACAAATAGATAAATAAATAGAAAAAATACAATTAATACAAAATAACTAAATTATTAAATTAATATGAAAAGATTTGAAAATAAAGTAGCCATCGTTACTGGTGGTTCAAGAGACTTGGGTAGAGCAGTATCAGTGCAGTTGGCAGCCGATGGTGCCAAGGTTTGCGTTAACTATTTCGGTAATGAGGCAGCTGCCAAGGAGACTGCTGAGTTAATCAGTCAGGTAGGTGGCGAGTGCATTCTCGTGAAAGGCGACATGACCAAGGTGGCTGATGTGAAGAATCTTGTAGCAGAGACTCAGAAAGCCTTTGGCGAAAAGATTGATGTCTTGGTAAACGTAGTAGGCGGTATGGTTGGCCGTAAGAAGATTGCCGAGCAGGAAGACGACTGGTATGACATCGTAATGGATGTTAATATGCGTTCTGTATGGTTGGCTACTCGTGCTGTTGTGCCTTTCATGACAGCTGGTGCTTCTATTGTAAACTTCTCTTCTTTGGCTGCTCGTGATGGTGGTGGTGCTGGTGCTTCGCTCTATGCCACATCTAAGGCTGCGGTTTCTACCTTTACTCGTTCTATGGCTAAGGAGTTGGGTCCTGATGGCATTCGTGTCAACGCTGTTTGCCCTGGTACGATAGCTACATCTTTCCACGACATCTTCAACACTCCTGAGAATCGTGAGCGTATGAAGGGAAACTATCCTCTGCGCCGTGAGGGTCAGGCTGATGAGGTGGCTGACTTGGTATGCTACTTGGCAAGCGATGAGGCTTCTTACATCACAGGTGCCAACATCGATATCAATGGTGGTGTATTCTTCTCATAATAAATCGTAGATAATAAATGAGAAAACTCATAGTATTACTGGTCTTTGCAGGGGCTTTGGTCTCTGCAAAGGCTCAGATTCTGCCTCTTGACAAGCAGCGACTGTCTGCTCTTAAAGAGGCTTATCTGCACAACAATGAGCAGGCTGTTAAGATGGTTGGCTTCTATGAGGGGATGGCGGTTAAACTGATGAAGGACAAGGCCCCTACGGTCAAGTCGAAGATATTACCTCCCTCTAATGATGCTCGTGATTACATCTCTTTGTCTCGCTACTGGTGGCCGGATACGACAAAGAAAGACGGACTCCCTTATGTGCGACATGATGGTAAGGTGAATCCTGAAATCGATTCTTATATGAGCGAGAAGGCTATGGTGAAAATGGCTAATGCCGTAGACTGTCTTTCTTTGTTATATTATGTCACAGGCAAAAGTTTGTATGCTGAACATTGTGCGCGTTATCTGCGTGCATGGTTTACCGACAGCATCACGGGTATGAATCCCAATATGACTTATTCACAGTTCATCCCTGGACGCACCAAACTTCGTGGTACGGGCATACTGGATGCGCGTCATGCTTGTAGAGCTCTGTGTATGTCGGCTCTCATCAAGGATTATGCTGGATGGACAGAGCATGACCAGACACAACTCACTGAATGGGGAAAGGCTTTCTTGTATTGGATGGAGCACAGTACTCAGGGACAAATGGAGCGTAGAACTAAAAACAATCATGGCTTGTGGTTTGACGTGACGCACATGGAACTATTAGCTTTCTTGGGTTACGAAAATCGAATCAGAGAAGTGCTGCGCGACGACTTCATGCAGAAACTCAACAATCAGATAGCTGAAAATGGTTCACTGCCACAGGAGTTGGCTCGCACTTTGTCCTTGCACTATTCCACCTTTGTTTGTGAGGCATCTTTGCAGGCTTCTTTTATAGCTGCAGGTATCGGTGAAAATCTCTGGACTATGAAGACTGCTTCGCAAAAGTCATTGGCAGATGTCGTCGCTTTCTTGTATCCTTATTACAAGTCGCCAGAGAAGTGGACGTACAAGCAAATCAAAAAGTTTGATGCCCAACGTGCTACTCCTATCTTGCTCGAAGCAGGAAAGGCTTTGGGAAATAAAAACTACACCAAACTGGCTTATCAGCTGGGAATGACGGATAAAAGTGCTCTGTTGATGCCTTATTACGACGTTCAGATCAGTCGCTAACCCCATTTGGTAGAACTGCCGAAACATAAATGATTTATTGATAAGATTCAGAAAATGAAAAAATATTTATCTTTATTATGCTTGGTTTGTGCCATGTTAGGCACTGCTATAGGTGTGAAGGCACAGACCACTCAACTCACCAATCACTATGCCATGAAGCTGATAGAGGATGGAAAGGGTGGGTATAAACTCTTGCAAGAAGCGCGTTATGCCAAGGCACGCATGGACATGAGTAAGCTTACTGATGTGCTGGTGCCATATAAGTATGAACCGCAAAGACTGACAAGCAAACTCTACAAGGGCGTAGAAACAGTAGATATCGTCTACAAGAAAGCGAATGGTTATGAACTGATTCTTTCTGTAGACAAGGCGGTTTCGGACAAGCCCGCACCTTTTATGATTTATCTGCATGGCGGGGGATGGCGCACTAGTAACAATGGTTCTTCTAAGGTCTTGTCGCAATATCTTGCCAAACAGGCTGGAATCACAGGCGTGAGAGTTTCTTATACCTTGGCGCCACAGCCAGGAGCCACGATTCAGGTCACGATACAGGATGTGATGGATGCGCTGAAATATGTGCAAAACCATGCCAAAGAACTTCATGTAGACCCCTCTTGTTTTGGATTCTTAGGTACGTCAGCGGGAGCTCATCTGGCAGCTGTGGGTGCCATGAAGTCGCAAGCCAAACTGCTGGTGGGCTATTCTGGAATCTATGATCTGCAGAAGGCTAAGATTACGGCAAAGACGAAGGATGCTCAGCGCATCGCTTATTTCGATCAGCTCAATCCTAAAACGCTCGCTGCCGTGTCGCCCATCAACCTCATCCCCCAGAAGAATATTCCTGCTTGTCTGCTCGTCTGTGGAACCTACGACTTGACAGTGGAGTGCGAACAGAGCAAGATGTTGGCTGATGCTGTAAAGCAGAAGGGTGGTGAGGCTGTGCTTTCCGTCTATCCTTTCTATGATCACAACTTATCGTCGAAAGGTTCAGACAAGATGGAGGAAATCTTTTTCAAATCGGCCGATTTCATACAGAAGAACTTGAAGTGATAGAAGCTTCTCTATGACGTGATAGACAGTTCTCGACGAGAATACTGTAGTATTAAGAAACTATACAAGCGTATCTTAAAAGATAGTCACATTATAACATAGTAGGTAACGAACAAAAAATATTAACGAACAAAATAAATATATATTTATGGCAAAGATTATAACCCTAGGCGAGATTATGCTTCGCCTTTCTCCAGTCGGTAACGACCGTTTTATCCAGTCAGAAACTCTTCGCGTCATCCCTGGTGGCGGTGAGGCTAACGTAGCTGTTAGTGTAGCTAATTATGGTCATGAGGCTTACTTTGTGAGCAAGCTTCCTAAGCATGAGATTGGTCAGATGGCAGTTAACGCATTGCGTCGTTATGGTGTAGATACAAGCTTCGTTGCTCGTGGTGGCGATCGTGTGGGTCTATACTATGCTGAGACAGGTGCTTCTATGCGTCCGTCAAAGGTTGTTTACGACCGTGCTCACTCTGCTATTGCAGAAGCTAAGCCAGAGGATTTCGACTTCGATGCTATCATGGAAGGTGCTCAGTGGTTCCACTGGAGTGGCATTACTACTGCTATCAGCGACAATGCTGCCGAGCTTACACGTCTTGCTTGTGAGGCTGCTAAGCGTCACGGTGTAACAGTGAGTGTTGACCTCAACTTCCGTAAGAAGCTCTGGACATCAGAGAAGGCTATCTCTGTAATGCGTCCTTTGATGAAGTATGTTGATGTTTGCATAGGCAACGAGGAAGACGCACAGCTCTGCCTTGGCTTTAAGCCAGACGCTGACGTTGAGGGTGGACAGACCGACGCAAGCGGCTATCACAAGATTTTCGAGCAGATGAAGAAGGAGTTTGGCTTCAAGTATGTTGTTTCTACTCTGCGCGAGAGCTTCTCGGCAACACATAATGGTTGGAAGGCTCTTATCTATAACGGCGAGGAGTTCTATGAGAGCCGTCGTTATGACATTATGCCTATTATCGACCGTGTAGGTGGTGGCGACTCATTCTCAGGTGGTCTTATCCATGGTTTGCTTACAAAGCCTACACAGGGTGAAGCTCTTGAGTTTGCCGTTGCAGCTTCGGCATTGAAGCACACTATTAACGGTGACTTCAACCTTGTTACAGTTGATGAGGTAGAGGCTTTGGCAGCTGGCAATGCTAATGGTCGTGTACAGCGATAAATAAAGGCTAAAAGCCTCACCTACGTCCCATCCCAATAGTGGACGATTTGTATGCTGATATTGCTTATAAAAGTTTTAATACAGCTTTTATACCTATAATATATAGCTGATAAAAGGAAGGAGAGAGCTTAAGCTTTATATAATAATAACTTTATTTTAAACAATAATTTGCCTAACATACCACTCCTCTCCCTATGGGGAAGGAGATGGGGGGAGGGCTTTTCATTTATCATTATGGCTAAATTCAACAAACAGCAGGTGCTTGCAAAGATTACCGAGACTGGTATGGTGCCTGTATTCTATAATAACGACGTAGAGATAGCAAAGAACATCGTAAAGGCTTGCTATGATGGTGGTGTTCGTGCATTCGAGTTTACCAACCGTGGTGACTTCGCTCACGAGGTATTCGCTGAGGTAGTTAAGTTTGCAGCTAAGGAATGTCCAGATATGGCAATGGGTGTAGGCTCTATCGTCGACGCTCCTACAGCATCTCTTTACATTCAGCTTGGTGCTTGCTTTGTAGTAGGTCCGTTGTTCAACCCAGACGTAGCTAAGGTTTGCAACCGTCGTCTTATTCCTTATACACCAGGATGTGGCTCAGTAACAGAGGTCGGTATGGCTCAGGAGATGGGTTGCGATCTTTGCAAGGTATTCCCTGGTGACGTTCTTGGTACTAACTTTGTTAAGGGCTTGAAGGCCCCAATGCCTTGGTCGCTTATCATGGTTACAGGTGGTGTATCTCCAGATGCAGATAACATAGCTTCTTGGATTAAGGCAGGTGCCAACTGTGTAGGTATGGGCTCTAAGCTTTTCCCGAAGGCCACTATCGCTGCTGGTGATTGGAAGGCAGTGAGCGACAAGTGCCGTGAGTCTTTGGCTTTTGTTGCACAGGCTCAGTAACTTTAAAAATAGGAGAGTAACAAGTATGAGTGAACAGGAAGAAAAGAAAGATATAAATTTCCAAGTGGTAAACGAGGGCTTCTCTACCCGAGAGGCTATTGAGGAGGCCAAGCGCTGTCTGCACTGCAAGATTCCGCAGTGTCGCAAGGGCTGTCCTATAGAGAATGATATCCCCGACTTTGTACACGAATTGTCCATGGGCAATATGGGTGCGGCGATGAGCATCATCAATGCCAAGAGCAACCTGCCTGCCATCTGCGGCCGTGTGTGCCCTCACGAGAAGCAGTGCCAGGGTCACTGTGTGCTGGGCAAGAAGGGCAAACCGGTGCAGATAGGCAAGTTGGAGCAGTTTCTCGCCGACTTCGATACCAAGATGAATCTCTCTCGTGAGCGCTTGCCACAGAAAACTCGTGGCAGGGTAGCCGTCATCGGTTCAGGACCTGCAGGTCTGACCGTAGCGGGCGATTTGGCTCGCCAGGGCTTCAATGTAACCATCTTCGAGGGACAGGCAGAGCCGGGCGGTGTGCTGATGTATGGCATTCCTGAGTATCGACTGCCTAAGAGCGTGGTGCGCGATGAGGTGAGCAAGATTGAGGCATTGGGCGTACAGTTTATCACCAAAAGCATGGTGGGTGAGAACAATGTTACCATCGACAGCCTGTTCCGTGCCGGCTATGATGCTATCTTCATGGGCACGGGTACCAGTGTGCCACAGAACATGGATTCCACACCGGGCAGCAAGCTCCATGGTGTGAGCCAGAGCACCTACTTCCTGCACAATGTGAATGCCTATAATGAGGGTGCCTTGACTAGAGAGATGGTGCCTCTGCGTGATGGCGAGAAGGTAGGCGTCATCGGCGGTGGCAATGTGGCGATGGATGCCGCTCGTACCGCTATCCGACTGGGAGCCGACGTAACTGTGCTCTATCGCAAGACCCAGGAAGAGATGCCTGCCATCCAGAGCGAGTATGAGGAGGCTGTGAAGGAAGGAGTGAAGTTTGAGTGGAAGACCACCATAGAGGCTTTCCTCAAGGGCAAGAATGGTAGACTCGGCAGCTGTGTGCTCAATACCCCAGAGGGCGAGAGAGTGGAGAAGTTCGACCGCATCTATCTGGCCATCGGTTCTCGTCCAGCCAATCGCATCGTGTCTACCACGGCAGGTATCGAGGTAGATGAGAAGGGCTATGTCAAGGTGGTGGAACGTCCATACGGTATGACCACTCGCCGAGGCGTATTTGCCGGAGGTGATGTGGTGCATCGTCCTCAGACTGTGGTTCTTGCGATGAAGGCAGCCAAGGAGGTGGCACAGGGCATCGCCCAGTATGTGGATGCCATCAAGCTCTTGGAAGAGGCCAAGCGCATTGAGCAGCAAGGCACCGTGGAATAGGTGCTTGCTTAAAATAATTGTTCAATTTATGCCACTTGATGGGCGAGCCACAGGAAACACGCCCATCAAGTGGATGGACAACGAGCAGGCTGTTATCTCTCCGCAATGGTCTATCCACTGCGCTGCTGGTACAAGCAACTACACCTTTATCTGGGGTATGGCAGGCGAGAACCTCGACTACACAGATATGCAGAAGATTAAGACTACTGATTTAAAATAAACAATACTACTATGGACAAAATGTTTTCACTTGAGGGCAAGGTAGCTCTCGTTACCGGTGCCGCTTATGGCATTTGCTTCGCTATGGCGGAGGCTCTTTATAATGCAGGCGCTAAGATTGCGTTCAACTGGCGTTCACAGCATCACATGGATCAGGATCTTGCCGACGATATGAAATATCTAATTTTGGCAGTTGTGATGTTACCATTGTCGGTGATGGCAGGTGAACCTGACGGAACACTCATTGCCGATGGTAAAAGCTCAACGACCTATCAACAGATTACTTCTTCGGGATATATGTATGAGTGTCCTGATTTCTCGCGCGACCATGCTTCTGAGCCTTTTCAGCACATACAGCAAGTCATGGATGAGACGCTGAAAAAATATGTGTTTCAGTTTTTCATTCATGCCCAAATAGATGATGACCGGGGCATTGAGAGTACTACCGATCGACAGCGCAACGAAATCAAGACTTTCGATAATTCGCCAGAGGCTATGATTGGCTTTGAAGGCGAAACGATGGTTTTCAAATGGAAGTTTCTGCTGCCTAAGGGATTGCTGACAACCAAGAATTTTACACATATCCATCAGTTGAAAGGCATCGACAATAAGGCTGGAACGGCTGATGTGTCTACGCCGCTCATTACGTTTACTTGTCGAACCACGGGTAGCGGGAAGAAAGAGAAGCAGGTGCTACAGGTAAGACATCATGATAGGCATACGGGGGCTCTGAAGACTATGGCTTCGGCAGACTTAACCTTACTGATGGGCCATTGGGTAGAGGTGACCGAAAGTGTTCGTTTTGGGGAGAAAGGGCTGTATTCGGTGGTTATTAACGATGTTAAAACTGGCGAGCAAGTGCTTCGCGTAGACGCAGAGTCTTGCGATATGTGGCGTACTGACTGTGCTGGACTACGACCCAAATGGGGAATTTATCGTTATATCGGCGATAATCGCTCGATGGAAGACCTGTTGCGTGACGAAGAACTCAGATACGCAGATTTCTCCATTCAGAAAATTATGCAACCTTCTCATATCTGTCAGACAATAGTGAAGAGAGTGTCTGAGCACAAGACTTATGATGCTTTGGGAAGGCGGACAGCTCAAGTCAATCGACAAGGTCTTATTATTATAAAAGGTGGCAAATACTTTTCAAAGAAATAGCAACTTATGATAACTAATCAGCCTGCGTGTGTCAATATTACCATTGGCACACGCTTTGTTATATAGGTATCGTAAACATTCAAGGGCGAGGCTCCCGATAGTTACATATCTTCGGCAAACTTCCAGTAAGGGTGTTTATTATCATCCTCAAATCAGCAACCTATTGGGTTTCGTGGGATTTTGCTTGTAAAACGACAAAAATTCATTTTATTGTACATATTCCTTGCATAACAGAAACGTCGCAGACACAAAATCCCCTTACCCCATAAAGCGACTTGAGGTAATACGCTGGTTTAACCAGAAAAGCATGGTCTTTAACCAAAATCTGTCTTGAACAGGTTGGCATAAGTATTGTTGTCTGAGTAAATGTTCAATACATGCCTACGTGATGTCTTAATCCATTTCGCAGGAACAGAGATGAACTTGAAAACAAAGGTCTTGATTCTGCTGGTGGCACGCAATCCAAATTCATGGGTTTTCAATCTCTGCATAATAGCTTTGTAGAAGTTTCTGATGAGAGCTGTCATAAGCAGGAATACAGTATTCTGTGCCATGAACGATTTTGGCAATCGATTCCAGCCAAAGCCATTGTTCATGTCATCGAAGATGCGTTCCTTGCCACCACGAAGATTGTAGAATTCCACGATGTCTCTTGCACTCGACTTGTAATCGTTAGTCAGTATACATCTGTAGGTATATTCGCCTTCCCAAATGTCAAGGTCTCCCTTTATTCGCCTTTGTCTCTGTATGACAAGACGATACGGTTTTCCTTTCCATTTCTCAACAAGGATAGAATTCAACTCAAACTCAATACCGTTGATTTCAACAGTTTTCCATCCAGTTAAGGCAAACATGGAATCGTAGAAAGAAGAGCATCTGTTGGCACGAATATAAAAATGCCTGCAATGAGCCTCTACCATATCTACGATTTCCTCCGAACATGAGCCGCAATCCATGCGGGCACGAGAAATATATATTTCCGAAGCCTCCAATCGCTTGAAGATTCTTTCCAAAGTTTCTTTTTGGTTGAAGCGCACGTTTGTGTTGCCGTCTCTATTTTCAATACCAACAATCATGTCGTTAATGACAGCTACACCTGGACTATAGCCCAAGAACTTCTTGTAGGTTGGTTTTGCATCATACTTCTCTGTTTCAATGAACTGATGGTCAAAGTCAAAATCATACTCTTGACCGGATTTCAATTGACCAGTAGCAAGCAGGGCATTGACCAGTAAGCAGTTCATCTTGTCTGCAGTATTGAAATCATAGGATTTGCCAGAAGCAGACTTATAGGTGATGCTCTTAAAAGTCAGTTCTTCGATAGCACGTAATATGGTGTCTGCGCTGCAAGTGCGAAGAGTTGGATGAAGAGACAAATGTTTCATCAGGTGAGTTGTAACATCCTCAATGCATGAGCCACCACAAAGATATACGCACATCAGAGAGCGTAGAATCTCGCTATATTGATAACCAAACATAGTGCATCTCAATCCCAAGGTGGAATCTATGGTTTGAGCTAAAAGAGCATCAAATTGCTCCATAATCGAAAAAATTCCCCCAAAAGGAGTGAGTTTCTCAGATTTTATTTGTATCTTTGCCATGTCATATTAGAGTTTTGCTTGTCTTCTTTTCGCAACACTAAGGTAAGTGAAAATTCTGACATGGCAAAATCCTGGGCAACTTTTTGTTGCTCAGGCACTTATAAATAATATCAAACTATAGTGTTGCGGAATTAAGGAATATGAAAAAAAACAGAAAAAAGCAAATCGTAGTTTTGTGTATAGCTTTAGTTTGCATCTTCATCTTGGTGTTCTCATTGTCCCATAAATCAGCTACAAAAGGTAGCGCGAATCCTCCATTAACAGATGTTTTGACTGATAGCATTTCTCAGATTGTCTCGGCTTGTCCTGGTGAAATTGGTGTGGCGGTTATTATTAATAACACAGATACGGTTAGTGTTAATAATAAAAGCATTTATCCTATGATGAGTGTATTTAAGGTTCATCAGGCATTAGCTCTTTGCAATGATTTTGACAAAAAAGGCCTTTCCCTTGATACCTTGGTAAAGATAAATAGGGAAAAACTTGATCCAAAGACATGGAGCCCTATGATGAAAGATTATTCAGCACCAGTTATATCGTTGACAGTAAGAGATCTGTTGCGCTATACTCTTTCCCAGAGCGACAATAATGCAAGCAATATCATGTTTAAGAATATGCTCAATACTGCACAAACAGACAGTTTTATAGCGAAACTCATACCACGTTCGAGTTTTCAGATAGCTTATACAGAAGAGGAAATGTCCGCTGACCATGACAAAGCTTACTCTAATTACACATCTCCTCTTGGTGCTGCAATGTTGATGAATCGTTTGTTTACAGAAAGTCTTATCAGTAATGAGAAACAAGATTTCATTAAGAATGCATTGAAAGAATGTAAAACAGGTATAGATAGGATAGTAGCTCCACTTCTTGATAAAGAAGGGGTTGTAATAGCACATAAGACAGGTTCTGGTTATGTCAATGAAAATGGTATTCTTGCAGCTCAGAATGATGTAGCCTATATATGTCTGCCTAATAAGGTCTGCTATACCTTAGCTGTATTTGTTAAGGATTTCAAGGGAAATGAATCACAAGCGTCACAATTTGTTGCGCATATATCAGCGGTAGTATATTCTTTATTAATCAATACTGCGTTAAATTAATATTTAATCGTCTGTAAATCAATAACTTATATTAAG
>OGDI01000001.1_pt1 | contig 179286 bp, 165 predicted proteins | sample 1570421 | NCBI WGS metagenome assembly OGDI01 (sample SAMEA2582174, study PRJEB24529) | metagenome | reverse complement strand
CCGTTATCAAGGCGATTAAGGAGGGTAAGACCAACGTTGACCTCAACGCGCCAACTACTCCGGATAATACGCCAGGCGGTTCTACGCCAGGTGGTTCTAACACCGGTCAGACCGGTAGCGAAGGCCAAGGCTCTGAATCAACTGGCGGTACTACCGGCAAGGACAATACTGGCGACGGCCTTGAATAGCCCAAGGATAGGCTGGCTAGGGTGCTAGCCCCTAGCCCAGCCTATCCGCCCACAAAAAAAGTCAACATTCAACACTCAACATTCAACATTCAAAAAAAATGAAAGCGAACACTTGGAAAACAATTCTGCAGATAGCCATCAGCATACTGACCGCTATCGCTACTACGCTCGGAGTAACGAGCTGCATGGGATAAAGAACATGGAGTCCACCTTATCATAATAAGCAGACTCAGCCATAAAAATGAAAATCGACCGCTCACCTCAATATGGGGAGAGCGGTCTTTTTCGTTCTACCGAGAATTCCGGTCATGAAGGGTCAAAGTCATTAAGGGTCATTATCATTTTCAAACCCCAAAGATTCCGGTCATGGTCATTTTCGGTCATTAAGGATTTTTTGGGGGGCAAAATGCGAATACACTGGTAACTAACAGAATGCCATTCGACACGTATAACTTAAGTGTCGAATTACGAATTTCCAAGGGTGTCATGAAGGGGCTGTGTCTTTTTATGAGCTTAAGCCAATAGCGTCCACAGTACGGACGCTATTGGCTCTCTATATAATGTAGAGCCTCAACTAAAGCATTAAATTAATACATTTCTTTGAATCAAAAGACTCAGATTCTCCATGATTCACATACCCAAGCTGATTCGAAACACATTGAGTATTTCCTATTATCCTGTTTATGTTACGATGAGAATGCCCATAAACCCAATAATCTATTCGGCTATAAGCAATGAAGTTCCCCAGCTCTGCTGTGAAAGCACCGTTTATCGGACTTCCCTTGAAATCCGGAGACACCAGTTGAAATGATGGAACATGATGCGTTGCCACAACAATATGCTTTGCCTGGCTTTCACTAACAGCCTTTTCTATGAAAGCGCGGCACTTAGCATGCTCTTGATTAAACCGTTCGCTGTTTATCACAACGCCACAATCCTTAATACGATGGAAATCATTTACTCTGCGCTCGGTTGAAAAAGCATCCTGCGGCTCTATATATCCCCATAGTGTAGAAACGATGAGGTCTGTATCATCCGAAAGATGTATTACTGCATTATAATAGCATTTGATATTGTGCCGAATTTCCATGCACCATCCATCATAGAGTTGCTCCAAATCATAACCCAAATAAAACTCATGATTACCTGGTATTACTATTACTTCCTTGAAATTCTCTGAAGCCCAATCCCAGAATGGATGCTTGACAAAGCCTTCATCATCTAAATAGCCAGTATCTCCAGCTAACACCAGGATGTCAGCAACTGGCTGAAGAGGATGAGTCTCCAAATACAGGGTATTCTCCATGAATTCCAAATGCAAATCTGAAGCATATTGTATCTTAACCATGACTACAACATTGATTTCTTAAGTTGTTCTATAATCTGCAGGCTTGTCACATTGCCAAGACCTGCTGACTTGATGAAATCGGCATTAGGCAAATCCTGCATGATAGCATCACAAAAGTCACAAACATCAGTTTTTAATGTATTGGGCAGTTCATATCTACTTGCTGGAGTAAGCATTGCTGCAAGACGAAAAACATCTTTCTTATGCTTTGCAATATGCTTGCTATCAACACTTTCACCTTTAGCTTTTCTTTGACTCAAATCCAAGAAAGCCTTGCTTTTCAAACAGATAAGACTCTCGATGTTGGCGATATGCACGCCATCTTCCTGCAAGCTATGTTCTATCGTGAAACGATAATAGTCTTCATCCATGAGTATTGCCGATAAACTTGAAAGGTCTTCATCCACTGGAATCGGTGTAATACGAGCCTCCTCTGGGAAATTCATCAAGCCAAGACTTCGTGAAAAGAGTTCAACCTGATATGGGAAAGCAGAATTAGCAGGCTTCATGAAGCGGAAATATTCATGTTTGGGTTCAACATTCTCATTAACACCCTTGTTTCGCTGCTCATAATTGCCCTTCTTTACAAACTCCCAGAATTTGGCTACAAACTCAGCCGACAAAGCTTCAACCACTAAGATAATGTCAATATCCTTAGTAGCACGAGGTACCTGAGCATACAAATCCTCATGGATTTCGCATGCCGTACCCCCTATTATAACATAATTGTCCTCAAAACCTTTGAAGAACTCCTTGAATGTATCTATTCCTCTTACCATGGCATTTCATTTATCAATCGTTCCAACTCTATTTGTATTCGCTCATCTTCATTGTCTTTCAATGACAGATAAAGCGAGAGCTTATCAACTACTCCTTCTGTACTTAACATTTTGGGGTTATACTTCCATACTTGGATTTCATTTTCGCCAAACTGCTTGTCGGTTACGATGGCCAAAGTTTTCAATTCTTTCTTTGTAACAGCCCAACATTGCCTTGATTCTTCATTAAGCATCGTGTAGGAAGCCAGTGCATTCACCCCACTTATCTGTTGTCCTTCAAGTATAGCATCCGTATAGTAAAGCTGCTCTATCGGAGAAACCAACATTGGCAATGCTTTATTCCAAAGTTCCCTATTGCTTATATCAATTTGCACCGTCTTGGTCTTTACTCCATGCAACTTAATCAGATCTTTGGAGACAAGCCAGCGCAATGATTTGTTTGCGGTCGCATAAGAAACGCCAAACTTATCGCTCAGTCCATAACCAGTTGTCCCAACAATGGATTCTATCTGCAAATGATAAAGCAACAAACATTGGGCAAAGGGAGGAATGGTTTCTTTCAAATCCAAGCCAACCTTTCTGTCAGGTTTGATGTCAAGCAAAAGAGATGGCAGGAACATTTGCCTATTGGGGATAACAAAGTTAACTTTTTGTGCCACCAATCTTACCTTATTATAAGATGTAATGCATGGAGTGATTAATACGACGACGAGCTGTGTCTGTCGACGTATAATATCCAATTGCTTCTTCAACTGGGCAGGTGGCACAGAGTCGCCATCCTTTAGGTAAGCCATCAAAATGTGCTGCCCCAAAATACATCCTTTACAAAAAGAGAACCTGGAAGAAACATTCATAGGTATTCCTTCCAACAAATCTTTATCTGCTGGTTCCAAAGCTACTTTTTCGCCCAACATATTGCCGAAATATGCAGCTGTTTCATCTATATAATATTTAATATTGCACATAATATCGCCACTAATATTACGTGCAAATATAGTGATTATATTCTGAATATCAAAACTTTCTATTGAACAAATAAGATTTTTTAAGATAATTAGGGGAGTTTACTCATCACGAGCAAACTCCCCCATGATGTATATGTGTACATGTATTCATAAATCCGGTCATTAAGGTCACGGTCATTAAGGTCATTAAGGATTTCAGATTATCAAAATATCCCTCTATCTTATAAAATAAGGTTAAATCAAGTTCGCCCTGCAAACAAAATCCATCCATATAATCAACTTTCTGAATATTTTTTTGTATTTTTGCAGATATATTGCAAGAATGTAGGGGTTGAGCATGGCTTATCCTCCTAGATTATAGGCGCATAATTATTAAAAGATTAGAGAAAGAAGAAAATATTTATCATGAGCATTATAACCATGCTATCAAGCCTGTCTTCTTGTCAGGCGCAAAATAAGGGCTATAAGAGTCTGTCGGCAGATGACTATGAGAAAGCCATCGCTGACACCGCAGTAATCCGTCTCGACGTACGAACCGCAGAGGAGTTTGCCAATGGGCATATTCGTGGGGCAATCAACATTGACGTACTGAAATCAGACTTCGAGCAGAAGGCCGCTGCCGCTCTTCCCAAAAGCAAGACTATCGCCGTGAACTGCCGAAGCGGCAAGCGAAGCAAGAATGCCGCAGCTATTTTGACAAAGAACGGCTATCAGGTAATAGAACTCGATTCCGGCTTTATTGGCTGGCAGGCAGCAGGAAAAGAAATCGTAAAGGAGTAAAGTTACTGAACTTTCGCAAGTTTTGCCCACACGCCCTGAAAGGGCAAAAGCTTTCAAATACCTGGCAATATACAAAGCTTTTGCCCTTACAGGGCGCCTTGCTGATTGCCATTATACCCAGGGCGATGCCCTGGGCTAGGAGCTTTTGGGCCTTCAGCCCGTACTTGAACCACATGCGAAACTTCAGTTCTTCACTCTTCGTTCTTCACTTCTTCTCGTCCCTGTAATATCCTGTTCCTATTCTTTTTGGATTCTTCGGGAACCAGCCTTTCTCGCAGCGTTGTCTCTGTTCGAAGAGTTCACCGATGCTCCAAAGGCATGAAGCACCTACTACGCCCAGTATGGCAGAGAAGAGCACGTTGGCAACCAGGAAGGCAGCTCCGATGCAGATGATGCCTGCAACGAGGAAAACCCACCAATAGCGGGTGCCCGTATAATATTCCGTCTTCATGACGATAGGGTGAAAGATACCTATTATTAAAAAGGTGGATACGGCGATGATGACGCCCGTGTAATATACTTCCATATTCTATTGTTTTTATATTTTGTTCATTCAACTTTTGTTATCTTACCAATACAATATTGCTAAATATTAGCCTTATTCTATTTTCAATTCCATTTCAAAGTGCAAAAATACAAAAAAAACTTCATTCTTGCTTGGTTTATCAAAATTTTTATATAACTTTGTACGCAAATAGAGAAATTATGCATTGTTTTCGTGCACATCATTCTCGATAAGAATTAATTAATAACATAATATAATCAAACTATGGCTAATAACGCAGAATTGATCAAGCAGTGTGAAGAAAGAGCACAGCAGTGGCTCACACCTGCTTTTGACGAAGAAACTCGTAAAGAAGTAAAGGCAATGCTCGACGCAGAGGACAAGTCAGCCCTCGTTGATGCATTCTATCAGAACTTGGAGTTCGGTACTGGTGGTTTGCGCGGTATCATGGGCGCAGGTACCAACCGCATGAACAAGTATATCGTTGGTATGGCTACACAGGGCTTTGCTAACTACATCCTCAAGGCTTTCCCAGGTGAGGAGAACCTTTCTGTAGTGGTAGGTCACGACTGCCGTAACAACTCCCGTCTCTTCGCTGAAACCGTAGCAGCCATCTTCTCTGCCAATGGCATCAAGGCTTATCTCTTCGAGAGCCTCCGTCCTACACCAGAGATTTCTTTCGCTATCCGTGAGCTCGGTGCCAAGGCCGGTGTTAACGTAACAGCTTCTCACAATCCTAAGGAGTACAACGGTTACAAGGCTTACTGGAGTGACGGTGCTCAGGTTCTGGCTCCACACGATACAGGTATCATCGAGGAGGTAAACAAGGTTACTATCGACCAGGTGAAGTTCGAGGCTAACTGGGATAAGATCAAGATTATCGGTGGTGAGATGGATTACGACTACATGACAGCCGTTCACTCTGCCATGATTGACCAGGATGTCATCAACCGTCAGAAAGACCTCAACATCGTTTATTCTGCTATGCATGGTACAGGTCGTGTCATCGTACCTCTCTGTCTGCGTTCCTGGGGCTTCCAGAATATCAATGTAGTTCCTGAGCAGATGGTAGTAGATGGTAACTTCCCAACAGTAGTTTCTCCTAACCCAGAGAATGCAGAGGCTATGACCCTCGGTATGAAGCTCGGTACTAAGTTGAACGCTGACCTCGTGGTAGCTACCGACCCAGATGCTGACCGCCTGGCTATCGTTTGCCGTGACGACAAGGGCGAGTGGATGATTATCAATGGTAACCAGACAGCCATGATGTTCTGCTACTACATCATCGAGAACAAGAAGAAGTTGGGCAAGTTGAAGCCAACAGACTTCCTCGTAAAGACCATCGTAACAACAGAGGTTATCGCTGAGATTGCCAAGAAGAACAATGTAGAGTTGCGCGACTGCTACACTGGTTTCAAGTGGATTGCACGCGAGATTGCTATTTCTGAGGGCAAGCAGCAGTACATCGGTGGTGGTGAGGAAAGCTTCGGCTTCTTGCCATACGATAAGGTACGCGATAAGGATGCTCCTGCATCTATCTGTCTCATCTGCGAGATTGCAGCATGGGCTAAGGATCAGGGCAAGACTCTCTACGACCTCCTGATGCAGATTTATGCAGAGTATGGCTTCAGCAAGGAGTTCACTGTAAACGTAGTTCGCCCTGGTAAGACTGGTGCTGACGAGATTAAGCAGATGATGGCAGACTTCCGTGCCAACCCTCCACAGGAGTTGGGTGGCAGCAAGGTGGTAACCTGGAAGGACTACCAGAGCCTGGAGGTTAAGCATGCTGACGGCAGCGTAGAGAAGCTTGATATGCCTGCTACAAGCAATGTACTCCAGTGGTTCTGCGATGACAACACCAAGGTAAGTGTCCGTCCATCAGGTACAGAGCCTAAGATCAAGTTCTATATTGAGGTTAAGGATCCTTCATTCAAGTGCGCTGGCTGCTACAACCGCTGCACAGCTGCTGCGATGGATAAGATCGAGGCTATCAAGAAGAGCCTGAAGTTGGATTAATTTCATAGGAATCATATCATGGCGCTCCGGTAATTATTGCCGGAGCGCTTTTCATTCCAGTAGCCGTTTATTTTTCTCGAAATAAGGTAGCAAGTTACCCTCATTATCATGTTTTTACAGAAAAAAAGCAAAAAGACTTGCATATTTTCTGATTTTTATTTACCTTTGCACCCATATTACAAAATTATAACATATAATTATACTCTTATGGGAGGCATTTTCGGAACTATTTCCAAGAAAAGCTGTGTCGCTGATCTCTTTTACGGCACAGATTACAACTCACATCTCGGCACACGCCGGGGCGGTTTGGCAACCTACAGTAGTGAGAAGGGCTTCGTGCGCTCTATCCACAATCTGGAAAGTTCATACTTCAGAACGAAGTTTGAACCTACACTCAACAAGTTTGAAGGAGCTACATCGGGCATCGGCGTGATTAGCGATACAGATGCCCAGCCACTCATCATGAACTCTCATCTTGGCCGCTTTGCCATTTGCACTGTAGCTAAGATAGTAAACAAGGATGAACTTACTCAGTTTCTGCTCGAGAAGAACATGCACTTTGCAGAGATGTCTTCGGGTAGTACCAATCCTACTGAGTTGGTGGCTCTGCTTATTATTCAGGGTAAAACCTTCAGAGAAGGTATCGAAAACGTTTTCCATCACATCAAAGGTTCCTGCACCATGATGATCCTTACCGAGGATGGCATTATCTGTGCGCGTGACAGTTGGGGACGTACTCCAATCATCATCGGCAAGAAGGAAGGTGCCTATGCAGCTTCCAGCGAAACCACCTCGTTCCCTAACCTTGATTATGAAACAGCATATGAGGTAGGACCAGGCGAAATCGTGAAGATTAAAGCTGATGGCATGGAGCAAATCCGTCCTGCCAACAAGAAGATGCAGGTTTGCTCTTTCCTCTGGGTTTACTACGGATTCCCTACATCTACCTACGAGGGCAAGAATGTAGAGGAGGCGCGTTTTACCAACGGCTTTAATCTCGCCAAGACCGATGATGTGGAGGTAGACTGCTGCAGCGGTATTCCTGATTCGGGTACAGGTATGGCGATGGGTTATGCTGCCGGCAAGGGTGTGCCTTACCAGCGCTGCATTGCCAAGTATACTCCTACATGGCCTCGCAGTTTTACTCCTAGCAACCAGAGCATGCGTTCACTGGTAGCCAAGATGAAGCTGATTCCTAACAAGGCGATGCTGAAGGGCAAGCGAGTATTGTTCTGCGATGACAGTATCGTTCGTGGTACCCAGCTTCGCGACAATGTGAAGGTGCTTTTCGACCAGGCTGGCTTGAAGGAGTGCCACATGCGTATTGCGTGTCCTCCATTGGTATACGGTTGTCCGTTCATCAACTTCACTTCTTCAAAGAGTGATATGGAGCTGATTACCCGTCGCATCATCGAGAAGTTTGAGGGCGATGCCAACAAGAATCTTGAGAAATACGCTACCACTGGTTCTCCTGAGTATCAGAGAATGGTAGATGAGATTGCCAACCAGTTGGGCTTGACTTCCCTGAAGTTCAACACCATCGAGCAGTTGGTAGAGGCCATCGGTCTTCCAAAGTGCCAGGTATGTACCCATTGTTTCGATGGCAGCAGTGCATATACTCTGAATGAGTTTGCTGATGAAGACTAAAATAAGAATATAGGTTCTTGATAGATAAGAAGATAGGTCTAGTGACCCCGTGAAACGCGGTGTAGCTAGACCTATTTTATTTTCCTTTTATATGGTATCGTAATACCCCCTGCGAAATAAAACTGTCACAACTGTCATGTAACGCTTCTGGGTAGGAAGCATGAGGGCTAAATATATAGCTTTCAATCACTTGTGATATGATACGAATACAGACAGAATCGGAAAATAATGTGGTTTATATTGTTTTCTTCTCGAAAAATTTGGTAGTTACGAAAAAGCAACGTATCTTTGCAGCACATGTTTAGTAAAAAGAAAAAAGTATGAGTGAAGTAAAGCCATATAAATTACCGGAAGAAAAAACAAGTATAGTTTCTGATTCCATGGCAGTCCGTATTACTCCTGATACGGATATTGTTACCTTGCGCCATAATGTGATGGATGCGGTGTATGCTACAACAGATCAGAATGCTTTGTATAGTTGTTTGGTTTTCTTGTCAAGTCAAAAGCAAACTTTACAATCTTCAGTAAAGAAAGAACTTTTGAATCGTTTAGATGAATTGTCAAAGCTTCCAGATGGTTGGGATGGTGAAGGTAGTCTTGCCCTCTCAAGAAATATCGTGGATTTTGTGAAGCGAATTATTCTGCTTGCTACTGATACTAGTCTGCAAAATTGGGTAGCTTTTCCTGATGCACGAGGTTGTATATATTTAGATTACACGGAAGACAATAATATAGCAGGTGTTACTATAACCAATCATCAGGTTGTAGCATTTATCAAACGGGATGGTCATTTGTCAAAATTCAGTTTTGATAAGTTGGATGAAAAGGAAGTATTGTCATTATTAGAAAAAGCTCATGGATAAACTGATTTCTGAAATAGCAGACGATGAAAAGGTTGCAAGAATCCTGTTCTCGCCTTCTCATATCTATAAAGGGCGTGTTTCGCCGAAGGCTTTTAAACTTGAAAAGTTGAAGAGTGGTGCTGAAGACTATATTTCAGTATTAAGATATAATGCAGATCAATTAGATTCTGTATCAGCTGTTTTTCGTCCTAGAACGAAAGGAGACTCTCGATATGGATTTACATTTTTTCCAAAAAGAACTTGCCATGCTTTGTGATGGGGTGCATAAATTTTAATCTGCCCCGAACGTTGGAAAAGCAGCCTAGTTCTTCATCCGGGTGAAATCTTTACATCTTCGCCTTTTGAGGCTATCGGTCTTCCAAAGTGCCGGGTATGTACCCATTGCTTTGATGGCAGCAGCGCATATACTCTGAATGAGTTTGCTGATGAAGACTAATTCATCTTTTTGCGAGATAGATAAATATGTAAGTGGCGAAATGAGTAGGCTGACAGTCTGCTGGTTTCGCCATTCTTTGTTTGTCCTCTTCTGTTAAGCAAATACTTTGTGATACATTTTTGTGTTAAAATTTCGAATATTCTTTGAATTATCAGATAATTACCGTATTTTTGCAGAAAGGTTTTAAAATAGAGATGATTATGAAACTATCAGATTATAGCAATATAACATCGACTCCTGTTTGGAATGAAGTGAAAAACTGGAGTGACGATGACAAGAATGAGCTTATCACATTGCTTTATACAACAATGGATAAGGTAAATCCTTATGTCGTTCCTGAGTCTGATGAGATAGAAGCTTTTGTGAACGAGATTCCTCGTGAAGCCTTGGCAGCTAGTGTGGAGATGGCATTAAAGGATCATGAAAATGGTAATACCATTTCCCATTCAGAATTAATGAGTCGTATAAAAGCGGAACGAGGATGGAAATAGAATGGTCACTGCTTGCTTCAAGACAATTGAACGATGTTTTAGATTTTGTAGCAACAGAATATGGTTCTATAACAGCAAGAAAAGTGTTTGATAAGTTCGATGCTAATGTTAATAGTTTACTGAGAAATCCAAATCGTGGCATATTAGATTCTGATTTGTCAGATTCTCAATTTACAGTTAGACATTTGCAGCTATTCCCTAATGTGCTCTATTATGTAGTGAAAGGTGATTCCATAATAATTTCAGCCGTAATGCATTATAAGCAGTCTCCTCAAACTGTGTATAAAACAGTTATGCAATCATTAGAAAGGTATAGATAGAGCTGAGGGTGTATTCTTATTAGAGAAAGCTCATGTAAAATCAACTATATGTGGCTGAGCCACAGAAAGGAGAATAATAATGGATAAAGAAAAACAAGGCAAGGCTGTATTTGTGTCATTCTGCATAGAACAATATGCTAAGGCAAAGAATATGTCTACAGAAGATGTAGTGAATTTGTTTGAACAGTATGGCATAGCTGAGCATTTCTGTGAATTCTATGAAGTGCTTCATACACAAGGTGGTCAGTGGCTGATAGAAGAAATAGACAAAATGATAAACGAAAGAAGAAAATGAGCAAAATATATCATGGAAGTATTGAGGAAGTTAAAAATCCGGAAATACGTCAACCTAACCGTTCTCTTGACTATGGGTTCGGTTTCTATACAACTACTTCTTACGAACAGGCAAAGAAATGGGTAGAGAGAAGAATGAAAGATAAGGGAGTAGCTGTCGGATACATAAATATCTACGAGTTGGATGATAACGCTCTAAAGAATATGAAATCACTCTTCTTCGAAAAACCAACAGAAGAATGGGTGAATTTTGTTATGAGGAATCGTACAGATAGACAATTTATCCACGATTATGATGTTGTGTATGGGCCTGTAGCAAACGATAGCGTTTACACCCAATTCGCACTCTATGAAGGCGGCATCATCAGTTTGCCTACTCTCATTAAAGAGTTGAAAACTTATAAATTAGTTGACCAGTATCTTTTCCATACAGAGAAGTCACTGCTTGCCATTAAATTTGTTGAATCAGAAATCATACAGTTATGAGTGCAAAAATAACACAAGATAATCTTTATATGTTGTTGCCATTGAAGATTGGATGGCTTGCTCCTTGGCTCTCGCAAGACAAGGGTATAAGTCTTACAGATGCCATCAATCGTATATATCATTCACAACTATATAAAAAGCTGTCTACAGAAAGTACCAAATATTGGCATTTAGGTCCTGTGGACTTGTATAATGAACTGAAGAAAGAACTATAAGAAGATAGGTCTAGCGACCCCGCTTAGCGCGGTGTAGCTAGACCTATTTTTATATTATTTCTCGGCAAAATCTTCTTTTGCATAAAATGTGTTATTTTGCATAGAACGTAAACTTGTTCTTGTAATCTCTGTTCACGCAGACGGTTGCCTTGCGCTGGGAGAGATTGTATACCACCGACCACTGGGTATGGCTCGTTGGATTGCCTGGAGTTTCTGCCTGACTCACACCATTGAGCAGATTCATGGCTCCTTCCTCTGACAACTGGTTACTGTTCTGCTTGATGACGAATTCCATCATGTCGTATCGGGTCTTGCCGTGGTTCGAGAGTTTCGGACCTTTATCTGAACATGCCATGGTTTCAGATACATAGAAGTTGCTGGCATAGCGCTTTTCTATCACCTCGCGGGTGTTTGGCAATACGCCAGGATATTTGAAATGAGTCTTTCCGTCTTCACCCGTATATTCATCGTCGATGTAAATCTTGCTTTGGTGATCCTTGTCATATACGAATTCTACGATGGCATAACGGCCCGTGGCATCTGCCATGTAGAAATGATAGTTGCCGTCATTATCCGGTATCCAGAGGTCATATCCGTCCAGAATCTTGAGAGCTTCATCTACCGTTCTTGCATGATCCAGCATCATGCGTAAGGCCAGGGTTGTAGTCAGTTTCTTGCCCGTGCTTGCCTGCTGGGTTGGCTTGCCGTCGAGATGGAGTACGGATACGGCAAAGCCTGCCTCGTTCATGCCGTCCATCAGAAGATATGGGAATGCCATGATATAGGAAAGGTCTTGTGTCTTATGTTTCTCAAACTGTTCCTTGTTATATAGGATGTAATGCCAGAGATCCTGCCGGTAACCTATCCAGTAGGCATCCACCATGCTAATGGATTTCAGTCCACCTTCTGGAGCCGTGCGAACCAGGGCTGCTGCAATCGGTTCATTATCGTGAGAGTAGTCAAAGTTGCGCCCCATCAGATAATCACCAGTATCTGGTGTCGTAACAGCAAAGGCACTGCAGCCGGCATCCAGCTTGACTCTTGCCTTGAGCCAGGATGGTGTTTTGTCGCAGAGGGTTTTCAATACGGCACCAATCAGTTGGGTGTTGTCGGTAAGATTATAGCCTGATATGGTAGAGAGTTTGTAATCCTCCGTATAGTCAAGATAGAAGAATCTTCCGTCTTTCAAGTCCTGGATGGACCGGACCATCTCCAGTTTCTTGGCATCGGTCAGCAGACTGGCTGGTACGTCCTGATAGTGTGCCTGATTGTTTACTTCTTCATGGTCATCATCGCTGCATGAAGATAGCAGAAACATACAGAATGTGATGCTGAAACTTAAGCATAAAAACAGAAACCATTGTATGTGCTTACTGTTGAAAGTGATATTCTTTTTCATACGTAATTAGTATTAAATGATTGATAAATGATTTGAATTTTCAAATGCAAAAGTAATGGAAAACCATTCTTGGTAGGGAGAAAAGTACACTGAAAAATGCTGATTTTTCTGGAATTATAAAAAAATATCCCTCAAAATACATCAAAACCAATCTTTTTTATTATTTTTGCAAGAAGAAAAAGCGATTCGTCTGTCTGTGCAAAATGATTCGTCAGTCAGGGCAAACCTGCCTCATCTGTCAATACGAAATAATTTATCTATCCATTATGAATATGAAAGAAAAGAACGCAAAGAAATCTAAGATACATCAGTTAGGGTTCTCTTTCCTGAAGAGAGAATCTAATTACTTGGACCGCCAACGTCAAGCTATCCTTGTGTGTTTCTCCGTGATGCTCTCTTTGGGCATCCTGTCAAATATCCTAGGCTTTTCTGGAGCCTTTGATCCGTTTTTTACCGTGTCTAACATCGTTTTTCTTATTATCGTGTTATCCTCCTTCATGGCTTATCTCTTCGGGAAAATTCCAATGGTGATGGCAATCGTTTGTATCGCTATCGCCACCCAGTGCTTTATCGGAGCCGATATCCTCTACAGTGCCTTTATGCCTACGCTGAAAGATAACAGAATGGTGATTCTCATCAATATGCTTATCCTTTCAGGCAACATGTTTTTCTCGCTGGCGGCTTATCAGGCGCGTCTCACACGCTGGCTGGTGGGAATAGCTTTTGGGGTTTATATATTGAGTGTGATTGTAACGGGGGATGAATCGCTCATGGATTATTTCTTCATGATGATGCTCATATTGCTTTTTATCAGCGTGCTGAGTCTGGCTGTTGCCAGAAACGGTGAGTATCTTGTCAATGCGAACAGAACGTTGCAGCGTGATGAGGAAGAACTGCTCCAGGTGCTGAAGATAAACAAAAAGCAGATTAAGGCATACGTGGCTCTGGCGAAGGAAAGGCATGATGTTAAACTTACCGCGCATTTGCTGGATCTTCTGGGTGAGGCTTCGCAGAAGAATGTCATAGACAATGTGATGCAATATCTCCAGACCCGCGAATTGAGCAAACAGAACATAGAACGCGTCTTTCCCGAGTTGAGTGTCTCTGAACAGGAAATCTGTTACCTTATCCTGCAGAACAGAAAGCTGAGTGAGATTTGCACGCTGCTCAACAAGTCGGAATCGAACATCACTACCCAGCGGGCCAACATCAGAAAGAAGTTGGGAATGGGCTCTGCTGATAACCTGAAGAAGGTTCTGGAGAAGCGCATAGCTGAAAGCCAGTAGGCCGATGAGGCTGATACTGAACCATATCCTGTTATTTTCGGAAATTTTGAACATATTGTGATAAGATGTGAATAGTCATTTATCACCGAAAAGCCGTACCTTTGCACCCAGATAATGAATGAAACGTAAATCAATAGAAATCATTAAGAAGAAATGAAGAAAATAATCATCTTATGTTTCGCGCTCGGAGCTTTCCATACTCTTGGCGCACAGGAGACGCTTACGCTCAGCCAGTGCCTGCAGATGGCAGTGGATAATAACCTGTCGCTCCAGAGCAGCCGAAACGAAATAGCTAAGGGAAAGTACGCTATCAGCGAAAATCAGGCTAAACTCTATCCGCAGATCAATGCGGTGGCACAGCTCAACGACAACTTTACGCCGCCTGTTTCGGTTACCGACGGCTCGGCTTACGGCAAGCCTTATAATGTAACCAAGACGTTGCAGTATAATGCATCGGCGGGTGTACAATTGCAGATGCCACTGTATAACCAGATGATTCTTACCGCCATCGACATTACCAAGATTGCCGATAAACTCAACCAACTCTCTTATGAGAAGGCGCGTGAAGACCTCATCGTGCAGACTGCCAAGATGTATTACATGGCGCAGAACACATCTGAGCAGATTCGTCTGACGGATGACAATATCAAGCGACTGGTAGAACTCAGAAACATCACCCAGGCTTTCTATGATAACCAGATGAGTCTGGAGGTAGATCTGAAGCGTGTGAATCTCAATATCGAGAACCTCACCGTGCAGCGCGATAACGCCATCGCCATGCTCGAACAGCAGTATACCATGCTCAAGTATGTGATAGATTATCCTGCCGAGAAGGAGATGAAGGTGACAGCCGTAGATCCGGGAAAGATTGAGATGGTGAAGGCTGACGGACTGGATACGGGACTCTACGAGCTCCAGTTGCTGGAACAGAAGAAACTGCTCACTCAGAAGCAGACCAAACTAGCCAAGGACGGTTATCTGCCATCGCTCTCGCTGACCGGAAATCTGATGTATTCTGCCTTTACCGATAGGATTGATCACTGGATCCATTCGGGCGAATCAAACCACTGGTATGGTTCCAACGGTCTGGGCATCCAGCTGCGAGTGCCTGTATTCGATGGTTTTGAAAAGCGTTCTAAAATCAGAAAGGCGAAGATAGAGGAGGAGAATGCACGCATCGGTTACGAGGACGCCCTGAAGGGACTGCAGGCAAACTATATGAATGCGGTGAGCGAGGTGAACAACAGTCAGCGCAACTACAAGAAACAGTTTGATAATTATACCATGGCTCAGGATGTTTACAACGTAACAGCCGACCAGTATAAGGAGGGTGTGGCTTCGATGACAGCGGTGCTGCAGGACGAGATGCGCATGAGTGAGGCGATGAACAATTATCTCACAGCCTACTATCGCTACAAGGTTGCCAATCTCTCGCTGCTCAAGTTGACTGGACAGCTCAACCAGATTTCGGTTGCTAAATAACAGAGAAGAATAAATCATTAAAAAATAAAATATAAACAGGAAAACGGGATGTAAAAAAGTTTACTTCATATTCCCTGATTCCAAATTACAATATAACTATGGAACAGAACGAAAATAAAAATGTAGAAACAGCAGAGGCTACACAGGTATCTCACGAAGAAACCAGGAAGAAACTCAAGAAGCAGCGCGTAAGACAGATTGTTGCCAGTCTGATAGGTGTTGCTATTCTGGCTTTCGGACTCTGGAAAATCGTATGCCTCTTCCTCGATTATAACTCTAACGAAACGAGCAATGATGCTCAGATAGAGCAATATATCTCACCGGTTAATCTCCGTGCATCCGGCTATATCGCTAAGGTATGCTTCAGAGAACATCAGGAAGTACACAAGGGAGATACTCTCCTTGTGCTCGACGACCGGGAGTATCGTATCCGTCTGATGGAGGCTGAAGCAGCCCTCAAGGATGCCAAGGCTGGAGCCAATGTCATCAACGCTACAGAGCAGACCACCGAGACATCAGCTTCTATCTATCAGGCATCTATCGATGAAATAAATGTACGACTTGCCAAACTTGCCAAGGACTGCGAGCGCTATCGCAACCTGGTAGAAAAGAAGGCGGCTACTCCTATCCAGCTCGAACAGCTGGAGGTGGAATATGCAGCCACCAAGAAGAAACTCGAAGGGGTAAAGAAGCAGCAGGCTGCTGCCTATAAGGGAGTAAACGAGGTAACTACCCGCAAGCAGAATGTGGCTGCCTCCATCGAGCGTGCCGAGGCTGCCGTAGAGATGGCAAAGCTGAACCTCTCTTACTGTGTGGTTGTGGCCCCTTGCGATGGTAAACTGGGTCGCCGCTCTATCGAGGAGGGACAGATGGTAAATGCTGGAACCACCATTACCTACATCATTCCAACCAACAACAAATGGGTGATTGCCAACTATAAGGAAACCCAGATAGAGAATCTCTATGTAGGACAGAAGGTGCGTATGACCGTAGATGCCATCAGTAACAAGGAGTTTGAGGGTACGGTGACCGCCATTTCTGGTGCTACCGGTTCGAAATATTCGCTGGTACCTACAGACAATTCTGCTGGCAACTTTGTCAAGATTCAGCAGCGTGTGCCTGTAAGAATCGATTTCAACAACCTCAGCAAAGAGGATAATGAGCATCTTGCTGCCGGCATGATGGTGGTTGTCAAGGCTGAGAGAAAGTAAAAAACAGCTAGATGGAAATGAAGTAATATATGGAAGAAGAATATAAGAATTATCCGTTTTATGATTGGGTGCCCAAACCGCTCGGCATCATCTTCATGATTATCCTCTTCGTGCCGATGATTACGATGAGTGGCGTTTATTCTGCCAACAGCGGCGAGATGATGAGCGGGCTCGGCATCCAGTCGGAATACATCGCCTTTGCGGGCTTCTGCACCTCGATAGGAATGGCGGCTTTCTCGCCGTTCTTCTATGATCTGGTGTGCATCCGGAGAGAGAAGATGATGTGTATCGTGGGCTTCTCCATTCTCTTTATCCTCAGTTTCGTGTGTGCCCAGACCGACTCGCTGTTCATACTCGGACTGTGCAGTCTGCTGATGGGTTTTGTCCGCCAGACGCTGCTGATGGCGCATCTCTTCGTGCTCATCAGATATGGTTTCGGAATAGAGGCTACGAGGAATATCACGCCGGGATGCGAGCCTACTACCGAGGAAGCATGGGATGCGGTAGATTCGGAGAAAATGGTTTCGCAGCCGGTCATCTATCTCTTCTTCATGATTATCGGACAGTTGGGAACCTGGCTAACGGCATGGCTTGCCTATGCCTATGAGTGGCAGTATGTTTATCATTTCATGATGGCATTCATGCTGGCAGGCATCATCATCGTGTTCTTCACCATGCCTTATCATGAGTATCCGACGCCTAAGTTCCCGATAACGATGTCGAAGTTTGGCAATGTTACGGTGTTCAGTATCATGCTCTGTTCGTTTGCTTATGTCATGGTTTTCGGCAAGACGCTCGACTGGTTTGATGATCCTACCATCCGTTTCTCTTCGGTGGTCTGTCTTATCTTTACCGCCCTGTTCATCTATCTGGAGAAGACGCGGCGTTCACCTTATTTCATCATGGAGGTGTTCCAGCTCAGGGTCATCAACTACGGCATCCTGCTCTTCTTCCTGCTGATGGTCTGCAATTCGAGTGCCATGTTTGTCAACGTGTTCACCAATGTGAGCATGAAGATAGATAACTGGCAGAACGCCACGCTAGGCAACTGGGTGATGGTGGGCTATACCGTGGGACTGATATTCGCCGTCATCGCCCGAGCCAAGAATGTTCACCTGAAGTGGATGTACTGTCTGGGCTTCCTCTTTATCGGAGCCTATGCGCTGTACATGTATTTCGAGGTACAGAACGACGGTATGTATGAACGTATGAAATGGCCTATCATCATCCGTTCTACGGGAATGATGCTGCTCTATTCGCTCATCTCCACGATAGCCAACCAGCGCATGCCTTACCGTTTCATGTCAACCTGGGTGTGCATCATGCTTACCGTTCGTATGGTCATTGCCCCTTGCATCGGCTCGGCGCTCTATACCAATGTGCTTCAGCACAGACAGCAGTATTATGTAACCCGCTTTGCCCAGGATTACGACCGTACGAGCATCGAGACGGCGAAGACTTACGACCAGACGGTGAGAGGCATGCAATATCAGGGCAAGAGTGTAACCGAGGCGCAGAATATGGCTGCCATGAGTACGAAGGGAAAGGTACAGGTACAGGCCACGCTGGTGAGTATCAAGGAGATGGCCGGCTGGACCTTCTACGGCTGCCTGCTGTGTGCCGGACTGATGCTCGTTCTCCCTTGGCGCAAGCGCAATATCGGGGAACTGACGCGTGAGTATCTGCTGAAGAATGTAGATGTGAAATCCCTGGGAAGAAGGTAGGGGAGTGCTAAAATATCATAAAAGATACAGGCTGCTCATCTGATGAATGGATATTTTTGTTATCTTCGCAGTTAAATCTGAAGATAACAGACCCATATTCATCATGAAAATAAGAGATAATATCATCATATATGAGGCTCATGAGTTTCCTCAGCTGTTGATGCAGCCTTTCTACTCCGACTATGTCGGTATCGTAATCTGTCATCAGGGGATGTTCCGTTTCTGCGTAGACGGAACATCCTTTGTTGCATCTGAGGGTGAAACCGTTTTCCTCTCCAAAGGAGTGATGTTTCATGTGCAGGAAACGGGCAAGAACCTTAAATATACCCTTCTTTTTTACCGTGCTGAACAGATTCGTCACATGTTGGGCAATACCGTGGTTACCATGCGTCTTTATGCTACGATTTATCCTAAACCCTGCCATGTAAGGAAGACGGGTTATGAGGATATGCTCACTTCCTATGCCCTGATGCTGAGGAAACTGGAGCTGGAAAAAGAGAAGAGTGGTGAACTGGATGCCTATTGTGTGCATGAGCAGAAACTGTTGCTGATGGCTGTTACGTATCGGTTGTGCAGCATCTTCTCGGCATCGTTCAAGGCTGCCGGCAAGGAGATGGAACGGAAGATTGCCATCTTTGAGTCGCTGGTGCTGCTGATAGAGAAGAACTATATGCGTGAGCGCAGTGTGGCTTTCTATGCAGACGAACTCTGTCTTACACCGAAATATCTGTCGGTACTGGTCAAGTCGGTTTGCGGTCAGACGGTCCAGCAGTTGCTTTTCAAGGCGATGATCCGTCGCAGTATCTATCTGATGAAGAATACCACGAAGACGATACAGCAGATAGCCAATGAACTCAGTTTTCCCAATGCTTCAGCCTTCGGAACCTTCTTCAAGAAACATACCGGTCTGTCGCCTAAGCATTACCGTAATTGGGAAGAGGGTAATGAACCGCCTTCTTTCAAATAAAGATTTCATCCTATACCTATAAAATAAAAAAGGGACAGAGGAATTGTGCTGTCCCCTGTCCCGAAACTGTGATATAACTAAAACAACTGAGCGAAAGCCTCGGCTGTCTTTCCTGTATAGGTCTTCATCTCTGTAACTGGCTTGTAACCGAAATCCTTGAAGGCAAGGAGCTGTGTGGCAACAAACTGGTGGTCGTCAGAGATGCAAGCCTGTAACTTCATATTACCCATGCTGATGGCAGAAACAGGGAATTTGCTGATAGCTGTTTCTACATCCTTAGGGGCTGCATTGAGGATATTCTCAAGCTTTCTTCCATCCTCTGCAGAATATTCCTTCTCTTTTATCTTAATCACGCTGTTGGTAGGTTGATAGATGAGCTTGACAGTCAAACCCATGAAACCTTTCTTTACCTGTACATCCTGGAGTGCCAAAACATCAGCACCCATCTCTAAATGATTAATCTTTGCCATAATTTTATACTGTTATTTGCTTATTCTTAATTCTTGAAAAATAATATATATTTAACTGTTTTTTGTTTTGAATAGGGGTGTAACCAGTCTTATCGCAAATCTTAGAAAAGATGCGATAAACCTATATGAAATTTTAAAAAGAGAAAAGAATAAGCACTAACAGAGCAGATGTCGCAGGCAAATGACATAATACTTGCTGGCGACATCAAAGTGGATTGGGGCAGTTTCCTGTCGGAAAGGCTCCATGCCACCTTCTATAGCTGATAAAAGGGATGATAAATAACGGATTCTATTTGTAAGCAATCTACTGGCAGTCTGACTATTGTGCATGTTGCCACTTGGCAATAAGCGCTGCGGACGGCTGCTACAGATGCGGTAAGCAAGCTGTAAGGCGTTTTCAAGCTGTGCCTCAGGCTGGCTCTTGTCATACTCAACCTTCGCTAAACCATCTTTCTTATGGCTTGCATCTTCGGTATAAGAATCCTCGGGTGTAAAAGAAATAGAGGCAGCAGATACCTCTCCATAGCCTGAGAAGACCATGGACACCAGAAATAGGATGTATAGTATCAACTGCCTCATATTAAATATATTATGGTATCAGGAGAAATTCCTGACACCGGGGATGATTAATAACTTCTTGCGATGATGACACGGGCTACGGCTGGCTTGCCGCTTACCATATCGACACCTGGAGTCTGCTCGTAAGCGAAAGGCACGCAGCGGATGGTAGCCTGAGTCTCTTCCTTAATCTTAGCCTCGGTCTCGGCTGTACCGTCCCAATGGCAGAGGAAGAAACCACCGTCCTTCACACGCTCCTTGAACTCCTCGTAGTTGTCGCACTCGTAAACGTGAGCATCACGGTAAGCACGAGCCTTCTCGAAGATATTCTTCTGGATGTCTTCCAACATATACTTTACTCGCTCAACGATACCGTCGAAGCTTACGTTCTCCTTCTCCAAGGTATCACGACGCATAATCTCGATGGTGTTGTTCTCCAAGTCACGGCCACCCATAGCCAGACGTACAGGAACACCCTTCAACTCATAGTCAGCGAACTTGAAGCCAGGACGCTTGGCAGGGTTGTCATCATACTTCACGGTGATGCCCAACTCACGGAGCTGGTCGATGACAGGCTGCAACTTAGCAGTAATCTGAGCCAACTGCTCCTCGCCCTTGTTGATAGGAACGATAACCACCTGGATAGGAGCCAGCTTTGGAGGCAATACGAGACCGTTATCATCGCTGTGAACCATGATGAGGGCACCCATCAGTCGGGTAGAAACACCCCATGAAGTAGCCCATACGTACTCAGGCTTGTTCTCCTTGTTCAAGTAGGTAACATCGAAACTCTTTGCGAAGTTCTGACCCAGGAAGTGAGAAGTACCACTCTGGAGAGCCTTGCCATCCTGCATCATTGCCTCGATGGTATAAGTGTTGAGAGCACCGGCGAAACGCTCAGTCTCACTCTTCACACCCTGCAATACAGGAACACCCATGTAGTTTTCAGCAAAATCAGCGTAAACCTTGAGCATCTCCTGAGCCTTTGCCTCAGCCTCTTCCTTAGTGGCATGAGCGGTATGGCCCTCCTGCCAGAGGAACTCAGAAGTACGGAGGAACGGACGGGTACGCATCTCCCAACGCATTACGTTACACCACTGGTTGCAGAGGATAGGGAGATCACGCCATGAATGGATCCAGTTCTTATAGGTGTTCCAGATGATAGTCTCAGAAGTAGGACGGATGATAAGCTCCTCATCGAGCTTTGCGTTAGGATCAACCTCAACCTCTTTGCCATCCTCTGTAGAACGGAGGCGGTAGTGGGTAACTACGGCACACTCCTTGGCGAAACCTGCCACGTGCTCAGCCTCACGAGAGAAGAAACTCTTCGGGATGAGGAGAGGGAAATATGCGTTCTGTACACCTGTCTGCTTAAACATCTTGTCGAGCTGCTGCTGCATCTTCTCCCAGATAGCGTAACCGTATGGTTTGATAATCATACAACCACGAACTGGTGACAACTCAGCGAGATCAGCCTTTACTACCAAATCATTGTACCACTGACTGTAGTTGTCAGCGCGCTTGGTTAAATTCTTGAGTTCTTTAGCCATATTGCTTTATTCTATTTATTTTGTTTTTTATTTCTTCTGTTATATATATTAAGGTATAAGCATGAGCCCCTTCATCATCTGCTGCCGGCAGTTCATCTGTCTGCAGGTGTCTGAAATCCTACTTTTAGGGATTTTCCACCCCCAAATAGGTGATTTCCTAGCTCTATTTCGACAAATACCCTTAAATTTGCATGCAAAAATACAAAAAAATATTAGAAAACTCTCCATTATGGAGAAAAAAGAGTTATCTTTGCAATTAAATAACATAAATATAGGAGATTTTAAAATGAAAAAGACTAATTTTGCAGTTGCAGGCCTCTCTTTGTGCTTGCTTTTCTCTAGTTGTGGAACCAATCAGAAGACTGGTACAGCAGTAGGTGCCGGTTCTGGTGCAGCTCTGGGTGCTCTCGTTGGTGGATTGCTCAATAATAGCCATCGTGGTACAGGTGCTCTCGTAGGTGCTGCTATCGGTGCAGCTGTTGGTGGCGGTGCTGGTAACCTCATCGGAAAGCACATGGATAAGGTAAAGGCTGAGGCTGAACGGGTGAAGAATGCACAGGTTGAGACTGTAACAGATGCCAATGGCTTGTCTGCCGTTAAGGTAACATTTGCTTCTGGTATCCTCTTCCCAACTAACGGTTCTACTCTCAGCAGCAGCGCAAAGACTGATTTGGCTCAGTTTGCCGGTGTATTGAAGAACAATACCGACTGCGAGGTTTCTATCCAGGGTTATACTGATGCTACAGGTAATGATGGTATCAACTTGCCATTGAGCCAGAAGCGTGCTGAGGCAGTTTACAACTATCTCGCTTCTTGCGGTGTTACCAGCCGTCAGGTAAAGAATGTTCAGGGTTTTGGTTCTGCTAACCCTGTAGTGAATACTACTGCTGCTTGTGCCCAGAACCGTCGTGTAGAGGTTTACATGTATGCTAGCCAGGCTATGATTAACGCAGCCAACAATGGTACATTGAAGTAATAACTTTCATGCTCCCGGAAGGGAAAAACTAAATAGATGATTTTGAAGAAAATCAAGAATATAGTAAAATGGGTGGTGGTGCTGTTTTTCAGTACCACCATTCTTGCTGTAGTGGCATATAGGTTCATTCCTGTATATGTCACTCCTCTGATGTTTATCCGATGCTTCCAGCAAGTAGCTGATGGAGAGAGTATTACCCTACATCATCATTGGGTTTCGATGGATAAGATTTCGCCTCACATGCCTGTGGCGGTAATGGCGAGCGAAGATGCGAGATTCCTGAAGCATCACGGTTTCGACTTCAATGCCATCGAGAGTGCGGCGAAGAATAATGCACGTGGTGGAAAGGTGCATGGAGCCAGTACCATCAGTCAGCAGACCGCTAAGAATGTCTTCCTGTGGCCTGGCCGTTCATGGACCCGCAAGGGATTTGAAGTCTACTTTACCTTCCTCATCGAAATGATGTGGAGCAAGCAGCGCATCATGGAGGTTTATCTCAACAGCATTGAGATGGGACCGGGTATCTATGGTGTGGATGCGGTTGCAGAATATCATTTCGACAAGAAAGCGAAAGATCTGTTTCGTGGCGAGTGTGCGCTGATAGCAGCTACACTTCCTAATCCGCGTAAATTCAGTTCGCTGCATCCTAGCGCTTATATGAAGAAGCGCCAGCGACAGATTGAACATCAGATGAGATTTATCCCTACCTTCCCTCGTGAGGGCGAAGATTTCGACCCGGGCACGGCTGTGGGAGGATATAGGGGGAAGTAATACTTAGTTGATAGTTTATAGTTTATAGTTGATAGGGGTGACCTTAAAATAGTTTTTTGCCTCAAATATTGATTCATGAATTTACTGAAAGACTTGAACGAAGCGCAGCGTGCTGCGGTAGAATATATTGACGGACCTTCGCTGGTGATAGCCGGTGCAGGTTCGGGTAAGACGCGTGTGCTTACTTATAAGATAGCTTATCTCCTGAGCCAGGGCATGAAACCCTGGAGCATCATGGCGCTCACCTTTACCAACAAGGCGGCAAGGGAGATGAAGGAACGTATCGGAAAACTGGTGGGAAATGATCTTGCCCAGCATCTCTATATGGGTACCTTCCACAGCATCTTTTCCCGAATCCTGAGAGCGGAGGCTGAGCATATCGGCTTCAATAACAACTTTACCATTTATGACGAAAGTGACTCGCGCTCGCTGATCAAGGCGATTGTGAAGGAGATGGGGCTGGATGATAAGAAGTATAAGCCTGCTGCCGTTCATGCCAAGATTTCGATGGCGAAGAACAACCTGATGAGTGCTGCGGCTTATGAGAGCGATGCGGCTATCTTCGAGCAGAACAAGCGTGCGCAGATGCCTGAGGTTGGTAAGATTTTCGTGGCTTACGTGCAGCGCTGCAAGCAGGCCAATGCCATGGATTTCGATGATTTGCTGACGCTTACCTATCAGCTCTTCAGGGAACATGAGGATATTCGCCACAAATATGCCGCCCGCTTCGATTATGTCCTGGTGGATGAGTATCAGGATACCAATCACGTTCAGATGTCTATCGTCATGCAACTCTGTCAGGAGAAGCAGCGTGTTTGTGCCGTGGGTGATGACTCGCAGAGTATCTATAGTTTCCGTGGTGCCAATATCGATAATATTCTCAACTATCAGCGCCAGTTTCAGGGAACGCGTCTCTTCAAACTGGAGCAGAACTACCGCTCTACCCAGACCATCGTTGAGGCGGCTAACAGTCTGATCAAGCATAACCGCAACCAGATTCCTAAGGATGTGTTCAGCGAGAATGCGAAGGGTGAGAAGATTCAGTATAAGCCTGCTTACAGCGACAAGGAAGAGGCAGCGATTGTGGCGAAGGACGTGAAGCGTATCCGGCGCGAGGATGGCTGCCAGTATAGTGATTTTGCCATTCTCTACCGCACCAATGCCCAGAGCCGCAGCTTCGAGGAGGAGTTCAGAAAGCAGGGTATTCCTTATCGCATTTATGGCGGACTGAGTTTCTACCAGCGCAAGGAAATTAAGGATATTATTGCATATTTCCGTCTGGTGGCGAATCCGGATGATGAAGAGGCTATCAAGCGTATCATCAACTATCCGGCACGAGGAATAGGGGCTACTACGGTGCTGAAGATTGCTGACTGTGCCCATCAGAACCAGGTGAGTTTCTGGGAGGTAATCGGTACCCCTGAGCGGTATGGACTGATGGTTAACAAGGGTACGATGAACAAGCTGGAAACCTTCAGATTGCTGATTTCTTCGTTTATCGAACGGGCTCAAACTACGGATGTCTATGAATTGGGTGATGCCATTATCAAGGAGAGTGGTATCAGTCAGGATATCATGTCGGGCAAGGATGCCGATGACCTGGCACGTCAGGAGAACCTGGAGGAATTCTTGAGCGGTATGTCGGCTTTTGTGGAGGAACGCCGTGAAGAGGGTAGGTTTGATGAACTCTTCCTGCAGGATTATCTGCAGGATGTGGCGCTGCTTACCGATGCTGACAGCGATGGTGATAAGGATGAACCTCGTGTTTCTCTGATGACGGTTCATGCTGCCAAGGGTTTGGAGTTTCCTACGGTCTTCGTGGTAGGATTGGAAGAGAATATCTTCCCGAGTCCGCTTTCTGCTGCTTCGCTCAGAGAACTGGAGGAAGAACGGAGATTGCTTTACGTAGCCATTACGCGAGCTGAGAAACATTGTATCCTGACGAACGCCAAGAACCGCTGGCGATATGGCAAGATGGAGTTTGATAATCCGAGTCGGTTTATCGATGAGATTGACGGCAAGTTGATTGATAGCCAGGATGAGGCTGGTGGAAGCTTGTTTGGCTCTATGTCTGAATCAAGGCTTGGTTCAAGGTCTGGTTCAAGGTTTGGCTCCAGAGCTGATTCGATGTCTGACCAGCCGGAGTGGGCGAGAGCGCAACGTCCTCGCAGACCGTGGGAGGATGCTGAGCAGCCTAGATACAGTAGCAGGTATCAGAATTCCAAACCGGTAGCATCGCAGTTTGTAGCAGATCCTAAGCCTTCTCTCTTTGATGATGAACCAGAGACTTCACGTACTTCCGGACGCTCGTCTGTTTCCGGACGCTCATCTCTCTCTGAAGGCAATTTCAAGTCTGTAAGAGCGCTGAATGCAGCTAAGCGTTATATGGAGACGCATTCTTCTCATCCTGCTTCTCGCGGTACTGGATCTTCTGCAGCATCAGTTTCTTCTTCTACAGCTTCATCTGCTGGCAGTTCTTCTTGTGGTTTGCAGGAGGGAATGAAGATTGAACATCAGCGTTTTGGACGGGGAACGGTATTGAAGATTGAAGGTACTGGTGAGAATACGAAGGCTACGGTTGAGTTCGTTCATTCTGGCACCAAACAGCTTCTGCTGAAATATGCCAAGTTTACGGTAGTAGATTAAGTTCTGTAGTCTGATGTTTATATTTATAGGTTTATCCTGTTTTGAAGTTCTCTCTTACAGGTAGAATCTTATAATATAGATAAAGAGTTATAAAAATAGATTGGGCAAGACCATCTCTGGTCTTGCCCTTTTTGTTTCTATATACTATAAATTGAAAAAGCGTCCCCGCAGTAGCCTCACGGTCACTACGGGGACTTATATTACTAACATCTAACTTTAGCATTTTTGTTTAAACTTAAAAACAAATTCTTTATGAGAGTAATTTCTCCATTATCTATAAACATAAACCAAGTATCTCATATATTGCAAGTAACTTGTATCCTGCAAATATCTTGTATTCTTAAATGCAAGTTCTTAGAAAAGTTAAACCCATAGACCAGTATCTCTACTAATATCTTGATTATTTTTATTTTATTGCTTTTTGTCTATTTAATATTTAATACTTTTAAGTTCACAATGCAAAGATATAAAAAAAATGGGTAAACTCCAAATTAATTTTGCTTTATTTTGTATTAAATGGCTTTTATTGTACTTATGCGGCGGTTTTTAAGGATTAACCGGCAAAGTTAAAGAGGGTGTATCATAAACAATCAAATGCTTTATGATATACCCTCTTTCTCAGGATTCTGAATATTGTCGTGTTTATAACGCTTCGTCTTCAGGACGTGGCATCTGTGTCTGGGGCTTTTGTTTCTTGCCTGACTTCATGAATAGTTTCTTCTTCTTGAGCCATGCAGCCTTGCGTATTTCGTATTCTTCGCGATGACGCTCCAAAAAATTATCTGCCATGTTTCGTTTCCTTTTTTACTTTACGTTATGAATGCTTATTCTTCTTTAAACTTACTGTAAATCACCTTGATTCGGATCGGACCAGATGCCACCTTCTTACCAGTCTTCTTGTCTGTGGTATAATCCTTGTCAGGTTCATCCGTACCCACGATGAGTCGGGTAGAAGCGAGTGACATATCGTGATTAATCTTGGAGATGACTGTAGTATAGCCCTGTGTGGTTGTGATGACGTTTACAGGAACCAGTACTACTTTATTCCAGTTTTCCCCCTTGCCCTTGTTCTTATACATGGCAGAAACCAGGTTGGCGATGTTCTGGAATGTATAGGCATTCTTGTAGGTGCCGGTACTGCTGTAGCTTGCCGTATAAGAAGTACGGTTGTCTGCCAACTTGCTCTTTTCGAAGAACGACTGCAAACTGTCTTTCTGAACCATCAGGATGGTGCTTGGTGTAGCAAAGTTGTATGGGTTGTCTTCGTTGTCATTGTTGAGTCGTGGGAAAGAGATGGTAGCTGTGTTGAGCGTATCCTTCTCATGTCCCTTCATGATATCTTCGATAGGGAGGGTAACTTCGGTGAAGATACCTGCCGGTGACTTGAGGTAAGTACATTTCTTCTGATCCAGACTTGCCAACTTCTCCAAGTTCTTGGTATCGTTCTCAATCTTGTTGAGCTGCAATACCTCTTCTGTACCATCGAAACGGTTGTATCCGATGCTTACAGCTGTACTGTCTGTAACGCCGTCCTTTGCCTTGATGGTCTTGTGGCGGGTCCAGTAGAAGATAAGCTCTGTATTCCAGATCTTAGCCATGTTACCCGTACCGCCTACGTTCTTGATATAGAAGCCAGGGCAGACGTTGTGCAGAAACTTGTAGTTGGTCTTGAAGTACTCAGGATGTTCTGCGTATGTTTGCATGATGTAAGAACCATAGTTCTTATATGTCTTACCATCTTTCGTGTACTTCTTATTCAAGTAAATCTTGAAGTTCTTGACATCTGATGTATTGCTCAAGTTGTAATTACTGCTCCAATGCTCGTTGTTTTCGTTAACCCAGCCTTCCTTGAAGGCATCATAATCAGAGTAATACTCCTGATCTTCTGCCATCGGCTTTGTCATCTCATAGGCTGTCACCTTCATTGGGGCGATGGTATCGCCGTAGCTGGCATTGTATGAAACCAGGAGGTAGCATGAGTCTGCTTCGATAGAACCTTTGTTTGCCTGCTTGATGTAATCGAGTGTATCTACATCGAAAGTAGGCAATACGCTCAACTGGGTCATGTAGTCGCCCTTTACATAGTTGCCGGTTTCCGGGTCTTTCATCTTTCCGATGAGTCCCGTGTTGTTGCGGCTCAATACGGCACCTGCTACTATAGACTTTGTGGTAACATTGAACGCTGAGTCAGAAATGTTAATGTTGTCTATCTTATTAGTGATGCTACCACCGATTCCCTCGGTGGTATCATCACATGCAGCGAAAGTAAGCGCTGCTATTACTAATACTGTTAAGAGTCTTAAAATTTTCATTATCCTTGTATGTATGTGTCTCTGTTGTCGGAATTTTATTCTGCGTCAGGACAAACCTTGTTGATGAAGTCTGCGTATGGCTCCTGGATATCTTCTCCCGGATAAGTCAGTACAGGCTTGTTCTTCTCCTTCGCATAATCAAAGAGAATCTGGGTAGCTTCTTCTTCACCTTCTACCACACCGTCGCTATAGTCGATGGCGAGTTTGCCGAGTTCAATGAAGTCGAAGTCGTCCTGATAGCCGTCGAGCAGTTCAGGCTTGGCATCGCGGAAGGCAACGCAACGCTTGAAGTTGGTACCCAGTTCACCCTTGAGTTCGTTGGTATAGAGAGCGGTAATTACCTTTGATTCTGCAAATGAAGGCTCTTCGCTGTAGGCTGTCTTTACATAGAATGGCACTACTGCGCTAGCCCAACCCTGGCAGACGATTACGTCAGGCTGCCAGCGGAGTTTCTTGACGGTTTCCAATACACCACGTGCAAAGAAGATAGCTCTTTCGCCGTTGTCGGCATATTCCTTTCCGTTTTCATCGGTGCCCATCTGGCGGCTCTTGAAATAGTCGTCATTATCGATGAAATAAATCTGCTGTCGTGTTGTTGGTATAGATGCAACCTTGATGATCAGCGGATGGTCTGTATCATCGATGATAAGGTTCATACCAGACAGGCGAATGACCTCGTGCAATTGTCCGCGACGCTCGTTGATGGTGCCCCACTTAGGCATGAAGGTGCGGATCTCAAAACCTGCTTCCTGCATCTTCTGAGGCAGTTCGCGTCCCATGATTGACATGTGAGACTCGGCTACGTATGGGTCGATCTCCTGATTGATAAATAATACTTTTTTTGCCATAAAATTTAAATTTTATTCTTACGAATTACGTGCAAAGGTACAAAAAAAACTTCAAATAGGGGCATTTTTTCTCCGAAATTCATTATTTTCGGCAATAATTCGCATATTTTTAGGTTTTTTCTTTCTCATTTGAGAAAAAAGTTGTTATTTTGCACCCGAAAACAGATTATGACGATGAAAGTATTCAATAAGATTGTTGACCTCCAGAACGAACTCTTCATGTGTCGTAAGGAGGGAAAGGAAATCGGCCTTGTGCCAACTATGGGTGCGCTGCATGAGGGTCACGCCTCTCTTGTTAAGCGCAGTGTGAAGGAAAATGGCGTGACTGTGGTTTCTGTGTTCCTGAATCCTACACAGTTTAATGATCAGGGTGACTTGGATCGCTATCCTCGTACCCTCGATGCTGACTGCAAGCTCTTGGAGGCTTGTGGTGCTGACTATGTGTTTGCACCATCGGTGAAGGAGATGTATCCTACACCAGATACACGCCACTTTGAGTTTCCACCTGTTTCTACCGTGATGGAGGGTGCCAAGCGCCCGGGTCATTTCAATGGTGTATGTCAGGTAGTGAGCCGTCTTTTCTATATCGTTCGACCAACCCGTGCTTATTTCGGTGAGAAGGATTGGCAGCAGATTGCTGTCATCAAGCAGCTCGTGAAGTACATCAACAGCAATGTGCAGATTGTAGAGTGCCCTATCATCCGTGATGAGGATGGTTTGGCTAAGAGCAGCCGTAATACTTTGCTGGCTCCTGATGAGCGTGCCATTGCGCCAAACATCTATAAGGCCCTGAAGGAGAGTGTGGAGTATGCCAAGACTCATACCGTGCAGGAAACTCACGATAAGGTGGTTGCCGACATCAATGCTGTAGAGGGTCTGGAGGTAGAGTATTTCCAGATTGTGGATGGCGACAGCCTGCAGGATGTTTCTTCATGGGAGGATAGTGCATACGTGGTAGGTTGCATCACCGTTTATTGCGGTAAGACTCCTATCCGTCTCATCGACCATATCAAGTATAAAGGATAAATTCCTCTATAGATATTCTTTATTAAGTTTAATCCGTAACAGATCAAGTAATAACAGAACAATGCAGATAGAAGTATTGAAGAGTAAGCTCCATTGTGTGACCGTAACTGAGGCTAACCTGAATTATATGGGTAGCATCACCATCGATGAGGACTTGATGGACGCTGCTAATCTGATAGCAGGCGAGAAGGTTCAGATTGTAGATAACAACAATGGTGAGCGCTTGGAGACCTATATTATCAAGGGTGAGCGTGGCAGCGGTTGTATCTGCCTGAACGGTGCTGCAGCCCGCAAGGTGCAGGTGGGCGATACCGTCATCATCATCGCTTATGCCCTGATGGACTTTGAGGAGGCTAAGACCTTCAAGCCAACCGTGGTTTTCCCAAAAGAGGGAAATAAGGTTTAGATATCGTATGATGATATAGAATTGTATAAAGAATGATAATCTCGTATGATAATCATAAAGAATATGCGTTCCTGTGGATAGATGAATCCGTAGGAACGCATATTTGTTTTGTGACGATAAACTTGCGTTTCGGTGTGGCGAAATAGCGGTAAGCCACATCGATGGTGATGCCCTGTTCACGGATGGATAATGTATGTGTACCCTATATATAATGGTGTAATTACTATTTTATGAAGGTGTAATTACGATGGGTTAAGGATAGATCTCGATATGGCTGCTGCCGGAGTTGCCATTCTTGATAATCCTTATCTGGGTGGTGATGCGCTCGCTCATCGTGTCGGTATGACTGATGACGCCCACCTTCTTGCCTTGCGAACTTTGCAGCATGGCGAGGGAGTCGATGACGGTGGCTAAGGTATCGGGGTCGAGGGTTCCGAAGCCTTCATCGATGAACAGGTTCTCGAAGGAGATGTTGCGGGAGGATAATGCCGACAGGCCCAAGGCGAGACCGAGACTCACGATGAAGGTTTCGCCACCTGATAGGGAGGTGGTGTCTCGGATATCGTCGGCACGGTCATGGTCGATGACTCGGATGCCCAAGGAATGCTTTACCTGCTGCAGTTCGTAACGGCTGTTGAACTTTCTGATTTCCTGGTTGGCGTGCGCTATCAGGAAACTGAGCGTATAGCATTGGGCTATCTTGCGCAGCGTCTTTCCGTCTGCTCCGATGGCATCTGTGATGGCTGTCCAGTCATCCTTTTCCTGTGTTACGAGTTGCAGAGCCTCAGCCTTGTCACCCAACTGCTTCACGGCTTCCTGATGGTTCTGCATCCTGGCGTTGGCTGCAATCAGTTCGTTGCGCTGGCTTCTCTCCTGATACTCCTGCTGAATGGCTAAGAGAGCATCACGGCTTTGGGCAGGCTGATGTTCCAAGTGCTGCTGATGCGCCTTTTCTGCGCTCTGGTAAAGGGTGGTAGTTGAAGCCACGGCTTTCTCCTTTTCGTCCTTTTCTCGTCGGATAGCATTCCAGTCTTCGGCAGAGTGAAGCATCTCCCGGATGGTATTTCGGTCGATAAGGCTTGGTTCGATACTTCTTTCCTCGATGCCTTCCTCTTCGGAGTCTTTTCCTTCGATACTCTTTTCTTCAAGCTGCTTGTTGTATTCCTCAATCCAAAGGTCGAGTTCCTTTTCCTTCGTTTGCAGATTCTCTTTCATCGTCTTGTTCTGAGACAGCATGGTTTGATGCGAACCTTTACTGTTGGCGAGTTCCGCCTTCAGTTTGTTGATATTCTCGTTCTGAGTATCAGCTGCTTTCGTAGCCTCATCCTTTGCTGCTGTCAGTTTTTGTTCAGCCGCATCTGGTTCTTCGCCATTCAGAATCTGCTTGTATTTCTCCTGCCATTCCTCCATTTCCTTCTTGGCGCTATTCCATGCCTGAAGGGCTTTTCCGTAAGCCTCCTCCTTACTCTTCTGTTGTGAGATGAGGTTGACGGTAAGTGCTTTTTGCTCAGCTAGTTTTGTAGCGCAGGTTGAAGTGTTTTCTTGGACTTCATTCAGTATTGTAGAAGCCTTGCTTTCATACGCAGCTTCATCCTTTACAGCCTTATCCTTGAGTTGGGTCAGCCGTTCTATCTCTTTCTGAATCTTGTTAAACTGGCTCAGTTTGCTGCTCGCATCCTTCGCCTTGTTCTCATAGATAGGCAAGAGCAATTTCAGTTCTGCCTCAGCCTTCGGAATCTTTGGATACTGGGCGATGAGCGCCTTCCATTCCTCTTCGTAAGTTGCTATTTCTCCCGAGAGCTTTTCCTGCTGTTTCTGGAGCGTCTGTACTTCGCCGTCGTTCTGTTTTCTCTCGCCGGAAAGATCCTTCTCCTCTTTCTGCTGCTGTTTCAGCAGATCCTCCTTGGCTTTCAGAAGTTGAGAGAGTTCCGTGGTGGCTTCCACAAACTGTCTGTTGTCGGTATGATAAGGATGGGTCGTGCTGCCACAGAGCGGACAAGGCTTGCCTTCGGTCAGGTTGGCACGATGAATCTCCCATTTCTCGCTCACCATGAGGGTATAGGCATTTCTCAGCGTCAGGGTCTCTTGGGTCAGAGCCTCGATGGTCAACTTGCCCAGGGCTTCATCTATCTCTGCGTTTCTCTTGCCCAAGACCTGGATTCGCTCCTCATTTTTCTGCTTTTCTGCTGTGGCAGCATCGAGATGAGCCACTACCTTGATGGCTTGCTGGACATCCTGCAGTTTCCTGTCAGCTACAGTCTTGCTGTTCTGCAGTTCCTCTATATTCTGTCCGGCAGTCTTATTTCTTTCCGTCTCCCAAGCCTGTTCAGCGGCTTGCGTCGCTTCGTGCAGAACCTGTTTCTGCTTGGCAATCTCTTCCTTTGTCGCTTTGAAGGCAAGGTTCGCTTTCTCCGTTTCGGCTTCCCATTTTTGGATGTTTCGGGCGTTTTCCTCCACGTCTTTCTGGGCAGTTAGATTCTCTTTCTGAGCCAACTCCAACGCCTCTTTCTTTTCTTTCAGATTCGGCATAGCCGCTTCCATTTTTGTTTTCAGCGCCCTTGCTTCAGCGATGACCGGCAGGGTCTTTTCCAGCTGTTCCTGTGCCTTGCTTACTGCTTCCTTCAGACTGGCGAGAGTTTTCTCGCTTTCGCTGATGGCAGACTCTTTACTTTTGATGTTTCCTTCCGCTTTCAGAATGTTTTCTTCCTGTTCGTGGATGCTTTGCGTCTGTCGCTCTACTTCCTGCAGCTGGTTGACGGCAGGCTGTACTTCATCGTGCAACTGCAGACGGAGAATCTGGGCTTGCATCTCTTTGATGGCATTTGCTGCTTGCTCCATATCAGTCTGGTAGATAGCGATTTGCTTGATTTGCTTATCGTTTTCATCAAACCATTGCAGATCTTTCGAGATGGCTTGCAACTGGCTGTCGAGTTCCTTCTCTGCCTTTTCCAACCGGGCGATTTCCTCCTTCAGTTGGGCAAGTTCTTCATCATTCAGCAGGTTCTGTTTTACGGCTTCCACCGATGCTGCCATCTGGTTGTAGGCATCCGTCGCCTGGTCTTTCGCCTTCTTGATTTCTGTAGCGATGTTCGTATAAGTTTCCTCGCATCCGATGAGTTTTTCCAGGAGTTCGTACCGCTCGTTTTCCTTTGCCGTCAGGAAGTTGGCAAACGAGCCTTGGGCGATGAGTACGGTACGGAGAAACTGGTCGTAGTCGAGTCCGATGATGTTCGGCAGCTCGTTCCAGTCGGCAGCTTCCTCTGTTATCTCTTCTCCGTTTCTCGTGATTTTATAAAGCGCAGTCTTGGCGTTCTCGTAGCGCACTCTCTGGAATCTGACGTGCCATTCTGCGCGGTAGATGCTGCCGTTGTTGGCAAGGAAGGTAAGCTTGCTGTAGCCTTCTTTCTTGCCACGTGTCAGGATGTTTCGGCTGTCGGTAGGAGCCAGACGGTTACTTTCGCTGGCATCGGCAGCTCCGAAAATCTCGATGTTCTGGTTCTTGTCGCCTTTCTTCCTGGGGTAGCGAGGGGCGCGGTTGTAGAGGGCAAGGCAGATGGCATCGAGTAGGGTAGATTTGCCACTGCCTGTCGGACCTACGATGCTGAAGATGGTGCTCTCGCCTAAGGCACCTTCTTCAAAGTTGATGACCTCGCCACCCTGTTTGTCAAGTGAAGCGAGGTTGAGTATTTCGAGTTGTAGGAATTTCATAATGATGATGTCGTTAATAAATCGGATAACATTTTCTCCTGTCTTTCGTTCATCGGAGCGTTGTGCCTGATGGCGAAGGCTTCCTTCAGCGTGTCGAGCGGAGGACGGTTGATGATGTCTTCTATGCTGGTGATGTGCTGGGAACCCTGGATGGTAGAGAGGTCCAGTTGCGGGATGATGCGCTGGATTTTGCAGAGCACGGCATCCTTTGCGTTGACGAGTTTCTCCAGTTCCTTGATGTCATCGCTGGTCAGTTTCTCCTGTTTCACCTTCAGCATCACGTAGTCGAAATGGTCGCTCAGTTCGCCGTCTGTTCTCTCCGAGAGTTCAGAATTGATGAGCTTCTGCCATTTCTTGAAGGTCAGCTCCTCCTCATCTTCGGGCAGGATGCGGAGGGCGTGCTGAGGCTTGTATTCCAGAAAATCTACTTTCCATTCCTTGCTCTTGCCGGTTTTCTTTCCTTCCTCCTCTTCTCCGTGTTCTATGGTGATGAGGTCGATGCCGTGGGTGTAGTCTTTCTCGGCAAACGACATCGGGAGGATACTTCCCGTATATCTTGCCCAGTCGGTGTTCCAGATATGTTGCCGTTTGTGGATGTGTCCGCAAGTCATATAGTCGGGATGTTCGTTCCATCCTTCCAGGTCCACTTCCTCCTGTCCGCCGATGATGATTTTCTCGCTCGCATCCTTTTTGGCGATATCCGAACCCTTGGCGTACATGTGTGCCATCATGATGCACTTCCTGCCCGGGTATTTCTGTCGAGCCTCAGCCGTCAGTTCTCTCAGAAAGTCGTTGACTCCCTGCGAGTAACTGGCGTTCTGTACCACATCGCTTCTTAGGAAAGGTACGGCGAGGATGATGACTTCTTCTCCTGCCTCGTTGGTTACGGGGATGATGAGGTCATCGAAGGAATAGATCCAATGTCCGCCGGTTTTAGCATCGTCCTCGCTTTCTCCCTGCTGCCAGATTTTCCTTACGTTTCCTCTTATTTCCACGTGGTATCGGGTGAGCAGCGGACGGGGAGCCTCCAGTCGGCTGGCGGAATCGTGGTTGCCGGCGGTAATGATGACCTGCATGTTCGGGCACAGTTGGGTAGCATCGGCAAGAAACTCGTAATAAACGGTCTGTGCCGCTGCCGATGGATTTCCGTTATCAAAGATGTCTCCTGCGATGAGGAGAGCATCGGGCTTTTGTTCAGCTATCTGCTCCAGGAGCCATTTCAGGAAATGCTTGTGTTCCGGCAGACGGTCGTTGCCGTGAAACAGGTTGCCCAGGTGCCAGTCGCTGGTTGCTAATATCTTCATACTCATAAGGATGTCTAATCTTAGTCTTTTTCTTTGTCTTTGGCTTGCAATCCTTTGCCTTTTGCTTGCAATCCTTTGGCCTTTGGTTTGCAATCCTTTGACCTTTGGCTTACAATCTGACTACAAAGTTAACACAATTATTTGGGATACGCAAAGAAATAAGCTCAAAAAACGAAGATTTATGGCCGGAAAAGTAAAGATATTCAGGAAAAGTCTTGTTTTATATCTGATAAAGTTGTATCTTTGCAAGGTAGAAATCTTCGTTCACCGACGTTGAACCGCCATTCATCGACGTAGAACCGCCGTTTATCGACGTTGAACGGATATTCAGCGTCGGTGAACGGAGATTTCTCCTAGGATTAAATACTTTTCTTCCTAGGTTTGTGGTCTTTTCTTCTTAGGTATGATCATAAATACTGTAGGATGCAAAGGCTGCTGCAATAAGGAGTGATTACAATCTTAATAAGAAAGGAAACTGATATGGCTAAGTACAAATTGCAGGAAATGGGGGATATGCGCTATGATGGCAAGCGCAGAGTTTATCCCAAGATGGTGACCAACCGTACACTATCCCGAAAAGAGTTCGTCAAGATGATGCAGAACTACCATCGCGGTATTTCGGAAAGTACAACGGAGGCTGTATTGACCGATGTGGTTGATATGCTGGCAGACATGCTCTCCATGGGTTACAACGTGAATCTGGAAGGTTTCGGCACCTTCTCCCTCTCCCTCGCTTTTGAGGATGAGAAGCCTAGGGAAATTCTGAATCCAGATGATAAGATGACGTATCGCAAGGTGGGCGTGAAGGACATCAACTTCAAGGCGTCCCCAGAGTTTATCAAGGATGTGAAGCGTGAAACCGACCGTGACCTGGAGCGTGATATGGGTGGCGTAAAGGTTATCCGTAAGCAGCTCTATTCCAAGGAAGAGCGCATCGCCCGTGCCCTGGAGGTGATAGAGAAAAACGGAGTCCTCACCCTAGGCGATTATGCCTCCATCAACAACCTGAGCCGTACTGCTGCCTCTATGGAACTGAAGGAGCTGACAAATGACAAGACTTCGCCGATAGATTCGTTAGGCCGCGGCAGCCATAAGGTTTGGGTAAAGAGAAAAGAATAAATAAAAATGATAGTGTTATGGATGCAACATTACAAACAATAATTTTGCAACTTTCTAGTTCCGATATGCAATTTTTGAAAGAATTGGCTAAAAGAATGGGATGGGTTGCTGGCAAAGTGAAGTCTAACTCTAAAATGTCAGAGTTAGATAAGGCAATTCTCGAAGTAAAGGAGGGGAATGTCAAGAACTTCGATACATTGGAGGATATGATGAACTATCTGGAAGCTTAGACATGAGTATAAAATGCCTGGTTAAGAAGTAAATCATTGAACTTTTGCATGTGGTTCAAGCACGGGCTGAAGACCCAAAAGCTCCTAGCCCAGGGCAACACCCTGGGTATTAAGGCGTTGTCCCCTTGCGCCCTGTAAGGGCAAAAGCCTTGAATATATGCTGCTTTATAACCAATTTTATTTGGGATTTGCAAGAAACTATTTCTCTTTTAAATCATTTGCCGACTTTTCGAAATCAGCTTTGATTTCATCTAATAGTGGATTTTGCCCTTGCAGGGCGCAATGCTGATTGCTAGCATACCCAGGGCGTTGCCCTGGGCTAAGAGCTTTTGGGCTTTCAGCCCGTTCTTGAACCATCTGCAAAAAATCAGAAAGAATCTTTATCCTCGAAGTGCATTATAAGTTAAATTCCATTCTTTGTCAAGAACAGCGATTTCAGCTTCTTCTTGCAGTTCTTTCTAAAATCTTCTATACTGATAGAACGCTTCCAATCTTCTAGCCACGGGTATTGTGCCGTTAGTTCTTTTTCAAATTCTTCAGCATCAATATATTGCCCATTCTCATACTCTTCCTCAATAGCTTCAATCCTAGCCACGGCTTCTTCTTCATTAGCCGGATGCCAGCCAATAGGAGTCGGCTGCTCTTCTTGTAATGTATATCTTTTCTCCTTCATAAGCTTTTTCCTTTATAGTTTTCTTTTGAATTGTCTAATCAGATATCTAGGGCTTCTTCTCATATCCCATAAATCTACGAAAATGACGAGGTCGTTGGCTTCATCGTAGCGGTAGATAATCTTCCAATTCTCCTTGATAATCGCACTATGGTAAGGGCGGTGGAATCGCTTAAGCAATGGCTCTCTGGGTGAAGAAAGAGGATGAAGCATCAGGCGATGCTTGATGTCATCAAGCTCTTTATTAAACCGTTTAACTGAAGTAGCTCCAAATTCGGCTAGTGTGTAAACCACCATATCTCGAAGTTCCTTCTTGAAAGGGTCTAGTAATTTTATATGAGCCATAATCCTTCAGATTTAAGTTCTGCTATAAAATCATCAAAATCTGTAGCCTTGCCTGTCCTTTCATACTCTTCCTCAATAGCTTCTATCCTAGCCACGGCTTCTTCTTCATTAGCCGGATGCCAGCCAACAGGAATCTTATTCCAGTCAATATCTTCTTCTGCACATTCATCCTCGGGAAGTGCTATGGCGGCATTTCCGTGATAGGCTGGTGCAGGCTCTGCTGCGAAAGCTGCATCTTTCTGCTCTTCTGGCAATGTATATCTTTTCTCTTTCATAAGCTTGCGTATTTTATCTGCTGCAAATTTACGATTATTATCTGAATCATGCAAGAAAAAAGGGAGAAAAGTTTTTAAAGTATCTTATAATCAAGGTTTTTGCTCTTTATTGGGCTTGGGATGGTTCTGAAAAAAAAGTCACAATATCCGGCAGATGGTGCTGAGTATTGTGACTTAACTTTTTTATTATACAAATAATAATCATTACTAAATAATCACTACTAAATAATCATTAAATATTAGTGGTGTTTCAAATCACACGCAGCCTGCTCATAGTCGATGAGATGATCGATGGTAGGGTGGTCGCCGCAGATTTCGCAGGATGCACGCTTCTTTACCTTGATGGTGCGGAAGTTCATCGTCTTGGCATCAAAGGTGAGCAATCGGTCGGTGAGCAGTTCGCCTACACCGAGGAAGTACTTCAACGCCTCGGCAGCCTGGATGGTTCCGAGCATACCAGCGATGGCACCAAGGACTCCTGCCTGGCTACTGGTAGGAACAGCGCCTGCTGGAGGTGGCTCCTTGAAGAAACAACGGTAACATGCTGTGCCTGGGAGATGGGTAAAGGTCTGCCCCTGGAATCTTAGGATGCCGCCATGCGAGAATGCCTTGCCCAGTCGCACACAGGCATCATTGATGAGGAACTTCACCGGGAAGTTATCGGTGCAATCGATGATGAAATCCCATGGCTTGATGATTTCCTCGGCATTGTCTGAGGCGAGGAAAGTATGATATGTTGTCACCTCTACATCAGGATTGATGGCAATCATCTTCTCCTTGGCGCTTTCCACCTTAGGAGTATTCAAGTCTTTGGTCTGATGGATAACCTGGCGTTGCAGGTTACTGAGGTCAACCACATCGGCATCCACGATACCGATATGTCCCACGCCAGCCGCAGCGAGGTAGAGGGCAACTGGGGAACCCAATCCTCCGGCACCAATGATGAGCACCTTGGCATTGAGGAGCTTTTCCTGTCCCTCGAGGCCTACATCCTGAAGGAGGATGTGGCGGCTGTATCTTTTTATCTGTTCTTCTGTTAAATCTATCATTTTATTGTACTTTATGTCTTTTTTCTTTGGAAAAAAATACTTTGTATAGCAGTTTATGCTCATACAGCAGTATAGAAAAAGGTCGCAAACTATCGTAGCTTGCGACCTTTGATATTCTTTATAAATTCCCGAATCATAAATTCCCGAATCAGGAAGTATAATTCTCAAATTACTCGATAACCACGAGAGCATCCTCTTCGAGTACAGCCTGACCAGGCTTTACGCAGATAGCTGTAACCTTGCCATCCTTCTCAGCCTCGATGTTGTTCTGCATCTTCATAGCCTCGAGAACGACGACAGTATCGCCAGCCTTAACCTCCTGACCAACAGACACCTCGATGCTGGTGATAGTACCAGGGAGAGGAGCCTTTACAGCATTGGCTGTATTTACGTTGGCAGCTGGAGTAGCCTCAGCATCATCAGATGCAGCAGGCTGACCGAGCACTACCTTCTTCTTCTCTGGTTCAGCTTCCTGTTCCATCTCAACCTTGTAAGCTTCGCCATTTACGTTCACGCTTGCGATGTTACCCTCAACAGCGTCAATCTGAACCTTGTATTCTTTTCCGTCAATTGTATATTTAAACTCTTTCATTTCTTTATCTTTATGGTTTGGCTGTTAAACTCAAGAACTTGGCGTTCCACATCGTCTGACGTGGCTTGATCGTAATGATGCCAGGCTCCTTGTCGTGTACGTTATTGCCCTGGTACTCATAGAGTGCCATGGCAATCGCAGCATAAATATTCTTATCCATTCGTTTTTACTTTAATTTTGAGTGTTGATTGTTGAGTGTTGAATTAGGCTTGCGCCCTTCTGTTATGTTGAGTCTGTATATAACTCAACATTCTACACTCAACATTCAACATTTCTATATTACATAGGCATACAGCCATGCTTCTTAGCTGGCAAGCTCTGACGCTTGGTAGCGAGCTGAGCCAAACCACGGCAGATGCGGAAACGGGTGTTACGTGGCTCGATGACATCATCGATGTAACCATACTGAGCTGCCTGATATGGATTAGCAAACTTGTCAGTATACTCCTGCTCCTTCTCAGCCAGGAATGCCTTTACATCCTCGCCAGCTTCCTTCTTAGCCTTAGCTTCCTTACCACAGAGAACGGCAACGGCACCGCTGGCACCCATTACGGCAATCTCTGAAGATGGCCAAGCGAAGTTCAAGTCAGCACGCAACTGCTTGCAACCCATCACGATGTGGCTACCACCATAGCTCTTACGCAATGTGATAGTAATCTTTGGCACGGTAGCCTCGCCGTAAGCGTAGAGCAACTGTGCACCGTGGAGGATGACAGCGTTGTACTCCTGACCTGTACCTGGCAAGAATCCTGGTACGTCTACGAGAGATACGATAGGAATATTGAAGGCATCGCAGAAACGAACGAAGCGGGCTGCCTTGCGGCTAGCGTTTACATCGAGTACACCTGCGTAAGCTGCTGGCTGGTTGGCTACGATACCAACGCTCTGACCATTGAAGCGGGCGAAACCTGTAATGATGTTCTTGGCGAACTTAGGCTGAACCTCGAAGAACTCTCCGTTATCGGTTACAGCACCAATCACCTTATACATATCGTATGCCTGGTTAGGATCGTCTGGGATAATCTCGTTCAGAGTATCGTCCATGCGGTCGATAGGGTCTGTGCACTCTACGCGTGGAGCCTCTTCTGTATTGTTGCTAGGGATGAAAGAGAGCAAGCTCTTGATCATCTCGATAGCCTCTTCCTCAGTCTTGGCAGCGAAGTGGGTTACACCACTCTTGGTTGCGTGAACAGATGCACCACCGAGGTGCTCTGCATCGATGTCCTCACCAGTTACGGTCTTTACAACCTTAGGACCAGTCAGGAACATGTAAGAAGTCTGCTCCTTCATGATGATGAAGTCGGTCAAACCTGGAGAGTAAACGGCACCACCGGCGCAAGGGCCCATGATAGCAGAAATCTGTGGGATGACACCAGAAGCGAGGATGTTGCGCTCGAATATCTCACCATAACCAGCGAGGGCGCAGATACCTTCCTGAATACGAGCACCACCTGAGTCGTTCATGCAGATAACAGGTGCACCCATAGTCATAGCCATATCCATTACCTTGCAGATCTTCTGTGCCATAGTCTCAGAGAGTGAACCACCATTTACGGTGAAGTCCTGAGCATATACGTAAACCAGACGGCCGGCTATAGTAGCGCTACCAGCTACTACACCATCACCGAGGTACTGCTTCTTCTCCATGCCAAAGTTAGTGCAACGATGCAACTTGAACATATCATACTCCTCGAAACTGCCGGCATCTACCAACATTTCGATACGCTCACGAGCGGTATATTTGCCACGTGCATGCTGCTTTTCGATGGCCTTCTCGCCACCGCCAAGACGAGCCTGTTCGCGCTTAGCGATCAGCTCCTTAATCTTTTCTACTTGTTTGCTCATAATTGATTATTATGTATTATTTCTTTATTCTTTATAGAATGTTTTCCTGAATCCATGGAATGAGCGGACGAACCGTCATCGCATAATTCGGGCGCAAAGATACGAAAAAAACCGCAGATAGCGAACTATCTACGGTTAAATATTTAGAATAATGTGAAAAATCACTATTATTTGGTCCTAAAATTCCAAAAGAATGCGGGCATTGAGCTGTCTGCCGGTAAGATAATTAGGTACGGCGTATTGCTGGCTGGTTACATCTGTCACCCAGTAATAGCTGTTTACGTTGTCTATGCCGAAGAGGTTGAGGCAATCTACCCCCAGCATCACATTCTTCAGGAAGGTCTTCTTCTCCCGGCGGCTGTTGTCGAGCAACTGATAGCTCATACCGATATCTGCACGGCGATAGGCGGAAGCACGGAAACTGTTGGTCTCCAGCTCTCTGTGGGGTGCTGCAAAAGGAAGACCATCGGCAAAGGCGAGTTTCAAAGACATACGCCACTTCTTGCTGCCCGGGAAATAATCGGTGAAGAAGAGGTTTACCGCATAACGCTGGTCGGTAGGCAAAGGGATGCTCTTGCCACCCAGTTTCATCTTTGTATCCATGAGCGAAAGACTGAGCCAGGAATCGGTACCCGGAACAAATTCTCCGTAGAGTTTGAAGTCGAGTCCTGCTGCATGACCGCTGCATTCGTTCTGTCCGTAATAAACTACCTTCACGTTACTTACAGAATAAGGAACCAGATTGCTCAAAGCCTTGTAATAGGCTTCGGCAGAGAATTTATAGCGTTGGTCTCCTAGCTTGAACCTATAGTCGTAGCCTGCGATGAAGTGGATGCTTCGCTGACTCTTGATTTTCTCGTTCAGCGATGCGATGGTTATGCCGTTCACCGTAGATGTATCTCTCAATTCCTTGAAGAATGGAGCCTGATAATACAGACCTGCCGCAAAACGGAGTGTTGTATTCTCGTGGTTGGCTGGTATGATGGCGAGCGACAGACGAGGACTCACGATGGTTTCTCTGTTGAAATTCCAATGACTCATTCTGATACCATAGTTCAGGGTGTAATGTGTCTGTCCGTTACCGGTACTGTCGGCTGTTCCTCCCGAAAAACGGTAGGTGTCCTGGATATAAGCTTCCATACGGTTGGCATTCAGTTCGTTGCGAGCCTTCAGTGAATAAACCATATAGAGGTCTTTGCCATTGTGAGGAATACTGTATCCTGCAGAATCGCGCATCTCATATTCTACTGAATTCTCCTCGATATGTTCACGCTTCAGACTTACTGCGGCCTCCATCTGATGTTTCTTCACCTTGTGCTTGAGCATCAGTTTGGCACTCATCACGCGGGCTGTGAGATAGTTTCGGGCATGTTCGAAATAGGTACCTACACCCAGGTTTTCTGAGGTTTCGGTTTCGTCGAGCCAGTATTGTCCCTGAATGTCATATTTCTCCTGTTCCTTGGTGTAGAAAGCACTGCCCAGAAGCGAGAGACTGGTGTTGGCGGTAAACTGGCGGGTAATGCCGAGTGTACCGAAGTAGGTGAGAAAACGGTCTTTTTCCTGACCGTCAAAATATACTCTGAAGCTCTTTACGTTTTCCATTGTTCCGAACTTCGTTTCTCGGTCTTCCGGTTCGAAGTTGTAGTGATTATCAGAGATGTAGCCTATGAAGTCAAGCTTCCAGCGTTTGTTGGGCTGGTAACTCAGATAGGTCTGATAGTCCAGATAGTTTGGCTTGTATTCGCCTTTGGTTTCCATCGAACCGAGCAGGTAAGAGGTGGTTTTGTAGCGCACGCTGTTGAGCCATGAAAGTTTCTGGGTTCCCAGACCGATGTATGCGTCAGCACCCAGCAGACTGGCAGCCAGGCTGCCTTCAACCACAGGCTTCTTGCTTTTTGCTTTCAGGGTTTTGTAGGTGATGTCGAGAGCCGAACTCATCTTGTCTCCGTATTTGGCAGCATATCCTCCGGTTGAGAAACCGATTTTATCTACCATATAAGGGTTGATGACGGAGAGGCCTTCCTGCTGTCCGCTGCGAACCAGGAATGGGCGGAATACTTCTACGTTGTTGATGTATACGGAGTTCTCATCGAAGGCTCCGCCACGCACATTGTATTGCGAAGAGAGTTCGTTGTGGGTACTCACGCCAGCCTGTTGCTGAACCAGACTTTCCACCCCATTTCCGTTGGCAGATGGCGTCATCTTCATGTCCTTAGTCTTCAGCTCCTGTATCTGGTCCGACTGTATTTTCTCTCCCTTGATATTCACCTCATCGAGGGTGGTGGATGCTTCGCGAAGTACCACCTGCAGGGTTTGTTTTCCTCGCGGTCTTCTCAGCACTTTTGTTTTTGTCTTGAAGCCGATATATGAGAATTTGACTACCACGCTGTCTGCAGAATGCAGTTTGAGGCTATAGTCTCCCTTGAGCGAAGTAACGGCAGTCTTTCCCTGGCTAGCCACCGAAACGATGGCAAACTCCAGTGGCTGGTTGTTCTCGTCTACCACTTTGCCGTGAAGGGTAAACTCCTGCGCCATCATCTTTATGGTTGAGATGAGGCATATTGTGAGTATCAATAATCTATTTTTCATACTTTTATTAACGAGAAAAACTGAAAAATATTGTAGATGGTTGCAAGTTTTGATGAATGTCACTGGTTGTAATGCATTTGCGTCAGCCCGATTTGGCAGTCATGACGAGACCATATCTACATCAACCTTTATGATTGATGCAGCAAAGATACATTCTTTTTTGTTTCATAGCTATGCGATTTGTGACAATTGAGTGGATTCGGGAAATAAAGTTGGCGAAAATTATATTTTTATGCCTTATCTTGAAATTCGAAGAAATATTTCCGAAGAATAGAAAATTATCTCCGAAGGATAAAATAATATCTCCGATAAATAGGAAAATATCTCCGAAGGATAAAATGATATCTCCGAAAGAGAATTTTCTCCTGATTATATATTCCGGCATAGATTGCTGCAGATGATTTTCTGTTGCATGCAGAACAGAATTTTGGATGTGATTTTTGTGAGGTGAAGGTGAAGGGTGTATTTTTAATCTTTATATTATATTCTTTATTTTAGGGTTTTTCCGATTTTTGACCCTAGGGTCTTTTTTTCGGTTTTTACCCTTACCCTTCACGCGTATATATAAAAAGGAGTTTTCAAACCTTCACCCTTCACCTTTTTGGCGATTCTTTTGATGGTCAGAGAGTTACGGGTGAAGGGTGGTGAAGGTACTTTCTTGTTTTACATTAAACACTTTTTTACATTTGGCCATTCTAAGGAGAGTTTGGTTGGGAACGGAGAACTATGAACTTGCTTAGGAAAAGAGAAAGGGGAGCATAAAAAAGCCCGATAAAAGAGACTTTTATCGGGCTGAAATTGTTATGATTACTTACTTGTTGAATGCATAGAACAAACCATCATTCATAGCCATGCGAACCTGGTATAAACCATTGGCATCTGCTGGGACGTTGATCTTCTCGCCACTTGGCAAGCAAGCCTGGATGCTGCCATCCTCGTTGAAGCTGAAAAGCTCACGGATATCGCCATCCTTGCTGTATGACCAACTCTTGTGCTTCTTGTCGAACACAAAGTATGATTTCTCACCATCTGGGTCGGTAATCTCGTAGCCATTCTTCAATGTCTTGATGGCATACATGCGACCATCCTTACCCATTACGTCCTTAGTAGTTCCTACCTGGCCAATCACCTTGTTGCCTGTCCAGAACTCGATAGAGTTGAGAACGAGAAGGTCTGCAAATGAACATACTGCGTAAGCAGGAGAGATGAGCACGAAGATAATTTCGTTTACAAACTTGTTGTCTGTTGCTCTCTTGTTCCAGTCGAGTACGGAATTTGTCAGGCCAAATGAGCCGATGCAAGAACTGAATGTCAAGGCGCCCAACAGGACTGCGATGACAGGTTTAGTTAAATTTTTCTTCATAGTCATAAATTAATTTATATGTTGAGAATCTTTTACTTCGCAGACTCAAACTCGCGCAAGAAACGAGTATCGTTCTCAGAGAAGAGACGAAGGTCGCTCACGCGATATTTCAAGTTGGTGATACGCTCAACGCCCATACCGAAGGCATAACCCGTATAGACATTGCTGTCGATACCGCAAGCCTCAAGATCATGAGGGTCAACCATACCGCAACCTAAAATCTCAACCCATCCGGTATGCTTGCAGAAGTTGCAACCCTTACCGCCACAGATGTTGCAGGAGATATCCATCTCGGCACTAGGTTCTGTGAATGGGAAGTAGCTAGGACGGAGACGAATCTTGGTATCTGCACCAAACATCTCACGGGCAAAGGTAAGGAGCACCTGCTTGAGGTCGGTGAAACTTACGTTCTTATCTACATAGAGACCTTCTACCTGATGGAAGAAACAGTGAGCGCGGGCGCTGATAGCTTCGTTACGGTAAACGCGGCCTGGGCAGAGCACACGGATAGGTGGCTCATGAGTTTCCATATAGTGAGCCTCGTCGCCAGAAGTATGGCTGCGGAGGAGCACATTCTTGGTAACGTCGTCGCTGTTGGTCTTCTCTATAAAGAAGGTGTCCTGCATATCGCGGGCTGGGTGGTCGGCAGCAAAGTTGAGCATCGTAAATACGTGCTTGTCGTCATCTACCTCAGGACCCTGGAAAAGGGTAAAGCCCATGCGAGCGAAAATGTCGATAATCTGATTCTTCACTACGGTGAGTGGATGGCGGGTACCGAGTGCTACAGGGTAGGCGGTACGGGTCAAGTCGATATCATCGCTTGATGCCTCGGCTTCTTCCATCTGCTCCTTCAGTCCGTTGATCTTATCAAGGGCTGCGTTCTTCAGCTCGTTGATTTTTACACCAACCTCTTTCTTCTGGTCGGCTGGCACTGTGCGGAAGTCGGCCATAAGGGCATTAATCTCGCCCTTCTTGCTCAGATACTTGATTCGAAGCTGCTCTACTTCTTCTGCGTTTTGGGCAGTCAAAGTGCTCACTTCTTTCAAGAGTTCGTCTATTTTTTCTAATAACATATCTATATTTTTATCTTTTTTGACTGCAAAGATAACATTTTTTGCTTAAAAGATGAAATAATTCAAAAGAAAGTTGTACTTTTGCATGGAAAATTTGAGAAATTTAATAGGTTTATGAAAAAACTCTGTTTATTAACGGTGTTGATGGCGGTGCTTACCATCGTTTGTTTCACGTCTGTGGGATGCACAGACAAGAAGCCTGCGCCTGCCATTGATTCGGCTTCATCTGATACGGTGATTGCCGACACCCAAGCGATGGACTCTACAGAACAGCTGATAGAGGAGACTCCGATGCCAAAGGCGGCTGACGAGCTTTTTGATGATTTCGTGTTTAATTTTGCAGCTAACAGAAAGTTGCAGAAAAGTCGTATTGTCTTCCCGCTGCCGGTATATCACGGTAAGAAACTGACCAAGAAGATAGAAAAAAAACATTGGAAGATGGAGCATTTCTTCATGCGCCAGGATTATTACACGCTGATTTTTGATAATCAGAAACAGATGAAACTGATGAAGGATACTACTATCGATCATGTAGTAATAGAAAAGGTGTTCTATAGTAGAAAGACTGTTCAGCAGTTTGTGTTTAATCGCATCAATGGTCAGTGGATGATGACTAGCATCTGCTACAAGCCTATGTATCAGAATAATAATGCCGATTTCCTGAAGTTTTACGGCCATTTTGCTACTGATACCGCTTTCCAGGCTCGCCACATCCATAATCCGGTGAAGTTTACCGGTCCTGATCCTGATGATGATTTCAGTACGATGACAGGCGATATAGAACCGGAAACATGGCCTGCCTTTGCGCCTCAACTGCCTCACGGCATGATTTACAATATAATCTATGGTCAGAAATATACCGAGAGCAACCGGAAAATCTTCGTGATTCGTGGTATTGCCAATGGTATGGAAACCTCTCTTACTTTCAAAAAGGTTGGAGGAAAATGGGAACTGATCAAACTGGATATGTAGCTTTTTAGTTAGTTGTAATAGTTTTACCAGATATGAAAGATATTCGTAACTATGGCCTTTTGGCTCACAATACATTCGGGATTGATGCCAAATGCAGCAGATTTCTAGAGTATGAATCGGTTGAGGAAGCCCGACAGATAGTGGGCTTGCTGACAGAGGCTGATCAGCCACTGCTCATTCTGGGCGGTGGTAGTAATCTCTTGCTGACCGGTGATTATGCAGGTACAGTACTCCATTCGGCTATTATGGGTATTGAGGTTCTAGACAACAAGACTTTGGCAGCTGCAGAGGGGGATGATGCTTTGTGCAATCCGGATTGGGTGTTCCTTTCCTGTGGTAGTGGCGAGGTGTTTGATGATGTGGTAGCTTATGCCGTAGAGCATGGCTATCATGGAGCTGAAAATCTGAGTATTATTCCGGGTGAAGTAGGTGCCAGTGCGGTTCAGAATATCGGTGCCTATGGTGTGGAAGCCAAGGATATTATATATAAGGTGGAAGCGGTTGAGATAGCTACGGGCAGAGTAGTGGTGTTTGATAATGCTGACTGCGAGTATAGTTACCGTCAGAGTAAATTTAAGCATGAGTGGAAGGATAAGTATCTGGTGACGCATGTGATTTACCGTTTGCAGAAGACCTTCCGTCCGGATCTGGATTATGGTAATATCCGTTCTGCGCTCGAGGCTAAGCATATTGCTGAGCCTACAGCCCAGCAGCTTCGTGACGTCATCATAGAAATTAGAGAGGCAAAATTGCCTGATCCTAAAGTGCTGGGTAATGCAGGCAGTTTCTTTATGAATCCTATTGTAGAGAAGGCTAAGTACGAAGAACTGGCTGCTCTTTATCCGGGTATGCCTCATTATACCATCGATGAATCTCATGAAAAGATTCCGGCTGGCTGGATGATTGATCAGTGTGGCTGGAAGGGAAAGAGTCTGGGACGGGCCGGTGTACATGATAAGCAGGCACTGGTGCTAGTGAATCGTGGCGGCGCTACGGGCGAGGAAATCGTAAAACTCTGTGAGACCATCCAGGAGGATGTGAAGCAGAAGTTTGGTATAGAGATTCATCCGGAGGTGAATGTGAAGTGAAGAATTCGTTTGTTTTCAGAAAAATATTTGATAATTAATGAAGGTAACTTTATTAGGTACAGGCACATCGGGCGGGGTTCCTTCGCTGGGGTGTAACTGTGAAGTGTGCCGGAGTACCGATCCGCATGATAAAAGATTGCGCAGTGCGGCAATGATAGAAACGGAGAATACCCGTATTCTGATAGATGCCGGACCTGATATCCGACAGCAGTTGTTGCGTGTGCCTTTCAGAAAGATAGATGGCGTCCTGGTTACGCATATCCATTACGACCATGTTGGTGGTATTGATGATTTGCGCCCTTTCTGTATCTTTGGTGATATCAATATCTATGGCGATGAAATCGTTACTGCGGGGCTGCCTCATACGATGCCTTACTGCTTTCCGAAGAATGCAGAAAAACTCTATCCGGGAGCTCCTAAACTCAAATTGCATACCATTCATCCGCATGAGCATTATCAGATAGGGGATATTGAGTTTGTTCCTATCCGTGTGATGCACGATAAGATGCCTATTCTCGGCTATCGGTTTGGTAAGTTTGCCTATATTACTGATATGAAATCTATGGGTGATGAAGAATATGCTTATTTGGATGGTGTGGAAATACTCGTAATTAACGCACTCAGATTTGAGAAAACACATCACAGCCATCAGCTTGTATCTGATGCTATTGAGGTGTCGCGCAGGATAGGAGCAAAACATACTTATTTTATCCATGTGACTCATCAGATAGGTTTTCACGATGAGGCGAATAAAAGGCTGCCAGAAGGCTTTGAATTTGGCTTCGATGGAATGGAGATATATGTAGAAAATAGATGAGCTTTTACTAAAAAAGTTTAAAAACAGGTTGGTAAAAGTTAATTAAATTAAAATAATAGATCTTTTGCTAAGAAAAATTTGCGAGTATCATAGATTATTTCTATATTTGCATGTGTGTTTTTCATAGTATTAGATTTAAGGTTAACAAGGTATTGGGGTCGCAGCGGCGACCCTTTTTTGTTTTTATCCCCTTTTGGTGACTAAAAAATACCTTTTTCCAAGGCATCTTTCCTTTCCCCAAAACGGTATATGATTCATCTCTTCCGAGGTTTGAATCTCCGGTAAAGTTTCCAAGCCAACAGTGCACCGTCGAATGCTCCTGCTCCCACCTGCAGCAAACTCTGCAGTCGCTTGCTAGGACTCGCATTGCGTGACAGGATTTCAGGTTTTGTGAAAAGCGAGTTCCATAAAGTCTGAATCTTGGCATCATCGGCATCAATTTCCTTGCGTATCGCCTCTTTTTTGAGTCGGATATCGTTTAAGGAATTATATTCTGTGATTTCTGAATGATTTGTCATGTTGCGAAAAGGAGGTTATTTTTCCATTAAGAGGCTTGCCAGAAATCTGACCAATGGTCTCTCGATCCACTTATGGCGGAAAATTACAAATAATATTAATATAAATAGGTATACTGCAGCAACAATGCAGAATCCGAAAGTCAGACTACCTATTAAGTCTGCCAATGCAAAAGCAGCGCCAAAGGATAGGTAAATGAGGGTAAGCGTAAGTAAGCCCAGAAGTACAACCGTCATGGTGATGACTGTAAGCAAGCGTACCACCTTATCCACAACATCGAGCTTCAAATATTCGCTCTGAAGCCCGATGTAATGTTTAAGCACCTCAATGAGCTGCCCGATAGTTTCTACATTTTTATCGTTAGAGAACATCATGATAGGTGATGATTAAACCTCAGGAGCTGCGTCCTTGATATCGTCAACCAGATCATCAACGTCCTTACGGCTCAACTTGATGTCGTGCTTCTTGCAGAAATCGTCTACTGCACCTGCAATCTTACTACGTGTATCCTCACCCTTCTCAGGAGCGAAAATCAAACCGAGTGCTGTACCAGCGATAGCACCGCCGAGGAAAGCACCAATGTAACCTAATGTTTTCATATGCTATAAATTTTAAACGTTAAACGATTATCTTCTTGTCATTTTCATTTGACAATGCAAATATACTAAATTCTCTTTAAAAAACAAGCCTTTTAGCCTTAATTTTTCATTAAAAATGTTTTAATAGCCTTATTTAACAAACTTTAGGCGGCATATTCTTCGTTTTTCGGGCATTTTTTTGTATTTTCGCAGAGTAAAAAACGCATAACGCGAAATTTATATTGAATGAACAACAATAATAAACAATAAAACGAATAAGAATTATGAAGAAAATTACAGTATTAAGCATGGGTATGTGCGCAGTTTTGGCGCTCGCAAGTTGTGGTACATCTAAGGAAAGTGCATACAAGAAGGCATATGAGAAGGCTCAGCAGCAGGAACAGCAGGCTGCTCAGGCTCCTGTTGCTCAGGAACCAGTTGTAGCTCCTCTCGAGACTCAGGCTCCTTCTGATGAGCAGACAGAGGTTGATAATGCTACTGTTCGTTCTGAGGATGTTTCTCTCATCTCTGGTTCTGGCTTGTCAAGCTATAGCGTAGTAGTTGGTTCTTTCTCTCTCAAGGCTAACGCTGAGGGATTGGCTAGTACATTGAAGAGCGCTGGCTACGATGCTCAGATCGCCCTGAACACAGAGCGTAACATGTATCGCGTGGTAGCTTCTACATTTGCTGATAAGGCTGCTGCTGTCAAGAGCCGCAATCAGCTTCGCGCTGGTAAGTATCCTGATGCTTGGTTACTCCTTAAGAAGTAATCTGATATTATATAAGGATAAGATATCCGTAGATTAATGCGAATTTTATCTATAGATTACGGTAAAAAGCGTACCGGACTGGCTGTGACCGACCCATTGCAGATTATTGCCAATGGGTTGGCCACAGTTTCTACACATGAACTTTTCACTTATATCGAAACTTATATTCAGAAAGAACAGGTGGAGCGCATTGTTATCGGAAAACCGATGCAACCTAACGGGCAGCCAAGTGAAAACCTGGCAAGAGTAGAAAACTTCTACAACCGTTGGCGAAAGGCTCATCCTGAAATTCCAATTGAATATTATGACGAGAGATTTACATCAGTCCTGGCACATAGAGCCATGATAGATGGAGGTGTAAAGAAGAAAGTGAGAAAAGAAAATAAAGGATTGGTAGACGAGATAAGTGCTACCATCATATTACAGGATTATTTGCAATCAAGAAGATAATGATTTTACCGATTTATATTTATGGTCAGCCAGTGCTGAGAAAAGTGGCTGAAGATATTACACCTGATTATCCAGATCTCAAGGTGTTGATTAATAATATGTATGAAACCCTTGATTCCAGCAACGGCATCGGACTGGCTGCACCTCAGATTGGCTTGCCTATCCGCCTCGTTGTTATCGACCTGGATGTGCTCAGCGAGGATTACCCTGAGTATAAAGGATTCCGTCATGCTTTCATCAATGCCCATATCCTAGAGCGCGATGAGGAAAATACCGACTCTTCTGAAGAGGGATGTCTTTCTATTCCTGGTATCAATGAGAAGGTGGTTCGTCCTACACGCATTCATGTAAAGTATATGGATGAGGATTTTAATGAACATGATGAGTGGATAGGGGGATATCTGGCTCGCGTGATGCAGCATGAATTCGACCATTTGGAGGGTACGATGTTTGTTGACCGTGTGTCTCCTCTTCGCAAGAACATGATAGCAGGAAAGCTCAAGAGTATCATCAAGGGCAATTTCCGTGCTGCCTATCGTACTAAGATACGTCGATAGTTCTTCCGAAAATATAGTAAGCTTCATGGTAATCGTGACGATTGGGCTTACTATATTTTTTTATTCTACATTCAATAGGTTTTATTTCAGAGAGTTACGAACAGATGAAGAAGATTCTCTTAGTTCTTTTTATGGTAATGGGCGCCATGTCGACTTCTGCCCAATATCGTGTAGACCGACTTGTTACGGCCGGTCGGAGTGCATTGTATTATGAGGATTTCGTCCTTTCAATCAAGTATTTTAATCTGGCTATCGGTGCCAAGCCTTATCTGTATGAGCCTTGGTATTACCGCAGTGTGGCAAAATTTAATCTGGATGACTTTACGGGTGCCGAAAGTGATGCCAGCGAGGCGTTGCATCTCAATCCCTATATCAATGATATTTATGACTTGAGAGCCATCTGTCGCATCAGACAAAACAGGTTTGATGATGCGATAGCTGACTATAACGAGGCTATCAGACTGGAACCGCGCAACCGAAATTACTGGTTCAACCGTGCTATCTGCCAGATGGAAAACAAAAAGTATGAGGCGGCGCAACAGGAACTGGATACCATCGTGGAAAAATGGAAAGACTGGTCGAATGCTTATTCGCTCAAGGCTGAAGTGTATCTGCATCAGAAAGATACCGTGCAGGCTGAGAAATGGCTAGACAAGAGTCTGCAGCTCAATCCGTATGATGGGGATGCCTGGACTACGCGTGCCTATATGGCGCTGGCTAGAAAGGAATGGAAAACGGCTGATGAGGCGCTGACCAAGAGTCTGCATTTCAAACCTAACAATGTGAACAGTTACATTAACCGTGCTTTGGCGCGTATCAATCTGAATAACCTCAGGGGGGCGATGAGCGATTATGACAATGCCCTTGAGCTGGATCCGAACAATTTCCTGGCTCATTATAATAGAGGACTGATGCGTGTACAGTTGGGTGATGATAACCGTGCTATCACCGATTTCGACTTCATTATCAAGATGGAACCCCAGAACTTCATGGCTATCTTCAACCGAGCTCTATTGCATGACAAGACCGGTAATCTGAGAGCAGCCATCAAGGATTATACTATGGTTATCAACCAGTTCCCTAACTTCTGGACCGGTTTGTCTAACCGTGCCAGCTGTTACCGACGCCTGGGCATGACAGCCAAGGCAGAGATGGATGAATTCCGTATCTTCAAGGCGCAGATGAACAAGCATATCGGAATCCAGCCGAGATGGAGCGCAAAGACCAAAAAGGAGATGCGTAAGCGCTCTGAGGTTGACCCGAATAAGTTTGCTTCGCTGGTAGTAGATGACGAACCGAAGTATGAACACAACTATAAGAGCGAGTATCGTGGTAAGGTTCAGAACCGTCAGGTAGAAACCGCCTTCCTGCCGATGTATCAGCTCTCTTATTTCCCAAACAATCAGAATGTAAATGGAGTTCAGGCTTATGACAAGGAGGTTGATGCGCTCAATCAGCATACCAAGGCAGACAAGGTTTATATCGTTTGCAGTAAGGAGCAGCTCGATGAGAATGGTTCTATGAAGATATTCTCGATGATTGATAAACTTTCGGCAGAGTTGAGTGTGGCGAGCGATAATGAAACCAGAAAACGTCTCCTGATGCGCAGGGCCATCGCTCATAGTGTACTTCGTGATTTTGAGGCTGCCATCAGTGATTTCACCTATTATATCTCGCTCGATGACAAGAACTCTTTGGCTTACTGGCAGCGTGCAGTCTGCCAGGCTGAGATGGATGAATTTAACAAGGCTGAGGGCAAGGGTGTTCTGAACATCCATTCTGCCGAGGCTGATTTCAGTGATGCCATCCGCCAGAACAGTAACAATGCTTACATCTATTATAATAGAGGTAATCTTCATGCAGGCAGAAACGAACTTTCAAAGGCAATAGATGATTATACCATTGCCTTGAGAATTGATAACCGCCTTGCAGAGGCTTATTATAATAGAGGTATAGCACGAGCCAAGAGTGGCAATAAGCAGACTGCCATCCAGGATCTTTCAAAGGCAGGAGAACTTGGTTTGTATGATGCTTATTCTGTGATCAAGCGCTTGAATAAGTCGAAATAAAAAAGATCCCGCAGAGAAAATCTGCGGGATGTTTTTTTTATGTATTCCGGTTTTATATTCTCGTTACCTGCTTAACGCCCTTCACGGCGCTCAGTTTCTTGATGAGTGCATCGGTCTTGCCGGCATCATCAATCATTACGGTAACATTGCCAGAGAAGAGACCATCCTTGGAAGAGATGTTGATGCCTCGCATGATGAGTTTGTCTTCCTTGGAAATGATGTTGGTGATGTTGCTCACGATACCGATATCGTCGTTTCCGATGATGCGGAGCGTGATGGCATACTTGGATGTTCCCTTGCCGCTCCATTTCGCCTTCACGATGCGGTAACCGAAACGGCGGCGCAGTTCCTTGGCGTTAGGACAATCCATGCGATGTACCTTGATACCCTTGCTGATGGTAACGAATCCGAAGATTGGGTCGCCGTAGATAGGGTGGCAGCAATGAGCCAGTTCGAAATCGATGCCCTTGAGGTGCTCATCGATAACCAGCACATCGTCGCTCTGCTTCATCAGTTCCTCGGTAGGATTCTCAAACTCGAAATTCTCTGCACTTTCTGCAGGCTTGTTGGTATTGGCGAGGTTCAGGTCGTGGTCGCGTTCCTCTATGTATCTCTCGATGATGCTGTTCACGTCGATTTTCTCCTCGGCTACATCCTTATAGAAGTCTGAGTTCTCCTTATATCCCATTTTCTTGATGATGCGCGCCATGATGCTCTCATCAATTTCCAGTTTCCTGTTCTTGAATCGGCGCTCCAGAAGTTCCTTGGCATAGAGGCCGTCCTTCTTCTGGGTTTCCTTCAGCGCGAGACGAATCTTGGCTTTAGCCTTGGATGTCTGCACGATGTTGAGCCATTCGCGGCGTGGCTTCTGGTTGCTCTGTGTGAGGATTTCTACCTGATCTCCCGAATGGAGTTCCTGTCGGAAGGTGACGGCTCTTCCGTTAATCTTTCCGCCCACACAGGTATTGCCGATGCGGGAGTGGATATAGTAGGCAAAGTCGAGTACCGTAGCTCCCTTCTGGAAGTTCAGCAGGTCGCCCTTTGGAGTGAACACGTATACTTCGTCTTCCTTCAGGTCGGTGGTAAACTGGTCCATCAGCTGCAGGTCGTCATTGTTTTCGAGGGCAGCACGGATATTGGCAAGCCATTCGTCAATACCGCCTTCTCCCTGCTTGATACCCTTGTAGCGCCAGTGGGCAGCAAGTCCGTGCTCTGCAATATCGTCCATGCGCTCGGTTCTGATCTGTACCTCTACCCATTTGTTTTCAGGACCCAGTACGGTGGTATGCAGACTTTCATAACCGTTGCTCTTAGGCACGCTGAGCCAGTCGCGCATACGCTTTGGGTTTGGCTGATACATGTCGGTGATGAGGGCAAAGGTCTGCCAGCACTGCATATACTCTTTCTCTCTTGGTGCATCGAGGATAATACGGATAGCAAAGAGGTCGTATACACCCTCGAAGGCGCACTTCTGCTTCTTCATCTTCTGCCAGATGGAGTGGATACTCTTGGTGCGGCCCTTCATGTGATATTTCAGACCGGCAGCATCGAGTTTCTCCTGGATTGGCTGGATGAAGCGGGCGATATAGGCATCGCGCGAAGCCTTGGTGGCGTTCAGTTTGTCCTTTATCATATAGTAGGCATCGTGCTCGAGATACTTCAGACTGAGGTCTTCCAGTTCGCTCTTCAGCTTGTAGAGTCCCAGTTTGTGGGCGAGTGGGGCATAGAGGTAGCTTGCCTCTTCGCTTACTTCATGCTTTGCCTCTTTCTGTTTGGTATCGCGTATCTGTCTCATCACATTCACGCGGTCGGCAATCATGATGAGGATGACGCGCATATCCTCAGAGAATGAGATAAGCAGATTTCTGAAGTTCTCGCTCTCGATGATAGGGTTGCGCTTGTATAAATCGTGGATGCGAAGCAGACCACTGATAATGTGGGCTACGCTATCTCCGTATTTCTTCTGTATCTCTTCGATGGTCTGATAACCATCGATGACGCTGGTCTGCATCAGGATGGCGATGATGCCATCTCGTTTCAGACCTATCTCGTTTACTGCGATTTCTGCGGTTTGCAGGGCAGCGAGTATTGGATTCATTCCGAAGACATTGCGCTTAATCTGATGGTTGATGAAGGCATGCTGTATGTCTTCACGCAGATGCTGCTCGTCGCCTGGCTTGAATGTGTCGCCCACGGCGGTTCTCAGGTGCTCCAGGATTTGGAGTGTCTGTTCCTTTTCTTCGGATGTGAATTTAAAAGGTGTTTCGTTCATTGTCGTTCCCTCCTGCTGATGATATATTTATTGAGTTGTTATAACTCGTCTATCCACTTTCTGCCAGATTTGGTGTAGCTCCAAATGGCTAAGCTCATACCAATAACAGCTCCTATACACATTACTAAAGCAAATCCTTCCATAATATAATGTTTTTAATCGTTATACTTCATTACATTGTTCGCAAATAATGCAAAGCTTATTGCGCTCAATGAGCCTGCAATGATGCAGACGTAATTAAATACTCCCATCTCGCCTCCGGTAATCATAGGAGATAATCCGCCTATACCGGTTCCGCTGATGAACAAGTTAGATACCCCATAGAGGTAATGTGATAGCCCCGACCTTCTGTCGTGCTCTTTTGATAATTTACTAACCATGTCGCAATATTCCATTTTAAATTTGACAAACAATGGCGATTCGGCGTTAAAAACGCCTACTTCGTTAAATTTTCAATGCAAAGGTACAAAAAAAAGCGGAAATATTTCTGATTATCAGAAAAAACTATTATCTTTGTAGCACATATAGTGTAAATTTAACATAAATATGGTATTATGAATCAGCAAGATCTAAACCAAATCGCTGCTCGCGGTATCTCCGAGCAGCAGATTGAACATCAGTTGGAACAAATCAAGAATGGTTTCCCTTTCCTCAAACTTGAGGGTGCGGCTGCCATCGGTAAGGGTATCATGGCTCCTACAGCTCAGGAAGTAGAGAACTACGAGAAGGCGTGGAACGACTACAAGGCTGAGGGTCACAAGATTGTGAAGTTCGTACCTGCTTCAGGTGCGGCTAGCCGTATGTTCAAGAACATGTTTGCATTCCTCGATGCTCCATACGATGTTCCTACTACAGACTTCGAAAAACAATTCTTCGAGAATATCAAGAAGTTTGCTTTCCGCAAGGCACTCTGCGATATGTGCCATGTAAACAACGAGAAGGGTATCATGTGCCTTATCAAGAAGGGCGATTACAAGGCTGTTGTGGCTAATCTCCTCAAGCCAGAGGGATTGAACTACGGTCAGTTGCCTAAGGGATTGCTCCAGTTCCACGAGTATGAGGACGAGGTTCGCACCCCAATGGAGGAGCACCTGGTTGAGGCTGCGCTCTATGCAAGCAGCAACGGCGAGGCTAATGTTCACTTCACCGTTTCTCACGACCACCTGGAACTCTTCAAGCAGATGGTAGCAGAGAAGGTTGACAAGTATGCACAGCGCTACGGCATCAAGTACAATATCTCTTTCTCTGAGCAGAAGCCTAGCACCGATACCATCGCTGCCAATCCAGACAATACTCCATTCCGTAACGAGGATGGCTCTTTGCTGTTCCGTCCGGGCGGTCATGGTGCACTCATCGAGAACCTCAACGAGATTGATGCTGATGTGGTTTTCATCAAGAATATTGACAATGTGGTTCCTGATCGCCTGAAGGCTGAGACTGTTACCTGGAAGCAGGTGATTGCAGGTGTATTGGTTACTCTGCAGAAACAGGCTTTCAATTATCTGAAGGTTTTGGATTCTGGTCAGTACAACCATGAGAAGCTGGAGGAGATTATCCGCTTCGTTCAGCGCGACCTCTGCTGCCGCAAGGCTGATATCAAGGAGCTGGAGGATGCCGAACTGGTTATCTATTTGCGTAAGAAGTTGAACCGCCCTATGCGTGTCTGCGGTGTCGTTAAGAACGTGGGCGAGCCTGGTGGTGGTCCATTCCTTACTTATAACCAGGATGGTACCGTAAGTCTTCAGATTCTGGAGAGCTCTCAGATTGACAAGAATAACGAGGAGTATATGAAGATGTTCACCGAGGGTACTCACTTCAACCCAGTAGATCTCGTCTGCGCTACCAAGGATTACCAGGGCAATGCCTTCGATCTTCCTAAGTTCGTTGATCCATCTACCGGTTTCATCTCCAGCAAGAGTAAGAATGGTAAGGATTTGAAGGCACTCGAGTTGCCAGGTCTTTGGAATGGTGCGATGAGCGACTGGAATACAGTATTCGTAGAGGTTCCTCTCGGTACATTCAACCCAGTGAAGACCGTGAACGATCTGCTCCGCGACCAGCATCAGGCTGTAGAGGGTGGTATCAAGCACGAGCATCATCACGAGCACGGAAAGGGCGGCTGCTGCGGTAAACACTAATCTACGATTCCGTATATCTCGTTGATAAGATATAAACACAATAAAGGCTCAGTTCCCGATTTTATTCGAGGATTGAGCCTTTATCATTGATCTAGTAATGTGTCAGCTAAAAATTATAAGATGTTCTGAATCAAATAAAATAGCCTTTTGCTTCTGTTCTGCTAAAGGAAAACTATCTGATACAAAGGATAGGAATCCTTAGCAGGAAGTTCTTAGTTGTACCAAATTTCTCCACCTAATACTGTTGGATACTCTTCAGCTGTTGCTCTTTCTACAGGAGCCGTAATTTCTACGAACTCACCATACTTCTTTACCTTGTTAATGTTCATAATTTGTAGGGTTTGTTGATTTATTAATTTATATTACGGATTGGTATCTATTAAGGATACTGATCTTTTACTTTTTTTCTACGCTGCAAAGTTACAAAAAAAATGATATGCAACAAGTTTTTTGGCTAAAAATCTGTCGACATTTAACCTTCTTTAAAGGTTTTCTGCATATTTCCTGCAATACTATTCAGTTTTAGTAGAATATTTTTGTTTGTTTCGCTAAATGACTCATAATGAGTGAGTAAATGACAGTTTGCCAATCTGTAGTTTAATCGTATACACTATCGGGAGACTGTCATTTACTTCATTGCTTCATTGTATGGATGAAGATTTCACCTTATATTATATAGAGATTTCGCCCGCCAGAGATTCAGTCAGTTTTTCTCTTACCTTTTTATTGTCTGCATATCTTCCTTGTAGATACATCATCTTGGTGACCATAGCCTCTACCGTAGAATCGTATCCGCTTATTACATGAGCAGTCTTCAACTGGAAGCCAGCTCCGTAGCGTTCCATCTCTACACTGCCCGTAAGACATTGGCTGATATTCACGATGTTTACTCCGCGATGGGCAGCCTGATCCAGAAGACGCATGATCCATGGCGTGTGAGGAGCATTGCCTGAACCGAAAGTACGCATCACGATGCCGCGGAGGTCTGGTGATTCCATTACGTGGCGCACAATGTTATCCTGGATACCCGGGAAGAGACTGAACACGATGACATTCTGATCGAGCTTCAGATGTGGAACCATTGGCTTTCTGTAATCCGGTGTAAGAATGTGATGGTCGTGATATTGAAAATTGATTCCTACATCGCAGAGGTGAGGATAGTTGAATGATTCGAAAGCATGAAATCCCTCGGCATTGATCTTGATGGCACGGTTACCGCGAATTAGCTTGCCGTTGAAAAAGATGCATACCTCGGGTACCATCGGACGTCCTTCTGCATTCTTGGCAGAAGCAATCTCGATGGCTGTCATCAGATTCTCCTTGCCGTCGGTTCGCAATTCACCGATAGGCAACTGGCTACCAGTCAATATTACAGGCTTGGTCAGATTCTCAAGCATGAAGGACAAGGCAGACGAAGTGTAAGCCATTGTATCGGTGCCATGAAGGATTACGAATCCGTCATAGTCGTTGTAGTTGTTGGATATCATGCTTACGATTTCTGCCCAGCGCATAGGATCCATGTCGCTGGAATCGATAGGTGGGTCGAATTTTCGCACATCGATTTCTGCCTGAATGAGCTTGAATTCGGGCATGGAAGAAACGAGGTGATTGAAATCAAGAGGTTCCAGTACACCTGTCATCGGGTCCTTTCCCATACCGATGGTACCACCGGTATAGATGATGAGAATCTTTGGTTTTGCCATTTTCTATGTTTCTTTACATTTTGTCACGTTACCGGATGCAAAGATAATGAAAATATTTGTTTCTCCAAAACTTATTGGCTAAAAATGTATCTGAATTTTACAAAGTGTTACGAAATATTGGTAGAAAAGCAGATGAAAACTTCAATATGTCAGCATTTCCGGTCTTAAAAGCCCTTAATATAAAAGCGGTATTAGCAAAGTTTAGCAAAATAAATGCATTTTTATTCGCTTGTTACAAAAAGAAATCGTACTTTTGCAGACGATTTAATAAAAATACTAAGTTGTTATGGTAAAAATCACATTCCCAGACGGATCTGTTCGTGAGTATGAACAGGGCGTAACTGGCTTACAAATCGCCGAGAGCATCTCACCGGCTCTCGCTCGCAACGTTGTATCTTGCGGTGTTAATGGTGAGACAGTAGAGTTGAACCGTCCTATCAATGAGGATGCAAATGTAGAACTCTACAAGTTTGAGGATGAGCAGGGTAAGCACACATTCTGGCATACATCTGCCCACTTGTTGGCTGAGGCTCTTCAGGAGCTTTACCCAGGCATCCAGTTCGGTTTCGGTCCAGCCGTAGAGAGTGGTTTCTTCTACGACGTGATGCCAGCCGAGGGTCAGGTGATCTCAGAGAATGATTTCGCCAAGATTGAGGCTAAGATGATGGAACTTGCCAAGAAGAACGAACCTGTGGTTCGCAAGGAGGTGGCTAAGGCTGATGCTCTCGCTGAGTTCAAGGCTGATGGTCAGACTTACAAGTGCGAGCATATTGAGCAGGACTTGGAGGATGGTACCATCACCACATATACCCAGGGCAATTTCACCGATCTTTGCCGTGGTCCTCACTTGATGAACACTGGTCTTATCAAGGCTGTGAAGATTACAAGTGTGGCTGGTGCTTTCTGGCGCGGTGATGCCAAGCGCGAGCAGATGACCCGTATCTACGGTATCAGCTTCCCTAAGAAGAAGATGCTCGACGAGTACTTGGTAATTCTCGAAGAAGCTAAGAAGCGTGACCACCGTAAGATCGGTAAGGAGATGGAACTCTTCATGTTCTCAGAGCGTGTAGGAAAGGGTCTTCCTATCTGGTTGCCAAAGGGTACACAGCTCCGTCTGCGTCTGCAGGAGTTGCTCCGTTCTCTCCTGAAGCCTTACAACTATCAGGAGGTTATCTGCCCAGGTATCGGTGGCAAGAGTCTCTATGTGACATCTGGTCACTATGCTCACTATGGCAAGGATGCATTCCAGCCTATCCAGACTCCTGAGGAGGATGAGGAGTATATGCTCAAGCCAATGAACTGTCCTCACCACTGCGAGGTCTACGCTCGTAAGCCTCGTTCTTACAAGGATCTTCCTTTGCGTATTGCAGAGTTCGGTACTGTGTTCCGCTATGAGAAGAGCGGTGAGCTCCACGGTCTTACTCGTGTTCGTACCTTTACACAGGATGATGCCCATATCTTCGTCCGTTCAGAGCAGGTGAAGTCAGAGTTCGAGAACGTAATCGACGTAATCTTGAAGGTATTCAAGATCTTCGGTTTCGAGAACTACGAGGCACAGATTTCTCTCCGCGACCCTAAGGATACAGAGAAGTATATCGGTTCTGATGAGATTTGGGAAGAGAGCGAGAATGCTATCCGCGAGGCTTGCAAGGAGAAGGGTCTTGAGACTCGTGAGGAGATTGGCGAGGCTGCCTTCTATGGTCCTAAGCTCGACTTCATGGTAAAGGATGCCATCGGCCGTCGTTGGCAGTTGGGTACCATCCAGGTGGATTACAACTTGCCAGAGCGCTTCAAGCTGGAGTATACAGCCGAGGATAACTCTAAGAAGACTCCTGTGATGATTCACCGTGCACCATTCGGTTCACTGGAGCGATTCACAGCCGTTCTCATCGAGCATACAGCCGGTCACTTCCCATTGTGGTTGACTCCAGACCAGGTTGCAATTCTTCCTATCTCTGAGAAGTTCAACGATTATGCTCAGAAGGTACGTCAGTATCTTGACAAGCAGGGTGTTCGTGCTTTGGTTGATGACCGTAACGAGAAGATTGGCCGCAAGATTCGTGACAACGAGTTGAAGCGTGTTCCTTACATGGTCATCGTTGGTGAGAAGGAGAGTGCCGAGGGCTTGGTATCTATGCGTAAGCAGGGTGGTGGCGAACAGGCTACCATGAGCATGGAAGAGTTCGCTCAGCGCATCAATGCCGAGGTTGCAGAGCAATTGAAGGCCGCTGAAGAGTAAAAATGAGATATAAATCCGCAGGTTTCTTTGGAAATCTGCGGATTTTTTTAAAATAACCCACTGAAAATTTGGTAGTTTCACAAAATAATCGTAACTTTGCAGCCGTTTAATCAAAAAGACAAAAAAGAATATATCGAATAGTTAATGAAAAATGACAAAATGAAAAATCAGTACCGCGTAAACGAACAGATTCGTGCACGCGACGTGAGAGTAGTGAGTGATGGTGGAGCAGAAGTGATGCCAGCACGTAAGGCGTTGGAGTTGGCCCGTCAGCAAGAACTTGACTTAGTCGAGATATCTCCTAATGCGCAACCACCCGTTTGCCGTATAGTTGACTATTCTAAATTCCTTTACCAGCAGAAGAAGCATGCAAAGGAAATGAAGCAGAAGCAGGTAAAGGTGGAGACCAAGGAAATCCGTTTCGGACCTCAGACCGATGAGCACGACTATCAGTTCAAGCTCAAGCACGCTATGGAGTTCCTCAACGAGGGTAACAAGGTTCGTGCATACGTTTTCTTCCGTGGTCGCTCAATTCTCTTCAAGGAGCAGGGTGAGGTTCTTCTTCTCCGTTTCGCCAATGATTTGGAAGAGTACGGAAAGGTGGAGCAGATGCCAAAGCTTGAAGGTAAGAAGATGTTCCTCTACATGAGTCCTAAGAAGGCTGGTACTGCTAAGAAGAGCCAGCAGAAGATGGACCGTGAGAAGCGAGAGGCTGAAGCTAAGGCTGCTGCAGATGCAGAGCGCGCTGCTAATGCTGAGAAGAATGGCTTGCTCGCCAATGCTAAAGGCGGCGATGCCCTGAAGAAACTCGCAGAAGGAACAGAGGATTAAGAAAAAAAGATGCGTAACGCCCTGGTATATGCGTTGCCATCGCTATAATAAATAACAATTTAAAATTAAAAGTAAAAATGCCAAAAGTAAAGACTAATTCCGGCGCAAAGAAGAGATTCCGTTTCACCGGTACAGGTAAGATTAAGCGTCATCACGCTTTCCACAGTCACATCTTGACTAAGAAGACAAAGAAGCAGAAGAGAAATCTCCTTGGTGAGACTCTCGTAGACCGTTCAAACTTGAAGCAGGTTCGCGACTTGCTCTGCCTCCGTTAATTATTAACTTTTTAGTCGAACTTTTAAAGAAAAAAAATTATGCCAAGATCAGTAAATCACGTTGCATCAAAAGCAAAAAGAACAAGAATCTTGAAGCTCACTAAGGGTTACTATGGAGCTCGCAAGAATGTATGGACAGTAGCTAAGAACACTTGGGAGAAGGGTCTTACCTACGCTTATCGCGATCGTCGTAACAAGAAGCGCACATTCCGCGCATTGTGGATCCAGCGTATCAACGCTGCTGCTCGCCTCGATGGTATGAGCTACAGCCAGTTGATGGGTGCTCTTCACAAGGCTGGTATCGAGATTAACCGTAAGGTTCTCGCTGACCTCGCTGTAAACAACCCTGAGGCTTTCAAGGCTATCGTTGCAAAGGTGAAGTAAATCCGACGCTAGGCTCTTTTCTTTCGTGAATTTTTCTCGTAAGAAAGTGTTTAGCCTCTAGATTAAAGAAAGCTGAAGATTGCATTGGTTGGAAGTATTTCCGCTGATGCAATCTTTTTTTTGTGCCTGGAAAACTAGGAAGAAAACCCCCTCGCGCCCTGAATCAATGGTAAAGGGCAGTAGTTCTAAAAGTTGGCAAAGATGTCTCCATACGCCCTGAAAGGGCAGAAGCTCCTAGCCCAGGGCAACGCCCTGGGTTGTACGGAGTTATACACATACGCCCTGTAAGGGCAAAAGCTTTAAAATATGGATTATAAAGCTTTTGCCCTTACAGGGCGCCTTGCTGTTTTCTGTTTATACCCAGGGCGTTGCCCTGGGCTAAGAGCTTCTGCCCTTTCAGGGCGTGTGGGCAGAAGCTTTGCTTTACTTCATCAACTCAAGACCTGCCTCGAACTTGGTGGTCTTACCCATCAACTCTGGCAACTGCTTTACAATCGCCTTGACCATTCCGGCAAAGCCGTTCAGATCGTCATCACCGAGGCTCTCAACCATTTTAACAAGAACCGGATTAGATGCCAATTTTGTAGCAAAATCCTTATTCAGATAGAAGAATGCAGTATTGTTGTCGTTGAAACGAACGTTTACAGGAACACCATCCTTGAAAGCTGCCAGAACTGCACCGATGGCTGCTTGCTTGGCAGGATCTGTGATGGTGCCGGCAATCTTTTCATTGTTCAGGAATACGACGATCTGATTCTCATCTACAATCTTATAAGTTGCATAGCCTTCAGCAATCTGCCAGTTTGGAGTGGCAGGTGCCTCTGTATTTGTTTCGCTTAACTTAGCTTCTGCGTATTGAGCGATAATCTTGCCATCAGCTGTGAATGTTACAGACTTCAAGAGGGTTGGTAACAACTGGTTTACAATGCTTTCTGCCATCTGTGGTGCTGTTGCTGCAGGGATGAAACCCATGATAGGAGGGCAGTCTGCTGCAGTTTCCCAATTCATCTTGAATGAACCTTTCCATGCCGAAGCATCATCAGGATTGTCTGTCTGATTGCCATTGTCGTCATACATGGTTACAGGCTCGAGATTCCAGGTTGCAAGAAGCTTGGAAACGGCTGGCTTTTCTGTGCTGTTGCCTGCATTGAATGTACCATCAGCTGTCTTCAGTTCTACGCTGATGTTCTTGTAGTCTGCAGAAATCTTAGCAGTGAAATCTACCGTCATTGTGTTGGCATTTTCTGTAGCCTTGGTTACATTGTCATTAATGGTCGCTGTTCCCTGACCTCTCAAAGTGTAACCATCCTGTGCAATAATGGTTGCCTCTGGTACGTTAACAGTTACCTCGCCACTCTTGTCTGTCAAAGTTACCTTGGCAGTTTGATTTCCAGCCTTTTCGATATTCATATCGAAATCTATGAAGTTATAATCTACTTCGCCATCTTCAGTATCAAGCTCCTGGCCCCAGACATTGTAAGTACCTGCCTTAAAAGTGTCCCATACTGTAGGATCATCATCATCGCTGCTACAAGCGGTGAAGAAGCCAAGGGTGCAAACCATGGCCATCAAATAAATAAACTTTTTCATTGTCTTCTTTTTTTTATATTAATAAATATTGATTCTCTCTATATATAATAATGTTCGCGTACATTATATAATATCTTACTTCAGCTGATACGTGATACCTACGCTGCCGTAGATAGGATACATCGTCTGTTCGATGGTCTCGAAATCTTTCTTAAAGATACCATTTAAGCCCCAGCTCAGATCAGCACAGATGCCCCAGCGGTTGTTCAAGCGCCAGTCTATTCCGAAATCTACGCCCACCTGCCAGTTGCGCATATCATCGCTGAAATCGTAATCACCACGCTCGCCTTCGTCATGACCCAACTTTACCTTCTGTCCGGTAGGATCGCCCTTAGGATGACCTTCCTCCTGGCGACGGAGGTAACCATCGTATGCCCAGCCCTCAAACTTCTTTGATGTCACATAGCTAACATACGGACCCAACTTGAAACGGAGGTTGTCGCAAATGTCGTATGTTGCTTGCAATGGTACCGTGATGAGACTCATGTCTACCTTCGTAACCACGTTTCCTGTAAATATACCTTTCAGTTCTTCTCCGCCACGTACTATCCTCATATAATAGTTTTTTACGCCTGCATCAATCTTCATGCCCTTGTTTTCGAAGTGAAGTCCTCCAACGAATCCCCATTTGCCTGAAAGTGGGTGATAAGCATCGATACCCAGACTGAAGTTAGGTTGCAGGGTATAGCTGTGCAGTGTACGGATGGTGGCAGGAAGACCGATAGGGGCTGTGCCTCCCAGATTATATGCCACTCGTGCTTGATACTGGTAGCCGTGAAGATATTTGTTCCACGAGGTTCGCTTGCTTTCTTCTACCTGCTTGTGCTCCCCAGTCTTCTGATTCTCATTTTCTCCTGCCCATGTAGCAGTGCCCCATGTCAGCAGGAGAGCTAATATTGTTATCTTCTTCATTATATAGTTTCCTCCTTAGCTTATTTGCAAATCAACTTGAAACTATCTATCCAAAGGGTACTCTCTACGGCACCCAGGAAGTTGGCTCCATCGGAACTGGATGAACTGACAATAGCGAGACTGTAGCCACCATTCTTCAACTTGATTGGGTCAATGGTTTTCTTATACTCGAAATCTACGCTGAAGTGATGCCATTCCGGCGTGTTTCCAATAGCAACTTTTCCGTTGTCATCTTGGGTTTCACCTACCAGAGCAAGTGCCACTATCTGTTTACTGGTCTGTACATTATCTCCGTAGAGTAATACGGCATTTCCCTTTTCATCGATGTTCTCATAGAGTACAGCATAGATGGTTCCGTAGTCATGGCGGTCAAGTGGTTTCATATTCTTGTCGGTGAAATTTTCGCCAGCCTGATACTTATACCATCCTTCTAACTTAGCAGGCTTGGCGCTGAAACAGAACGGATGACCGAACTTTGTTGCCTTCATTGCATCGAAAAGGGCATCGGTAGCATCAAACTGTCCGATAAAGAGGTTGCCGGCAGCGATAGGTTTTTTCACTGCATCGGCAAGCCCACTTGTGCGTCGGGTTGTGAGTTGCACTCCCTTTCCCCTGTGTCCATTTTCTATCATCACGGTAGGATATTTTTCCGGTTTAGATGAACTGTTACTCATTTTGAATCCAGAGTTTCCTGTTGCCCAGATGTCGAGTTTATTGCCGTTCCAGTTCTCCTGCCAGTTGTAGTATCCTTTGCTGATATATGCGTCTTCAAATTCGAATTCAATCTCGTTTGGCATGGCGGTCTGTCCCTTCTTGATGCTTACCTGATAGGTACGGCTCCATTGCTTGTCTTCAGAAGTAACTGTATATGTTACAGGTCCTTTTGAGAAATCCTGAAGGCTTCCACTTTCAGGTGAGATGGTTGCACCAGGTGTAAGGCGGAATATTGGCGCCTGTTTGGTAAGGGTGGCAAATGGTCTCATTGTGAACTCGATGTTTGTCTGATCACTCTGCACATTGACCAATGTATCAGATGGATTAGTAAACAATGAGTTCAATAAAATCTTGTTGTCTGCATGTATGTATGCCTGCTCGATGTCGCATTCGGCATTGAGCGGTTCTTCCTTGAAGCAGGAGGAGAGGGTAGTGATGCAACTCATTGATAGAGCGGCTACTATTAATCTTGACTGTTTCATATCTTGAACTTTCTTTTCCTTTTGTAATCTGGAGAATCGCTTCTCTTTCTTTTCAGATGATTCTTGAGAGAATGATTTCTCTAGCTCATATAAATTATTGCTTTATCGGTTGCAAAGATAATGCAAACGAGCGCAATGTAAGCTTGCTTACAAATTGCCGAGTGCAGCTTATCTTCTGCAAAGATAAGCAGAAAACTTGAAACTACCAAAGGTTTTTGGATTTTTCGACATGTTATGATAGAAAAATACTATGAATTAGTGGTTTTAGGACATGAATTAGTAGAGATGAGTTTACCGAAGTAGGCAGATAGTGCCCGATAGTTTATTTTTTTAAATACACATAATAAAAAAGGGGACTGAAATTTCAGTAATGAGATTTCAGTCCCCTGAATGTTATTTAGCTAATGAATAGCAAAAGCCTGATCTGTTTAAGATTAAGCCTTGCCCTCCATCTGAGCCTTCAACTTAGCGAGTGCATCGATATCACCGAGTGATGTGCTAGCAGCAACGTTGTTGATCATAGCTGTCTCGTTGTTGTTCTTGCGACCGCCGTTTGCACGCTTGTGAGCTGGCTTAGCAACTGGCTCGTTACCCTCCTCGAATGTACGAGAGTGAGAGAGGATGATGCGCTTTGTCTCCTTAACGAACTCGATAACCTTGAAGTCGAGAGTCTCGCCCTTCTTAGCCATTGCGCCGTCCTCCTTAGTGAGGTGCTTAGGAGTAGCGAAACCTTCACCACCCTCAGCGAGAGCTACAACAGCACCCTTGTCCATCAACTCAGTGATAGTACCCTGGTGAACAGAACCTGGAGTGTAGATTGCCTCATACTCATCCCATGGGTTCTTCTCCAACTGCTTGTGGCCGAGGCTCAAGCGACGGTTCTCCTTATCGATTTCGAGAACTACTACATCGATAGAAGCGCCTACAGAAGTGAACTCAGATGGGTGCTTAACCTTCTTAGTCCAAGAGAGGTCAGAGATGTGGATCAAACCATCAACACCTTCCTCGAGCTCTACGAAGATACCGAAGTTAGTGAAGTTGCGAACCTTAGCTGTGTGCTTGCTGCCAACAGGATACTTAGCCTCGATAGCCTCCCATGGATCTTCCTTGAGCTGCTTGATACCAAGGCTCATCTTGCGCTCAGCGCGGTCGAGAGTCAGGATAACTGCCTCTACCTCGTCACCTACCTTCATGAAGTCCTGAGCAGAACGCAAGTGCTGGCTCCAAGACATCTCAGATACGTGGATCAAGCCCTCTACACCTGGAGCAATCTCAACGAATGCACCGTAGTCAGCCATAACCACTACCTTACCCTTCACGTGATCACCTACCTTGAGGTTCTCATCGAGAGCATCCCATGGATGTGGAGTGAGCTGCTTCAAACCGAGAGCGATACGCTTCTTCTCCTCATCGAAGTCGAGGATAACAACGTTGATCTTCTGGTCGAGAGATACAACCTCGTGTGGATCGCTTACGCGGCCCCAAGAGAGGTCTGTGATGTGGATCAAACCGTCAACACCGCCGAGGTCAACGAATACACCGTAAGTAGTGATGTTCTTAACGGTACCCTCGAGGATCTGACCCTTCTCGAGCTTGCCGATGATCTCCTTACGCTGCTGCTCGAGCTCCTGCTCGATGAGAGCCTTGTGAGATACAACGACATTGCGGAACTCCTGGTTGATCTTTACAACCTTGAACTCCATTGTCTTGCCTACGAATACGTCGTAGTCGCGTATAGGGTGAACGTCGATCTGGCTTCCTGGCAAGAAAGCTTCGATACCGAAAACGTCAACGATCATACCGCCCTTAGTGCGGCACTTGATGTAACCCTGGATAACTTCCTCGTTCTCGAGAGCTGCATTAACACGCTCCCAAGACTTGCTGAGGCGAGCCTTCTTGTGAGAGAGTACCAACTGACCCTTTACGTCCTCCTGGTTCTCTACATAAACCTCAACCTTGTCGCCTACCTTGAGGTCTGGGTTGTAACGGAATTCAGAAGCAGGGATAATACCATCGCTCTTGTAACCGATGTTTACGATAACCTCTTTCTTGTCTACAGAGATTACTGTACCCTCTACAACCTGGTGTTCTGTTACCTTGTTAAGAGTTTCGTCATAGGCCTTCTCGAGGTCTGTTTTGCTGACGTTTGCGCTTGTGCCATTCTCAAACTCATCCCAATTGAAGTCGTCCAATGGCTTTACGTTCTTTAAATCTGACATAAAAAATAATTAAAAAATTAAAATTAATAAAGTTTGACTTTATGTGAATTGTATAAATCGGGCGCAAAATTACTCATTTTCTTTGAGTTACAGGCATTTACTCTTGAATTTCTTCTTTTTGTTAGTAATATTTAACTAAAATCGCTTTTTTTTAGTGGATTCTTTCGGGAAAATACATAATATATATACGCATAACCCTTTCAATATTCTGATAACTTCCTCCTCGATGTTTCTTCCTGTGATGTTCTTCTCTGTTATCCGTGTTTTCATCTGATTCTATGATGAAAATGAAGAGGGAAGAAAAATAATGGCGAAAGAAAAAGCCGGACGAAATTTTTATTTGTATGAAAAATGAGTTAAATTCATTAAAAAAAGACACCGGAATGTTGGCGATTACAAAATAATTGTTACCTTTGCGCTCAAAATGTAATGAATATAATAAAATAATTGATATGACACTAGTCATCCTTGCCATACTGATACTGGCATATATTCTCATTGCAACCGAGAATATTACCAAGGTGAACCGTGCTGCCGTAGCCATCTTTGCTGGAACGGTAGGATGGGTTCTCTATATCTGTTTCGGTATGGACTTCGTGACCAGTGAGCACTCTTCTGATTATTCACGCTATCTGAATCTCGGAATGTGGAACGAGATAGAATCCACCAGTACAACGGTGAAGTATTTTATTGCCCGTAACATCTTCCTTCCTTATGTGGGTAGAGCAGCAGAAATCGTACTCTTCCTGCTTGCTACTATGACGATAGTTGAAATTCTCAATAACAATGGTTGCTTCGATTTCATACGCCAGTTGTTACGTACCCGAAGCGCCAAGAAAATGCTATGGATTCTCGCTGCCGTGACCTTTGTTATTTCGGCAAATCTCGATAATCTTACTACAACAGTGATGATGCTTACGATGATGCATGGAGTAATTCCAAACCGTCGTCAGCGCATGGTGTATGGAGGTGCCATTGTTCTTTCTGCCAACTGTGGCGGAGCTCTTACCGTTATCGGAAATCCGGAAGGACTGGTGATGTGGAATATGGGTGCTGTAACGGCTACTCATTATTTCCTGTCGCTTCTGCTGCCATGTCTTGCTGCCTGGCTCATACCGTTGGTGATGATGCAGCGCATGCTGCCTGAAAGAGTAGAGACAGAATGGATTGCTATGCCATACCGCGGGGATGATACCCGTCTTAATGTATGGCAGCGCTTGCTGATGCTCTTTGTGGGCATCGGTGGATTGTGGTTTATCCCTACCTTCCATAATATTACGAAATTAAGTCCTTTCCTCGGTGCGCTCTGCGTATTGGGTGTACTCTGGATTGTGAACGAGATATTTAACCGTAAACTTATGAATATGGATGCGATGGCTGACCGTCGCACCCCTAGAGTCTTCCAATACGGAGTCGTCCAGATGATTCTCTTCGTGATGGGTATCATGCTTGCCATCGGAGTGGTGAAGGAGACCGGCGCTTTTGACGATTTTGCCGCTCTTCTCAACTCTGTCGGTATGGATGATAAGCATCCTGGTGTGTTACTGCATGGTGTCTTGGCAGGTATAGTCAGTACTGTACTTGACAACTTTGCTACAGCCATGAATTTCTTCTCCCTTCATGATTTGGCAAATGTGAATGATCCTTCATTCAGCATGCTTACTGATTATCATACCAATGGTATCTACTGGCAGATGATTGCATATTGCGTAATGGCTGGTGGTAACGTTCTTGGTATTGGTACAATCAGCGGTCTTGCCCTGATGAAGATGGAACGTATGCACATGGGATGGTATTTCCGCAATATTGGCTGGAAAGCTTTGATGGGTGGCGTCATCGGACTTGCTATCCTTTGGCTCTCCCATATCCTGGTGGCTGGTGCCGCAAACCTAATTATTTAAATCGATAAGCCCAAACAAAGCAAGGGGTATACCCTTGGATCCCTACTATATATGTAGGGGTAATGGATGAAAAACATCATCCTGAGAGGATAATAAACTAACATTAAAGATATATATAATATAATAAGGTATAGTTATGGCAAAGATTAAGACTATTGGAATTTTAACATCTGGAGGAGATGCTCCAGGTATGAATGCTGCTATCCGTGCGGTTACCCGTTCGGCTATCTACAACGGTTTCACTGTGAAAGGTATCTATCGTGGTTACGATGGTCTCATCAATGATGAAATTAAAACCTTTTCTACTGAGAATGTAAGCGGTATCATCGGCACAGGTGGTACGATGCTGAAGACAGCCCGTTCTAAGGAATTCATGACCGAGGAAGGTCGTCAGAAGGCATTTGAAACGATTCAGAAAGAGGAAATAGATGCGCTTGTCGTGATTGGCGGTAACGGTTCGCTGACAGGTGCGATGAATTTCGCACGTGAGTTTGATGTATGCTGCATCGGATTGCCAGGAACAATTGATAATGACCTTTATGGTACAGACAATACAATCGGTTATGATACTACGATGAATACCATTGTAGAATGTGTAGACCGCATCCGTGATACTGCGCAGAGCCACGAGCGTATCTTCTTTATCGAGGTGATGGGCCGTGATGCCGGTTTTCTGGCGCAGAACTCAGCTATCGCCAGTGGAGCAGAGGCAGCTATCATTCCAGAGGATTCTACCGACGTAGACCAGTTGGCTCAATTCATGGAGCGTGGTATCCGTAAGTCTAAGAAGAGCTGTATCGTAATCGTGTCAGAGAGTCCTAAGTGCGGTGCTCTTTATTATGCCGACCGTGTGCGTAAGGAGTTCCCTGAGTTTGATGTACGTGTATCTATCCTGGGTCACTTGCAGCGTGGCGGCCGTCCGTCAGCCCGTGACCGTATTCTTGCGAGCCGTACCGGTTGTGGTGCCATTGAGGCTATCATGCAGGGACAGCGCAATGTGATGATTGGTGTACGCAATAACGAGGTGGTATACGTTCCGCTTTCTGAAGCCATCCGCTCAGATAAGCCATTCGACCGTAAACTGATCAAGGTTTTGGACGAGTTGAGTATCTAATTTATAGAGATTGGAGTAAGAAGAGGGGAGTTTGGACTCCTGACTTCTTGCTTTTGCATAGGAAAATGGTTTAAAGGGAACTAAAAATGGTTTAATAAGGTATAAAAGCCGAATAAAACTTTTAATTAATTTGTGGTTTCCATAAATTGTTGTTACTTTTGCAGCCAAGAATAATATAAATATATATAACATTTAAACTAATAAGCTTATGTCACAAATTAATGGACGTATCTCTCAGATTATCGGTCCTGTTATCGACGTTTACTTCGATACAAAGGGCGAGAATCCAGAGAAGGTGCTTCCTAAAATTTATGAAGCTCTGAAGGTAAAACGTCCAGACGGACGCGAGCTTGTCATCGAGGTGCAGCAGCACATCGGTGAGGATACGGTTCGCTGTGTCGCTATGGATAATACTGACGGTTTGCAGCGCGGCTTGGAGGTTATCCCTACAGGTAACCCAATCCAGATGCCAGCCGGAGAGCAGATCAAGGGCCGTATGATGAATGTCATCGGACAGCCTATTGATGGTATGAATGAATTGGACATGAAGGGTGCTTATCCTATCCACCGTGAGGCTCCGAAGTTTGACGAACTTTCTACTCACAAGGAGATGCTTGCTACCGGTATTAAGGTGATTGACCTGCTTGAGCCTTACATGAAGGGTGGTAAGATTGGTCTTTTCGGTGGTGCCGGTGTAGGTAAGACGGTGCTCATCATGGAGTTGATCAACAACATTGCCAAGGGACACAACGGTTACTCTGTATTCGCTGGTGTAGGTGAGCGTACTCGCGAGGGTAACGACTTGATTCGAGACATGCTCGAGTCTGGTGTTATCAAGTATGGCGAGAAGTTCCGTAAAGCGATGGAAGAAGGTAAGTGGGATCTCTCACTTGTCGATCCAGAGGAACTTGCCAAGAGTCAGGCTACCCTGGTATATGGTCAGATGAATGAGCCACCTGGGGCACGTGCTTCTGTAGCTCTCTCTGGTTTGACCGTAGCTGAGGAGTTCCGTGATCACGGAGGTAAGAATGGTGAGGCAGCAGATATCATGTTCTTCATCGATAACATCTTCCGTTTCACCCAGGCTGGTTCTGAGGTATCTGCGCTGTTGGGTCGTATGCCATCAGCCGTAGGTTATCAGCCAACGCTGGCTTCTGAGATGGGTGCCATGCAGGAGCGAATCACTTCTACCAAGAATGGTTCCATCACCTCTGTACAGGCCGTTTATGTGCCTGCCGATGACTTGACCGACCCTGCTCCAGCTACCACCTTTACTCACCTGGATGCTACCACAGAGCTTTCCCGTAAGATTGCATCTCTCGGTATCTATCCTGCCGTAGACCCGCTGGGTTCTACCTCTCGTATCCTCGACCCGCTGATTGTGGGCAAGGCGCACTACGATTGTGCACAGCGAGTAAAGCAGTTGTTGCAGCGTTATAACGAGTTGCAGGATATCATCGCCATCCTCGGTATGGATGAGCTCTCTGATGAGGATAAGTTGACCGTGAACCGTGCACGCCGGGTACAGCGTTTCCTGAGCCAGCCATTCACCGTAGCAGAGCAGTTCACCGGTTTGAAGGGTGTGATGGTTCCTATTGAAGAGACTATCAAGGGCTTCAACGCCATCCTCGACGGTGAGGTAGATGACCTGCCAGAGCAGGCATTCCTCAACGTAGGTACTATTGAGGATGCCAAGGAGAAGGCTAAGCAGTTGCTCGCAGCAGCACAGGCGTAATCTTTAAATCCACGGCTTATGTTACAGCTAAAGATAGTATCTCCTGAGAAAGTAGTCTTCCAGGGTGAGGTAGAGAGCGTACTGGTTCCGGGAACCCTCGGCTCGTTCGAGATTCTCAAGGATCACGCGCCTATCATCTCTTCGCTCGAAGTGGGCAAGGTGGAATACACTACCAAGGAAGGCAAGCAGGTAATGAACATCAAGGGCGGATTCGTGGAATGTAAGAAAAACGAAGTAAGCCTTTGTGTAGAAGTATAATTTAGTTAATAGTTGACAGTTAATAGTTGACAGCTATATTGATAAAATAGAATAATGGAAAAAGACGAAAAGTTGCGCTTGCAGACTATCAGACAGGCGAGTATCAGGTATAAGCAGATTTCTTTGTGGCTTACAGCAGCAGTGGCTCTTGCCGTGCTCTTTGCCTGCAGATTATCTGCTCAATGCGATGATATGATAGCTCAGGTTGTTAACCCGCTGGTAGTGAGTGCGATATTCTCACTCGTTGCAAGTACTGCTTATGGTGAAGCATGGAAGGCTGTTGCAAAGTCATCGCCAGCCAATCTCGCCAAGTTCTACATGGCGGCGCTGGTCATCAAGATGGTAGCCGGTACATTGGTATTTCTCATCTATGTGCTGGTATGCGACAAGCAGAATATTCTAGGCTTTACCGCCATCTTCGCCCTTTTCTATGTCGTACTTCTCGTGTTCGACTGCATCTACTTCGCTCGGGTAGAGAAAAAGAACCGTCTTTCATAAGCGGTTCTGAAACAAATAATTAATAAACAAAAGTAAGAATTAAAGAATATGAAACATCTCAAGCAATTCCTCTTGATGGCGATGCTGCTCTTCACGCTGGCACCTCTGCAGGTATCGGCTAAGGAGAACATCGATGTGAAAGAGATATTGTGGGGTCATATCAAGGATTCTTATGAATGGCATATCACCAAGGTGGGAGATCATCCCGTAGTGATTCATCTGCCAATCATCGTTAACACCACTTCGGGCTGGCACGTGTTCTGCAGCAGCGAATTCTCTGAAGAAAGAGACGCCAACGGCGACCGTCCCGGACCTTATAATCTGGTGATCAAGAACGGTGATGCACAGACGAATCCCAACAAGATAGTAGAGAAGGTGGGAGGCCAGGAGGTTCGTCCTCTCGACATCTCCATCACGAAGACCGTTTGCGTGCTCTTCATCGATGCTATCATCCTGTTGGTTTGTATTCTGATTCCAGCTCGCTGGTGCAAGAAGCACAAGATAGATGATCCGGCACCTAAGGGATTTGTAGGACTGATGCACATGTTCGTCATGTCGGTATATGAAGATGTGATCAAGGCTACGCTCGGTAAGGAGGCGCCAAAGTACGCACCATGGTTGCTTACTTGCTTCTTCTTCATCTTCGTTGCCAACATCATGGGTATCGTACCATTCCCTCCAGGTGGTGGTAACCTGACGGGTAATATCGCCTGCACCGCATTCTTCGGTGTAACGACATTCCTCATCACCAACTTTACCGGTACCAAAGAATACTGGAAGGAAATCTTCTGGCCAGAGGTACCAACCTGGTTGAAGGTCCCTGTGCCACTTATGCCATTCATCGAGCTTTTCGGTATCTTCACGAAACCGTTGGCTCTGATTATCCGACTCTTCGCCAACATGATGGCTGGTCACGCAATTGCTCTTGCCTTTGCAGCTATCATCTTCATTATGTTCAACATCAGTGAGGATGCCATCACCAACTATCTGGCGGGTACGGGTATGACAGTAGTAAGTGTTGCGATGAGTGTCTTCATGATGCTCCTCGAAGTTTTGGTAAGCTACATTCAGGCATTGGTATTCACCATGCTGAGTGCAGTATTCATCTCGCTGGCTCATGTAAAGCCTCATGAGGCAGAGCCAGAGGTAGTGAAGTAGTTTATAGTTTATAATTTATAGAGCTTATAGATTACGGATCTAATTTCATTCAGATAATAAACAAAGAAAATATTAACAACTTAAATTTTAAGATTATGTTATCACTTTTATTAGCAGCAGATGCTCTTGCAAAGTTAGGTGCCGCAATCGGCGCAGGTTTGGCCGCAATTGGCGCAGGTATTGGTATTGGTCGTATCGGTGGCCAGGCTATGGATGCTATGGCACGCCAGCCAGAGAAGATGGGCGACCTCCGTTCTTCTATGATTATCGCAGCTGCGTTGGTTGAGGGTGTTGCGTTCTTCGCTGTCATCATCGCCATTCTGGCAATCGTTATGTAATCATCTCATCTGTCACTATCATCTGCCCCAAAGGAAGCCTCAGGCATCAGCCTGATGTCTTTCTGGGGCATGATAGAGATGATTCTAGAGTTAGTTAAAATAAAACGTTTAAGTAAAACTTTAACCAGTATATATGGATTTATTAATTCCTGATAGCGGTTTGCTCTTCTGGATGACGCTGGTCTTCATCATCGTCTTCATCATTCTTTGGAAGGCTGGATTCCCAGCCATCATTAAGATGGTGAACGGACGCAAGGCTTTCATCGATGAAAGTCTGAAGAAGGCTCACGAAGCCAACGAGAAGCTTGCCAATATCCAAAAAGAAGGTGAATCCATCTTGCAGGAAGCTCGCGAGAAGCAGGCTGCCCTCCTCAAGGAGGCTGCCGAAACCCGCGATGCCATTGTAGAGAAAGCACAGGATAAAGCACGCGAAGAAGGCGCACGTCTCCTCTCTGATGCCAAGAAGCAGATTGAGACCGAGAAGCAGAACGCCATTCGTGAAATCCGAGGCCAGGTAGCCGAACTCTCTGTTCAGATTGCAGAGAAGGTGCTCAAGGCTAAGCTCTCTGACGACAAGGCACAGATGGATATGATAAATCGACTGCTGGACGAGGTTTCTTCTGACAACAAATAGTAAAGCTTATGGATATAGGTGTAATATCGGTGCGTTATGCCCGTGCCCTCATCAAGGCTGCACTCGGCATGAAGCTCGAAGATCAGGTCTACCAGGAGATGCAGACGCTCTTTAAGAGCTACATCGACGTGCCTGAACTGAGATTTACGATAGACAACCCTATGCTTTCCAAAGACAAGAAAGAGGCACTTCTCATCACAGCCCTGGGCAAAGAGCCTACGGAACTGAGCAAGAAGTTTATCGCTCTCGTCTTGAAAGAGGATAGGGAGAGCACCCTGCAATTCATGGCTGCTTCGTATATCACTCTTTACAGGAAACAGAAGAACATCATCCGCGGTAAGCTGATCACCGCCACTGCCGTTGACGCCTCTACTGAGGATAAGATGCGCAAGATGGTGGAGCAGAGAACGAAAGGTACTGTGGAGTTCAAGACCGAGGTGAACCCTGAACTGATTGGTGGTTTCATCCTTGAGTATGATACTTACAGAATGGATGCGAGCGTAAAGACTAAGCTCAACAACATTCTGACACAGCTCAAAAAGTAAAAATAATTAAAGTAAATAACAAAATGTCAGATAAAATTAAACCAAGTGAGGTGTCTGAGGTTCTTCAGCAGCAGCTCCAGGAGGTTAATGGCTCTCAGCAGTTTGACGAGGTGGGTACTGTGCTTACCGTCAGCGATGGCGTGGCTCGTATCTATGGTCTGCGTAATGCCGAGGCTAATGAACTTCTTGAGTTTGAGAACGGAACCATGGCTATCGTCATGAACTTGGAGGAAGACAATGTAGGTTGTGTCCTCTTAGGTCCTACAGCTGGCATCAAGGAGGGACAGAGCGTGAAGCGTACACACCGTATCGCTTCTATCCGCGTAAACGACAACTTCCTCGGACGTGTCGTAAACCCTCTGGGTCAGGCTATTGATGGTCTGGGTGACATCGACCTCACCGATTCTTTCGAGATGCCTTTGGATCGCAAGGCACCTGGTGTAATCTATCGTCAGCCAGTAAAGGAACCTCTTCAGACTGGTTTGAAGGCGGTAGACTCTATGATTCCTATCGGTCGTGGACAGCGTGAGTTGATCATCGGTGACCGTCAGACCGGTAAGACTGCCATTGCAGTGGATACCATCATCAACCAGAAGAGTTTCTATGAGGCTGGCAAGCCAGTATATTGTATCTATGTAGCTATCGGTCAGAAAGCATCTACCGTTGCAGCATTGGTACAGAACCTCAAGGAGCATGGCGCCCTGCCATATACCATCATCGTAAGTGCTACCGCTGCCGATCCTGCAGCCATGCAGTATTACGCACCATTTGCCGGTGCAGCTATCGGTGAGTACTTCCGCGACCGCGGTTACTCAGCTCTCGTAGTATACGATGACTTGAGTAAGCAGGCTGTGGCTTACCGTGAGGTATCTCTGATCCTCCGCCGTCCATCCGGACGTGAGGCTTACCCTGGTGATGTGTTCTATCTCCACTCTCGTCTGTTGGAGCGTGCCGCTCGTATCAACGACCAGCAGGAGGTAGCTGAGCAGATGAACGACCTTCCAGAGTGCATGAAGGGTCACGTAAAGGGTGGTGGTTCTTTGACAGCCCTTCCTATCATCGAAACACAGGCTGGTGACGTATCAGCATACATCCCAACCAACGTGATTTCCATCACCGACGGTCAGATCTTCCTTGAGACCGACCTCTTCAACCAGGGCTTCCGTCCAGCTATCAACGTAGGTATTTCCGTATCTCGTGTAGGTGGTTCTGCCCAGATCAAGAGTATGAAGAAGGTGGCTGGTACACTGAAGATTGATATGGCTCAGTATCGTGAGCTGGAGGCCTTCTCTAAGTTCTCTAGCGATATGGATGCCGTAACAGCAATGACTCTGGACCGTGGCCGTAAGAACGACCAGTTGCTGGTTCAGCCTCAGTACCGCCCAATGCCGGTAGGCGAGCAGGTAGCTATTCTCTACTGTGGTGTTCACGGATTGATGCACGACGTGCCAATGGATAAGGTTCGCGACTGTCAGGATCAGTTCCTCGATGCTATGCGCAGCCAGCACGCTGATGTGATTGAGACTTTGGGCGATGGTAAACTCACCGACGATGCCATTAAGGCAGTCGAGGAGACCATGGCTAATGTTGCAGGACAATATAAAGCGTAATAGCCTATGCCGTCATTAAAAGAGATTAAAACTCGCATAGCCAGCGTTAACAGTACCCGTAAGATTACGAGTGCGATGAAGATGGTGGCTTCCAGTAAGTTGCATCATGCTCAGGTAGCTATCCAGAATATGCTGCCTTATGGAAATATGCTGGAACATATCCTCAAGAGTTTCCTGGTAAGTACTCCGAATGTCGACCATCCGTTGCAGTTGGAGCACAAGGAGACCAAGCGTGTAGCTCTTGTGGTATACAGTTCTAACAGCAGCTTGTGTGGTGGATTCAATTCCAACGTTATCAAGATGATGATGCATGCGGTGGACGAGTATAAGGCTCAAGGCATTGACGACATCACGGTATATCCTATCGGACGAAAAGTGGCAGAGAAGGCACAGAAACTGGGTTTGAAGATTGGCGGTAACTTTAATGATCTTGCCGATCATCCTCATGCCAGCGCCTGTGCAGATATCGCCCATTCACTTGCCAAGCAGTATGCTGCTGGTGAGCTCGATAAGGTGGAGATGATTTATCATCACTTTAAGAGTGCCGGTTCACAGATTCTGACCCGCAAGACTTTCTTGCCTATTGACCTCAGCACTGAGGCGATAGGAGTGGACAACGATCGTGACCTTACCTCTAATGTGGCTACGGCAAAGGCTCAGGAATATCTGCGTCAAAAGCAGGCTGAAGCTGACGAACGCCAGAGTTCTGAGGCAAAACCTCTGAATGATGACTTCATTGTAGAGCCAGACCTGGAGACTGTTTTGGGAGTCTTGATTCCTAAGCAGCTTCGTCTGATGATTTATACAGCGTTGCTGGATAGCCAGGCGAGTGAGCATGCTGCCAGAATGGTGGCCATGCAGACCGCTACGGATAATGCCGATGAACTCTTGCGCGAACTCAACTTGCAGTACAACAAGAGTCGTCAACAGGCCATTACCAATGAATTGCTTGATATTGTGGGAGGTAGCGTAAACAACTAAGTTTCCTTCCATCTGTATAATGTTTAATCGGGGTAAATCGCTTATTGAAAGAGATTTATCCCGATTTTATGTTTTGTATGCAAGTAAAACAGTAAAATTAACGAATATTAAGAAAATAGCTAAAAAAACTAATTTTAGCTAAAGTTGCGCTAACATTCTTTCGTTTTTTTTTTTTTTTGTTAACTTTGCGGCGCGTTTGAGAACTAAACCAGGAAATATGAGGTTTAGTTACCCAAATGGGATTGCGGGTACAGCATCGCCTGGATCAGGGTTGCTCCGAACGACAGAAGCTTTACGAGAAGTATACTGTCTCAATCTCCTTGCTGCTTGTGACGACACGTTTCGACACAAGGGGGAAGAGAAAATGTGTCTATATAAGAATACTTAAAATGAAAGAATGGACAATTCAATAAAAGATATCAATCATTCTCTAAGCATACAAGCCGAGACTCTTGGCGAACCAGCCGAGACAGAGGCGTCATGGTATGCCATGCGCGTGTTTATGAACAAAGTGGCGCTTTGCCGAGACTTGTTCAACCTGTTCAACAACGTGCTTAAGGATTCTGACCAGATGAAAAACACATTCCCCGAAGATATGATGGGCGATGTGATGGAATATTACGCCCCCTTCGTAAAAGAGAGACATGTAAACAGCCAAGGCAAGAAGATTGTGGTGGAGCGGCCACTCATACCCTCGCTTTTCTTCATGCGCAGCAACAAGCGACAGGCGCTATGCCTGGAGCGGGAACTGTGTGGCAAGGCAAGGCTATATCGCCAGCTGGTGGACTTCGACCCACAGCCCATCGCCATTCCCAAGCGACAGATGCAGATGTTCATGATGGTGTCGTCGGGCGATCAGGAGGGGCTGGAATATTTCGAGGATGGAGCCTTCGACTGGAAGAAAGGTGAACGTGTCAGGGTCATCGACGGCAGGTTCAAAGGTCTGGAGGGCGAAATCAAGCGCATCAATGGCGACCATCGGCTCATCGTCACGATAGAGGGAATCTGTGCCGTCGCCACCACCTATATACCAAGATGTTTTCTAGAAAAAATATAAAATCATATGAAATATCGTAAATCATTGCTTTCTGGAGCTTTTTGTACGGGACTTCTTGTCCTGTCAGCTTGTGGAACCCCACAACAAATAGCTTATTTCCAGGATTTTAACCAAAATCCTGACACGCTAATCAATCTGAAAAGTGCGGTGATCACCGCCAAGCCAACAGATAAACTCTACATCGGCGTGAAGAGCAAGGATCCACAGATCACACAGCTCTTCAACCTTATGGGAACCACCACCAGCTACTCTACGTCGTCCATCGCCAAGGATGCCTATTATTATACGGTAGACAGCAAGGGCAACATCGACTTTCCTGTGCTGGGCACCCTGCATGTGGCAGGTCGTACCCGAGAGCAGATTGCCGAGGGAATCAAGAAAGTTCTGGTGGAGCGCAACTTGGTGAAGGATCCCGTGGTGACCGTCAGCCTGACAAATCTCCACTATTCGGTGATTGGTGAGGTGGCACGCCCTGGACAGTATGAAATCGAGGACGAGAAAGTGACTATTCTCGATGCCCTTAGCAAGGCGGGCGACCTGACCATCTATGGCACCCGTGAAGACGTGATGGTGTTGCGCCAGGAAAACGGCCACCAGAAGATATACAAAATCAATCTCTGCTCGGGAAACAGCGTGTTCAACAGTCCGGTATATTACCTGCAGCAGAACGACGTGGTTTACATCAGCCCCAACAAGACCAAGGCTCGCCAGAGCACGGTCAATGGCAACAATGTCAGGAGCACGGGCTTCTGGATTAGCCTTGCCTCACTTGCCACCAGCGTGGCGGTACTTATCAAGAAATAATGAAAGAGTAGAGTGAACATTCAACACTCAACATTCAACATTCAACATTCAAATTCAATGATTCAGAATAATCAAGCGACGATGCAGAATGCTCTGGTTCGCCGCCCCCAGCAGGCAGAAGACTTCATTCGTCTGCAAGATTTAATGTATCTGTGCCTTGTGCGCTGGCGATGGTTTGTCATCTCGCTCGTCGTCACCCTGGGCATAGCCACTTATTACCTCCTCTCCACGCCGAGTGTCTATCAGCGCACGGCATCCATCCTCATCAAGGAAGACGGCAAGAGCCAGAGCATCAACAGCGATGTGGCCAGTATGTTCTCCGACATGGGACTCTCGGGAGGCAAGTCGAACGTCAACAACGAGTTGATTGCCATCCAGTCGCCAGCCGTCTTGCTGGAGGCTGGCAAGCAGCTCAAACTCGACGTAAACTACAGCGAAGACGGTACCTTCCATCCTGTGGCTCTCTATGGCAGAACGCTGCCTGTAACCGTTCATTTCTATAGCTTGAACGATATGCAGAGCGCCAATTTGGATGTAGAGGTAAAGCATGGCAACCTGTTTTCCATCGTACATGTGAGTGGCAACGATAAGGCTGGAAACGTAGTGGAATCGGACGAGGAGGTACAGGGCAAGCTGGGCCAGACCGTCCGCACGGCGATGGGCTATGTATGCGTAGACCAGGCACCGGGCTATTCAGCCTTCGTCAATGGACATGAGAGCAGAAAACTGCATGTGACTCGCACCAACCTCTATGCCATGACCGACCATATCAAGGCGTCGCTCTCGGCAAGCATCAGCGAGGAGAAGGCAACAGTCATCGACCTGACCTATAAGGACCAGCTCACCCAGCGCGCCGAGGACGTGCTGAACACCATCATCTCCGTATACCGCAAGAACTGGATGGAGGACAAGAACCAGATGACCGTCTCCACCTCCCATTTCATCACCGAGCGCCTGGGCGTCATCGAGCGAGAACTGGGCGACGTAGACAAGGACATCTCCTCGTTCAAGAGCCGCAATCTGCTGCCCGACGTAGAGACTGCCGCACAGCAATACATGCAGAAGAGCGGCGATGTAGACAAGCAGATACTCGAGCTGAACTCACGCCTCTCCATGGCACGCTACCTGCGCGACTTCCTGACGGGCAAGGTGGGCAAGAACCAGCTCCTGCCAGCCAATATCGGCATCGACAGCCCGGGCATCGAGCAGCAGATTACCGAATACAACAAGCAGCAGCTGGAGCGCAACAATCTGGTGGCTAACTCCAGCGAGCAGAACCCATTGGTGGCTGACTATGACCAGAGCCTCGCCTCCATGCGCCATAGCATCGTAACCAGTATCGACAACTTCGTGGTGACACTCAACTCGCAGCTTGGCAACCTGCAGGCAAACGAGGCGCAGACCACCAGCCAGATAGCCAGCAACCCTAGCCAGGCAAAGTACCTGCAAACAGTGGGTCGCCAGCAGAAGGTGAAGGAGGCGCTCTACCTCTTCCTCTTGCAGAAGAGAGAGGGAAACGAGCTTTCCAAGGCTTTCACCGCCTACAACACGCGCATCATCACCCCTCCTACGGGCGACATCAAGCCCGTGCAGCCTGTGCGCCGCAACATCATCCTCGTGGCTTTCGTTCTCGGATTCCTGATACCTGTGGTAGTCATCTTTATCCGTGAGAACATGAACACGACGGTGAGGGGCAGAAACGACCTCAAGAACATCACCATACCATTCCTCGGTGAGATACCATACAGCATCAGTCGCAAGAACAGACCAACTCTTCTGCAGCGCATCCAGTTCTGGAAGAAGCCGAAGGAGACGCGACAGATTGTGGTGAAGGCAGGCAAGCGCGACATCGTGAACGAGGCGTTCCGCGTGCTGCGCACTAACCTGGAGTTCATGATAGGCACCCATCCTGAGCAGAACGTCATCATCCTTACGTCTTTCAACCCAGGCTCGGGCAAGAGTCACCTGGCAGCCAACATCGCCATGTCGTTCGCCATCAAGGAGAAGAAGGTGCTCGTCATCGATGGTGACCTCCGCCATGGTTCCATATCCATGCTCGTGGGCAGCCCTGGCGAGGGACTCAGCGACTATCTCAACGGCAGAACCGATGACCTGGAGGGCATCATCTGCCATGGCGAGGAGTATGGACTGGTGAAGGGTTTCGACGTGCTGCCTATCGGTACCATGCCGCCTAACCCTACGGAGCTCCTCTTCACCGACCGTCTGGAGAAGATAATCAAGCAGATCAGGGGTGAGTACGATTATGTGTTCATCGACTGTCCACCTGTGGAAATCGTGGCAGATACCCAGATTATAGAGAAATTTACCGACCGCACCATCTTCGTGGTACGCTCGGGCTTGATGCAGCGCAGTATGCTGGGCGACATCGAGCAGCTCTACAAGGACAAGAAATTCAAGAATATGTCGCTCATTCTGAACGGAACCAAGGCTCAGGGCGGTCGCTACGGCCACTACTATCGCTATGGCTATCACTATGGCTATGGCTACGGCTACCACTACGGCTCCGACAAGAATGGGGGGCAAAAATAGGAAAGTAGAAAATAGGATAAAAGAATAGAAAAATATGAATATATTCCGTGAGGCGTTCCGTTGGATTTGCAATCCGACGGCAAGCAAGAAAGCACCATCAGAGAGACTCCCCGGCGGCATCGACTGGCACTGCCACATCCTGCCCGGCGTGGACGACGGATTTCAAGAGGTAAAGAAGTCGTTGGAAATGTTGTGCCTTTACGAAGGCGCAGGCATGAGGGATGTCTGGTTTACGCCTCATATTATGGAAGACGTACCCAACGAGACCACCCATTTGCGCCAAGTATTTGCGAACTTCCAAAAACAATATCAGCAGGACTTCGCCGAGCGAAACCCTGCTGACAGAAAAATGCTCCGGCTGCATCTCGCAGCCGAAAATATGCTAGATGCGCTCTTCGAAAAGCGCCTGAAGGCAAACGACCTGTTGCCGCTGGGCGAGGATGGCAAACTCCTGTTGGTGGAGACGAGCATCTTCTCTGCCCCGATGAATTTTCATGCCCTCCTGGAGCGCATCAAGAACAAGGGCTACACGCCCGTGCTTGCCCATCCAGAGCGCTACCTCTATATGGAGAAGCGCGATTACGAGAAGCTCAAGTTGATGGGCATAAAGTTCCAGCGAAATGTGTTCTCGATAGATGGACAGTATGGCAAGAAGGTGCAGAAACGATGCAAGTGGCTCATGAAGCACGATATGTACGACATGGTGGGCTCCGACATGCACCGCCTCGGCATCTTCTGGCAATACTGGTAGAATTAGAACTTAAGGTTAAGGTTTGATTACTGGGAATTTTACTGGCAGCTCTGTACGCAGAATGCGCTAGCTACGGCGGTAAGTACGGTGATGATGAAATTGATCACCTTCTTGATGGTTTCTTTCTTCATAGTTCAAATTAAAAATTCAACATTTAACATTCAACATTTAACATAAGCATTAAAGTGGAAATTTTTTCGCTGCATCGAAGCAAGGGCATGCCTTCGGGGTGGTGCCCGGCAAGTCACGATGCCCCACTATCTTAGCCTGTGGGAACGTAATCTTGAGCTTGCGCAGCAGATTCCACATTGCGTCATACTGGGCCCGGGTAAGGGTGTCGGCAGGACGACCCTCGTCATCCAGCCCGCCCTCGTAACAGATGCCGATGGAGCAGCGGTTGTATGGGCGGGCATGTGAGCCCACCTCCAGCAGCTTTCTGAACTGCGTGATGCTTCCGTCCTTGTGGACATAGAAGTGGTAGCCCACGGTGCGGAATCCACGCTTCTTGTGGTCGCGCATCAGTTGCTTGTCGGTGTAGTTACGGTCGGCACGTGTTGCCGAGCAATGAATTACGAGAAAACGGACGCTCAGAGGTGAGTCCATCATCTCGCCGTTCTCTGTGTAGGCGAGCAGGAGATGCTCATTGAGCACCTCCTCGCCGCCAATCGTCATCGGAAATCGATCTTGTGTCATTTTCGGTCAATTGATTTTAAAAACTTGTTAAGGGGATTTGCAATCCCCGGTTACTCAAGTCCATCGCCTTCCGAACTGCTGCCTGGGTTAGTGGTAGAGCCAGAGTCGCTCTTGCCTGTATCTCCCGATGGAGTAGTTGTTTCGGTGTCGGTGGTGGTCGAAGACTTCTTTTTCTTAGCACCATACTTCTTCAAGTTGGCGTCGAGGTTGAGATTCACAGAGCGGAAGTCGCCCGTGGCGCGGGCTTTCATTCTCACTCCTTCGATGTTCTTAGATACGTTGAAGTCGTCGGCGTTTTCTGCACCCATCTTGTTCTTGATGCTGATGTAGAAGATGGCGAGGTTGTCGAGCTTTACATTCTTGCCCATGAGCAGGAGCTCCTTGATGTGGGTCACGGCATCGATGAGGATGCCCTTGATGGTCCCGGCTGAGAATGGAGAGTTGTGACCATGCATGTGGTCGGCGAGCTCATCGAGATCTACAGTTTCACTAATGTGGGGCTTGGCGTAGTACTTGCCATAAGCCTTCACGTTCTTCTTGTTGTTGTTCTTCTTTAAATCGTACTCAATCATAAGGCTAATAAATTGTTTTATGGTTCGTGTTTCATGTATTAAAGCGCTGCGCAGTGCTTGTTTCTTGTTTACGGTTGCAAAGATACTACTTTCATAAGAGGCTTCTGTACGATAGGGGTGAGATAGGGATACGTTGGGGCATAAAACAGGAAAACTCAGTATTATGGCTCGCCCAGATACTCATAGATGAGCAGCGTCTGGCGCATGGTGAAGGTCTTCGCCAACCGTTCGTAGCCCTCTCTTCGCAAGGCTTCAAGCAGAGGCGGACAGTGGTTTACCATTCGCATCAGGTGGTTTAGTGCCACGTGTTTCGACTGCTCCGGAAAGTAGAGCTTGGCAAGCTCGAATTTTTTGTATATCTTGATTTTCATATAGATTTGACTTTTATGAATCGCGGTAATAATACTTAGCGTTTCTCTTGATGATACTTAGCGTTGCTGGCAATGCTGGTTAGCACTTGCCAGAATGCTGCTTATTGTTGGTCAGAACCATTCTGGCTATCCGTAGCTATGGTTCTGTACGGTTTCAAGTACGTTTCTGCGCATTCGTTTGGGCTGCAGATCGCCTCGGTGTTGATTTCTCCCGGATTCTTCTCTATCACGAGCCATCCGTTACCTTTGGCGCGGTGTACCTTCTTGAAGCCCAGTCGCTGCATCACGGCACTCAGATTCTGGTGACTCATGTTGCGGCTCAGGGCGGGACTTCCGCCTATGCGCTCCATGATTTCCGATGAATAGCGGAACTTTACATATTGAGGATCGGTGTCTGATTTCGGCACCTTGTAGAAGCGCAGTATCTGGTCTTCCATGAAGTTGGAAACCATGAACATGCCGTTGTGCTCCCTCATTACGTCTATGTCGACGGTGGTGAGCCAGTATACCCATCCCTCTTCCTGGTTCTTCACCCGATTGGTTACCTCTTGTCCCAGAGCTACAGCTTGGGCATAGACGTGCTGGTAGTCGATGGGTGTCTCCCTAGGGCTCTCGATATTGTCTACGAACCATGGTGAGTAGCGGCGGTTCTCCTCGTCGGTGATGATCTGTATGCTGTTGCTGGTGCCACAGAGGGCACCACGGTGCAGCAGTTCCGAACGATACTTGTCGTAGGGGCGGCGGATGGAGAACACCAGCTTGGTGACGTTGCTCTTGAGGGCGCTCAGCCCCTTGCCGAAGGTAGACTCCAACTCGTCGAGGCATATGAGTGCCTTGCTTGAGAAAGCCTCCATGAAGTCCTTGTCGGTATAGTTGGCGGTTGACTCGTTGATGAAGTACTGGCGCAGGCATGGTGGCAGGATATAATAGAAGAATGTGGTTTTGTTGATGCCACCCCTCCCGATGAATATCAGGATGGTCTGGCTCACCACTCTCGGCGATACCCATGCCACCACCATCGATACGAGCCATTTCTTGAAGAAGTATCTGAACTCTTCCTGCGAGTGGTGGTAGCCAGGGCAATAGTTGATGGTTACCCGGTTGGCAAGCTCGTCGATGTAGTCGGTCTTTCCGTCCCATTTGGGCAGACTCCTGAGATATTCGTCGAAGGGATCCCAAGGCTCGCTGAAGTCGCTGTTGATGATGGCGTGCAGCTTGATGGCGGTCACTTCGAGTCCCATCTCGTCCATCTGGGTCCAGATGGTGTTCTCTATGTTGTCGTCGATGCGGGTCCACTTATGGTATTTGCCTTTGATTATATCGCGACTCAGCACCTCGTGAAATCCCGTCACCTCATTGTGGTGAAACTCGTATCTCATCGAGAGCCACTGCTTGATTACCTTGACTGTCGGCTTACCCGAGAAGCCCTCGCCTTTGCGGTAGAAGTGCCAGGTGCCTAGCTTCTCGGTGTGCTTGTAGCATGATTTCATCACGCTGTCAGCATCGGGATAGTCCGAGCTGAAGTTGCTCTTGGCGTAGGTCATTGCCTCTTCCTTGTCTATGCCATAGCGCACGCACACCTTGCCGAAGTGGAGCACATACTCGTTGTGGGCACCGCTCTCAAACTTGTAGCCCCACGTGTCGAGTAGGTTCAGTATGTGCTGCGCTGCCTCGTCCATCGAGGGAACCCCCTTGCCAAGTGCCACCATCTTCTGGCTGTTTCGCTTGCGCTTGCTGGCACGTTTGGCATATTTCGCCTCGTTGGCCTTCTTGGTGTAGAGCGCCTTCAGGTCGTGGGTGTCCAAGCCGAAAGGCTCTGCGTCCCAATGAAAGTAGGCGGTAGGGTCGTGGGCGAGTCCGCACATCCGGGTGATGTCTACGCATTGCTCGTCGGCAGGCACGCCTAGCAACTTACTGTAATAGCTCATCGCCTTGCGTATGATCACATCGAAAAGTTCCAGTGCGGTCACCTCGTCGTCATCTATGGGCAGGTATCTGGAGATGATGCGCAGGCCCCGTTGGCTCACGGTGATGAACCTCATCATGGTGTGAGGGTCGGCGTCCGCCTTCTGTACGACCTCCTTCATCTTTTCTGCAGGAATCTTGTCGATGTCCACGGCGATCATCTGGGTGGTCTTCACCACGTTGCGCAGTTCCTTACCCCGTCCGTCCATGAGCACGGAGGTAGTGATGCCTGGCATCATCACCTTGGTTTGATGAGCGAGCTCGCTGCTGATACGCATGTTCTTGCGGTAGTCTTCGGTACGAGCCTGGGTCATGGCGTCGAGGGTGATGATTCGCTGCAGTTCATCAAGACTGATGAGTTGTCTGCTTTCGCTGGAGGCGATAGCATAGAAGAAAGATGGTAATACCATTTCTTGTCTTTGTTGTTGTTCTTTTGTTGTCATTTTTAAGCCAATGATTAGAAGTTGATGTAAAATTGAATCATACAGATTCCGCCGCAAAGCTAAGCATAAAATTTGGCATTGAAATCAAAAAGTTCCGATTTTGGAACATAACATAAATTTATTTTAAATGTTTTTCAATAAAATCAAAAGTGAAGTCATGGGAATCAAGGATTCCTACGACTACAGACGGGCATGATTCCTGTCCACAAGTGTTTTAATCTTTTAGTCCACAACGTGTTCTGGGCTATGCGTGAAGAACTGAAGGAAGACCGTTTTGAGGGTGGTCTTACTGAGGAGGAGAAGCATTGGGCTTCCACCAAGTCAGCCATCCGCAAGGAGTTCCGGCTGTCTGATGCGTACACCAAGAGTCTGGAGACGATGGACCGTGTTGTTTCCATCGACGACTACTGGGGCGCGATACGTTGGATGGAGTCGTTGGTTGGCGAGGCTCACAGAGACGAGCTGCTTCGTTTGATTGACGGGTTGTTGGAACCATTGTCGCCGAAATGAGCGATTTTTAGATTAGCAAACAAAGCGTGAAGTGTGAAGGGGGTATATGAACTTTAGCGTGAAAAGAGTGTTAAAAAGAAGGCATAACTATCTGATACCCTTTCTCTTTATCTTTTGCGCACGATGTATATACAAAAGTTCTTATACACCCCCTTCACACCCACCCAAAAATACTTTGAGAGGGGAAAAGGCATTCCCTCCTCACTATGGCATCCTGATTTCTACGAGAGAAAAAGCTATCCTCCCCAAGATTCAGGATGCTTTATAACAAAAGATTATACAGCGAAAAGTAGCTTAGTAGTGTGGGCGCTACATAATCACCCACAACGCATCCTGTAGTTCTCATTCGGGAAGTAAGTCCCGAAAGAGGCTCAGGATGCTTATTATTCAAGAACTTAAAACAATGCGTAATTTTAATCAATTAAAAATTGCCGTAGCCGGAACCGGTTACGTAGGACTCAGTATTGCTACGCTTTTATCCCAACATCATGAGGTAACAGCAGTAGATGTAATTCCCGAGAAAGTAGATAAACTGAATCATCATATATCACCGATACAAGATGAGTATATCGAAAAATATCTGGCAGAGAAACCTCTGCATCTCACAGCAACCTTGGACGGCAAGTCAGCTTATAAAGATGCAGACTTCGTAGTCATTGCAGCACCAACGAACTACGACCCAGTGAAGAACTTCTTCGACACCACTCATGTAGAAGAAGTTATCGACTTGGTCCTGGAGGTGAATCCCGATGCAGTGATGGTAATCAAGAGTACCATCCCAGTAGGTTACACTCGAAGCCTATATCAGAAGTATGCTAAGAAGGGAGTGAAGCAATTCAATCTCCTTTTCTCCCCGGAGTTCCTCCGAGAGAGTAAGGCACTCTATGATAATCTTTATCCAAGCCGCATTATCGTTGGTTATCCAAAGATTATCGAGCGCCCTGAGTTCGCAGAAGAAAACGAGGCAATCAAGACTGTAACCAATGTCGAGATGATGAAGGAAGCTGCCAAGACCTTCTCTCAACTTCTTGTTGAAGGCGCTATCGCATCACAGTCCGTAGGCAATTCAACACTTAACACTCAACATTCAACATTAGAAAACAAGGGCATCCCTTGTTTGTTTATGGGCATGAAGGAAGCAGAAGCCGTCAAGCTCTTCGCCAATACCTATCTTGCCCTAAGAGTAAGTTACTTCAATGAGTTGGATACATACGCAGAGGTCAAGGGCTTGGATACCAAGGCAATCATTGATGGCATAGGTCTTGACCCACGTATTGGAACCCATTACAATAACCCAAGTTTCGGATATGGTGGTTATTGCTTGCCAAAGGATACCAAGCAGCTTCTGGCAAACTATGCCGATGTTCCAGAGAACCTGATAGAGGCAATCGTTGAAAGTAACCGTACAAGAAAAGACTATATTGCAGATGCCGTGCTCAGAAAGGCAGGTTATTATAATGAGAATAGTAGCTATGATGCAGGAAAGGAGCATAAGTGTGTGATAGGAGTTTATCGCTTGACGATGAAGAGTAACAGTGATAACTTCCGCCAGTCTGCCATCCAGGGTATTATGAAGCGAATCAAGGCAAAGGGTGCAGAGGTAATCGTCTTTGAGCCAACATTGGAAGATGGCAGCACCTTCTTCGGTAGTAAGGTGGTGAACGATATGGCAGCATTCAAGGCTCAGAGCCAAGCCATCATTGCCAACCGCTATGATGCTTGTTTGGATGATGTAAAAGATAAGGTATATACACGAGATATATTTAGAAGAGACTAGTTATGGTAGATTATAATATTAGTCTAGATGGTAAGACCATCTTGGTGACAGGTGCGGCAGGATTCATCGGAAGCAATCTTGTAAAGCGCCTTTTTAATGATGCTAAGAACATCAAGGTAATCGGTATCGATAGCATTACCGATTATTATGATGTGAACATCAAGTATGAGCGATTGAAGGAGATTGAAGCTTTAGGTAAGGATTGGACATTCGTTCATGACTCCATTGCCAACAAGGAAGCTGTAGAGAAGATTTTCTCTGAAAATAAAATCTCTTTAGTAGTCAACTTAGCAGCTCAGGCAGGTGTGCGCTATAGCATCACCAATCCAGATGCTTATATCCAGAGCAATCTGATAGGATTCTATAACATTCTGGAGGCTTGCCGTCATCATGAGGTAGAGCATTTGGTTTATGCTTCTTCTTCATCTGTTTATGGTAGTAACAAAAAAGTTCCTTATTCTACTGATGATAAGGTGGATAATCCTGTAAGTCTGTATGCAGCTACCAAGAAGAGCAACGAGCTGATGGCTCATGCTTACTCTAAGCTTTATAATATCCCAAGCACTGGTTTGCGTTTCTTCACCGTTTATGGTCCTGCTGGTCGTCCAGATATGGCATACTTTGGTTTTACCAATAAACTGGTGAATGGTGAAACCATCAAGATTTTCAATTATGGAAACTGCAAGCGTGATTTCACTTATATAGATGATATTGTAGAGGGCATCGTAAGAGTGATGCAGCATGCGCCGGAGAAACAGAATGGTGAGGATGGTCTGCCTATCCCTCCATACAAGGTATATAATATAGGTAACAGTCACCCAGAGAATCTTTTAGATTTCGTTACGATTTTACAGAAAGAGTTGATTCGTGCTGGTGTGCTTCCTAAGGATTATGACTTCGAGGCGCATAAGGAACTTGTACCAATGCAGCCTGGTGATGTGCCTGTAACCTACGCTGATACTACACCATTGGATCAAGACTTTGGGTATAAGCCAGATACGTCGCTTAGAGAGGGACTTAGGGCGTTTGCACAGTGGTACAAGAGATATTATGTGAGAAAATTTAGTTAAAATAAATATATTCATTGAACACTAATTATGTGATTTTTATGATTGCTTCAAAACAAGATTTAAAAATATATTTAGATGCGGATAGAAGGGCAAACCATATTTCCGGTTTGTCTTTGTTTTTTAATAAGACATGGCGTTACTTAAAGTATATGAGAAAGATAGAATATCTTACCAATTGTAGACAAGGAAAATTGTCCAAAATATTACTCTTATGGTATCGTTACAAGTTTAGGAATCTTAGTGTTTTAACTGGAATCTCTATACCTCCTAACACCTTTGGCAAAGGTTTATATATTCCTCATTATGGTGCTATTGTAGTGAATGGTACCGTTCGTTTTGGAGATAATTGTGTCATTCAGAATGGTGTTAATGTCTCCGATAAGGTCTGGGGGGGCAACATTGTTACCTTGGAGCTGGCGCAAAAATCTTAATAGGAGTTCATCTTGGAAACCATACTATAGTTGGTGCTAATGCTGTAGTTACTAAGTCTTTTGATGAAGAGAATGTCGTATTGGCAGGTGTTCCTGCTCGAATTATTTCCCACAAAGGATTTAAGGATAGGAAAACCGTTTGATAAAGTAGCAAATGATTTATTTAATTCTTATATTATTGTTTCTATTTCCCGTATATGCTTGTGATTATAAATTGTGGAATTACGGGAACAGTTATGAGAGAGGGAATACATATAAAGGATATTACTTTTTTCTTTATATTGTGGTCGTGTTGTTCTTGGGACTGAGAAATTATGTTGGTGGCGATACAATCGGTTATATGGATATGTGGAAAAAGATTCCTTTTCTGGAAGGACTTTCTAAATTTGACTTTTTGCACGCCAAGTATGCTCCTATGTGGTATATAACCAACAGTTTTTGTAAAACCATCAATTCTAATTTCTATTCATTCCAAATATTTCATGCAATATTAGTTAATGGAGTTATATTCTACATAGTTAGCAAGTATTGTCAGTATCGTTTTACTGTAATATTCTTCTATGTAGTTGCGACAATGCTTTATTTCAACTGCGAGATTTTAAGAGAGTCACTCAGTCTGAGCTGTGGTTTACTGGCAATGAATCATTATAAAGAAAAAAAATGGGTACAATATTTTTCTTGGAGTTTACTTGCTCTGTCTTTTCACAAGTCTGGTATAGTGTTATTGGTAATTCCTTTTTTGTATAGGTATTCTGCATCAACTATTAATTATAAACAACTTCTAATTCTGTTGATTATTGGTTTTATTTTTAGTAGTTTTTTGCTTAAACATATTGTAGGAAGTTTCTTGCCATTTTTTTCAGATTCTTTTGAGGAATATTCTCAAATGAAAAGAGCAACGATTTTTGGTAGTGTTAGATCTTGTTTAATAGTTTTATTAGTAGCTTATTTAGTGAAACAGTATGAGACTGCTAATAACTGTATGTCTGCGACAGTTATTGTAGGAGCGAAGTTTTATTTGCTGACACAGATCTTAGGACTTTTTCTACCTATTTTTTCCACTCGTTTTGTAAATTACTTTCAGATATATTATTTAATATTATTGGGTGATTTTATCTGGAACCACTATGGAGCGAAGAAAATATTAATTTTTGCCTTATATGCTAATTTTATATTTGGTGTGGTAAAACATCAGGCTAGAGATGTTTCTGATTGGGTAAGTTCCACTTCTCATGGTTATTATTTTTATCAAATATATTACCCATATTACTCAATTTTTGATGATATTCCTTATGATGAGTTAAACCATAGAAAGAATATTTATTATCAAGAGCGTTTAAATCGATTAAAGCACGAATAATGAAACAGCATGTATTGTTAGTAGATTTTAGCTTTGCTAAATATACACAAATCAGTCAGGTGAGTTGCGTTTCGAGTTTCTTGTCTCCACCTATATGGAAGAGACTTCTTAGCTTGTTTACACATAAATTATATTTGGAAGATAATCCTAATTTGGAAAATGTGATCCAACAAATGGATGTTATCATTCTATTTGACACAAGAAAGAATTATGACGAGGTAGCGAGACGTATAGAAAGAGTTTGTAGTCCAACTGCAAGATTAATATTTTATTCTTGGAATCCACTCTGCGAGTCTAAAGCTCATTCTAGATTAAGTGAAAGGTGGATTAAAGCGACTTTTTCAAAAAAAGATGCTGCTTGCGCTGGATTCATTTATGTAGGTTCATTTTATTTCAAAAACGTATTAACAGAAGACGTATTAACAACTAAATGGGATGGGCTTTTCATAGGGCAAGATAAGGGGAGAAGAGAAATGCTTTATAAAGTTGCAAGTTTATATAGGAAGAACCGATTACAGTCGAGAATTATTTTAGTTAATAACCGTAAGGCTTTGTTTAGCAGAAGATATTCTTGGCATATTGATTATAATGTAGTATGCAAAAATGTTCAAGCAAGCAATTCTGTTATTGAGATTCTTCAGGAAGGACAAGAAGGAATTTCTTTGAGAGCTTTTGAATCTATGTTTTATGAGAAGAAATTAGTCACCAACAACCAACATATTGTCAATTACGATTTTTACAATTCTCATAATATATTTATTCTAGGTAAGGATGATGAATCTGGTTTTAAGGCTTTTATTCAATCTCCTTATGTAAAATTAAGTGACGCTATCGTTGAGAAGTATAAAATGGCAAGTTGGTTGAATAGAATGTTAAGTTTATGAATTCAAATAAAAAGAGTTTCCTTAAGACTTCTTCTTATGCCGTGTTTTCACAAGTTGTATCCTTGTGTTGTGGGCTAGTTACATCTTTATTGCTTCCAAAAATTTTAGGAATCGAACAATTTGGTTATTGGCAATATTTCTTCTTGTGTAGTAGTTATGTAGGGCTTCTTCATTTCGGCTTTAGCGATGGTATATATTTGGCTTTGGGCGGTAAGAAGTTTTCCGAAATCAACAGGAAACAGTATTATCCCCAATTGCTGTTGGTGTCGTTTCTTCAAATGGTCATAGCCTTATTGGTTGCTCTATATTCGTACCTGTTTCTGAAAGGCGCTTATCAGGTTGTTTTTTATTTCCTCGGTGTTTATATCATTATTGAGAATGTATATAAGTTGTTGTCGTTTGTCTTGATGGCAACCGATAAAATGCGTTATTATTCCAAGACTGTTGTAATAGACAAGGTGACCTTCTTGGGGCTTTTGTTTGTGTTTCTGGTTCTCTTTAACAAAGATTCATTTGTCAATGTTATTTTCTCTTATCTTTGTGCCCGTTTCATAGCCTTAGCATTTGTTTCCACTTGCTTTGGGAGATTCTTCGATTTCACAGTCACATCCAATTTGTTTGTCAGAAATAATCTACGTGCTACATGTGGAAATATGATAGTGGGAATATCGTTGACAATTTCCAATTTGTTGAGTACCTTCATCATAGGCTCTGGTCGTTTCTTTGTAGAGCATAATTGGGGTATTTCTGTTTTTGCCAAGATATCGTTTGCAGTATCTTTGTCTATGTTCGTTTTGACATTCATTTCACAGATAGGGTTAGTTTTGTTTCCGTACCTTTGTAGGATGGAAAAGGATAAACAAAGGCAGATGTTGGATATGCTAACTTTTGTTATAGGACTCTTTGCGATGGTTTGCTTTATCGGCTTCGTTCCTCTGTCATTGATAATAAAGACTTGGATACCAAAGTATGTGGACAGCCTGAGCTATTTGATGATTTTATGTCCTATAGCTCTTTTTGAGACGCGGATGGTATTGGTTTTCGGTACCTATTTCAAGACGTTCAGAAAGCAAATTGTATTGTTGAAAATCAATTTGGCTTCAGTGCTGTTTGCTGTATTCTTTTATTATCTGTCTTCGAATGTGGTGAATTGTATTAATATGCTTGTTATGGGTATGTTGGTTAGTATCATGTTGAGAAGTTATTTGTGTCAGTTTTATCTATATCGTTATTTGAACGTTAAATTGGATAGGTTTGTAATTTGCATGGAAATACTGACCTCTGTTTTTATGATTCTTGCTTATAATCTGTTTGCAAGTATGTTACTGTTTTCTTTGGTCTATGTCGTTTCTTTGACTATTCTGGCATTAGTTCGTAAAGAGAAAATCAAATATAGTTATTTATTAATCAAATCTTGATGGAAAAGTTGCTTTTTATTGCTTCCATTCAATATGGAGAACCTCCCACTGGTGGTGGGGCGCAAGCCAAAAATCAATTGTTGTTGGCACATCTTAAAAAGTATTATGACGTGAGGTTCTTTGATACTTGGAACAAGAGTTCTATTGTCTGTTTGTTGTCTGCTCTCGTTTATGTAATTCTTTATAAGTGTAAATGCGTGTTGTCTATCTCTGGGCGTGGTGCTTTGTGGTTAGGCAAGATCTTGAAAATCTTGCATGTTCATAGACAAGTCATTTACTTTGTTATAGGAGGAGACTTGGGAAAAAAAGTAGAGGGGCATTTGAATAATGTCTCTGTATTAAAATCATTTCATAAGATTTTAGTACAGGGACATTACATGAAGGTTCAGCTTAACAATGTGGGGCTGAGCAATGTAGAAGTCTTGCCTAACTTTAAGCCGATAGGAGAGTTGCCTGCGAAAAGAAATCGCCCAACTGGGGGCATTAAGTTCGTATTTTTAGGACGTTTGATAGAGGAGAAAGGTGTTGGCTTGCTCATAGATGCATCCAGAAAATTGTATGAAGAATATGGCAAGAAATTTTTAGTGACTTTTTACGGTTCGCAAACAAATACATATTCACAGGGATATTTTGACACCTTGGATTGTGATTACATGTCGTATGGTGGCTTTTTAAACTTGAAGTCGAAAGAGGGATTGAGACAACTTTCTGAATATGACGTGATGGTATTCCCTACATATTTTGAGGGCGAGGGATTTCCAGGTGTGTTGATTGATGCTTTCAAGGCTGGTCTTCCCGTGATAGCTTCAGATTTCCATGCAAATCCAGATGTTATTTCAAACTCTTCATTAGGTGTGCTCATAAAGCCAAAAGATGTCGATAGTTTGAAATCAACAATGCTTGAATTTATAGAAAACCCTTCAAGAATACCGATTATGTCTATGGCTGTTCAAAAGGAGGTATGCAAATATGACATAGACAAGGTGTTAAATAAGGAAAAATTGAACAGAATCTTTGAAAAATGATACAAAGCAAACGTTTACTTTGGGCCGATTCACTCAAGGGATGGGTCGTAAGTGGAGTGAGAATACTATTGCCTTCAGGTAGCGATGCTGTTATTGTTGGTCTTAGTTTTGTGTTATGCTTGTTTCTGACGTTCTGCATCGTAGAAGGTTTGAAGAAAAATAAAATCACAGCCAAGGTTCTTCTTGGCAAATTATAAGCAAAAAAATGAAAATTGTAAATATAATAGGGGGATTAGGTAACCAAATGTTCCAGTATGCATTTGCTTTAGGTCTAAAATCCAAATTTCCTCATGAGGCTATTAAAATTGATTTGTCTCATTTTAAAGGTTACCCATTACACAATGGATATGAATTAGAACGAGTTTTTGGCTTGAAACTCTTGGATGTTGCTTCATCTGTTGACTTAATGAAGGTATCATATTTTGTTCCAAATTATAAACTCTCACGGCTTGTGAGAAGAGTTTTCCCACATCGGAAGTCTGAGTACATCGAGCCAAGATTGTTTACTGATTGGAGTCACGATATAAATGCAATAAAGGATAATTGCTATTTTGAGGGAAGCTGGCAAAATTTCAACTACTTCGAAGACATAGAGGTTGATATTCGTAATGCTTTTTCCTTTAAAGACAAGCTTCAAGGCGAAAATTTACAAATCGCTAATTTGGTGGAATCAACCAATAGTGTTTCTATACATATAAGAAGAGGAGATTATTTGTTGGAGGATGAATATGCTGGTATATGTGATGTGCCTTATTATAGCAATGCAATATCATATATAAAAAATAATGTTGCTAATCCTCATTTCTTTATATTTTCTAATGATATTGATTGGTGTAATGAGCATATTGTACCATTATGTGATACTGTAACGTTGGTCTCAGGAAATTCAGCTGAAAAGGCTTATGTTGACATGCAATTAATGTCAATGTGTAAACATAATATAATAGCTCATAGCTCTTTTAGTTGGTGGGCAGCGTGGCTAAATGGGCATGCTGGTAAAATTGTTATTGCTCCTTTTGAATGGATGCATCGACAAGGTTTGACGGATAAACCGCAAATGCCAGATTGGAAATTAATGAAGAATATATAGAATTAAACGGTATGAGTTTAGAGCAAAAAATTAATTATCAGTTGAACAAAGTTCCTGGTGTGAAGAAATACATCAAACGTGCATATCAGTTAGGATGTTATACTGTGAGTAAGAAGATAAAATCAGAGGGGAACATCGAAAAGGTTTCGCCAAATGACGATAAAGAGTACTTTTTTGGTTATTACGATAAGTCGCCATGGGATGCAAGTATGCGCTATTTGATTTGTATGAGGGCGATTAATACTTGGAGCGAACCTGACCCGAAAGGGACTGCAGATATATTGCTGATCGATACTGACGTCAATAATGGGGTGAGAAAAATCGCAACTACTCATACGTGGAATGTTCAGCAAGGTTGTATGGCGCAATGGCTTGGTCCAGATTTTAAATCTCGTATTTTGTATAATGATATGCGTAATGGTAAGTATTGCTCTGTAATCTTGGATATCGTTACAGGTGAAGAACGAATATTGCCTTTGCCATGTTATACGGTGTCATCGGATGGTAAAACTGCGTTATCCTTGGATTTTTCTCGTTTGCATAACTTGCGATTGGGATATGGATATGCTGCTCTTCCTGAAAAAACTAAAGGCATTGCTCTTCCAGATACTGCTGCTATTTGGAGGATGAACTTGGAAACTGGTGAAGTTGTTGATTTGCTAAAATATACAGATTTCTCTGGATTTCAACCACGCCATGAAATGCAAGAAAAAGGCTCTGTTCATAAAGTGAACCATTTGATGATTTCGCCTAATGGAAAACGCTTTATGGTATTGTATCGTTGGTTTTGTGGACAAAGAAAATATACTCGTTTGATTACTTGCAATATAGATGGAACAGATATGTATCTATTGAGTGATGATGATATGGTTAGCCATTGTTTCTGGAAAAATGACCAGGAGATAATTGCATTTGAACGTAAAAAGTCAGATGGCCCAGGCTATTATTTGATGAAGGACAAAACACAAGAATATACGCATTTATGGCCACAATTAAGTAATGATGGTCATCCTAGTTATTGTCCTACAGATAATAATCTAGTTATATTTGACACTTATCCAAGTAGATGTCGAGTCCAAGAATTAAAATTGGGCTATGATACAGATACGACAGGGGAAAGTGTGAAAACTATAGTAAAAGTTTTTTCTCCTTTTAAATATGACAATGATACTCGTTGTGATTTACATCCGCGTTGGAGACAAGACGGAAAGGCGATATGTTTTGATAGCGTATTTGAAGGACATCGAGGGTTATATGTGGTATCAATTTAATAAGCCGTTTGTATGAAAAAATGTGTGGCGGTTCTTCTGCCGATATATAAAAACGATAGTTTGGAATATTTTAAGCTCTCACTTAATAGTGTCTTTTCTCAAACTTTTCATAACTATAAGATTTTTGTAGGTGTTGATGGGGAGGTTCCTTATGCTACAAAAACTTATCTCCAAGAAATGGATAAGCGAGGCGATGTAGAGGTGTGTTGGTTCCCCAAAAATCGAGGGTTAGCTTGTGTCCTGAATGACTTGATAGCTATCGCTCATGTACAAGGCTTTGACTATTTAGCACGTATGGATGCTGATGATGTTATGTTGTCTAGTCGTTTGCAAAAACAAATGTCTTATATGGAGTCTCATAAAGATATTGATGTTGTGGGAGGTGCTATTGAAGAAATGGATAAACAATCTATTTCTCGTGGAAAAACGATAATTTATCCCTTAACTCATCAAGAATGTGTGAACTTCTTCGAGAAGCGTAATCCGCTGGCACATCCTGCGGTTTTGTTCAGATATAGTTTCTTTGAAAAGTTAAAAGGTGCATATCGTGCAGATCATCCAAAGAATCAAGATACGATGCTTTGGTTGGATGGACTGATGGCAGGGTGCAAAATGGCTAACGTCCCTGATGTAGTTTTGCAATTCCGAGTGACTAATGATTTGTTTCGTAAACGTCGCAATGGATGGAATCTTGCAATGAGACAACTTGCTGATAGGTTGGAAGTGAATCGAGGATTAAAATATGGGGTAATGTCATATCTTTATGCCTATGCTACTTTCTTAATGCAGATTTCTCCAGCATGGGTGAAAAAACTTTGTTATCGTTATTTAAGGTGATTATGGCAACGTTAAGACTCTACATATATTCTCGGAACGCAAGACTTAATCCTTTCTTTTCTGATAAGGATGAGCAGGAGTCATTTATTGATGACATCAGGAGAACTCTAACTCATGATTGCGAGATTGAACGCTTTGTCAATTCTTGTGGCGTGGTACTCCTCAATACTCAGAAGACAAGGGATGCACTGCATGTGTTGCAAAGCAAATATGATGCAAACCATCGTGAGATACGTAAGCTAACGATGTTCATCAGTGCTAATGGTCTGGCAGAAAATGAACGATTTTTTGTCTTCGATGCAGGCACGGCAAAATGGAGCGATAGGAGATTGGCTATAGATGAACTCAGAATCTCGTCGACTTCATACGTTGAGTTAGCTATGTATCACAATCAACATTATCATAATTACTTTGAAGTTGAACGTTTTTTTGATGTATATGGCTATGGCTTTGACGGAATAAAGGTCGCTGTGGGTGAGCCAGATAAGAGTAAGAGAAAGTGTAGATTTTGCGGTTGTACAGATCCTGGTAAATACAAGGATGTAGCTCATGCTATCCAAGACTCATTGGGTAATAAATTGCTCGTATGTTACGAAGAGTGCGATGCCTGCAATCATAAGTTGAATGCTGTAGAGGATCATTTCTTGCATCTGATGGATGTGAGAAGATGTATCTTCCATATAGCTCGAAAGAATTCGACAAAATCTCCTCATGTGATTGGAGATAACTTTGCGTTGCATCCTGATGAGAATGGGGATGCTGTGCTCTATCTGAAAAAAGAACCTATTGAAGCCCTCCATATAAATATCGACAAGCCTTTTGGGTATCGTTTGCATCATAAGGCTAACGTCACGAACGAGGGGATATATAAGGCTTTGGCTAAAATGGTGATAGATTTAATGCCATCAGACAGGCTATGCCATTTTACAAATACCATCAAGTGGTTGCGTTCAGAGGAAATCTGGTCTTCTGATGTCTTACCTAGCATTATTTTTGGCAGTTCAAAAGAAAAACTATTTTATAAACAACCTGCACTGGATGTTTGTTTCAACAAAGAAGAGGATGGACCTTATTGTACAGGTATCCTTTGGATTTATGATGTTGTCTATCTGTTTGTGATGCCATTCGTGGATGTTGATAGGGGAAAGTTTAAATGGGATGGAAGTCTTGTAGAACATTGGAAATTCCTCTTGGATAGATTCATGATACAGTCACTGAATTTGCAAGATGGATGGGACTGGCATCGGGCTGCTCCATGGATTGATATGACAATAGAGTTTCCCAATCCCCGAATCATACTGAAAGATGGAAATGACGATGTGTTCGTGGAAGCTCAAGTAAAGAAAGATGATGAAGAAGCGGTGTCTTTCCCTGCTTTTACTTCCGAAGGTATTATTGTCAACAGGGTGAAAGTAGATTTTTATTGCCAATATCATGGCGAAGCAATTCCAATAGAAGAACTTCACGATTTAACCTTTCATTTTGATATTCCAATATACGAGATAGAACCACGTACTAATCAAATTGTTGTAAAGACAAGCATTCAAGTGAATGACACGACTGACAAAGTAGCTTATTTCGCAGAGAGTTTCAAGGTAGTTTTCTCTTTGAAGTATTTTCGCCGTTTTGTCAGACTAGAGTATGCGAAGAAAGGTGAACTAAATAATTTAGCAATTGATATAGCTCTTAGAGATTATCTTTTTGAGCAAGCCTTGAAAGCTGCTGAAAATAAGGCAAAACCTAAAAGGGAAAACACATCTTTCGAGGTGTGCTCTTTGGTGAAATTGCTACAGTATAAAGAACGGTTGCTGTCCTTGGCTTATTGGAAAGTGAGGATAAAAAAGCGATTCTTTGTTTTTTCAGACTGCATTATTCATGGAGTGGACTATCTCCCACAATAGTTACAAGCAAGGAAATGCTCGGTGGTTTCGGATAAATGCCGGTTATGTCTTTGCCCTAGAAAATATTTAAAAAGGAAAATATGATTATGAAATGGATATTTGACCGACTGATGGCATTGGTTGGTCTGATGGTGCTATGGCCGGTTTTGCTGGTCGTGGCTATATTGATTCGTGTGAAAATGCCAGGTGGTCCTGCTTTCTTCTGTCAGAAGAGGGTGGGGAAGAATGGCAAGCTGTTCACCTGCCATAAGTTTCGCTCCATGACAGTGAAGCACAATGGCTCGTCGGTTTCGGTGGCAGGCGACAATCGCATCACGCCTTTGGGGGCTAAGTTGAGACACTATAAGTTGGATGAACTGCCCGAGTTATGGGATGTACTTGTTGGTAACATGAGTTTCGTGGGACCTCGCCCAGACGTGCCAGGCTACGCAGACCAGTTGAAGGGCGATGACAGGGTGGTGCTTAAACTCCGTCCTGGTATCACGGGACCCGCTACCTTGAAATACCGACTGGAGGACGAGATGATCTCAGATTATGTAGCCAAGAGGCAACTGGAGGGAGACCATCGTGCGGCGCAAGATATTGCCGTGGAGTATAACGACCAGGTGATTTACCCCGACAAGGTACGTATCAATAGGTATTATTATGAGCATTATTCTTTCTGCAAGGACATACAGATGATTTTTTGTACGGTGCTGGGAAAGAAAATGAAATATGCTGGAGAAACAATATAAAAGATATTACTATGGATAAGGAAAGAAAAACGATTTACTTGTGCCTCGCCCACATGAGCGAGGAGGGTATGGAACAGAAATACGTGAAGGAGGCTTTCGATACCAACTGGGTGGTGCCGCTGGGACCTAACGTGAACGGATTCGAGGACGACTTGAAAACTTTCGTTTCTAAGAACAGCGATGGCTCTGAGTTGTCTCGTGAGGTGGTGGCGCTGAGCGCTGGTACTGCTGCTGTTCACTTGGGTTTGCTGGCTTGCGGTGTAGGTCCTGGTGATGAGGTTTGCGTACAGAGTTTTACTTTCTGTGCTTCTTCTCATCCTATTACTTATCTTGGTGCTACGCCTATATTCATCGACTCGGAACCAAACACATGGAACATGGATCCTGATCTGCTGGAAAAAGCCATCATCGACCGCAAGGAGAAGACGGGTAAGTATCCGAAGGCTATCGTGCCAGTGGCTCTCTATGGCATGCCTTACGACTGCGACCGCATCATGGCGATAGCCGACAAGTATGGTATTCCTGTGGTGGAGGATGCCGCTGAGGGATTCGGATCACGCTACAAAGGACAGGTGCTGGGCACTTTCGGTAAGTTTGGCGTGCTGAGTTTCAACGGCAACAAGATGATTACCACCTCGGGAGGCGGTGCCTTGATATGCCGCAATGCGGAGGACAAGAACCAAATCATGTGGTATGCCACGCAGGCTCGCGACTCCTATCCTTACTACCAACATACCGCCATCGGCTACAACTACCGAATGAGCAACGTGTGCGCTGGCATAGGAAGGGGGCAGATGACGGTGCTCGAAGACCATATTGCTCACCACAAGCACGTGCAGCAACTCTACAAGGAACTGTTGAAAGGTGTGGAGGGCATCACGCTGCATGAGGCGCCTAATGCTGACTATGATTCTAACTTCTGGCTCTGCACCATCGTGCTGGATGATAAACTGAAAGTCAAGGGGCAGGAGAATGCTTACAAGGAGGTGGTGAAGACTGCCGTGGGTGGTGCCGCTGGCGTGATTCATGTGGTGGATTCGCCTACTACCGACTGCCAGCCTAACGAGAACGTGGAGGCGATGCGTGTGTTCATGCTTTCGAAGAAGATTGAGGCTCGCCCTGTGTGGAAACCGATGCACAAGCAGCCTGTATATCAGGATGCTCCTGCTTATGTGAATGGCGTGAGCGAGGCTATCTTCAAGATTGGTATGTGTTTGCCTGCCGGTCCTATGGTGAGCGATGATGATGTGCGCTATATTGTGGAGTGCATCAAGGAAGCTATTGAGTACTAAAACAACGAGACTTAGAGAAACTCTTTATGAAATTTATTTCAAAACTTAGAGAATGGTATTTTACTAAAAATGCCCTTCCTTACTGGTGTGTGCTTATCCTCGACTGTCTGATCCTTTTGTTTTCAGGTGTATTATGCTATTATTTGGATCATGGGGGCAGCGAACTGACAAATAACTTCTGGCCGCTGCTGGGTACGCTATGCGTCTATCTCATTGCCTATCTGATAGGCATCCGGCTGATGCACACTTACCAGGCTATCATCCGCTACTCTTCGTTTGTGGATTTGAGTCGTATCGCATCTGCCAATGCCATCGGCTTCGTTATCATTGCCATAGCCCGATATTACGTTCATGTGGATAGATGGTTGGAGCCAGTGCGTATACGTGAACTGTTCTTTACCTTCCTCATCGCTACTCTGATGATGACGGCTTTGCGTGTGGTTGTAAAAATGTTATACGACTCGATGCATACGGGCAAGGCGACACGTGTGTTTATCTATGGTACGCACAGTGGAGGCGTTGGGTTGGCGAAGATGATTCGCAGCACCAAACCTTCTCGATTTGTCCTGAAGGGATTCGTGAGTGATACCGTGAATGGAAAGGGCAAGTATATGATGGGCGTGGAGATATTCCGCAACGATGCGCATCTGGTGGATGAAATGAAGAAGGAGAATGCTGATGCTTTGCTGGTTTCTCCTTTGAAGAGTGAGGAACTGCGCAAGAATACGGAGATGATTAACAGCCTGGTAGATAACGACATCAAACTCTTCGTGTTGGCGGGTGCGCAGGAATGGGATGGCAAGACCAACTTCTCGCATTCGCAAATTAAGGAAGTGGACATCGAGGATCTTCTGCCTCGTGAGAAGATTGAGGTTGATATGAAGGCTGTGGGTAATCTGCTGTCTGGTAAGCGTATCCTGATAACGGGTGCAGCTGGTAGCATTGGTAGTGAGATGGTGAGACAGATTGCCATCTATCAGCCGAATGAACTCATCTTGGTGGATCAGGCTGAGACTCCATTGCATGACGTGCGTCTGATGATGGCGAAGAATTTTCCGCAAATCGAGGCGTTCACCTTGATGGCGAGCATACAGAACAAGCCTAGGATGGAGAAAATCTTCCGTGAACACAGGCCTGACTACGTATTCCACGCCGCAGCCTACAAGCATGTGCCGATGATGGAGGACAATCCGAGCGAGAGCATCCAAAACAATGTGGATGGCACGAGGGTGATAGCCGACTTGAGCGTGAAGTATGGCGTGAGGAAGTTTGTGATGATTTCCACCGATAAGGCGGTGAACCCTACCAACGTGATGGGCTGTTCGAAGCGTATCTGCGAAATCTATGTGCAGAGTCTGGACAAGGCTATCAAGGAGGGAAAGATTTATGCTGATGCTTGTCTGGATGACGCTGGTATGCCTGTGAAGGCTGTGACGCAGTTTGTTACTACTCGTTTTGGTAACGTGTTGGGTAGTAATGGTTCGGTGATTCCACTCTTCAAGGAGCAGATTAAAAACGGCGGTCCTGTGACGGTGACGCATCCCGACATCATCCGCTTCTTCATGTTGATACCTGAGGCTTGCAAACTGGTTTTGGAGGCTGGTACAATGGGAAATGGCGGTGAGATTTTCGTGTTCGACATGGGACAGCCTGTGAAGATTGTGGATTTGGCTAAGCGCATGATTAAGTTGAGCGGTGCTAAGAATATTGAAATCAAGTTTACCGGTCTTCGTGATGGTGAGAAACTGTACGAGGAGGTGCTCAACGACAAGGAAGTGACGCTCCCTACCTTCCACAAGAAAATCAAGATTGCGAAGGTGCGTGAGTATGACTATGCCGATGTATGCAAGGAACTGGACGAACTGTCATGCATAGCCCAGACCTTTGATGATATGAAAATCGTGGGTATGATGAAGCGAATCGTTCCTGAGTACAAGAGTCAGCATTCTAAATATCAGGCATTGGATAAATAACGGAATACCAAGCTTCGGAAAGATAAGCTGGTAGATAGGAATAAGAGATCCCGGCTCTGAGATTCAAAAAGGAATCTCTGGGTCGGGATTTTTGCGTTTGTGAAGGTGGTGGATGGGGGCGTGGCTGCATGGGGGAAAGTGTGATGGCTTTTCGTGTTAAAAACTATGAAATCTTAGGTGTTTTCATATAATAGTTGTACCTTTGCGAAAATAATTATAAATGATTGAATAAATGAGCAAGTATCGTTTTTCTATATGTAGCTATCATGCTATCAAGGAGGCTGATATCCTGATAGATGGTATCACCGTGTTGGCAGGGCCAAATGGATGTGGTAAGAGTACTATATCTAAATGGTTGTATTATATGATAGATATTGCTACGGACTTTGACTCCTATCTGGTTAAAGGATATAAAACAGAAATAAATTCATTGCTGCAAAATGTCAGTCGTGCCATCAGGGAAATGTGGGAACTACATAGAGGCATTAACAATGGACAGAATATTTTGCAATCTGTTGACGATTTAAAACTCGATGATAATTTCTCATTAGACTCAATAGGCGAATACTCTGGTAAGCTACATTTGTTTATAGGTGAATTTGCCTTACAACTGGATAAATTCTTGAATGCCGAGAATGTTCAAGAACAACGAAAAGACAGAGTTCTTAATTTCTTGAATCAGAATTTGGATGGTGAGGAAAAGGCTAGGAATGCTCAAACTTTTGCTGAGTTGATAAGCCTACAGGTAGATAAAATGCAGCAAGAGGTATTGTATAAAAGCGAGGATCGCTCCTTGACAGATGTCTTGTCTTTTCTTCATACATATCTATATGAAGATGAGATGGTTCCTTTTAAAATCTCCTTGCAAGAGGAAGGGGTCAACATTATATCTGATGGGAGATTAGGCTCTCTCTTTAATCTGGACAAAGCGATTTACATAGACACTCCAATGGCTTTCGGCTTGGATGACTTCCTAAAGAATGTGTTTTGGCAAAGATTAAGAAAATTAATGCTAGAGGAAAATGGTTGCCATAATAAGCAAAACATACGGTTGCTATATCGCATATCAGAAATTCTAAATGGAAAAATTAATGTTTCTGACAGTTTGTTGGGCAATAAAGAAATGTATTATGAGCGCAAGGATGGCAAGCTGTTGCTTCCTTTGGATAAAATCGCTACTGGTATGAAGTCGTTTGCCTATCTTTTCCAGTTGATAAAGAATGGTCATTTGGATGACAAGACGGTTCTTATGATAGATGAGCCGGAAGTTCATTTGCACCCTCAGTGGATTGTTGTCTTTGCTAGATTATTGATTCTTATCCGTAAGTCATTGGGAGTGAAAATAGTCTTGGCGAGTCATAATCCTGACTTTGTCGCTGCCATCAAGGCAATAGCCAAAAAGGAACAAATCTTGGATGAAACAAACTTCTATTTAGCTCAGAGTGTGGATGATGATGGGTTTCAATATGCTTTTAAGCCTCTCGGCAGTGACATCGAGCCTATCTTCAATTCGTTCAATATAGCATTGGAAAGGATTCAGCAATATGGCGATACAGATCTTTGATAATGGGTGTGTAGAGTCGCACCCCATTTATGAAAAAGCTGGGGCGCTACTAAGTGACGTTTGTAAAAGGGATTATAAAGATAATTTTTTTGACGAGCGAATAGAATGTTTGGACATGGATACCTATGAGACAATGATTTGTGGCGGGCAAAAGCAAGCTACAATGGATGCGGTAATAGGCATCGCTGATTACGAAAATAACCGTAAGACTACCGGTAAGTTGCTAATGGTTGAGTTGAGGTTGGGGTATAAATCGACTGATGGACTAGAGACTGCTAGCTTGAATCGTAAAGTATCGCATACTCTTGAACTGTTGAATCCTGCTGTTTGTCTAGTTTCTGACAAGGCAATATTTGTTTTTAATGAATTGCTGTATCAACAAGCGATTCGTTGGATGTTCTCTAAAAGGTATTCCAATGTCTCAAAAAAGGAGTGGGTGGTAATGAGTCCCAAGATGTTTTGCAAGGCCTATCTCGCTCCAGAAGATTTGCCTTATCAGTCAATCAACGATTTTGTAAAAGGCAAGGCTGACTTTGCAAAGATGTTGGAGAATAAATCTTGGCAACAGATTTATAAAAGTCTTCAATGGTGGGCAAAAGCTTATTATAAGTATTCTTACATCGCAGAAGAGGCAACTCTGATAGCTAGTCTCATCTCAGAAGTATGGGAGAAACTGAAGTCTCATAAGCAGGAAATGACAGATGATGATCTCTTAAGTTTTAGTATTTACGCAGAGGATTATCCAGTTTTTAATTTAGATGAAATTTAATTCTCTATATTTTAATATATGCTATTCCCGGCTCGGAGATTCAAAAAGGAATCTCTGGGCCGGGATTGTTTTTTTTGTTAAAATCGTAGAAATGCTTGGTTGTTTCGGGGATTTTGAAGTTCAACAAGAGTGCCGAGGAGGCTCTCGCCCAGATAGACGCAAAGCACTATGCCGACGCCTTCAAGATGAGTGGCAAGACAAGCTGAAAATGCAGAAAATTTCTGTTATAGTCCTGTATATTTCCTGATAGCCTTGATGAAGGTATCGCCATATTTATTGAGCTTGAATTCTCCGATACCACTGATCAGGCTCATGGCATTCTTGGTGGTAGGTTTCATTCTTGCGAGTTCATGAAGGCTCTTGTCGCTGAGTACGATATATGGAGGATAACCCTGTTCGTCGGCAAGGTTCTTGCGTATCTTTCTGAGGTGTTCAAAGAGCCCTTTGTCTTCCACGCCTTTCGAGTCTTCCTGGAAGATGACACGTTCGGCATGCACCTCAGGAATGAGATTTCCCGGCTGGGCGATGGCGCCCTTCCTGTTGCGTACCGTTTTCTGTGGGCGGGTGGCTTTATCATCTTCTTCGATATAAGCCAGCGAAACATGATGTTCTCCCTTCAGTACCTTCCAGCCTAAATCGGTAACCTTCATGTAGTTGTGGTTGTTGTAGGCAATCTCGAAGAATCCCATCTGTAGCATCTGCAGCAGATAAGCATTCCAGTCCTTAGATGTTGTATCCCTGCCCACACCGAAGGTTTTCATCTCGTTGTATTTGTTTTTCACAACTGCAGAAGAATGCATGCCTCTCAGAATCTCGATGCAGGTACCTACTGCAATATGCTCACCCGAACGGACCACGGCACTCAGGGCTTTCTGGGCTCTGATGGTGCCGTCGAAGGTGCGTGGAGGATTCTTGCAAACATCACAGTTGCCGCAGTTGCAGGATGATGTCTCGCCAAAATAATTCAGCAGAATGCGTCGTCGGCATACTCTCGATTCGGCATATTCCTCCATGCGGCGCAGTTTCTCCATGTTCACATCACGCTGTCCGCTTTCTTCACAGAAAGAACGGAGGGTGATGATGTCGGCCATCGAATAGAACAGTACGGTATCTGATGGTGCTCCATCTCTTCCGGCTCTACCTATTTCCTGATAGAAACTCTCGATGCTTTTAGGCATATTATAGTGGATTACCCAGCGCACATTGCTCTTGTCGATGCCCATTCCGAAAGCGATGGTTGCACATACCACCTGAATCTGGTCCATCTTGAACCGCTCCTGTACTGATGCTCTGGTCTGGGCAGTCATTCCGGCGTGATAGGCTGCGGCATTGATACCCAGATCGATAAGTTCCTGAGCTGCCATTTCAGTGTTCTTGCGGGAGAGACAGTAGATGATGCCTGCTTCTTCCGGATGATTACTGATGAAGCGGGTGATGTATTGGAGCTTTGCCTTTTTGGTGCTCTCCTGTCTTACGGTGAGGGAGAGGTTGGGGCGGTCGAAACTGCTTACGAACGTCTGCCCATTGAGATGAAGCTGGCGTATGATATCTTCGCGCGTTATCTTGTCGGCTGTGGCTGTGAGCGCCATCACCGGGACATTGCGGAAATTCTCGTGCAGCATACCGAGTTGCGAATACTCCGGACGGAAATCGTGTCCCCACTGGCTGATGCAGTGGGCCTCGTCAACGGCAAAGAGCGAAATCTTGATGCTGCTGAATAAATAAGGTATCTCGCTGATGAGTTTTTCGGGCGAAACATAAAGAAGTTTCAGTTCTCCCTTCTCGCATCGGCGGCGGATGATGAGTTCATCGGTCGTGTCGTTTCCGCTGTTCAGTGCTTCTGCCGGGATACCGTTTGCCTTGAGTGCCTCCACCTGGTCGTGCATCAGACTGATGAGCGGTGAAATGACCACAGCGGTACCTTCCATTGCTAATGCGGGAACCTGGTAGCACAGACTTTTTCCACCACCTGTCGGCATGAGAACCAGACAGTCGTGTCCCTGCATTACCTCTCTGATAATCGCCTCCTGGTTGGGGCGGAAGGTATCGTATCCAAAATAGCTTTTTAATATTTCGTTTATCTGCATGATTGCCGTTTTATGTTTTCTGCCTTTACCGGCATGTTTTTGTCTTGATTTTCATGCAAAGGTAATGAATAATCTGCATAAATAAAAGTTTTCTCCAAGAAAAAGTGCATATTTCAAGTAAAAAACTTTGCAAAGAGCGAAAAACAGGAGGAAAAGTTTGGTATGTGGAAAAAATGTATTACTTTTGCATGGTAAATACAGATAAAAATGGCAAAATGTAATGTAAACACTCAAGAGCGATTTGCCGATATCCAGATGCTCCGTTATGAGCTGAAGGGTTTCGAAAACCTGTCGCTCACACAGAAAATTTATATTTATTGCTTGTCGAAGGCAACCCTCTTGGGACGTGATATCACCTTCGACCAGCAGGGCAAATACAACCTGCGCATCCGTAAAACCCTGGAGGCTGTATACCGTCATTACGAGGGTAATCGCGAAAGCGAAGATTTCAAGGCTTTCGAAGTTTATCTGAAGCGTGTCTGGTTTGCCAGCGGCATCCATCATCACTATGGATGTGAAAAGTTTGTGCCAGGATTTTCAGAGGAATCTTTCTATGAGATGGTTGGGGCGATTGCCGATGAATATCTGCCTCTTTCCAAGGGACAGAGCAAGGAAGACCTGTTGGGCATTCTGGTGCCTGTCATCTTCAATCCGGAAGTTATGCCTAAGCGCGTGAATCAGACGGATGGCGAGGATCTGGTACAGACTTCAGCCTGCAATTTCTATGAGAATGTTTCTCAGGCAGAAGTAGAACGTTTCTATGCCAGGATGAAGGAAGATGGCAACGAACAGGCACCTTCGTATGGACTGAACTCTAAACTGACCAAGCGTAATGGTGAACTGGTGGAGCTGAAATGGACAGAAGACGGCCTCTATGGCGCAGCTATCAAGGAGATTGTTTCCTGGTTGCTCCGTGCTCAGAAATATGCAGAAAATGAGGAACAGAAACATCTCATCGATCTCCTGGTGAAGTATTACCGTACAGGCGATCTGAAGGATTTCGACCGTTACAGCATTGCCTGGGTGCAGCAGCACGAGGGAATGATTGATTTCATCAACGGATTTATCGAAGTGTATGGCGATCCGCTCGGACTGAAAGGTACTTGGGAAGGCATCGTAGAATATAAGGATCTTGAAGCTACGAAGCGCACCCAGACCATCAGTCAGAATGCCCAGTGGTTTGAGGACCATTCACCTGTAGACCCACGTTTCCGCAAGCCAGAGGTGAAGGGTGTTACAGCCAATGTCATCTGTGCTGCGATGTTGGGTGGCGAGGAATATCCAGCTTCTGCCATCGGCATCAATCTTCCGAATGCCAACTGGATCCGTCAGGAATATGGTTCTAAGAGTGTGACCATCGGTAACCTGACCGAAGCATATAACAAGGCAGCTCAAGGCAATGGTTTCCGCGATGAATTCGTTATCGACGAGGATACCATCAGTCTGATGAATCAGTACGAGGATATTACCGATGATCTGCATACCGACCTGCATGAGTGTCTGGGGCATGGTAGTGGACAGCTCTTGCCTGGTACCGACCCCGATGCACTGAAGGCGTATGGCAGTACGATAGAAGAGGCGAGAGCCGATCTTTTCGGACTCTATTATGTAGCCGACCATAAATTGGTAGAACTGGGTCTGACACCGAATGATGAGGCATACAAGGCTCAGTATTACGGTTATCTGATGAACGGTCTGCTCACCCAGACCATCCGCATCAAGGAAGGCGACAAGATAGAGGAAGCCCACATGCGCAACCGTGCGCTGATAGCCTGGTGGGTGATGGAACATGCCGAGGGTGCTGTGGAACTGGTGAAGATGGATATGAACTATGCTTCTGCCGAGGATGCTTTGAAGGACAGTGAGGGCAATATCATTACGACGAAGACTTATGTGAAGATTAATGATTATGCCAAGCTCCGCCATCTCTTCGGCGAGTTGCTTGCTGAAATTCAGCGCATCAAGAGTGAGGGTGATTTCGAGGCTGCCCGCCTGTTGGTAGAGAAGTATGCCGTGAATATTGATCCGGAATTGCATCGCGAGATACTGGCAAGATACAAGAAACTGAATCTCGCTCCATACAAGGGATTTATCAATCCGAAGATGACGCTGGAGATGGATGAAGAAGGCGAAATTACAGACGTAGTATTGGATTATGAGGAGAGCTATGTCGACCAGATGTTGCGCTACTCTGATGAATACGGAACGCTTTAGAAAGTTAATAGTTAAGAGTTGATAGTTTATAGGGCAATCTTGCTATACGGCGAAGCCGCTATAAACTGTTAACTATAAACTTTTAAAATAATGATAGATAATAAGAACGAGGATTTTCCGATAGTAGATGAAATGGGCAATATCCTGGGCGCTGTTACCCGCGGTCATGCCCATGACGGAAGCAAGATATTGCATCCGGTAGTTCATCTGCATGTATTCAACAGCCGGGGTGACCTGTATCTGCAGCATCGTCCAGCCTGGAAGGATATCCAGCCGGATAAATGGGATACAGCCTGCGGCGGTCATGTTGATTTAGGCGAAAGTGTGAGTCAGGCATTGCATCGCGAGGTAAGGGAAGAATTGGGTATCACTGATTTTGAACCGGAATCTCTTGGACATTATGTCTTTGAGAGTCAGCGGGAAAAGGAACTGGTTTATGTACATCGCTGTGTATATGATGGCGAGGTGAAACCGAGCCAGGAAGAATTGGCCGGTGGCAGATTCTGGACCAAGGATGAAATCAGCGAAAACATCGGCAAGGGTGTTTTCACTCCGAACTTCGAAAACGAATACCAGAAGTATTTCATGTAATGGCGAAATTAGCCATAAAAATACGTCCCGACGTAGCATTTGCTGCATCGGGACGTATTTTTTTGTATGTCGGGACGCAGCAAATGCTACGTCGGGACGTATTTTCAGCAGGGGTGTGGCCTGTTTCTGACCGCATCTGCAGAAGCGTTAAATCTCGTAGATACCCTTGAGTGCGCCTCTTGCAATTTTCTCGAAATCTTCACCGAAGTCGCAGAAACGGAGAACCGCATTAGAGACAGCATGTTTTATTCCCATGTTGTCACCCTGCAATGCTGTGGCAGCCTGATCCAGGAATTCGTTGATGCCACGCTCGTTAGGCTCTTTTCCATTGGCAAAGAGACGGGCAAGGAGCTGGAAACCGGCAATCTCATAGAGCGGCTTATCACTTGCTATCCACTGGTAGGCGATGACAGGCGCATAATCTACGTGCTGCAATAGGTTGAAGGCAAGCATCTCTGCCATCTCCTGACTCTGTACCTGTTCCATCCATAAATCTGTGATTTCCGGAAGCATCTTATCGGCAGGCATAATGAGTGTAGCCAGAATCTTGCACTCCCGGATATCTTCCTTCCACAGTTCGATGGCGAGGTCATAGTCTTTACCATATTCCTCAGCCATCTTTTTCAGTTCATAGAATGGTACGCCCCAATTCAGTTTATATCCCAGTCCCTTATCGCGCATAGATTGCGATCCCGGACCGTTCATCAGCAAGCGGAAGCTTCGCTTGATAGTCATCAGTTTCTGATGTGTTTCTTCGTTCATTATATTTAGAGTAAATTATTAACTAAATTATAGTTTCATTATTTTACAGAACATTCCTTCGAACTGTTCCTCTATATTTGCAGGTTTATGCTTGAAGATACCGAAGATGGCACTTCCGCTACCACTCATCGCTGCATATACGGCACCCAGGTTGTACAGCTTCTGTTTGATTTCAGGCAGTTCCGAGTGCATCTTGAAGATAGGTGCCTCAAAATCGTTGACAAGTTCCTCTTTCCAAGTCTCGATAGGCTGGCGTACAATGTCGCGGCAACATTTGGCTGGTGCCTGTGGGGTGATGGCTGCATAAGCCTCTTTGGTGCTGACGGCAATGTCATCGCGCTTCACCACAACCAGATGATAGCCCCTCAGATTATCGCCAGGACCACTTACCGGCATCAGTTCTTCGCCGATACCTTCTGCATAGCATGCTGTGTCACCATCTTCGGGGTCAGCAGAAATGAAGTAGGCACAGTCTGCGCCCAGTTTGGCAGCATATTTTTCCATCTCCGCATTACCGATGTTGAGGCGGAAACGCTCGTCCAACAAACGGATCATGAAGGCTGCATCGGCAGAACCGCCACCCAAACCTGCCTGCGAAGGAATACGCTTCACCAGGTGAGCATGGATGCGTGGAATCCTGAAGTCGGCAGCCAGGAGATTATAAGCTTTTACAACGAGATTGTTCTGTTCATCGCAGTCTACTGCGTTACCTGTAATCTTCAGATCACAAGGAACATCGCTAGGGAATTCATCGCCCATGAGCTTGATTTCAAGTGCATCGGTCAGCGGAATAGGATAGAACACCGTTTCAAGATTGTGGTATCCATCTTTCCGCTTGCTAACTATATTTAAACCAAGATTGATCTTGGCGCAAGGAAATGTAATCATAACTTTTCAGTTTAAAGGGTTCGTTACTATTTCTTTTTTTTGCAAAGATACGGAAAAATATCTAACATGGTGCATCTTTTACAGGATTATTTTTATCAGTAGCATTAAAAATATTAAAATAAGCCCTGTTTTGCAATATCTTTTGTATCTTTGCAATTACAAATTATTAATAGATTATGAAAAAAGGAGATAAAGTCAGATTCTTGAGCGAAGTGGGTGGCGGAAAGGTTGCCGGCTTCCAAGGTAAAAATATTGTGCTCGTTGAGGATGAGGATGGTTTTGAGATTCCGATGCCTATCAACGAGGTGGTTGTGGTGGAGCAGGATGAATACTCCATGGGCAAGATGATTTCGGCTAAGATGGATGCGCAGCAGAAGGCTGAGGAGCATGCCAATACCGAACTGCATCAGGACAGCCGGAGTATCAAGGCTATCTTGAATGATCACGATGACGTGGATATGGATGTAGAGGAATATGATGCTGCCGACCGTGAGATAACCTTTGTGAAACCGGTTCAGGAACGTACGGGTGGCAACAAACTCAGTGCTTATCTCGCCTTTGTACCTATCAACATCAAGGACGTAACCAATACCCGTTTCGAGACCTATATGGTGAATGACAGCAACTACTATCTCCACTATACCTATCTTGTGGCTGAGGGAAATGCATGGACTCTGAAAGCAGAGGGAGAAATAGAACCGAATACCAAACTCTTCATCGAGGAATTCGGTCGTGAGGCTCTGAACGAGATGGAGCATATCGCCATCCAGATGATAGCTTACAAGAAGGACAAGCCATTTCTCCTGAAGCCGGCAACAGATGTTCAGTTCCGTCTCGATCCCGTGAAATTCTACAAACTTCATCTTTTCGAAGAGAACGATTTCTTCGAGACTCCAGCCTATCTCTTTACGATTGTAGAGAACGATGAAATATCCCGTCCGCTGGTTATCGATTCCAAGCGTCTGAAAGAGCAGATGTATAAGGATGAGAAGGTTGTCGCCAACACCAGCAAGAAGAAAAGCAAGAAGGATGATGGTACCCTTGTGATAGATCTTCATGCGGATGAAGTGCTTGAAACAACTGCTGGAATGAATTCTGCAGATATTCTTCATTATCAGATGGATATCTTTAAGAAGACCATGGAGGAATATAAGAAAAAGAAGGGACAGAAAATTATCTTTATTCATGGAAAGGGCGAAGGTGTGTTGCGCCAGACTCTCATTCATGAGTTGAACTATCGCTATAAGAGTTGCACCTATCAGGATGCTTCTTTCCAGGAGTATGGCTATGGTGCTACACAGGTAACAATAAAGTAATTTATTATGAAGTACGGATTTATTAAGGTAGCTAGTGCCATCCCTGCCGTAAAGGTGGGGGATGTCATTTTCAATACCCAGCAGATAGAGGAACAGATAGCGCTGGCTGAGGGAAAGGGTGTAGAGATCATTACATTTCCGGAACTCTCTGTTACGGGCTATTCCTGTCAGGATCTCTTCCGTCAGCAGATGCTTCTTGAATCATCTGAGCAGGCAGTGATGATGTTGCTCGATTTCACACGCAAACTCGATATCATCTCTATCGTGGGTGCGCCGGTGATAGCGGGCGACTTGTTGCTCAATTGTGGTATCGTTATCCAGCATGGACAGATTCTCGGTATTGTACCGAAGACATATCTTCCAAACTACAGCGAGTTTTATGAGAAACGCTGGTTTGCCTCGGCTCAGGACCTGAGAGATTGCGAAGTCCGTTATGCCGGACATAAGGTGAAACTGATGCCTGATGTTCAGATTTTTCAAACTTTCGATGGCGTACAGTTTGGTGTGGAAATCTGCGAAGATGTATGGGCTCCGGCTCCTCCTAGCAACAAACTGGCGCTAGCAGGAGCAGACCTGATTTTCAATCTTTCTGCAAGCGACGAACTCATCGGAAAACATCATTATCTGAAGAGTCTGCTCAGCCAGCAGAGTGCCCGTACCATGACCGGATATATCTACAGTTCCTGCGGATTCGGTGAGAGTACGCAGGATGTGGTTTATGGTGGAAATGCCCTGATTTATGAGAATGGAGTTTTACTTTCACAGAGTGAACGTTTCTCTATTGAACCGCAGATGGTTATCTCACAGATAGATGTAGAGAAACTCCGCTCTGAGCGTCGTACGAATTCTACTTATGTAAATGCCCAGCGCAATATTAAGTATTCTGTTCTCGGCGGTCAGTTCAATATCCGTAATATCGAAGCCGATCCTACCGAAAATGAACGCGATTTTGTGTTGGAACGTGAGGTGAATCCTCATCCGTTTATTCCTACCAGCAGCGATATGAATGCCTCTTGCGAGGAAATTTTCAATATCCAACTCATGGGACTAGCCAAGCGTATCGTTCATACCCATGCCAAGACCGTAGTAATCGGTATTAGCGGCGGTTTGGATTCTACGTTGGCCTTACTCGTTTGTGTAAAAGCTTTTGATAAACTCAAAATGAACCGCAAGGGTATCGTAGGTGTCACTATGCCGGGATTCGGAACCACAGACAGAACCTACAATAATGCTATCTCGCTGATGCAGAGTCTTGGTATTACCATTAAGGAAATCAGCATCGCCAAGGCTGTAACCCAGCACTTTGAGGACATCGGTCAGGATGCCAGTGTGCATGATGTGACTTACGAGAATTCCCAGGCTCGTGAACGCACCCAGATCCTGATGGATTTAGCCAATAAGATGGGGGGTATGGTTATCGGTACCGGCGACCTTTCAGAGTTGGCATTAGGATGGGCTACCTATAATGGTGACCACATGAGCATGTATGGCGTGAATGCCAGCATTCCTAAGACCCTGATCCGTCATCTCGTAAATCATGTAGCAGAGAGTGGGGTAGACGAACAGAGTCGCATCACTCTTCGTGATATCATCGAAACTCCTATCAGTCCAGAGTTGATTCCGGCAGATGAGAATGGAAATATCAAGCAGAAGACGGAAGATTTGGTGGGACCATACGAACTGCATGATTTCTTCCTCTACTATTTCCTGCGTTTCGGTTTCCGTCCATCCAAGATTTACATGTTGGCAAAGAAGGCATTTATTGATTCCGAACTGGAGCGTGTAAAGATCAGTGATAATGATCCTGACAGCTATGATGAGGAGACTATCAAAAAGTGGCTGAAGACCTTCGTGCGCCGTTTCTTCAATCAGCAGTTCAAGCGCAGCTGTCTGCCAGACGGTCCGAAAGTAGGTAGCGTAAGCCTCAGTCCTCGTGGCGACTGGCGTATGCCTAGTGATGCAGCTTCAGCCATCTGGTTGCAAGAGGCTGAAAACCTCTAAAATTGATTTCGGACAAGCCAAAAGTACAATATTCTTTCTGTTTTCTGGCGCGCCCGTTATATTAATTATATATAAAGGGGCTGGATTTTGTAAATATTTGGTTTACAGAATCCAGCCTCTTTTTCTCAATATTTGTGAAATCGATTGCACAAAAATATCAGCAGAAAAGTGAAATATCTTGTTGGGTGGATAGAAATAGTTTGTAATTTTGCGGCAGATAATTCAACTATTCAATTTTAACTTAACAATTTCATTATGAAGAAACTTGCCGCAAAATTATGGGCAGTTTTAATGCTCATGTTGGTCTCCATGCAGACGATGGCTACAGACACGTTTACTAGCAATCGTACTGACTTCCGAGACGAAAGTATCTATTTCATGATCACCACCCGTTTTTACGATGGAGATCCAAGTAACAACGTGCTCTGCTGGGATAACCAGGAAGCGCAGAAGAGTACCAAGGACCCTTGTTGGCGAGGTGACTTCCAGGGTGTGATCGACAAGCTCGACTACATCAAGGCTTTAGGTTTTACAGCCATCTGGATTACACCTGTCGTTCAGAATGCGTCTGGTTATGACTACCACGGCTATCATGCCATGGATTTCTCTAAGGTTGACTGCCGCTATCAGAGCGGTGACGGCAGCAAGAGTGGTGACGTGATGTTCCAGGAACTCATCAACAAGGCTCACGACAAGGGTATCAAGATCATTCTTGACATCGTGCTCAACCACACTGGTAACTTCGGTGAGGAGAAGCTCTGCAAGATGTTCGACCGTGATACTCATCTTCGTAACCAAGCATACATTGATGCTTGTATGATCCCTGATGAGAGCAAGTTGGGCAACGATTACTTGGGCAATGTAAAGATACAGTATCAGCGTCGTCTTGCCCTGATGAAGAATACAGATGGTAATAACCACGATATACACAACTATTGGCACCATACTGCCAACAACTGGAACTGGGACTTCCCAAGCCGTTGGATGGGGCAGATTGCTGGTGACTGTGTGGATCTCAACACAGAGAACGACTACGTGGCTAAGTATCTCGTAGATTGCTATGGACAGTTTATCAAGATGGGTGTCGATGGTTTCCGTATTGATACATCTGGCCACATCTCCCGCTTGACATTCAACAAGGAGTTTATCCCTCAATTTGAAGCACTTGGTAAGCAGTACGAGAACAAGCGCTTGAACAAGGCACCTTTCTTTATGTATGGTGAGGTTTGTACACGTATGAACGATGTAACCTATAGAGGTCAGGCAAACCTCTCTTGCTACTTCTATACCTGGAAGTCGGACGAGGCCTTGCTCAACAAATGGGATGGAAGCAAAAGTTACTGGGATAATCAGGTGATTCCTGAGGGTTCTGAGCCTGTAGGCCCACAACTGCTTTGCTTGGAGGAGACTACTTCTCCAAAGAGCAACAATGCCAAGATGCTCAATGGTGCATGGCATGAACCGGATTACTCACAGAACAGTGGATTCAACGTCATTGACTTCCCTATGCACTACAGCTACAACACTGCCCAACAGGCTTTCAGCTTGGCAAGCGGCGACGAGTGCTATAATGACGCTACTTTCAATGTGGTATATGTAGATAGCCATGACTATAGTCCAGGTCCAAGCGATACCAACCGTTTCGGTGGTACAGATGCTCAGTGGGCTGAGAACCTCTCTCTCTTGTTTACCTTCCGTGGAATCCCATGTCTCTATTATGGTTCTGAGGTAGGTTTCCGTCGTGGTGTAGTAATTGATAAAGGTCCTAATGGTCCTCTTTCTAACACCGGTCGTGCTTACTTCGGTGGTTATATCACAGGTGATGTAGAAGCATCAGACTTCGGTGAATACAAGGCTTCTGGTAATGTGGCTGCCTCTTTGAATCATGATGTGGCTCAGCACCTCATCCGTCTGAACAAGATTCGTCAGGCAGTGCCTGCTCTCCGCAAGGGTCAGTGGACTACAGATGGTTGCACTGCCAATGGCGGTATCGCTTTCAAGCGTGCTTATAAGGACAGCTATGCACTCGTAGCCCTCAATGGTGGTGCTACTTTCACAGATTGCCCAGCTGGTACTTATACAGACTTGGTAACAGGCAAGACTTACACAGGTCCTACTATCACCGTTGATGCTCCTAATAATCAGGGTCAGGTTCGCGTACTCGTGAAAGACTGGACTGGTGGCAAACTCATTGAGGATGGTGCTTTCATCTACGAAACTGCTGCTCAGCATAAGGGTGGTCAGACCTATGATGGTAATGAAGAGGCTGGTACAACTTGGATTGATGAGGCTCCTATTCAGCCTGCAAGCGTTTCATTCTCACAGGCAGGTGGATCATTCCGCACTGAGACTATTAACATGACAGTTACTCTCTCTGAAGACGCTAAGTCTGGTTGGTATCAGATACAAGGCCAGGATAAGGTGAACTTGACTCCTGGTGTGAGTGAGAACCTTACCATCGGCGAAGGTATGAACTTTGGCGACACCAAGACTATTGATTGGAGCGCAGAGGGCCAGGACGGTAAAGTGAAGAGCGGTAGCTTGACCTTCACCAAGGTAGATCCTAATGCTTCTATCATGGTATATGTAAAGGCTGCTAATGCTCCTCACATCCATGCTTGGACAACAGGTACAGACGGCAAAGACTTGACAGGCGCATGGCCTGGTAAGGTAATGGCCGGTCCTGTGGAGATTGATGGTGCTAAATACTGGACTTACTCTTTCGATGGCGTAGAGAATTTCAATGTCATCTTGAATAATGGAAATGGTGCACAGTCTGGTGAAATCACTGGTATCACAGGCGATATCTACTTGGAGTATGATGGTGGTACAAGTGCCAAGAAGATTGACGCTCCTGTCAATACTGCAGCCAAGGTTACTTTGAGTCCTAATGGTGGTGACTTTCAGAAGACTATCTCCGTAACAGCAACCCTCAGCAACAATGCCAAGAGCGGTTGGTATAAGATTGGTGATGGCGAGCAGGTGGCTCTTACTCCTGGTAAGGCTGCTACATTCACCCTCGGTGAAGATATGCTGGAAGGCGAGAGCAAGACTGTAACTTGGAGCGCAACTAATGCAGAAGGTGTGGAAAAGACAGGTACTGCTACCTTCAACAAGAAGAAAGAGGTTGTAATTCCTACTCCAACAGGTATCTTCGCTTACTTCCTCGCTCCTTCAGACTGGACTGATGTTCACGCTTATGTTTGGACTGATGGTGGTGGCGAATATGCTGGTGGATGGCCAGGTGTAGCTTGTACCAAGACTGGTGAGAAGAAGAATGGTTTGGATATTTGGATGTGGAAGTATGATGGTGATAAGACTGAACTTCCTGCTAAGATTATCTTTAACAATAATGGTAATGGTAACAACCAGACTGGTAATTTCGATTTCGTAAACGGTGCAGTCTATAACCGTGACGGTAAGACCAATGAGTCTGTCTCAACAGGTATCAACCAGGTAGATAGCAAGAAGGCTCCTGCTAAGTTGAAGATTTACTCTATCAATGGTGTGAAGGTAGCTGAAGTAAACAAGGTTTCTGATGCGGAGTATGTCCTGGCTCCAGGTATGTACATCTGCAATGGCAAGAAGTTTGTTATCAAGTAGTCAATGGTTAGCCGCCATTACTTTTAGAAACATTTAGTTTATCATATTTCATTTATTTTAGGTTTAAGTACTCCTAAATGACTTGGAAAGAGTAATTTTTCAGTCATTTAGGAGTCTTTTTTGTATATATAAGTAGAAAATATATTAAAGATTTTGGGTAAACCCTTTTTTTTTTGTAACTTTGCGCCCAAAAGTAAAAACAATATAAAAATAAAATAGATAATATGGCTAAGAAATTTGCCGAGCACAACGGTCTGAATTTGACTCAGACAAACAATGACGTACTAGCAGCGTGGGAGAAAAATGATATCTTCCACAAGTCTATCGACGAGCGTGAAGGCTGCCCTCAGTTTATCTTCTTCGAGGGACCTCCATCAGCTAATGGCCACCCGGGTATTCACCACGTGTTGGCACGTAGTATCAAGGATACTTTCAACAGATACAAGACGATGAAGGGTTTCCAGGTTCACCGCAAGGCGGGATGGGATACCCACGGACTCCCTGTTGAACTCGGTGTCGAGAAGGAACTCGGCATAACCAAGAAGGATATCGACAACAAGGCTTCTGAGAAGTATATCTCTACAGAGGATTACAACCACAAGTGCCGAGAGAACGTGATGAAGTTCACCGCTGAGTGGCGTGAGTTGACCGAGAAGATGGGTTACTTCGTAGATCTCGATCATCCTTATATTACCTACGATAACAAGTATATCGAGACTCTCTGGTGGCTCCTCAAGCAGCTCTACAACAAGGGCTTGCTCTACAAGGGTTACACCATCCAGCCATACTCTCCAGGCGCAGGTACAGGCTTGAGCTCTCACGAGTTGAACCAGCCTGGATGCTACCGCGATGTAAAGGATCTCACCACAACAGCCCAGTTCCTCATCAAGGATCCTAAGGCAGAGTGGACCAAGTGGGGCAAGCCATACTTCATCGCATGGACCACTACACCTTGGACTCTGCCATCAAACGTGGCTCTCTGTGTGGGTCCTAAGATTGACTATGTAGCTATCGAGACCTACAACCTCTACAATGGCGAGCCTATGACACTTGTGATGGCTGAGGCGCTGGTAGGTTCATATCTGAAGTCTGACCAGGAGTGCAAGGAGGGTGATCTCCTGCCATTCGACAAGGAGAAGAAGCAGTGCCCATGGCGCATTATCGACCACATGAAGGGTACCGACCTCGAAGGCATGCACTACGAGCAGCTCCTGCCATGGGTAAAGCCATGCGAGAAGGTTGATCTCTTCGCACCGGCTTTCGTAACAGAATATGCTGCTGCTCATCCTGAGAAGGTATTCGCTTCTGAGGATGGTCGCGATCAGTTCGTCGAGATGGAGAGTGAGGCTTTCCGCGTAATCCTCGGCGACTACGTTACTACCGATGACGGTACAGGTATCGTGCACATCGCTCCTACATTCGGTGCCGATGATGCCAAGGTGGCTAAGGATGCCAACATCCCAGCCCTCTACCTTATTAATAAGAAGGGTGAGACCCGCCCAATGGTTGACCTCCAGGGTAAGTTCTATCTCATCGAAGATCTCGATGACAATTTCGTGAACGCTTGTGTCAACAAGGAGGCATACGGTCATCACGCAGGCGACTACGTGAAGAATGCCTACGATCCACAGTTTAATGTGGATGGTGTTTGGGACAAGAAGGCTTCTGATAAGGCTGAAGACCTGAACATCGTACTCTGCTACGAGTTGAAGCAGGAGGGCAAGGCTTTCAAGAGCGAGAAGCACGTGCACAACTATCCTCACTGCTGGCGTACCGACAAGCCTATCCTCTATTATCCATTGGATAGCTGGTTTATCAAGGATACAGCCCGCAAGGAGCGCATGGTAGAACTCAACAAGACCATCAACTGGCAGCCTGAGAGCACCGGTACAGGCCGTTTCGGCAACTGGCTCGAGAACCTGAACGACTGGAACCTTTCACGTTCCCGCTTCTGGGGTACTCCATTGCCTATCTGGCGTGATGAGAACCGTGGCGAGAAGTGTATCGGCAGTCTTGAGGAACTCTATGCTGAAATCGAGAAGTCTGTGGCTGCCGGTATCATGCAGAGCAACCCATTGAAGGAGAACGGTTTCGTTCCTGGCGACTACAGTCAGGAAAACTATGATAAGATTGACCTCCACCGTCCATACGTTGACAAGATTGTATTGGTTAACGAGGAGGGCAAGCCAATGTATCGTGAGAGCGACCTGATTGACGTTTGGTTCGATTCTGGTTCAATGCCTTACGCCCAGCTCCACTACCCATTCGAGGGTGAGATGGCTCGTGGCACAGAGGCCGACCGCGATGCACTCATCCACAGCACCTACGAGGGATATGCTATTCCTCCAAAGTTCTATCCAGCCGACTTCATCAACGAGGGCGTGGATCAGACCCGTGGATGGTTCTTCACCCTGCACGCCATCGCTACCATGGTATTCGATAGCGTAGCCTTCAAGAACGTAATCTCTTCTGGTCTCGTTCTCGATGCCAAGGGTAACAAGATGAGTAAGCACGTGGGTAACGTGACTAACCCATTCGAGATGATTGACAAGTATGGTGCCGATCCTGTTCGTTTCTATATGATGACCAACAGCGAGCCTTGGGACAACCTCAAGTTCGACCCTAATGGTGTGGACGAGACCCGTCGTAAGTTCTTCGGTACCTTATATAATACCTACAGCTTCTTCGCCCTCTATGCTAATGTAGATGGTTTCGATGCTGAGGCTACTCAGGTGCCATTCGAGAAGCGCCCAGAGATCGACCGCTGGATTCTCTCTTCACTCAATACCCTCATCAAGGGCGTTGACAGAGAGTTGGCTGGCTATGATCCAACCCGCGCAGGCCGTCTCATCGATGCATTCGTCAACGATGACCTCTCTAACTGGTACGTTCGTCTGAACCGTAAACGTTTCTGGGGTAAGGAGATGAGCGAGGATAAGCTGAGTGCTTACCAGACTCTCTATACCTGCCTGATGACAGTGGCTAAGCTGCTGGCACCATTCGCTCCATTCTATGCAGACGAGTTGTATCACGACTTGGGCGGCGAGTTGGAGAGCGTACATCTCGATAAGTTCCCTGTAGCAGATGAAGCTGCTATCGATGCCGACCTGGAGGAGCGTATGGCCATCGCCCAGAAGATTACTTCTATGGTATTGGCATTGCGCCGCAAGGTGAACATCAAGGTGCGTCAGCCACTCCAGCAGATCATGATTCCTGCAGTAGATGATGTACAGAAGGCACACATCGAGGCAGTAGCAGGACTATTGAAGAACGAGGTAAACGTGAAGGAGGTTAACTTCATTGAGGGTCAGGGCATTCTCGTAAAGAAGGTGAAGTGTAACTTCAGAGTGATGGGTAAGAAGTTCGGCAAGTTGATGAAGGGTGTTGCTGCCCAGATGTCAGCGCTCGATCAGGACCAGATTGCAGCCTTCGAGAAGGCAGGCAACATCACATTGAATATCGACGGACAGGAAGCCGTGGTAGAGGTAGCCGACGTGGAGATTATCTCTGAGGATATTCCAGGATGGCTCGTTTCTAACGAGGGCAATCTGACCGTAGCGCTTGAGGTAGAGTTGACTCCTGAATTGAAGAAGGAGGGTATGGCTCGTGAGTTGATCAACCGTATCCAGAACCTCCGCAAGGAGACAGGTCTGGAGATTACCGACCGCATCAACGTAACTGTGGCTCCTAATGAGGAGACTGACGCAGCCATCGAGGCATTCGGCGACTACATCAAGGGTCAGGTATTGGCAGACAGCATCGAAATCGGCGACAACGCTGGTGTTGAGACCGAGTTTGATGACTTTAAGTTGAACATTCTCGTAGAGAAGAATTAAATAGTTAGGAGTTAGGAGTTAGAAGTTAGGAGCATTTCCAAACTGCTTGCTTCTAACTTTCTAGCCCTTATTTCCTAAAAACATTAACAAATAACATAATAGATAACATCTATGGCTAACGAAAAACTACGTTATAGCGATCAGGAGCTCGAGGAGTTCCGCGCTATCATTGATGAGAAATTGAAGGTGGCAAAGCAGACTTATCATGATTGTATGGCTCAGCTGAACCACTCAGACAGTAATGATGTGGTAGATACATCACCAACCTACAAGGCTCTTGAAGAGGGTAGTGAAGCACAAAGCAAGGAAGAAATCATCCAGATGGCTCAGCGTCAGCAGAAGTTCATCAAGGGATTGGAAGCAGCTTTGGTTCGTATCCAGAACAAGACCTATGGTATTGACCGCGAAACAGGTGAGTTGATTCCTAAGGAGCGTTTGCGTGCTGTACCTCATGCCACTTTGAGTGTAGCTTCTAAGGAGGCTAGAAAAAAGTAATAAATGGAGAAAACAAGTAAAATTAAATACGGATGGCTCGTCACGGCAATGGTGGTTGTGCTTCTTGTTATCGATCAGATTATCAAGGTGTACATCAAGACCCATTTTTGCCTTGGCGAGTCTGTTCGTGTTACTGATTGGTTTTATATCGAATTTGTTGAGAACAACGGAATGGCTTGGGGTATGTCGTTTATCGGCAAGTTCTGGCTAAGTCTGTTGCGCCTGGTAGCCATCTGTGCGTTGAGCATTTATCTGCATCGCATCATTAAGCGTGGTACCTATCGCTTGTTATACATCATTTTGGTGGCGCTGGTTCTGACGGGTGCAATCGGCAATATGATTGATTCCATCTTCTACGGACTTATCTTCACCGGTGCTTCACCTTATTATGTATCTTATCTTGTGCCTTTCGGCGAGGGGTATGCACCCGTGCTCATGGGCAAGGTAGTTGATATGTTCCGCTTTCCGTTCTTCACCTATACATGGCCTGAATGGTTCCCTTTCTGGGGTGGACAGCATGGTACATTCTTCGATCCTGTATTCAATTTTGCAGATTCCTGTGTATCAGTCGGCATCATTTCTCTCTTGCTTTTCTGTAGAAAAGAACTGGAAGCTCTCGGAGGTGGTGATAAGGAGAAGAAGGTTAAAGATTCTTCTTTTATTGAAACTGCTGAAGAAAAGATAAAGTCTCAATCTCAAGAAAATAAGGAGGACAAGTAATCATGAAGAAAGCTTTTCTTTATCTCTGTTGGATAGTAACCTTTTGTGCAGCCTTCGCTTCTTGCAAGCCTTCGCTGCCAAGAGATGTGCTCTCTAAAGGAAAGATGACGGATATTCTCTTCGATTATCATATCGCTCTTGCTATGGCGCAGAGCGAAGACGGTGGTAGTGAGAAGAATAGTCTGGCTTATCGCGAGGCTGTACTGAAGAAACATGATGTCACCTCGGCAGACTTCGACAGTTCGATGGTTTATTATATGCGCCATACAGAATTGCTGCATGATGTGTATAAGGATTTGGCTGAAAGATTGGATAAAGAGGCTGTTGCATTGGGTGGAAACAGTGCAGGAAATAGTGATTTTGACAATCTTACTGCTGTTGGCGATACTGCCAATATCTGGAAGGATGCTACTTCGATGGTATTCTCGCCTGATGAGGGCTTCAACAGTCGCAGTTTTAAAATTGAAGCTGATACTGCTTTCCATAAGGGTGACCGGTTCCGTCTTGATTTCGAATCGCAGTTTATCTTCCAGGATGGTATGCGTGATGGTATCGCTTTGCTGGCTGTTCAGTTCAAGAACGATAGTGTAGCACAGACTGTAGTTCATATTCAGAGTGCTCAGCACTATAGTGTAGAACTCGCTGATAATGATAGCCTTGGAGTTAAATGTATAAAGGGGTACTTTATGTTGAATAAGGGTGGCTTCAGTTCTGATGCCGGTTCGTTGACGACTCTTAAACTGATGTTTGTCAATAAGATTCGTCTCATCCGTATGCATCCTAAAAAAGTGGCACCGGTTTCTTCTTCTGCAGCATCTTCTGATTCGGCAAAAGTAGATACTGCTCGTAAGACCCGTATACCAGGTCCGAGTGTTCCTGCACGTCCGGATGGAACTTTGGCGCCTCCGACCAGTGCACCGATTCCTATGTCTGATAAACCTATTCAGATGAGGAGTAATTAGTCTGGATGTTTAAGATATGGCTGAAATGAGAAGATGCGGAGCCCATCAGGTGATATTGCCGGATGGCTCGATATTGCAGCAGGCTGTGGTAGAAATACAAGAGGGCAGGGTGGTGAACTACTTCGAGTTTCGCGAGGAGTTGCCGATGACCGAATGGTTAGGCGGCGAAATCCGGGTGGAACGCGATGAGGAAGGCATACTCCGTGCCCTGTGGAACGGAAAAGTAATCAATAAACATTAAACATAAACATTAATAATATGTTAAGCGTAGATCAATTAGAAGACAAGTTGATAGACTTGGCATTTGCTGAGGATATCGGTGATGGCGACCACACAACTTTGTGTTGTATCCCAGAAGACGCCATGGGTAAGAGCCACTTGCTTATCAAGGAAGATGGCGTGTTGGCAGGTGTTGAAATGGCAAAGAAGGTATTTGCCCGTTTCGATCCTACCATGAAGGTAGAAGTGTTGCTTCAGGATGGAACCCATGTTAAGAAGGGTGACATTGCAATGATTGTAGAGGGCAAGACCCGTTCTTTGCTCCAGACAGAGCGTTTGATGCTCAATATCATGCAGCGTATGAGTGGCATTGCTACCATGACAGCTAAGTATGTAAAGCGTCTTGAGGGTACAAAGACTCATATCCTTGATACCCGTAAGACAACTCCAGGTCTTCGTATGTTGGAGAAGCAGGCTGTGAAGATTGGTGGTGGTATGAACCATCGCATTGGTCTTTTTGATATGATTCTCTTGAAAGATAACCATATCGATTTCGCCGGTGGCATCGACAATGCAATCGACCGCTGCCATGCTTATCTGAAGGAGAATGGTCTCAACCTAAAGATTGAAATCGAGGTTCGCAGTTTCGATGAACTTGACCAGGTATTGAAGCATGGTGGTGTAAATCGTATCATGCTCGATAACTTCTCTGTGCCTGATACTAAGAAGGCAGTAGACATCATCGCAGGTAAGTATGAGACTGAGTCTTCTGGCGGTATCACTTACGATACCATCCGCGATTATGCAGAGCAGGGAGTTGATTTCATCTCAGTTGGTGCCTTGACACATAGTGTGAAGGGCTTGGATATGAGTTTCAAGGCTTGCGAATAAGTGAAGAATGAAGAGGGAAGAGTGAAGAATTCAAATGCTCTTCTCTTTTTGTATATATAAACTTTGTATATATAAATTAAGGTATATTTTATGAATAAGATTTTTGCTTCAGCCATAATGGCTGTAGCTATGTTGGGCAGTGTCTCTGAGGCTGAGGCATGTACCAACTTTATAGTAGGAAAAAAAGCATCGGTTGATGGATCTGTGATGTGTTCATATAGTGCCGATGACTATGGTATGTTCCAAAATCTCTGTCATTTTCCTGCCGGTAAGCATGCTAAGGGCGAGATGCGTAAGATTTACGATTGGGATACCAATAAATATCATGGTGAGATTCCGGAGGCTGCCGAGACTTATAATGTGATTGGCAATATCAATGAATGGCAGGTCACCATCGGTGAAACTACTTATGGTGGACGTGAGGAAATGGCTGATTCTACCGGTATCATGGACTATGGTTCACTCATCTATGTAGCTCTCCAGCGCAGTAAATCGGCACGTGAGGCTATCAAAGTGATGACCACCCTCGCTAATACTTACGGCTATAATTCAGAAGGCGAGACCTTTACCATCTGTGATCCGAACGAAGCTTGGATTATGGAGATGATGGGCAAGGGACCAGGCTCTAAGGGCGTGGTTTGGGTAGCTCTCCGTATTCCTGACAATGCAGTTTGTGCACATGCTAACCAGAGTCGCATCGGCAAGTTCAATATGAAGGACAAGAAAAACGTGATGTATGCCAAGGATGTCGTTTCTTTTGCTCGCAGTAAGGGATGGTATCAGGGCAAGGATGCTGATTTCTCATGGAAAATGGCATATGCTAAGCCTGATTTCTCAGGACGTCGTTTCTGCGATGCTCGTGCTTGGGCTCTCTTGAATCATTTCTATGATATGAGTCCTTATCTTGATTGGGCTTTGGGCAAGGATCCTAATGCGAAAGATATGCCTCTCTGGGTGGTTCCAAACAAGAAGGTGAGTGTTGCTGATGTTGAGGCTTGCATGCGTGACCATTATGAGGGTACACCTCTTTCTGTTGCTGATGGCACTGATATCGGAGGTGGTATCTGGCAGATGCCTTACAGACCAACTCCATTGATGTTTAAGGTGGATGGAAAGCAGTGCTTCAACGAACGTCCGGTCAGCACCCAGCAGACTGGTTTTGTTTTTGTTAGCCAGATGCGTTCATGGATGCCTAGAGAGATTGGCGGTGTTCTTTGGTTTGGTAATGATGATGCCAATATGGTAGCGTTCACACCAATCTACTGTTCTTCTACAGTTCGTCCTGAGTGTTATAACACACCGGGAGCAGATGCTGTAAACTTCAGTTTCAAGAATGCTTACTGGGTGTGCAATATGACCAGCAATATGGTTTATCCTCGTTACAGCCAGATGTTCCCAACTTTGAAGGAGGTTCGTGACAGTCTGGATAACAGCTATTTTGCTGCACAGCCAGGTGTTGAGGCTAAGGCTCAGGAACTGTATGCACAGAATCCACAGGCTGCAGTCAAGTATCTCAATGATTATGGTATTGAGAAGGCACAGCAGATGTTGGCGCGTTGGCAACAGCTCTTCCAGTTTATGGTAGTGAAGTATAATGACATGATTATCAAGCCAACCAAAAAAGATGGCAGTTTCGAGAAGACTCCTTATGGATTAGGTGCAACCCCAGTTCGTCCTGGGTATCCTGAGAAATATGCCAAGGAACTTATTAAGCAAACAGGAGACAAGTTCCTGGTTCCTGAAACAAAGTAACAATATTTATCATTACATAAAGAAAGCCGATTCAAGTATATTACTATACAAGAATCGGCTTTCCTGTTTTCTTGACTTACAATACTAAATAACCGTATTATAATTTTTAAAGTTATGTCTTTTAAAATCTATTACTTGAAGTATCTCTTGTAGAGACCTGCAAAACCTGCACAGTGGCGGGCTTCATCCTTAGCCATCTCATGAACGGTATCGTGGATAGCATCTGAACCCTGCTCCTTAGCAAGCTTGGCAATGCGGAACTTATCCTCACAAGCACCCTTCTCTGCTGCAATACGAGCCTCGAGATTGCTCTTGGTATCACCCAAAACCTCACCGAGAAGTTCTGCAAAACGAGAAGCGTGATCAGCCTCCTCATAGGCATAACGTTTGTAAGCCTCTGCAATTTCAGGATAGCCTTCACGATCTGCCTGGCGTGCCATAGCAAGATACATACCTACCTCGCCGCACTCACCATTGAAATGGTCCTTCAAACCCTTGATAACGTCTTCATTAACGCCATCCTTAAATGCTTGACCGAGAACGTGAACGGTAGCAAATGTCATATCGTCATCTACTGCATCTTCCATCTCTTTGAACTTGCTGGCTGGAGCCTTGCAGATAGGGCACTTCTCTGGTGCTTCTGTACCTTCGTAAATGTAACCGCAAACGGTGCAAATAAACTTTTTCTTCATAATGTTTTTGTTTTAAATATTGTTGTATAATTATTGTCTTTTGAATTAGTGAACAGTCTCTGTGAGAGGTGACTTTACGCCTTTTTTAGCGCATTCTGCACAGATTCCTCTGTAGTAGAGCTGTTCTTCCAATACGATGTTTCCTTCAATCTCCTTTCCTGGTTCCACTTTTGGAGCTGGTTCGCCGAAAAAGTCAATTACCTTGCCACAATTTCTGCAATAGAAATGAACGTGGCTTTTAATATTTCCATCATAACATACGCGATGTTCATCGATTGTGATCATCTGAGCCGCATTGTGCTCACTCAACATTCTGAGTGTGTTGTAAACGGTTGTCTTGCTCAATGTTGGGATACTCTCGGTTAATCCTTTGTACACATCCTCGATAGTTGGATGAGTGGGATGCTTGATGAGCCAATCCATAATGGCAATACGCTGGAGTGATGGTCGGATACCTTTCTCCACGAGTCTTTGATAGGCTTCTGTCTGCTTCATAATTACTTGTTTTTATAATTTGTTGATGCAAAGATAAGCAATTCTTTTGTATCTGCCAAATATTTTTGCAAATATTCCAAAGTATTTTTGAATATTTTACAATTGCATAGTTGTTTTAAGATTTGTTGTGCAAAAAGGGAGAGTCTATGATTCAACTTTGGCAATTATTGATACTAAATCCCTTTTGGAAAAAGTAATTCCCCGTCACACTACCGGAGTGTTGTGGCGGGGAATCTTATTTGAAAATAAACTTTATACGATATTTAAGGAGATTATCTCAGGTCGATGACTTCAGCACCTGGACATTCCTTGCTGTTGAAATTTAATGTGCTGTTAGAAACGCTCTTGGCTCTGAAGTTACTTACCGTGATAGTACTCCAGGTATTGCCCTGTCGCATCTTGACAACTGATGGAATATGTGTCTTTTTGTTGATGGTGATATACATTTCGGCTACAGAACGTTTCTGGTTATTGGCAACGAGATGTACTACATAGTTACTGCCTGCTGTCTTGAGCGTTGACTTATAACCAGTCTTATATATATTAATAAAGGTATAAGGGTTCATGGACATCTGCTGAGCCTGTGTAGGGTTGCTGACATTCACCTCGTTGGTTTTCTTTAGATAAGTCCACTGGGTCTTGCCGTTGAACCAGACGATGGCTTGCGGGGTACGGGCGTTAAACTTGTTGCCTTTGATGGCAATACTGCCACTTGCTGATCCATACTTAGAACTACTCATCTTGAAGTTGGCGCTAGCTCCACTTTTGTTTCCAATTACGGCAGCGGTCTTATCGAGTACCTGTTGCGCAGTCTGCGCCATGGCTCCGATGCTCATCATTGCAACGAAAGCCAATGCTAAAATCTTTTTCATTTTTATCTTTTCCTTTCTTTTAAAATTCTATGTTATATTATATCTTCTAAAATTTCATACTCTATCATAAAGCCGTAAAAACGTCTTTTCTCTCTTAGACGTTTTCACGGCTTCAGGGTTTAATAATTTAACCTTTTCCAATATTATCTTCTTTCATACCCTTAGTTCTTTACTAAAATTAAGAGTTTCGAAGTGCCATTAACAGATTATTAAGCTGGTTTTCATCCTGTATCAGTACCTCACGAGGCTTGCTGCCCTGTGCTGCACCTACGATGCCTGCAGCTTCCATCTGGTCCATCAGTCGTCCTGCACGGTTATAGCCGATACTGAACCGGCGCTGTATCATGCTGGTAGAACCCTGCTGCGAAAGAACAATCGCATGGGCTGCCTCTTCGAAGAACGGATCCAACTCGCGGGCACTGATGCTGCCGTTTCCACCTGCGCTTCCTTCATCATTAGCAGGTTCTGGCAACTCCATAGGTTCGATAGGGCCAGGCTGTTCGCAGATATACTCGTTGATGCGCTCGATTTCAGGTGTATCAACAAAGGCACACTGTACACGTACAGGTTCGTTGCCGCAGAGATAGAGCATATCACCACGACCAATCAGCTGGTTGGCTCCTGTACGGTCAAGGATGGTCTTTGAGTCGATGGCAGATGTAACCTTAAAGGCGATACGGCCAGGGAAGTTAGCCTTGATATTACCCGTGATGATGCTGGTTGTAGGACGCTGGGTGGCAATAATCATGTGGATACCCACGGCACGTGCCAGCTGGGCGATACGGGCAATAGGAAGTTCTACTTCCTTGCCGGCTGTCATGATCAGATCACCGAACTCATCTATAATCACCACGATGTATGGCATATACTCATGTCCATCAGTCAACTTCAACTTGTGGTTGATATACTTCTGGTTGTATTCTTTGATGTTGCGGGCTCCTGCCTTTTTGAGCAAGTCGTAACGGCTATCCATCAGTACACACAGACTGTTCAGGGTTCTAACCACCTTGGTTACATCGGTTATGATAGGTTCTTCCTCATCAGGAACCGCAGCCATAAACTTATTGGCAATACGGGAGTAGACGCTAAACTCCACCTTCTTAGGGTCGATGAGAACCAGTTTGAGTTCGTTTGGATGTTTCTTGTATAATAAAGAGGTGATGATGGCATTCAAACCTACAGATTTACCCTGTCCGGTAGCACCCGCAACAAGCAGGTGAGGAATTTTTGCCAAATCAACCATAAACACTTCGTTGGTAATGGTCTTACCCAAAGCGATAGGTAACTCCATCTTGGTTTCCTGGAATTTCTTTGAGTTTAAAGTACTTTCCATACTAACGATGTTCGCCTTTGCGTTAGGTACCTCAATACCGATGGTTCCCTTACCTGGGATAGGAGCGATGATACGGATGCCGAGAGCTGCCAGACTCAAGGCGATGTCATCTTCCAGATTCTTGATCTTAGAGATACGTACGCCTTCTGCAGGCTGGATTTCGTAGAGTGTGATGGTAGGACCAACCGTAGCACGGATGGTTTTGATCTGTACGCCAAAGTTGCCCAGCACCTCGATGATGCGGTTTTTGTTGGCGCGCTGCTCTTCCTCATCGATGGATACGCCGTCATCCTCATACTTCTTCAGAAGGTTGAGTACCGGATATTTATATCTGGTGAACGGCTCCTTCGGATTGATCGGAGTATTCAGTACTTCTGCATTGCTCAAGGTGTTGCCTGTAGCCTTCTCGTCGGCTGTGGCTACAGAGATGTCCATACCTATATGCTCAGAAGCTGCAGCAGCCTCGGCAGCTTGCTTTTCCAATGCTTCCTTTTCAGCCCGTTTTGTACGGAGTTCGCGCTGACGTGCAATGAGTGACATATTCTCGTTCTGCGTGCCGTTGGCTATAGCGATGGTTTCATCTTTTTCTGTATCACCTTCTGTTCCTGTAGCTTCCTGTCCGTCTGCCTCTGGCTCAACAGGCGTAGAAGGTGTGTCCGGGTTTGCGAAAGTCTGGTCCGGATCCAGATTCAGGTCGATGACTTTGGCAGGTTCTTCTTCCTTATATTCTTCTTTCTCATCCTCTGTGCCAGCACCATATGCTGCGCTGGCGTATACCTCGTCGATAGCTTCCGTATCTTTCCTGTTCTTTCCATGGTTAGTAATCTCAAATTTCACCTTATTTGATATATAACCGATAGGGTTGAGTGCTTTTCTGATTACCGTAATGGTTTCAGTGGTGAGATAGGTGAGGAATGCTACCGCCACGAAGAAAAGAATGGCAGTAAGTCCTGGAGGACCCATGATGTTTTCCAGATTCTGCACGACAAAGAGTCCGTGCTTTCCGCCCGGATTGAATGTGAGGCTTGGCATGATAGGTGCGATGAACTTGGCAAAGGTTACCGACATCCATAGCATGACCACAATCATGCAGAAGAACCATTTCCACAGGTTCAGCTTGTAGGCATGCATCATCTGCAATCCCACCATAATGACAAAGAATGGGAGCATGAAGGCTGGAAATCCGAAATTGATGGCAATGAGCCAATAGGATACAATGGCTCCCCAGGATCCGCAGTAGTTCTGAAACTGTTTTTCCGTGTTGGTCCATTCGCCCGGCTTCAGATTTTCGAGCAAACTCTGGTCATTGGCTCCTGTGTTGAGAAAGGAGATCATAGCGATGATGATAACCACAGCAATGACTACCAAGGCTAATCCTATGAAAAAGTCGGTGATAGTATTGTTGAAAATATACTGTAAACCAATAGCTTCGCTAAAGGTTTTGGTCTTTTTTTCAGTTCTTTTTTTAGCCATTTTATATATTTTTGAATAATTTATCTGCAAAATTAGCGAAAATAATTGAGAAAACAATTCTTTTTCTCATCTTTTTTTTCTAATTTTGCAACTTGTAAAGAATAAAAAGCATAATGAAGATTATTTTCACTAGTTTCGACAAGGCGGCAATCACGAATTTGCCAAGAGCTTTGTTTCCTGGCAAAATCGTAGTCGTTGACAAGCCTGAAGATACAGAAGCGGCTGTTAATGACCTACTTAGCCATTATATACTGGGTGTGGATACAGAAACGCGCCCATCATTCAAGCGTGGTCAGGCTTACCATGTTTCGTTGTTGCAGGTGAGTACACATGATACTTGTTATCTCTTCCGCCTGCATCATACGGGCATGACTCCTGCCATCATTCGCTTGCTCGAAGATACCACCGTGCCAAAAGTAGGACTTTCCTGGCACGATGACTTGCTGCAGCTCCATAAGCGAGCTGCTTTTAAGGTTGGCTACTTTATCGAGTTGCAGGATGTTGCTAAGAACTTTGGTATCGCAGACATGAGTCTGCAGAAACTGTATGCTAACCTGTTTCACCAGAAAATCAGCAAGGCGCAACGGTTGAGCAATTGGGAGGCTAGCGATTTGAAGGAATCGCAGGCTCTCTATGCAGCTACAGATGCCTGGTGCTGCATTAATCTGTATGAGGAATTCAAGCGTTTGTCTGCTACAGGCGATTACGAGCTCGATGAACTCAGGGCATGATATAAGGTGGTAAGGAATAGAAATTGATAATCGTAAGAAACTTCATATATAAATATGTATAAAAGCGTATATTTAAAGAAAGGTAAGGAAGAATCGCTCAAGCGTTTTCATCCATGGATCTTCTCGGGTGCTATCCAGGCAATGGATGAGGGTATAGAGGAGGGCGACATTGTGAGAGTGTTTACCCGTAGTGGTGAATTCATTGCTATAGGTCATTATCAGATCGGTTCTATCGCTGTACGTGTTCTTTCTTTTAGAGATATTGAGATTGATGAGGAGTACTGGTGTGCCAGATTGGATTCGGCATATAAGATGAGACTCGCTTTGGGTATTGCCGGTAATTCATCCAATACTACTTATCGCTTGGTTCATGGTGAGGGTGATAACTTGCCGGGACTTGTTATCGACTGCTATGGTCCTACTGCTGTCATGCAGTCTCACAGTGTGGGTATGCATGTTTGCCGCATGGAGATAGCCAAAGCCTTGAAGAAGGTGATGGGTGAAGCACTGGAGAATATCTACTATAAGAGTGAGACAACCTTACCGTATAAGGCTGACCTCAGACAGGAAAATGGCTTTATACTGGGAGGTGATGCTGACGATGTTGCTGTAGAGAATGGACTGAAATTCCATATCGACTGGTTGCGTGGTCAGAAAACGGGTTTCTTCGTAGATCAGCGTGAGAACCGTTCGCTGCTCGAGCATTATGCCAAGGGTAAGAGCGTGCTCAACATGTTCTGCTATACCGGCGGTTTTTCTGTTTATGCGATGAGAGGCGAGGCTAAGGCTGTTCACTCCGTAGACAGCAGTGCCAAGGCGATAGAATTGACCAATGAGAATATTGCGCTCAATTTCCCTGGAGATGCACGCCATGAGGCTATCTGCGAAGATGCCTTCAAGTATCTTGATGAACATGACCAGCAGTATGATCTGATTGTTCTTGATCCTCCTGCTTTTGCCAAGCACCGTGCGGCTTTGCGCAATGCGCTGAAGGGCTATACCCGCCTGAACGTAAAGGGCTTGCAGCGTATTAAGAAGGGCGGCATCCTTTTTACCTTCAGTTGCTCTCAGGTGGTTACGAAGGATCAGTTCCGCAATGCTGTGTTTACTGCTGCAGCGCAGGCTGGAAGAAAGGTTCGCATCTTGCACCAGTTGCACCAGCCTGCCGACCATCCTATCAATATTTATCATCCGGAAGGTGAATATTTGAAGGGATTGGTTCTCTATGTAGAATAACAAATGATTAAAGAATTGATAATGAATAAGTTCAAAACGTTTGCAGCCTTGATGCTCTTGCTGGCTATAGGATTTGCAGGATGTGGCAAGTCGGAAGCTGAACGTCATCGCTTGAGCAAGAAGGAAAAGGCTAGATTGGATAGCCTAGACCGTGCTGCGCTGAAGATAGCGGTGATGCCAACAATGGACTGCCTGCCAATCTTTCTGGCATGTGATGACAGTATCTTCCAGCAGCAAGGTGTAGACGTACATTTGCGTAGATATACTGCACAAATGGATTGTGATACTGCTATAGAGCGCAAGCGCGTAGAGGGAGCCGTGACCGATCTGATTCGTGCACATCATATAGAGAAACGAGGTACTGCTTTGACGTACCCTATTTCTACCAATCTTTATTGGCAGTTTATCACCAATAAGCGTTCGCGTATATCCGAACTGAAACAACTGTCAGATAAGATGGTGGCTATGACCCGCTACTCTGCAACTGATTATCTGGCTACTTTAGCAATCGATAGCGGTAAGCCTAAATATGATGCTTATAAGGTTCAAATCAACGATTTGAACATCCGTCTGCGTATGTTGCTTAACAACGAGATGGATGCCATGTTGCTGCCAGAACCTCAAGCTACCAAAGCCCGACTTGAACAGCATGTAAAACTCTTTGACAGCAGAGATAAGAACTTGCAGTTAGGTGTTGTGGCTTTCCGCAAGAAAATACTTTCAGAGCCGCGCCGTAAAGACCAAGTTGCCAAGTTTATCAAGGCGTATAATATTGCTGTTGATAGCATAAACAGTCGTGGGGTACAGCATTATGCAAGTATCATCACAAAATATACGGGTGCCGATGCTAAAACCATCAGTAATCTTCCAAAACTTAAATATGAACACGCTATGGAACCAAGACGTCGTGACCTGGCTGTAGCACAAAAATAAGCGGCTTATGAAAAGAGAAGATTTTAGCTGGACAAAGTTTTCGCATGAAAATGTCACTACTATATCCAGAATAGAGGCAATTCGCAAGATAATTGACCAGGAAGTGGGGCTCGAATCGTGTCAGCCTGAAATTGCGGAAATTGAAAAAAGATATGATGCTTTATATCATGATTATATAGATGGCAAGCTTAAACACCGAGAGCTTTATAATCTTGCTCAAACTTTAGATCTTGATACTGATAAGTTCTTTGGTAAAGTGCGTCACGCTTGGATTTTGGCAAATGAGCCTACGTTTGTTGCACTTAACAAAAGAGCTCAGAATCTGAAAAGTTTTGATGAGGTACAGGAAACCTTTGAGAAATTTGCTACAGATGAAGCTATGCTAAATTTGAAGGTAGACTTGTCTGAAGAACAGATAGACGAGGAAAGACAAAAGATACAAGAGCAGCTTAATGCCTATCGCAATATGGTGTTTTCTTATATTTTGACAACTGAAGACTGGAATGATGATTTTGTCAAGAATATACTTGATATCATCGCTTCCGATTTGGTAGATCCATACACCATCAATATGATAGTTTCGGCTGTTTCATTGTCATGCTCTGTATTCATGGATGCCTCTAGACTTGCAGTCTTGATGCGCTTAATCAAGTCTGACGACTGTACATGCAGTGTTCGTCAGCGAGCTTTGGTGGGTTTCGTTTTCTGTGCAATAACCAATTCGGGTGAAAAACAGAAATATTGGGATTCTGCTGCTGGCTTGATCATGGATGATGAATTTTTGGCAGCCTGTGTTGATCTCCAACGCCAGATGCGTCTATGTCTTACAAGTAAAAAGGATAGCAAGGAGATGATGCATTCCGTGGTGAAGACCATGTTCACTTCTTTTACTCAGGATTTGGCCGAAAAGATAGACCAAACGGGTGAATTGGGACTTAATTGCTTCTCAGCAGATGGGGAGAATCCTGATGATGCCCTTAAGGGAGCCTTCGACTATATGTTGAATTCAGAAGATATAGGAGTTGATGTCTATTATCATCAGTTTGCCAACCAGAAGAGCTTCGGTCATTTCCATTCACTCTATAATTGGTTTGTTCCTTTCTATGTCCGTAATTCTACGCTCAAGAATGTTCGGGCTACGATGAAACAGCATCGCAATTTCATCAACAATCTCTTGAGAGGCGCCTCTATGTGTGATACCGATCTGTATAGCATCATTCTTTCATTGAATAATACATCTAAGGAATTTATTGAATCATTGGATGTTACCCCGGAAAATATGGTGTCTGGTCCTGTTTTTTATGACGAAGAAGATGAGGTGGAAAAAGAGCAGAATACCGAAGAGCCAGTAGAGGATGAGACTGATTCTACAGAAGCAAAGGATTCTGAAAATGTCACACTGCTTGATTCGGTAATGGAACATGAAGAGAATCTCTCTGAAGAGGAAAAGAAGAAACGTGCAATCAGGGTTCGTCATCGCTATGTGCAGGACCTCTACCGATTCTATACTCTCTCTCCAATGAGGAAGGCATTTGATAATCCTTTCGAAGTGCAGAAGGAAATTCCTTTCTTTACTACAGGACTGTTTGCTAAACCGGAATATGACAAGTATCGCCTGTCGCTGGCCCGTTTCTCTGCTAAAAGAGGTGACTATGCCTTTGTTAGCAAGATTTTGCGTAATCTGGAAAAATATACCGACGAAGAGCATATGATGCTTGCATTGGCATACAAATCGGAGGAAAAATATGATGAAGCGCTTGAACATCTCTATGTGATTAAGAAAACAAGCCCAACTTATAAGGCTGCCACGGAGTTGAAATTAGAAATAGAAGAAGAGATAAAAGACCCGGCGGCTTTAATAACATTGAATTGCTTGATAAAAGAAGAATCAGATGTGAGTAAGCAGTTTAAGCTCAAGCTGAAAAAGACCGATCTCTTATTGAAACTCCATTATTATAAAGAGGCTTTGGAATGGGCTTTCCAGATGGATGAACAGTATCCTAAGGAAGAACAGGTTGAATGCAGACTGGCTTTCTCTTTGCTCTTTTCTGAATCGGAAGGCGATAAAAACATTGACCACGCAATGGCTTTAATAGAACCTTATCTGCAAAATAGTGATGATAATGAAATCAGGGATATATTGAATTCTGACATGACAGATATGGATAAGGATGAAAAGGAACGCATGTTCATGAAAATGTTATCTGCGATGGTGAGCAAAGTTTCCAAGCCACAAGACCACAGATGGGAGTCTATGAAATTTTTCTATTACGGACTCTGCGTTCTCGTGAAAAAGGGAGGAACTGCAGCTATCAGATTTTTGAATGAAGCATCTGGTCATGCAGCTTTTTCCCCTAAGGAAGATATAGATGCACTCGGCCTGCTCGAGATGGGAGATTGGCTCGATAATCGTGGTATTGCGCCTATAGAATTGGAATTTATAACAAAAAAAGTTTTCGAGGAAAGGAAAAAACAATAAAGATGGCGGAGAATAATAAAAATAAGAATAAGGTACAGATAGATCCAACCTATGCCCATTTGCAGCCGCAGGCTGTGAATGTGGAGCAGGCGGTACTGGGTGCCTTGATGATAGATTCTGATGCCTTTTCGGTGGTGTCGGAGTTGCTCAAGCCGGATACTTTTTATGACCCGCGTCATAAGAGAATATATCAGGCTATCCAGGTGATGAACATGGAGGAACGGCCTGTGGATATCATGACTCTTGCCGATCAGTTAGCCAAGACAGGCGAACTGGATAAGGTGGGAGGAGCACAATATCTCATGGATATTTCTGCAGGCATGGCTTCGGCTGCCCATGTAGAGTCGCATGCCCGTATCCTGGCGCAGAAATATATGCAACGCCAGCTGATTCATTATGCCGGCGACATTGAGACGATGGCGTATGAAGAAGGTGTGGATGTGGATGAACTGATGCAGAAAGCTGAAGGTGAACTCTTCCAGCTTTCGCAGAACAATATGAAGCAGGATTACACACAGATTGATCCGGTTGTAAAGGAGGCCGTTGCCATCTTGCAGCGCGCTGCTCAGAACTCGGGGGGTCTTACCGGTATTCCTACGGGTTATCGTGGCTTGGATGATATGACATCAGGTTGGCAACCGTCCGACCTTGTGATTATTGCCGGTCGTCCTGCCATGGGTAAGACTTCCTTTGCATTGAGTATTGCTAAGAATGTGGCGGTAGATTATGATGTGCCTATCGGATTCTTCTCTCTGGAAATGAATAACGTTCAGTTGGTGAACCGACTCATCTCGAATGTTTGCGAGATTTCGGGTAAAAAAATACTGAACGGACAATTGGAACAGCCAGAATGGGAACGGTTGGATAAAAAACTGAGAAAACTGACAGGTGCACCTATTTATATTGATGATACGCCTGGTCTTTCTGTTTTCGAACTCCGTACCAAGGCGCGCCGACTGGTAAGGGAAAAGGGTGTTAAACTGTTGATGATCGACTATCTCCAGCTGATGAATGCCAATGGTATGAAGTTTGGTAGCCGTCAGGAGGAGGTGTCTACCATCTCCCGTTCGCTCAAAGGTATTGCCAAAGAGCTGAATATTCCTGTGCTTGCTCTTTCGCAGCTCTCCCGTAATGTAGAGAACCGTGAGGGTTTGGAAGGAAAGCGACCTCAGTTGAGTGACCTCCGTGAATCCGGTGCCATCGAGCAGGATGCCGATATGGTACTTTTCGTTCACCGCCCGGAATATTATCACATCTATCAGGATGAAAAGGGTAATGACCTTCATGGTATGGCACAGATTATCATTGCCAAGCACCGTAAGGGCTCTGTTGGAGATGTTCTCCTGAACTTCCGTGGAGAATTTACCCGATTCCAGGATCCGCAGGATGCTGCAGCAGCACCTGTCGAGGAAGGTGGTGAGATTGTAGGCTCTAGGATGAATGGCGGAGGGCAGGATGGTAGTCCGCTACCACCGCCGCCTGCAGAGAATCTGCCTTTCTAAGGTTAGAGTTTGTCAATTTTTCACTCACAAACTGGCTTTTTCGCCAAATTCTAGCACAGGATTAACGTTTTTGGGTAAAAATTCCATAAGATTATAGGAATTTGTTATCATTTCTATTAAAAAAGTTATAAATTGTTTGCTAGTATCAAATAAAAGTGTTACCTTTGCATGCGAATTTAAGAATATAACATAATAAGATAGATATGAGAACAACATTGTTGAACATTACAAGCATTATTATTCGACTTCGACTGCAGTTTGTGGGCGGAAGTGATAAGGTGTGCGTATAGTTCATCGCTTAAGATATTAAAAGCCTTTCTACACTTCCGTCTATGGAGTGGGGGAAGGCTTTTTACTTTATCTGATGCTTCTGCACGGATTGCTATATAAACGTAGTGCGTTCTGAATGTGTAGCTCTTATATATATAATAAGGTGTAAATTTAAAATTTTAAAGATATGAGTGACAGATTATACATTTTCGACACGACCCTCCGCGATGGCGAACAGGTTCCGGGATGTCAGTTGAACACAGTTGAGAAGATTCAGGTGGCAAAGCAACTGGAGCAGTTGGGCGTGGATGTAATTGAGGCTGGATTTCCTATATCAAGTCCGGGCGACTTCAATTCAGTGGTAGAAATCTCTAAGGCTGTAACCTGGCCTACTATTTGTGCACTTACCCGTGCCGTAGAAAAAGATATTGATTGTGCTGCTGAGGCTTTGCAGTATGCCAAGCATAAGAGAATCCATACCGGTATCGGTACCAGCGACAGTCATATCAAGTATAAGTTCAATTCTACCCGCGAGGAAATCATCGAACGTGCTGTAGCTGCTGTCAAGTATGCTAAAAAGTATGTTGAAGACGTAGAGTTCTATGCTGAGGATGCAGGCCGTACCGATAATGAGTATCTGGCTCGTGTCGTAGAGGCTGTTGTCAAGGCGGGTGCTACTGTAGTGAACATTCCTGATACTACAGGTTATTGTCTGCCTGATGAATATGGTGACAAAATCAAGTATCTCATGGAGCATGTTGATGGCATTGACAAGGCACGCCTTTCTACCCACTGTCATAACGACCTCGGTATGGCAACTGCCAATACTCTGCAGGGTGTATTGAATGGTGCACGCCAGGTTGAGGTTACCATCAATGGTATCGGTGAGCGTGCCGGTAATACTTCGCTCGAAGAGATTGCTATGATTCTGAAGTGTCACAAGCATATCAATATTGATACCAACATCAATACCACCAAGATTATTCCTACCTCACGCATGGTGAGCAGTCTGATGAATATGCCTGTTCAGCCAAACAAGGCTATCGTGGGTCGCAATGCATTTGCTCATTCTTCCGGTATCCATCAGGATGGTGTCTTGAAGAATGTTCAGACTTACGAAATCATTGATCCTAAGGAAGTGGGATTGGATGACAATGCTATCGTTTTGACAGCCCGTTCTGGTCGTGCTGCATTGAAGTACCGTCTCCATGTCAATGGTGTAGAGATTAATGATGAGGAGAAGCTCGACAAGATTTACAAGAAGTTCCTCCAACTGGCTGATAAGAAGAAGGAAGTTACCGATGAGGATGTTTTGATGCTTGCCGGTGCTGATTCTGCTGATAAGCATGGTGTTCAGCTCGACTGGTTGCAGGTTACTACAGGTAAGGGCGTGAAAAGCGTGGCAAGTATCGGTCTTGATATTGCAGGTCAGAAGTTTGAGGCTGCATCATCTGGTAACGGTCCGGTAGATGCTGCTATCAATGCTCTCAAGAAGGTCATTACCAAGGAGATGAACCTCAAAGAGTTCACCATCCAGGCTATCGATAAGGGCTCTGATGATGTGGGCAAGGTTCACATGCAGGTAGAATACGATGGTCATGTATATTATGGCTTCGGTGCAGATACCGACATCGTTACGGCTTCTGTTGAGGCTTACATTGATTGTATTAACAAGTTTAAGATTAGATAAACATATATATAACAAGAGATATTATGAATACATTATTCGACAAGATTTGGGACAAGCACGTTGTCCAGATTGTTCCGGACGGTCCTACACAGCTTTACATCGACCGTCTCTACTGTCACGAAGTAACATCACCTCAGGCATTCGCTGGTATGCGAGCACGCGGACTCAAGATGTTCCGTCCAGACCAGATTTTCTGTATGCCTGACCACAATACTCCTACTCACGATCAGGATAAACCAATCGAGGATCCTATCTCAAAGAAGCAGGTAGATACTTTGGCAAAGAACACCGCTGATTTCGGCGTAACTCACTTTGCCATGAACACCAAGGACAATGGTATCATCCACGTGGTTGGTCCTGAGAAGGGTCTTTCTCTTCCTGGTATGACCATCGTCTGCGGCGACTCTCATACTTCTACCCATGGTGCCATGGGTGCCGTAGCTTTCGGTATCGGTACTTCTGAGGTGGAGATGGTGATGGCTTCACAATGTATTCTCCAGAGCAAGCCAAAGTCTATGCGTATCAGCATCAACGGTAAGCTCAGCAAGGGCGTTACTGCCAAGGACGTTGCTCTCTATCTGATGAGCCAGCTCACTACTTCAGGTGCTACCGGTTACTTCGTTGAGTACAGTGGCGATGTAGTGAAGGATATGTCTATGGAAGGTCGTCTTACCCTCTGTAACCTCTCTATCGAGATGGGTGCCCGTGGTGGTTTCGTAGCTCCTGATGAGACCACATTCGAGTATATCAAGGGTCGTGAATATGCACCTAAGGGTGAAGAGTGGGACAAGGCTGTGGCTTACTGGAAGACCTTGAAGAGTGGCGATGATGCAGTCTTCGACAAGGAGTTGACTTTCGAGGCAAAGGATATCGAACCACGTATCACCTATGGTACCAACCCAGGTATGGGTATCGGCATTACCGAGAATATCCCAACTCTCGATGAGATTCCTGAGGAAGAGCAGGCTGGTTTCAAGAAGAGCCTCAACTACATGGGCTTCCAGCCAGGCGAGAAACTCGAGGGTCATCCTATCGATTATGTATTCTTGGGCGCATGTACCAATGGTCGTATTGAAGACTTCCGTGTTTTCGCTTCTCTTGTTAAAGGAAAGAAGAAGGCAGATGGCGTAACTGCTTGGCTTGTACCAGGTTCATGGTTGGTTGATAAACAAATACGTGAAGAGGGAATTGATAAGATTGTTGAGGCTGCCGGCTTCGAAATCCGTCAGCCTGGATGCTCTGCCTGCCTGGCAATGAACGATGATAAGATTCCTGCAGGCAAGTACTCTGTAAGTACATCCAACCGTAACTTCGAGGGTCGTCAGGGACCAGGTTCCCGCACCATCCTTGCCAGTCCATACGTAGCAGCTGCTGCCGCTATTACAGGTAAGATTACCGACCCAAGAGAGTTTATGTAATGTTAAGTGTTCTATGTTAAATGAAAAATTGAAATGAAACAGAAATTCAATGTAATTACATCAAGTTGCATTCCTCTTCCTTTGGAGAATGTAGATACAGACCAGATCATCCCAGCCCGTTTCCTCAAGGCCATCGATAAAGAGGGCATGGGCGACAACCTCTTCCGCGACTGGCGTTATAATGCCGACGGAACTCCAAAGCCAGACTTCGTGATGAACGACCCTTCCTACAGTGGCGTCATCCTCGTAGCAGGCAAGAACTTCGGTTCTGGTTCTTCCCGTGAGCACGCTGCCTGGGCTATCGCAGGTGCAGGTTTCCGTGTTGTCATCAGCTCTTTCTTTGCTGATATCCACAAGAACAACGAGTTGAACAACCTCGTATTGCCAGTAGTAGTAAGCGAGGAATTCCTGAAGGAACTCTTCGAGAGCATCGACAAGGATCACAAGACAGAGGTGAAGGTAGATCTTCCTAACCAGACCGTGACCAATCTTGCTACCGGCAAGAGCGAGCACTTCGAAATCAACGGCTACAAGAAACACTGTTTGGAGAATGGTTTGGACGATGTAGACTTCCTCGTTCAGAACCGCGACAAGGTTGAGGCTTGGGAAGCTAAAAACAAGTAATTATGAACGTTAACGCAAAGAGAGATAATTCCCGCATCAAGGAGATTGAGATCATGGACTGCACGCTGCGCGACGGCGAGCAGACCAATGGTGTCAGTTTCCTTCCTCACGAGAAGTTGATGATAGCAAGAATGCTGTTGCACGACATCAATGTTGATCGCATTGAGGTGGCTTCAGCGCGTGTGTCAGAAGGTGAAAAGGATGCTGTCGCTCGAATTTGCCGTTATGCCAAAACTATAGGTAAACTGGATTCCGTTGAGGTATTGGGATTCGTGGATAACAACAAGAGCGTGGATTGGATTGCCGAATGCGGCGGTCATGTCATCAACCTCTTGGCGAAGGGTAGCTATAAGCACTGCACCCAGCAGCTCAAGATGTCGCCTGAGGAGCATCTCGCTCATATCAAGCAGACCATCGACTATGCCCTGAGCAAGGATTTCACTGTAAATCTCTATCTGGAGGACTGGTCGAGTGGTATGCGTGACAGTCGTGACTATCTCTTCATGATGATGGATGAGTTGGTAAAACTGCCTATCAAGCGCTTCCTTCTTCCTGATACTTTGGGTATCCTGAACCCATTGCAGTGTGTGGAGTATATGCGCCAGATGGTGCGCCGGTATCCGAATTCTCACTTCGACTTCCATGCCCATAACGACTACGATCTGGCTGTGAGCAACTCGCTGGCTGCCGTATTGAGTGGCGCCAAGGGTCTTCATGTTACTGTGAATGGTCTGGGTGAGCGTTGTGGTAATGCACCATTGGCAAGTGTTCAGGTGATTCTGAAAGACATGTTCGAGGCAAAGACCAATATTAAGGAAGACCGTCTGAACGATATTTCCCGATTGGTTGAAGGATATAGTGGCATTGCCGTGGCTCCGAATACTCCGGTAGTAGGAGACAACGTCTTTACCCAGGTAGCTGGTGTGCATGCCGATGGTGACAACAAGGACAAGCTTTATTGCAACGACTTGGTACCAGAGCGTTTCGGCAGACATCGTGAGTATGCGTTGGGTAAGAATTCCGGTAAGGCGAACATCATCCAGAACCTCAATGAACTGGGATTGGAACTGACGCCTGAGCAGACCAAGGCGGTGACCAAGCGAATCACCGAACTCGGCGACCGCAAGGAGCTGGTAACCCAGGACGACCTGCCATACATCGTGAGTGATGTATTGAAGCATGGAGCTCCAGAGGATAAGGTGAAACTTGTAAGTTACATGGTATCAACCTCATACGGTTTGAAGCCTATAGCCAGTGTAAAGGTAGAAATCGATGGCAAGGAGTATGAAGACCGTAGCTCCGGTGATGGTCAGTATGATGCTTTCGTAAAAGCCCTCCGCAACATCTACAAGGTGAAGCTCGGCAAGACCTTCCCTAAGCTCGACAACTATCAGGTAACCATCCCACCTGGTGGCCGTACCGATGCCCTCGTTCAGACTGTCATCACCTGGCGTGAAGGTGATCGTATCTGGCGCACCCGAGGCTTGGATGCCGACCAGACAGAAGCTGCTATCAAGGCAACGCTGAAGATGATTAATATGTACGAGGCAGATAAGAGCGATGATCAGGCTGTTTCGCCTCGAAATCTTGATATGGAATAAAAACAATTAAAAAATCAGATAAGATGAAATTAAACATTGCAGTTCTCGCCGGTGATGGTATCGGACCAGAGATTATGAAGCAGGGCGTAGCAGTTATGCAGGCCATTGCAGAGAAGTTCAACCACGAGTTTACTTACAACGAGGCTATCTGCGGCGCTCACGCTATCGACGAGGTAGGTGATCCATTCCCAGAGGAGACCTTCAAGACTTGTATGGATGCTGATGCTGTACTCTTCGCAGCCGTTGGTGACCCACGTTTCGACAACAATCCTACAGCCAAGGTTCGTCCTGAGCAGGGTTTGCTCGCTATGCGTAAGAAGTTGGGTCTCTTCGCCAATGTCCGCCCAGTAGCCACATTCGATTGTCTGCTCCACAAGTCACCATTGAAGGATGAACTCCTGAAGGGTGCTGACTTCGTAGTTATCCGCGAGTTGACTGGCGGTATGTACTTCGGTGAGAAGTATCAGGATAACGATAAGGCATACGATACTGATATTTATACCCGTCCTGAGATTGAGCGCATTTTGAAGGTAGCTTTTGAGTTTGCCATGAAGCGCAATAAGCACTTGACAGTAGTAGATAAGGCAAACGTATTGGCATCTTCTCGTCTCTGGCGTCAGATTGCCAAGGAGATGGAGCCACAGTATCCTGAGGTAAACACCGATTATATGTTCATCGATAACGCTTCTATGCGCGTATTGACTGAGCCTACATTCTTCGATGTCATCGTTACAGAGAATACCTTCGGTGATATCCTGACCGATGAGACTTCTTGCATCACCGGTTCTATGGGCTTGCAGCCATCTAGCTCTCTCGGTGAGCACACACCATTGTTCGAGCCTGTTCATGGTTCATGGCCACAGGCAGCTGGCAAGAACCTGGCTAACCCAGTAGCTCAGATTCTTTCTGCAGCTATGTTGTTGGAGCACTTCGGTTTGAACGAGGAGGGTGCCTTGATTCGCAAGGCAGTAGATGCTTCTCTCGATGCCAATGTCCGCACACCTGAAATTCAGGTTGAGGGTGGTGCTCAGTATGGCACAACTGAGGTTGGCGCATGGATCGTTAACTGGATTAAGAATGCTTAATCTGTAAATGGATTTTTCGGCGCTTGATGATAAAAGAGGGTGTGTCATAAGTTTAAACAATGGCAGCCGAAGACGGGCTAAGAGCTTCTGCCCTTTCAGGGCGTATGGGAAGTGGCTTATGACACACCTTCTTTTCTTGTTGATTGTCCTGTCTTTCTGAAATTTAGTTCTTTTTGTAAACTCAAATAAGTTTTATAGTTTTTTATTTGGCAGTTTGCAAAAGTCTTCTTAACTTTGCACCATGAAAAGTTTTTATACATTATTATTGGCATCGATGGTTTCTTTGTCTGTATCTGCGCAGAACGTAGATGCCGACAAGGCACGTGCTGCTCAGAATAAAGCCTTGCGCGATTCACTCTCCAAGGCTACAGAAGTGCTTGCATATCATCCCGACAGCATCGATCTGCGACTGAAAAAGGCTGCTTGGAATATCCAGTTGGAGCAGTGGCAATATGCCAAGGATGATCTTGATAAGGTACTCTTTCTGAACAATACCAGTATTGCCGGTTTGTTCTATCGTGCCTTTGTCAATGAGAAGTTGCTCCGTTATAACTTTGCACGTCTCGATTATCAGAATCTTCTGGTACTTGTTCCTGGCAATTTTCAGGCGCAACTCGGTCTGGCTTTGCTCAATGAGAAAGATAAGCATTATACCGAGGCATACGACGGCATCAATAGCCTGATAGAGCAATACCCTGACAGTGCGATGGCTTATGCTGCAAGAGGTGGCCTGGAGAAGGAGAGGGGAATGCTTGAACTGGCAGAGTTTGATTACGCCAAGGCGATGGAGTTGGATGCCGGTAATGAGGATTTTGCTTTCAATCATGTAGACATCCTGATTCTGCTAGGAAGAAAAGACGAAGCCTATCGTGATTTGAAGAAATTGCTCGATGCCGGTTGTCAGCCAGGCAGGTTGCAAGGTTTCTATGCAAGGTTGAAAAAGAAGAAAAAGTAGTATTTAAGAGTTATAAGAAAAGAGTTTTTAAAGATAAATAAGACAAGAATGCATAAAATTATTCCCTATATCCTGGCTGCCTGTAGTCTCTGTATGGTGGCATCCTGCGATACCGTCTTCGATGTTCATCCGTATGATGTGCAAATCGACGGCGATAGAAATCTGAATGTTACCAATATTCAGAAGATTGAGGCTGCAGTAAAGTCGAAAGATACAATCCGTTTTGCTATGATCAGCGATTCGCACCAGTGGTTGGATGATTTGAAGAGTGAGGTTAATGATATCAATCGCCGCAGTGATTCCCTCGATTTCGTTATTCATTGTGGAGACCTTACCGACTTTGGTGCTACCCGTGAGTTTCAGTGGACCCGTGACCATCTTCAGAAGTTGAAGATACCTTTCGTGGCTCTGCTGGGTAATCATGACTGTTTGGGAACAGGTAACCAGTCTTATCAGAAAATCTTTGGTAATCCGGATTTCAGTTTCATCGCCGGTAAGGTAAAGTTTGTCTGTCTCAATACCAATGCCATAGAGTTCGACTATTCCCGCCCTGTACCTAATTTCGATTTCATGGAAGAGCAGGTTAAGGCAGATGCTGATGACTTTTCGCGTACCGTTGTCTGCATGCATGCAGGACCTTATTCAGAACAGTTTAATAATAATGTGGCTAAGGTCTTCAATTTTTATACGCATCAGTTCCCAGGTTTGATGTGCTGTCTTTACGGTCATGGTCATCATACCGAGCAAAATGACATTTATGGCGATGGCATCATCTATTATCAGGTGGCTAATGCCGCTAAGCATCAGTACTATATATTCACCATTACTCCAAAAGGTTATCGTTATGAAATTATTGAGTTTTAAGCATATATTCATTCTGGGAGCTTTGCTTGCTGCAGGTTCTGTACAGGCTCATGCTGCCGATGAGGTTACCGGGAAAAGTGAGGAGTTAGAACTGACGGATAGTATCGTTCATGATACGCTGGTGTTGGCGGATGGCAAACTGACCCGATATGACCGCCGCATTATGCGCTACCGTAAGCATTGGAATTTGCTGATACCTACTAGTGGTATCATTCAGACCTGTGGCAATATGGGTATCATTTCGCTGGGTATCGGATGGGAATATGGTAAGCGCCGCCAGTGGGAAACGCAGCTCTTGTTTGGCTACATCCCGAAGTTCAGTTCTGACGATGAGAAGTTAACCATGACGCTCAAGGAGAATTTCATTCCTTGGCGTCGCAATATCGGTAAGGGCTGGTGGTTTGAACCGCTGGAGTGCAGCCTGTATTTCAATACGGTGTTCGGACATGATTTCTGGACAAAGCAGCCTACCAAGTATGAAAGCGGCTACTATCCGTTCTCTACCAGAGTCCGTCCTAATATCGCCTTGGGTGAGCGGTTTAAGTATGATATTCCGCACAATAAACGTAAGCGTATCAAGAGTATTACGTTCTTCTATGAGTTGGGTACAACGGATATCTACTTTATGCGTTTCTACCGTAACGGCAATGCCGGTTTCTGGGATGTCTTCGGCCTCTCTATCGGTGCCAAGGTGCAGTACCTTTAAACCAAGAACTGGTTGATGAGTTTGCTTACTCTGATGATATCTTCATCGTTGAGCGATGAGTTGCAAGGCAAACTCAGTTCTTCGTCAGCTATTCTCTTGGCTACCGGAAATTCCAGATGATTCATTTCCGGATAGCATGGCTGCAGATAGGGTGGGCGGAAGTAATGAATCTTTGTGCCGACCCCATTCTCAGCCAGGAAAGCTTTCAGTTGGTCTCGTTTCCGGGTAAGGAAAGGGAAGACGTGGAAAACATTTTCATGAGCAGGAGAGATGAGTTTCGCAGCGATGCATCTGTCCTTGATGCTGTCATCCAGATGCTCCAGATATAGCTGTACCTGTCTGTATCTCGCTTTCTGTTCGTTTTCAGGATATTGCAGTTTCACATTCAGTACAGCAGCCTGAATCTCATCCATGCGCGAGTTGACGCCCTTGTATCTGAAGATGCCGTCTTCTATCTTTCCATATTCGTGTAGTGACATGATGGCTTCCGCCAATTCCCTGTTATTGGTAGTTACAGCTCCCGCATCTCCCAATGCTCCCAGATTCTTGCTAGGATAAAAACTGTGGGCGGCAGCATCCGAAAGATTTCCGGTATATCTTCTTTTCGATGGTTTTTCAGAAGAATCAGATAGAGTAGTGGAGCATCCGAATCCCTGCGCATTGTCTTCGAAAAGCAAGAGATGATGCTTCTTGCAGATTTCAGCAATCTTTGGAGTCCATGCCAGTTTGCCATAGAGATGAACAATCATGATGGCTTTGGTCTTCGGTGTGATTCGGGCTTCTATCAGTTGGTCATCTATCTGTAATGTATTGATATTGGCATCCACCAATACAGGTGTCAGGCCTACGCTGCTGATGGCAAGTACGGTAGCGAAATAAGTGTTGGCAGGCACAATCACTTCATCACCTTTCTGCATATTTCCGATAGCCAGTTCGCCCATCAGCATCAGCTTGAGCGCATCCGTCCCGTTAGCGCAGCTGATGCAGTATTCAGTACCGATAAACTGTGCATACGATTTCTCAAACTTCTTTACGGCTTCGCCTTGCAGATACCATCCGCTGTTGACCACCTTGTTGATAGCATCCTTTATCTCCTTCTCGTATGGCTCATTGATAGCCTTCAGGTCGAGATAAGGAATCTTCTTAACTTCTGTTTCCATTGTTTCTTCTGTTGATGATTTATACAAGTGATAAGACTTGTTTCTATAAATAAAAACGGATGTTTTGCGGTATTTATTATATGGGGAGCTATAAAAAAGACAAGAGCAGCTATCTTCTCAGACAACTGCTCTACATTCAATAGGTATTAGTTTTCTTTAAGGTAAAAAGATTGTATTCAGGATAACGTTTGCAAAGGTACTAAAAAAAAATGAAACAAAAAAATAAAATGGCAACAAAATTGCCATCAACTTAAAAAAAAGTTTTAAAACCCTTTGCGGAGTCTTTTCTATTTGTACGAGAAAACAGATTTTTATATAAATAATGCCAAATAAAAAGCTGTGAAATGGAAAAACTGTCACGAAACCGTCTTTTTCCCTTTCACAGCGTTCGATGTCTAAAATCTTTTGCCAAACAGGATGTTCATCATAGTTTTGATTCGATATGCTCTCTATAAAAATGGTTACCATCAATATATAGTCGATATGCTATGTTGGGTATGATTCTTCCCAACAGTTAGATAAGGTGTCTTCCAACTCCAAATTCTTCTAAAATCAGGCCGAAAGTTCCTGCCTGCCCGCGCGAGAGTAAATCTTCAGAAATCACTGTCATAAGTGTCATGTGTCATAGCAAAGTCGGTTGCTTCCGAGACGGAAATCAAAGACTTACGATGCAAAAGTCAGTTACTTACGATATGAAAGTCAGGGACTTATGCCCCGTAATCCACTGGCTTACGAAGCGAATAACAGCGATACCTGTAACCACGCTAACATGGTGGTATCATTTGAGTGCTCTAATCACTATATGGCTGCGGTAATTAAGAAAAGTTGAAAATGTTTGGCTGTTTCATATAAAAGGCGTATATTTGCAGAAAAATGAGACAAGATGACGCAACTGAATAGAAAATTGCCTTTAGGCATACAGGATTTTGAAGAGATGCGTAGAGATCATTATATCTATGCTGATAAGACCGATATGGTCTGGAAACTGGCTAATGGTACTAAATACAATTACCTGAGCCGTCCACGCCGTTTCGGTAAGTCTCTTTTGTGCTCTACCCTTAAGTGTTATTTTGAGGGTAGAAAGGAACTCTTTGAAGGTCTCAAAATTATGGAACTTGAATCGGAGTGGGTAAAACGTCCTGTAATCTATTTCAGTATGAGTTTGGGTGGTTCTTCTGTACAGACGCTTACAGAATATTTGAACAATGTATTGTCTTCATACGAGAAGATATATGGCAGAAATCCGGATGAGCAGTCTTTAGGTAATCGTTTAAATGGTATCATTCAGAGAGCATACGAACAGGCGGGAGTACAGATAGCCATTATAGTAGATGAGTATGATGTTCCTTTGCTGCATACCTATGAAACCGTTCATCATGATGCGTGTCGTGAGATATATCGTAACTTCTTTACTGGGTTAAAGGATTATGGTTACTGCATCAAGTGCGTCTTTATTACTGGCATTACCAAGTTTACCCAAATCGGTATGTTTGGTATGCTTAATACGTTAGTTATTGAACGTTATTCCTATCCCGAAGGTTTATGTTAGAAAAGTTTTTTATAATGAACATTATAGTCTAGATAATAATATATATATTTTTTCGTTTTAAATAAATAAATGATATTAATTAAAAATGAAAACTTATCAGGTGAATAAATTTGTGCTTGTTTATGGTGGATTAGTTCTTTTACCTCTCTCTGCTTCTGCTCAGTTTACAGGGCAAGACGATGTTGAGGCAGGGAAACTTGAACTTTTCAAGGATATACGATATAATGTTGAAATGCAAGGATCTTTCTCTAAAGGTAAGACACCTCTTTGGCTCAATGCTAACAAGTATGGGCTCAGTTCAATGGAAAAGAATAATGGTTATCTTAGAGGATGTGTGATTCGTTCGCTCACAACAGATTCGTCTCGCTGCTGGGGAATTGGTTATGGGTTGGACATCGCTGTCCCTATCCATTATACGAGTGATGTCGTAATACAACAGGCTTTTATTGAAGCTCGTTGGTTGCATGGTGTGCTAAGTATAGGTGCTAAGGAGTATCCTATGGAGTTGAAAAATCAGACGTTGAGTAGTGGAAGTCAGACTTTGGGTATTAATGCTCGTCCTATACCTCAGGTAAGATTGTCGTTGCCCGAATATTGGATACTTCCTTTTGCTAATCATTGGTTATCATTTAAGGGACATATTGCCTTTGGGGTGATGACAGATGAGCGATGGCAGCATGATTTTACTCAGCGCAAGTTTAAATATGTGGATGGGGGGCTTTATCATAGCAAAGCGGGGTATCTAAAAATAGGCAATGAATATGCTTTCTTTCCGCTTAGTATAGAGTTGGGATTAGAGATGGCTGCGGAGTTTGGAGGTACCCCTTATAGATATGTAGATGGTGAGATGGTGCAATTACCTACAGAAGGAGTTTTGAAGGGTATGTTGCATGCTTTTGTTCCTGGTGGTTCTGATTCTACTGATGACGCTTATGCTAATGTTGCAGGTAATACGTTAGGTAGTTGGGTATTTCGTATTAATTATAATGCTGATAGATTTAAGGCAGCGTTCTATGCTGATCATTTTTTTGAAGACCACAGTCAGATGTTTCTTCTCGATTATGATGGTTATGGAGAGGGTGCTGAATGGAGTAAAAAGAAGAAAAGGCACTTTTTTATGTATTCACTAAAGGATATTTTGCTAGGTTTTGAATTGAATCTCCCGTATTCGAATTGGTTGAGAAATATGGTTTTTGAGTATCTCTATACTAAATACCAGAGTGGACCAGTTTTTCACGATCATACAACAATGATTCCCGATCATTTAGCAGGTATGGATGAATATTATAATCATGGTATATATCCTGGTTGGCAGCATTGGGGACAAGTTGTTGGTAATCCTCTCTATCGTTCACCACTCTATAATGAGGACGGATTGTTGACTATAAAAAATAATCGCTTCATAGCTTATCATTTAGGTTTTGACGGTCTGTTAAGGCAAAATCTAGGTTATCGTGTGTTAGCTACTTATCAGGAGGGGTGGGGTACGTATAGCTATCCTTTTATTAAAAAGCATCATAATGTGAGCTTCTTAGTTGAGGCTCATTATGATTTTTCTCAGCAATGGCAGGTTGAGGTTGGCTACGGGATGGATTTTGGAAGTAATCAGATGTTGGGACACAATGCTGGCTTGCAGATTACCATCTGTAGACGAGGATGGTTAACTAAGAAAAAATAAGGATAAAATTTAGTATAATATATGAATAAGGTAGTAGAATTATTTTTATTTGTTTTCACCATGTTTGTCATGACATCTTGTGTTGTAGAAACAAGCGATAATGGTGACTTGGATGGTTTTTGGCATCTGGAACAAGTTGATACCTTAGCTACTGGAGGAACGTGTAATCTTGCGAATAAACGCATATTCTGGAGTTTCCAGCATAGGTTAATACAAGTTTCTAATTATGAACTTTTTCATGACATGAGAAATTATTATATGCGTTTTGAACAGACAAATGACAGTTTGTTCATTACATCAGTCTTTCGTTATCATTCTTATTTGCAATATGAAAGTGATGTCCAAGTCACTGAAATGGTTGATTCCTTGCGTTCTTGCGGTATTAATGATTTGAATGAGCATTTCGAAAAGGAGATTTTAAAAAGAGGCAAGATGCAACTAAAAGGTAAGACGCTTCGGTTGAAATTTAAAAAATTCTGATTTAAAACAATACCAAACTAATGTGTATAAAAAGAGGGTGTTACATGGACTTATGTCGCACCCTCCTCTCGATAGTGTATCTGTTGTTAATGTCTAAAATATTTTGCCAAACATGATGTTCATCATAGTTTTGAACAGAATCTTGGCATCAAACCACCAGGATCTGTGTTCCAGGTAGAAGAGGTCAAGACTCAGTCTTCTCAACATCTTTGGCATTGTATCCGTATATCCGTTATACAGGGTGGCATAAGAAGTAGCACCCGGCCGAATCTGATACAGATAAGTATATCGAGGGTCATGCTTGATGATTTGGTCGATGTAGTATTTCCGTTCTGGGCGTGGACCGACCAACGACATGTCTCCCTTTAGAATATTCCATAACTGTGGAAGTTCATCTAAATGGTGTGTTCTTATGAATTTTCCTACACGTGTGAGTCGAGTGTCGCCCTCAATCTCCAGTAGAATTGGACCATCTTTTTCTGCATCAGCCTTCATAGATCTGAACTTATAGATGTTGAAAGGTTTTCCGTGCAAACCTATACGTTCTTGCTTGTAGATGATAGGTAGTCCATCTTCCCATTTGATAGCTAAGGAGATAATGACAAATAGGGGAGAAGATAGAACGAGACAAGGTACAGAAACAAGAATATCTGTGGAACGTTTTACGAAACGCTCCATTCTGTTGTTTCTATTCTTGGTTTCTGTTTTGTTTTGTATGGTCATTTCTCTACTTTTTTCTTTAGTTTGATTTTTTGATTGATACCGATGTGTAGCATCGTATAGAGGGCTATATCGATAAGTAAGATACCTGTTAATCCTACACTCATATTACTTAGTATTACGTTGGTTCCAATGAATGCTAGGGCTAGTAGGATAATAATGAATAATGTATAGTGCTGGTTATATCCCATAGCCAGGAACTTGTGATGTATGTGGCTTTTGTCTGCATCAAAGATTGGTTTCCTGTTTCTGATGCGATGTAACACTACTCGTACAACATCAAAAGTAGGTATGATGAGCAGACTGTATGCTATCAGTACGCGTTTTGGAGACATTGGCATAATATTGGGATTTACGGCAATTGCTTTGACAAATAGGAATGCCAAGAAGAATCCCAACGTTAAACTGCCTGAATCTCCCATAAAAATCTTGGTTCCTTTTTCTATTTTCCCATACATGTTAAAATACAGGTATACAACCAGCACGCCCAACAATCCTGCAATCATTATTTCATAAGCAATCAAGTCGTATGGTATGAAGCAATAAAAGAAACCCAGCAGAGCTATGATGGAGAGACTTGTTGCCAATCCATCTATGCCATCTATCAGATTGAGTGCATTGTCAATGAACACAAATACAAGGATGGTTAGAGGAATACCAACAACCGAAGGTATCTCGTAAATACCAAACAAACCATAGAGGTCATTAATCTGGAGCCCACATATAGGCATGATGCTGGCAGCAAGAATTTGAGCGACAAATTTCACTTTAGCATTAAGTCCGATTAAATCGTCAATGATTCCTACAGAGTAGATAATCGACAGACTCAAGATAAAACCTACGCTCCACATACAGAGAGATATTTTGTCTTGATTATTATTTGTAGCTATGATAAGCAATATTGCTACAGCAGAAATCATCATGCTTGGTATGAATGCAATGCCACCCAATCGTGGTATGGGTGCGCTATGCACTTTTCTTAGGGTTGGAATATCATACAACTTTTTCTTCTTACAAAATTTCAGCACCGTTGGAATGAAAAACATACCACATGTCATGCTCAGTATGAATGCTCCTATGATTGGTAATATTTCTGTAAACATATTTATATCTTCATTTTATTATATAAACTGAAAAGGTGCGTGAATATTGTATAAAACATAAAAAATGTTTGGCTGTTTCATATAAAAGGAGTATATTTGCAGAAAAATGAGACAATATGACGCAACTGAATAGAAAATTGCCTTTAGGCATACAGGATTTTGAAGAGATGCGTAGAGATCATTATATCTATGCTGATAAGACCGATATGGTCTGGAAACTGGCTAATGGTACTAAATACAATTACCTGAGCCGTCCACGCCGTTTCGGTAAGTCTCTTTTGTGCTCTACCCTTAAGTGTTATTTTGAGGGTAGAAAGGAACTCTTTGAAGGTCTCAAAATTATGGAACTTGAATCGGAGTGGGTAAAACGTCCTGTAATCTATTTCAGTATGAGTTTGGGTGGTTCTTCTGTACAGACGCTTACAGAATATTTGAACAATGTATTGTCTTCATACGAGAAGATATATGGCAGAAATCCGGATGAGCAGTCTTTAGGTAATCGTTTAAATGGTATCATTCAGAGAGCATACGAACAGGCGGGAGTACAGATAGCCATTATAGTAGATGAGTATGATGTTCCTTTGCAGCATACCTATGAAACCAATCATCATGATGCATGCCGTGAGATATATCGTAACTTCTTTACAGGGTTAAAAGACTATGGTTACTGCATCAAGTGCGTCTTTATTACTGGCATTACTAAGTTTACTCAGATAAGTTTGTTTAGTATGCTTAATACATTAACTAATGTCAGTTTTAGAAATGAGTATGCAACAATATGTGGTTTGACTAAAGATGAAATTCAGTTCTATTTTTCAGAACAGCTATCTGAATTGGCAGATAACTATGCTTTCACGAAGAGTGCCCTTATGGATACAATGAGTTCTATCTATGATGGCTATCATTTCTCTCGTAGTCTCGTCGGTGTTTACAATCCTTTCAGTGTATGTAATGCCTTGGCTAATCTGCGCCTTAATTCTTATTGGATAGCTTCTGGTTCCAACGAAATGTTGCTCAAGGTCTTGCGTAAATTCATCAACGAGATTCCTGTGCTGGACAATTGTCTGATAGATTCTGACTATTTGGAAATGAGTGATGTCAATATGAATGATCCAAAACTCTTTCTTTATCAGTCCGGTTACCTTACCATCAAGAAGGTGGTTGGTAGCAGCTATATGTTAGGTTATCCTAACCGAGAAGTCCGAAATGCGATGTTTGGTATGATTCTTCCGATAATGTTGCATAAGGAGTCTTCGCAAGTAAGCAATGCAATTCAAGAATTAAAGATTTCGATGCTAGCTGCTAATATCGATAGGAGTATGCTTTGTCTTAAGCAGTTGGTAGCTGGTACTCCTTACAGTACCCAAAAGAAGGAAAACTTTGTTTTTGAGGAGCATTTACGTTTTATTCTGAAGAACATTTTCTATCTCTGTGGCTTTAAGGTCTCAGAGGAACAGCAGATGTCTGCAGGTAGAATAGATTTGGTGGTTGAAACTTCAGAAAATATCTACATTTTAGAACTTAAGATGTCTGATAATGGTGGTGTAGTTTCTGCCTCACATCAAATCGTTTCTCGTCATTATGCTGATGCCTATGCTGCATCTTCCAAGCCGGTTATCTCACTTGCGCTTGAGTTCGATAGGCAGAGTAGAGGGCTGATGGATTGGAAGAAATTATGACGGAGGATAGTGAAGTAAGAATTTGATATGAAGGTTTTATTAGCTCATGCATATTTTGCAGATATTTTTTAGGAAAAAACGAGCCAAATCATATAGATAGTCTTCTATATGATTTGGCTCGTTATATTTATGCATGCGTGATTACATTGCGTAATTTGCTGTTGTAAATGAACTTAATAATAGATGAAGGCATAAGTCTGAATAGTAGACGAGTACAAGGATAAACATATTTTATGGTAAATATACCATCAAGCATATGGATGCCATATGTGTAAGCTAAAAACTCACTCCAAGCCTTTTTCTTTCCTCTTCTGTTCATCATGGAGTCATTTCTTCTGAACTTAAGTACTATGTCAGGGATATTGTTTATTTTTACTCCACCAGCTAGGGCTTCATACCAAAGGACAACGTCCTCGCAGATGAAAAACTGGTTGCTGTACCTATACCCTCGTTTGAACAAAGAATTTCTAAACATAACGGTGGGATGTCCCAAAGGTGAGGCTTTGTGAATACTGCGTTTGATGTCTGCAAAGTTTTGAGGATAGGTTCTTACTTTGTGTAAAGTTCCTTCATCATTGAACTCTTCTAAGGAACCACCGAGAATCTCTACGTCAGGATGCTTTTCCATATAGGATTCTTGAACCTTAAAACGGTTTGGTATGGCAATATCATCACTATCCATGCGAGCGATAAGTTCCCCTTTACACAACTTTATGCCGTCATTGAGAGCAAGTGCAAGACCTTTGTTCGTGTTGTTGGCTAATAATGTGAACTTATCTCCTATTATTGTTTGCCATTTATTTATAATTTCATTGAGTTCTTGTGTGAGCAGACCATCCTCTACCAAGACTATTTGGTCTGGCTTTCTCTCTTGGTCTGTCCAAATGCTTTTTATGGATTCATCCAAGTATTTAGAATTTTCCTTGGCATAAGTAGCCATTAAAACGGATATTGTCATTATTATAAAAATTAAATGTTTATCCAACTTTGTGGTATTTCAAATTTAGAGGACTTAATGTTGTTCCATTTTGTAGGACATATAACAATCTTATCTTCATGATTGTTTAACCAGGCTCCCCACCATGAGAATGATGAGTTGGCTATGATGTTGTAGTTGCATCTACTCATTAGATACATGTCTTGATAGCTATCTTTACCCTTGTTCCAGTTTACAAATATAACATTTTTCCCCATCAATAAGTCTGATAAATTTTCCTCGCACCACTTTATGTCATTGCTGAAAATGATGTAATAATCACAATCAGTTTTTTCTTGTATGTAAGTTATTGCCCTTTGATAGTAAGCCTTATCACAGATGCCTCCATATAAGGGATGATTTACATAATCTCCTCTTCTGATATGTATTGAGACGCATTTGTGTTGTTTCATTTTATCACAGAACATTAGGTTCTGTTCACTGATAACTTTTGGGGTGAATGCTTGAAGTACTTTTGGACGAATAAACTTGAAGTAGTGCTCATTTTGCCAATAGCCATCATAGTAGCAGTCGTGTTCTGTGTGGAATACATTTTCTTCATAGCCTTCATTTGCATTTTCTACAAGCATTGTAGCTCTTTTTATTTTCAGTTTATGGAGTACTTGCCATATACGGTAATGAGTATATGGATAAGCTATTTTCAGCTTATCCATAAATGTAGCTTCATCTGCCTCTATACAAAACAGGTGCCCTAATTCATACCCATTATGTAAGGGATAGCCGCGGAAACAAGATGTGTCAATCTTTGTCTTTTCATCTTTGTATCTGTCCTTGATCGCTAAGTATAAGGCATATTGAAACATCTGGTTTCCAAGGCCTCCCAAAATCTTAATTATTTTCATTCTTTGTCGTTTTGTTGCTTTTTATTATACTCCAGTCTTGTTTCCATGTTGTTCTTAGTTGAGAACCAAAGATTGCCCAAGCAGAACTTAATATAAAACCAAGTAATGCGTAGATGATAACTTTTACAGCTCTGCTAGAGTTTGCTTTGTTTGGGTAAGAGGCAGGCTCTAATACAACAAACACAGGTTTTGCATCTTGCACTTCCATAAGTGCATTGATACGCTGTTTTTCTATTGTATTGTAAGCTTCTTGCGCCAATATGGCATCTTGCTCAATTCTGTCTATATTGCCCTTAACACTCTGCAGTTCTACGAAGAAGTTTTCGTCGGCAGCTGCTGCATATTTCTTTTGTAGCTTGATGAGTCGTATTCTAGCTTCATCAGAAATTTTGGTGTAATATTTCAACTTTTCTTTGGCTTTTAAAGTCTTGTAATTTATTACCATTGCTTGAAGACGACAACTTACGGTGTCTGCTATTTGTTGCGCTACGGCAGGGTCATCACATGTGAAAGATATAGTTGTAATTCCTGTTTTCTTGTTGATGACAACATCAACACTTGAAGACATTTTCTTTATCAATTCCTCCTGTCGCTTGGTGTAATGAGTATAGTCTATCTTATTGATGTTGCTGATGGAGTCTTTTTTCTCAAGATGCAGTATCTTCTTGATTCCACCAAGAACCTTTTCTGTTGTCGTAATTCTTGTGGAGTCAGTATAATAATCATATAAACTCATGTTTACCTTACCTGTTTTCTTTCTGATTTTGCTTTTTGGCGATGGAGAAACATTGCATTTTAATAGTGAGGCAAGGAATGGTTTACTGGTTGCCATCTCTGGGAAAATGGTAACATTGTAAGCTCCTTCGTCAGACCCTGCAACTGATGACAGGTCCATAAAACTAGAGAGACTGTTCATCAGTGAACTTTTCATGTCTTGTTCTTGCTCTGGTACAACCACCTCACTCGCCGTGTAGTCTCTGTCAGAAGTAAAAGCATTGATGATGCCAACAATGATAAAAATGATGGTTACAATGATAACTACTAGCTTTTTGTGATAGAGCTTAGATAGCAATGGCAGAACATCTATATTGATTTTCTGCGAATTAATCTCTTCTTTTTTGTAAAGTTCTTCGTCTTTCATATTTTGTTTTATTTTTGTTTCTTATTTATTTGATTTCTTTGATGAATTTGATGATTTTTTTTGTTTCTTTCTTGAATGTGACGCCAAGTATGCACATCACCAACAGATACCATGCTATGGCACTATATACACCATAATAATAGTAGGTTATTACAAATCCTATCGTATTGAACAGTTCTACCCAGGTTATGCTTTTAAAGGGTAGGTTGTATTCTTTGTTGAGTGATGTCTGCATAACAAGCACTTTGATGATTTCTGCTATCAATATTCCTAATGCCATGAGGTCGATGTCGTGCTGTTTGATGGCAAAGTAATAACATGCTATCGCACATAGTACTGTCATTACATTAATATACAAGAGTTTTTTTATTTGCCCTAGATTCTTGAAATATGTATTGTAAAGCAGTACGACTCGTGTCTCATAACAGATGCATGGTGCCGTAAATGCCAAGAATTTGAGAGATTCCTCATACTTAGGCAGCCAAGCCATGATAAAGAAATACATCATAAAGAATAGAATATAGAATATCATCGGTAAAATAGTCATGATGTAGTCTATCTTTTCATATAGTACTGCCTGCATCTCTTTTCTGATTCTCTTCAGAATAGGAAACAATACATATCCTATCTGTGAGATGAAAAAGAGTAGGAAAGAGGCAATTGTTATAGAAAACGATAACTTCGAGAACATCTTGATGTCCCAATAGTGCTCTACAGCCAATCTACACAATCCCATAATTAGAATGGACACGAAGTTGGCCAGCATAAGTACGATTCCGACCTTACATACGCTTATGATTCCATATAGGGTGTTTTTGCTTGGTTTTTGTATATGATTGAATAATTTGCTTTTGAAGAAGACCAATACACAAACCACCAAGTGGGCTAACGTATATGTTGATATAACGTAACTAGCTTCTTGACAATGGGTACATATCAAGTACACAACTCCTAACGACATGATTAGCTTGTCTAGGATAATGGTCTTTGAAACAAATTGTATTTGGTCTGTTGCCATCATTGCCATTGTGATGATTTTATAAGTGTTGTCAATGACTAGGTAAGCTGCTGTCCACATGAAAATGAGAGCATATTTCTCATCCTTGCAGAGTGTTATAGTTGCTATGATAGTCATAAGGGCTAAAAATATCTGGCTAATAAAGATAAACTGTATTTGAGGAATCCATTTCAGCCTATCTATGTTATTCCAGTATTGCCCACCTAATTTGAGGTATATTCCATCTCCATAGCCAAAGTGCAACACACCTACATAGCTAGTCCAGAGCAAGAAATATTGCCAGTATCCAAATTGTTCTACAGAGATGAATTTAGGCAAAATAAAAGACACGATGATGCTAGTCAATAGCGATACGCATTGACCTCCGATAGTCCAGCATGAATCTTTTATAAAATTTCTAAATGTACTCATTCTGCTTCTGTCTTTTTGTCTAACCGTTCTAACCATTTTTCGAAAGAATATTTTTCTTTCAACTTTTGTGGGTATGCAGTTGATGGTTTATTTAAAAACGTATTTAGCTCATTTATATTGTATGGCGTTAACACATATATGTTGCAGTTGTTGCCAAAGTCTTTGTTCTCTTTGATGTGCACATTGGTTGTAACAACTTTCTTGTTAAACAATAAGCCTTCCATGAATCTTAGCGTGAGTCCCGATTGGCCTTTTTGTACAACATCGAGTAGGGCGCATGATTCCTTCGTGAGGTGGCATAGCGTGAAATAGTCAACTTCACGAGAGTAGTTCTTATCGTATAGCGATTTGAAATTGTCAACAATTCTAAAGTCACATTTTATCCCACAAGGTTTCAGCTTTGCTTTTAGGTTGAGCAAGAAATCCTTTCTGCCCTTATTGGTCCCTATGAATAGCAACGATTCCTTTTGCTTAATTCCTAAGCTATGAGGATTAGCAGATATGTTACTGAGTTGGGGATTATAGAAAGTGGCTCCATATCTAAAGCCATACTTTTTTGCATCTTCTTCCATAAAAGTCCATATTTCCCATCTATCTGAAAGTAACTTGTATTCTTCTGAGAAGAATGCTGGATTCAGAAGGTACAAGATGAGACGGCAATCTTTTGGAACTGTCTGCTCTATTTCTTTGCAATAGTAAGCATAGTGGGCATAGGTGTCAAATAATATGAGATTCTTGGCACCCTGACATTCCTTGGTCCAGTCTTTCTTCTCTTTGGTGTTCGAGATGAATCGAGAAAACACTGGGAGTTTCCTGAGAAAGCGCATGGGCTTGGAAAGAGGTTTTCTGATGTAAACCTCTTTCACATTTGTATCATAGAGATAATTCCTTATAGGAAAATCAATAAATATATAGTCGGTTGTACTCATTGTCATTAATTATCGTCTTGAACTTGATTTAAATATATAGCCTTTCGTCGAGCAACCACATTGTTGTCTGGAGTCTCAAAAATGCTATAATATGGAACGAATAATTCGTAGAAATAGTATCGGTCAGATGATTCTGTCGAAGTGACAAGATTTGTAACATCGACAAAATAATAGCGTGCGAAAGCAATAGTCATTAAGGTACAATAGATACCTGTGATAATTTTCTTTCGCATGACATACAGAAATTCTACTAATGTGATATAATAGAACAAATTGTAAGAATTGCATATTCTGTTGACAAAAACTGGCATGAGAAGTCCTGCAATATGTAAACAGAAATACAACTTCAATCCTATATATACCTTATAACTAACGTGTCCTTTGACATACATAATGATGAGATAGATGAAAGGTAATTCAATGATACTTCTCATTACACCAAGGACTGAGCCAATAGCCATTTTAGAATAGAAATCCGTAAAAGTGTCTACTCTGCTTTCTGGTAAGAAGAACAGCATCTTGCTTAATACAAATGGATTAACAAAAACCAAGAGTACAATTGCCAATATGGCAACATATTTGGGTGTGAATTCTTTTGTCAAGACAGGAAGCAGAAATGGCAATATAAAATAGAATGCTGCAGCGTCATGAAATAAAAATGCAATAAAGCATAGCCCATAGTATTTTAACCATTTGTGTTTAATTAAATAGTTGAAAGCAAAATAGAATATGCATATGGCAAACGTTTCTCTCATAATTTCGCAGTTTAAGTATAGAAACTGGAATAGGAGAAAAACTATAGCTACTTCAAATTTTTTGTCCGTTTCTTTTTTGATGATGTAAAATGTTACAGGGTTCACGATGCATGACAACATTAATTGCAGCACATAGAACTCTGGATAGATAGATTTTGCAATGACATTCATTAAAATCCACAACGGCTGGTAACGAAACATGGCAAAAGTAAAGATATTCAATTCTTCTAATGTAGGATATCTGTCGAAATCTGTCATGTAAGTTTGTGTATCACCTCCAACAACAAGTCTTAAGCCTGCCACTAAAATCAATAGTACACACTCTCCCCAATACCAAGTCTCGCTACAGAAAAATGATATCTTATGCCTATAAAATATAGGCAGGCAAAATATGATGATAAGAAATAAGTAAATCATTCTATTTGTTTGTTGTTCTATTTCTGTTTATAATACCATTGTTGGGGGGCATAGCGAAAAGGTCGAAATATGTAATCCTTTATTAATCGCTTTAAAATAGCCTTTGTCTTGTCTGATGACAATTCCTGCTTTTCACCATTTCTTAGGCGGGTAGCTCGGATGGCTTGTTTGAAGAATATATCATAATCTTCAATATGCTCCCATTGTACTTTGATTTTTCTGCAATAGGCAGGGATATTTAAATATTTGTAGATAAGAGCAGAGTATATAGATTGGTCATGCCTATTTTCTATGAATTTCTTACTCTCGCTTTTACGCTCTTCGCAAGTTACATCCTTTACTAGTTCTGGATGTGCTATCATAAGTTTACGCCACTCCGTTATTAATTTCCTCGTAAATGGAGTAGCCTTTAGGACAATAACTGTAGCCAAGAACTGAAAAGACTTTTCCCATTTTTGTGCATTTGAAGTCTCGAAGTATTGAATAATGTTTTTGCGTGTCCATTGATCTGTCCTTTGATAGATTCGTTGAGCTATTATCTCATATTGATGGAGTTCATTCCAAATACGCTGCCATTCTTTGCTAGCGTACAATGAGCAACCAGCATCGCAATATACCAAAATGTCTCCATCTTCCATATTGTTTAATGTTGTCAGAATGACATCAGGCTTCCAACTCCATAAGCCACCACCTCTTTTCTCTTTGAAAACTTCGCTGTTGCGAAGTTCTTCGGATAGTTCTTGTTCTGAATATGCAATTATTTTATCGAAGATTTTTAGAGCGTTGGCTTGTTGTATGAAACGGGTCTTGGACATCTCAAACTTGCTATCTCCGTATGTAATCAATACTTTCTTCATGTCCGATTATTTTTTGCTGGCAATGATTCCTATCAGAAACATTGTCAGCATTGTTTACTTACTCATATTGGCAATCGTAGCAATCATAGCGGCGATGCTAATGACTTATCTATGTTTCCAACTCTCAACTCCTCTTGTCTTGCTGGAGAAGTTGATGCCAAGCTTGACAACTGTTCGCTTATCCATAGCGAAAGGAGCTGCATAGTTTTTGACTTCTATCTGTTGCAGAGCTTCTTCGGCGCTTCCATCTAATTTGCATTCGATGATGTAGATGTAGTCGGAAGTTTGAATGAGAACGTCCATCCTGCCTTCACTTGTCGGTATTTCTACCTGTGTGTGGAATCCCATAATCTTAAAAATGAGATATAGGGCATTTTGGAAGTAAAGTTCTGCTTCGCCTGCTACCTGATAGCTGTTGTCTGCAAAGAAAGCGGTAAGCCGATTCATAAATTGTTCAACATGTCCTGCTTCAACATCCTTCACAAACTCATCGACCATAAAGGCGGAACGATCACCTGCAGAACAGTATAGCGGCAGCAGGAAGTTAAGGAAACCTTCTTCCACTTCTTTGTTAGGGAAGCCTAGTAGGTATTTCTTAAACCTTTCGTCATAGCCTTTGATAGTGAGATAACCACTTTGGTATATCACAGGTATCGGATTGGTTGACAGCGAATCAACGCTGTTGATTACATCGTCTGATACCCTTTCCTTTGTCATGTCAGGCAAACGATAGTTGTGCATTTTCAGCAAGTCTACTAGAAATGTGGGTGTGCCAGTCTCAAACCAGTAGTCTTTATAGCGAAGTCTTGACAAAGTGTTCAGTACGCTGAATGGGTTATAGATGCCTACAGTATTTTCCTCGAAATGGTATCCGTCGTATCTTGCCTTCAGTTTTGCTATTGTGGCTTCTTCTGTATCGCCATTGGCTTCGGCTAATTCGTTGATACCTTCCTTGAAATTCGTAAGCAGTTCCTTCTCTGTCATTCCGCAGATGCTAATATAGCGGTGGTCCATCGAGATATCCGTCAGGTTGTTGAGGTCGCTGAACACGCTAACCTTGCCAAACTTGGTTACACCTGTGAGGAATGCAAACTTGATATATCGGTCTTGTGTCTTCAATACCGAATAGAATGCTTTCAGCTGTGCACGGTGTTCTGCCTGTAACTCTGGGTCGCGCAAGGTCTGAAGTATAGGTTTGTCGTATTCATCGATAAGAATAACGACACCACATCCTTCTTTCTCTGCAGCTCGTGCTATCACACCCTTGAAACGAAGGGCAAGTGTGGCTTCTGACTCACGGGTTCCATATTTGCTTTCCCAAGTTGTGAGGTAGTCATTAAGAACTGTGTACAGACTGTCTTTCTCTCGAAAGTTGGCAGTGTTGAGATCAATATGGAAGATAGGATATTTCTTCCATTCTGTCTCCAAGTCATATATGGCTAAGCCCTCGAAGAGTTCCTTCTTACCCTGGAAGTATGCTTCCAACGTAGACAGAAAGAGGCTCTTTCCGAATCGGCGTGGACGACTCAGAAAGTAATATTTGCCCTCATCTGCGAGCTTGTATACGAAGTTTGTCTTATCAACGTATGCATAACCATTACGTTGCAAGTCTTCGAAATCTTGTATTCCTATAGGATATTTCATAGAATGGCTCCTTTCTTATAGGCGTTTGATTATTCTTACTTACTCATATTAGCAATCGTAGCAATCATGGCGGCGATGCTGCTCATGCTGGTTCCCATACTCATCATTTCTGCGGTACTCATCTTGCGCTTCAGCTTGGCTGGGATGACAATCTCGCTGCCTGGCTGCACTTTGGCACCATGAGAGAGTTTGGCTACCTTACCATTCATATAGATGATGTATGCCTTGCTCTTTAAAGCATCTGCGGCAAAACCACCTGCCTGGTCGATGTAATAGCTTGGCTTCTTGCCCTTTTCGTAGGCTACCGTATTGGCAAACATTACAGCACCGTTGATCTTTACCGTACCATTATACTGAGGAATGACCAGACGGTCGCCCTCGCGCAAGATGATGTCGGCATCGCTGCCTGGGTTCGCCAATGCCTCAGGAAGATCGATACCTACCGGATACTCGCTAGGTACATTGAACTTCTCTATGTTGGTGCGTTCTACATCCTTAGAGTTCTGCAAGATGGCACTGGCATTGTTGCTGCTGGAGGCTAGCTGCAGAAGATTTTTCTGCAGCTCTTCGCGCTGCATCTTCAATACTGCCTCCATGCGCTGCTTCTCTTGTTCGTTGGCTTTGCGGATGATGCGGGCGCCCTTGAGGTATGCCTGGTCGGTAGCTCCGCCTGCCTTCTTGAAAAGTTCACTCAGGCGGGCGTTGCGATGGTCTAATGTATAGAGACCGGCAAACATCACTTCACCGGTAATTGATACGTTCTGCTGCTCTACATACGCCGGACTCTGACGAATCATTACCTCATCAAATGGCATCAGCTTGAAGCCAGGGGTGCCGTCGATAACGAAGCCGTCTTTAAGAGATAGGGTGTAGGTCTTGGCGATAACGCTATCTGGACGTAAAGCCTTGGCATCCATTACTCTACGACTTACCATTACATTAACGGTTGAAGCCTTGTCGGTTAAGCCGCCTGCCTGAAGAACGAAGTCTTCGAGGGTCTCATTGTCGGCATATTGATAGACGCCTGGATACTGCACTTCGCCACGGATGGTGAGGGTGCGCTCTACAATCTTTTCCTGTCGGGTAGGAATGAAGAGAACATCGTTTTCCTTCAATGGGATATCTGGAGTCTTGCCATTCATGATGCCGGCGATGTCTACACTTATTACTTCGAGCGAGCGGTCAGACTTCATGCGGTGCATTACGGCACGGTTAGTGAATGCCTCCTCAGTCAATCCTTCGGCATGCTCTACAAGGGTGCGTACGCTGTTGATTTCTTCGCCGAGATTGTACATGCCCGGACGGAATACGGCTCCTTTCACCTCTACGGTGTTGGCGTAGCGTGGCAGGATGCTGTCTACGCTGATTGAGTCGCCGTCATCGATGCGGAAACTTGAGAAGTCGAACTCCCCAACATTATATACGGCACGTTCTCTGCCGGTCTTGCGGTTCAGTCTTACTGATTTCTTGTAGGCATCGCCTGTAAAACCACCGGAATACTTCAGAAGGGAATTGACACTCTCGTTCTTCTTCATTTCGTAGATCATCGGGCGCTTAACCTTTCCGGCGATGGTTACGAGACAGTCGTATGGACCTACTACGATAACATCGTTGTCGGCAAGACGGACATTACCCGTCAGTTTGCCGTTCAGAATGTAGTCGTAGATATCAACAACCGTTACCAGTTTGTTGTGTCTGTATACCTTGATGTTTCGCAATGTACCCAGATCGTTGGTTCCGCCAGCCATGTAGAGTGCATGGAATACGGTGGCGAAGGCTGAGAGGGTATAGGTGCCCGGAATCTTAACCTCGCCCATCACGTTTACCATGATGGTCTTGGTCTGTCCTACGGTGAGTTTGATGCGGCTTGAACGGTATCTGCTGCCCACGGTATTGCGCAGGCGGGCATTAGCCTGAGCTACAGTCAAGCCTGAAACGCTGACTGGTCCATAACCCTCGATGGTTACTTCACCATCTGGCGAAACGGTGCTCTCGATGGTTTTCTGAGAGGCGCCATAGATATCTATGATGACGGCATCGCCAGGTCCCAGACGATAGTTCTGTGGGGTAGCGATGTTCATATTTGGCTCGAAACTGAGATCCTTGTTATTAAAGATGTCACGGCCGAATACCTTGTTTCGCTTGATGCCGAGTTCAGCCTGCATCTGTTTAACCATGGTAGCTGTATCTGGAACCAGTGCATTCATCTCCTTGCTGAAGTTAGCATAGTCAGGATTATTCTCATCATAAGATGAATAGTAGCTGTCGTTCTGTTTGCTCTGGATGCGATAGTTGCTATAGGTTGAAGCCTGCTTCTCATTGTCCTTGTCCTGGTAATCTTCTCTTTGCTTACCATTGTTGGTCCGCATTCTCTTGTTGCCTGCATTTCCTGCTGCGGTTGTGCTGTAGAGCTCGTTCTGCTGCGACATCTTCTGATACTTGTTGCGTACACGACGAATCTGGGAGATGTCTACGCCTTGCTGCATCAGTTTGGTAACAATCTGCGAATTGGCTGTGCCACGCTCATGTTCTTTCACCACAAAGCTCATGACCTGATCATCGGTCATGTGTGAACTCTGTGCGAAAAGAGGCCCTGAAGACAGGACGAGCGCCAGTACAAGTATGATATGTTTCTTCATTATTATTCTTTTATCTTAGTTTAATTTATATAATAACTCGAAAAAAGTGATTTTGTTGCTATAGAAGGCTGAAAAGATGTTAATAAAAACAAGTAACCCAGGGGTCAACCCTGGGTTACTGATGTTCTGAGCGAGATACGGGAGTCGAACCCGCCTCACAGGCTTGGGAAGACTCTCTAACATCTTAGTAACTCGCTGTTTCTGAGTATTTTTGCTACAATCAGTGATTACCCACTCACATATTACTCACAAAAATTATATTATTGTCACAACATAAATCCCTGTGCAAACTCTTTCTGCGTAGAATTTGTTCTTCCTAAGCTCGTCAACAAGTTTTCTGACGCAAGAGCTTTCTGTTTCTATTAAGGCAAAGCCTAAGCCGATATGCCCAATCTTTTCTGTTGCTATTCTAGAGTTTACAAGTTTGTTTACGGCCTCGTCACCTTGGTACATAAAGTATCCGTAGAAGTCTGCGTCTGGTCTTATGTCATCAAATTGTTTCCCGATGATTATTAACTTGGAACTCGCTTCCGATTCTTCGAAAAAGCGCGCTACATCTTCGCAAGCTCTTGCTAGATCAAATCTATTGTAGATTTTTCCGTCAAGGATTTCTTTAGCTGTTTTCATATATCACTACTTATTTCAATTTTCTTGTTTTCTTTTTCTTCGTAGTTTGAGAAGTATTGCACCTGCATCTCATGCTTGATGTTGTCTATGCTTAGATATATAGACCTCTTCGAGCCTTTGGATTGGTTGTAGTGCCACATATACATATCAACTCCTTCCCATTTCATGTCCCCGTTTTCCCCTTTAGGGTACTTCTGTTTGTATTGCTTGAGAAGTGTGAAGTATGCATCCTCTAGTTCGCTTTGCGTTCTTTTCTCGAATACAAACTTTACTTGCGTGATTGAGTCATTGCTAGTGTCATAGTGCACTTCTTCTCTTACATTATTGAAACCAGCAAACTTAACCTTGAACTTCTTTACTCCTGAAACCGTTTCGTATGGTCTGTATCCCTTGGTCGCAAGGAATGCAGTGTATTTCTTGCTGGTCGTAGTTATGTCTCTTCCCATTACAACTTGCGAATAAGATGTATAGGAGAACAACGCTGCTGTCAATATCATTAATATTCTCTTCATAATTTATATTTTTATTAATTATATTGCCTTTAATGACCCAAGAACCTTGAACACCTTGATTATTGCCTCCTTCGGTATCTCCTGATCCTCGAACTCCTCGTTGTATGCGTGGAGGGTGAAGTGAGCATCGTCCGAACCCTTGCGGACAATCTTGACCGTTCGCAGGTCGTTCGTAGTCATTATTGCGTACACCTCGTTCATCGGAAGGAAGCTCTGCCAGTCCTCTACGGCTTTCAATGCGATGATGTCACCGTTGCTGATGACCGGCTTCATGCTGTCTCCAGACGCACGGCACCAGAAATCTGCCTTCTCGTAGCCAGGGATTGAGATGAACTTCGTTGGCACGTTCGGGGTGTCGTTATACAGCTCGTCGTAACCAAGGGCGAACTCAACGTCGTAGAAAGGGACACCAAGCACAGGTTGCATAGTCTCTTTCCCATTAAGCGGTTCGCCTATGTACTTATCCCCGGCTCCAGTTTCAAGCCAGTCCTTGTTGACCCCGATGGAATCACATATAAGTCTGTAATCCCTAGACGTGATAGGAACCTTTCCGTTTAGCTTTCGACTCAGATTAGAGGAGTTCATTCCAACTTTCAGAGCAAAAGCATTACTCGTTAGTCCGCTATCAGCAATTACGGATTTGATTCTTGTAATGATGTCGTCCATAATTTTCGAATTTTAGTTTCAAATATGTAACTAAAACCGAGAAAAGTGTTAAATACTGTATAATGTCCTACATTTCTTGCGTTTTAATTTGCGTATGTCGGACAATTATTGTACTTTTGCACTCGTGATTCGGTTAAAGCAACAAAGCAATACCGACACAAACGGAGGGCAAAGCGACCGAAAGTGCGCTATCTTACATTCACACTGCAAAGATACAAACTTTTTCGCTTCCCTCCAAATATAATATGTTAAAATTAAAGCAAGCAAGATGAAAAAGTTGACAAAGACGGACATTTTGAACATTAAGCCTGGAAAATTCGAGGTTTTTGTTCTCGATTCGGCGAAAGCTCTACTGTCTGGTCGTCAATACGCTTATCAGATTGGTAATACAGAGCCGCCTGATGGCGTAGCGAGATACAGAACCAAGGCGAACTTCAAGAATCGTACATTGGTAGTGGAGGCTGTTCCTTCTGTGTAGAATTAATAGGTATATAGTGTATGGAAGAAATTATCAAACTCGGAAGAACCGATACGATGACATCTCTGGAGATAGCAGAGATAACGAACAAGCAGCATAAAGATGTTATGCGCTCCATTAGAAATATGGAGGTAGCTTGGGAGAAAGTTAACGGGCGCAAGTTTGCGCTGGTTAATTACACAGACCAAAAAGGCGAGAAGAGACCTTGTTATCAGTTGACAAAAACTGAATGCCTCTACATCGCAACAAAGTTTAATGACGAGGCGAGAGCAAAGCTTGTCCTTCGTTGGGAAGAGCTGGAAAAGAAAGAGCGGTATCAAGTTCCTCGGTCTTTCGCTGAAGCTCTGATGTTAGCAGCAAAGCAGCAGGAGAAGATAGAACAACAACAGCTTGCTCTCGAATCAAAGAATGAAGAGATTGTTCAACTCTCGGCTACAATTACCGAGATGCAGCCAAAGGTTAGCTATGTTGATACAATCCTTTCGAGTAAGGAGACCGTTACGACGACACAGATTGCTCAAGACTACGGTCAATCAGCAAAGGCGTTCAATATCTTGCTGAGAAACTTCGGCGTTCAACGTAAAGTTGGTGGCCAGTGGATTCTCTACGCAAAGTATCTCCCTTGTGGTTACGTTCAGTCAGAAACAGTTTCTATCACTCATCGTGATGGTAGTGCAGGTTCTGTAATGCACACAAAGTGGACTCAAAAAGGAAGACTATTTCTGTATGATGAGTTAAAGAAACATGATATTCTTCCATTAATCGAGAAATAGCCTATGCCTCGTAAGAAAGTTTCAGTAGAGCCTGTCGAAAAGATATGGCTCTCCACAAAAGAGTTCGCCGAGTATATCGGCATGAGCACTGGTTATATACACGACCTGAGAAAGAGCGGTCAGATCCATCATTATATGATAGGTAACACCGCATTCTTTAAAAAGTCTGATATAGATGAGCTCATTGAAGAGCATAAAGTGTGTTGAAATATTGGTATGGTTAAAGTTATAGATTTGTTTCATTTGCTCGTGAGAGCATGATTGTTAGTTATTAGTTATTTGGGTTTTATCTACAGCGGTAGATACTTTGGGGCGATGTCTGTTCGTTTAGCTTCTTTCGCCCCAAATCAGACTGAGTAGCTCAGTTGGATAGAGCATCGGTTTCCTAAACCGAGGGTCGAATGGTCCGAGTCCCTCCTCAGTCACACTCTTTTTTTTAGTTCCGTTTAGTAGTTGAATTCCTCTCTGACGGCGCAAAGGTAAGTCCTTATACCTTATAAAGTAGGTCGTTCGGGCAGCGACAATCTTGCGTCAGATGAGAGTTTCATTGAACGGACATGAAAGAATTGTTCTTTGACATATTGGACATATAGCGCATTATAGCGTTAGTGTACGTGTAAGATAGTACGGGTAGAGCGGATTTAATTATCTCAGGTCGGGAACCTATAGCGAAGATGCCCAGAAGGAACGCACGTGGCACGGAAGACCAGTTAGATAGGATTTACTCTTTCATAAATTTTCCATCCGCCGAACTGCCACGGAACGAAGAATTGTCGTGGTAAGCGGAGGATCAATGAGAAGAAGATGTAAATCTCTGGCCGAAGGTGCCTGGGCCTATACCCAAGGCACCGGAGAGTCAAAGAACCCTATGGCCATGCAAGTCCACCATCGAGAATGGTTGGCGTTGGCAAGCCTCTTATATTATATATAAAAGGTGTAGAATACATAGACTTGAGGTTCTTGCTAATTCAGATAAAAGAGGAGACTGGTGTAATTGGAAGCATAGCGACAACTAGATGATACCGTTCTTATCGTCGTGAGATGGGGGTTCGAGTCCTCCGTCTCCTCCAAAAAGTAATTCATTGTATTTCATATTCAAATTAATTCAATTAAAAATGCAGCTCGTCTGTGAAGATAGGCTGCATACATCGCAGGTTGGAGCAGTTGGTAGCTCGCTAGGTTCATGACCTAGAGGTCACAGATTCGAGTTCTGTACCTGCCACAAATGTCTATTTTTAAAGCTCTAAATTGTTTGTATGTGAAAAGATTGTTTCTTGCGTATCTGGTCTGGGAAGATAGGGTACGTCTATTTCTTTTAGAAGGAATTATTTTTTATTTCTGAGGAGAGTAGCTCAGTAGTAGAGCACCAGGGGAAAGGTCCTTGGAGGTCGATGGTGCGAATCCATCCTCTCTTCCCAATTTTCTTTCGTTTTTCAAGAATTTTGATTGGTTAACTTATGTGTCGCCCAGTAGCTCAACTGCATAGAGCCGTGGTATCCGCGAGGTTGGGAGTTGGAGTCTCCCCTGGGCTTCCAAAGTAGGTAAATTTCAAAAAAATATTTTTTCATTAGCTGACAGAGGTCGGCGCTTTATATAAGTCATTTAATGTAATTTGAGTTGAGTATTAATCCTCTTGCTTGTGAAAGTAGGAGGTACAAGCCACATTAGCTCAGTTGGTCAGAGCAGTCCAAGATACCGACAGGCCGCAGGTTCGAGTCCTGCATGTGGCTCACTTAATTGTGAGTGCCATAAATTTACAGTTTTTGATTATCTTTGGGAGTGAGGGTGTCTATTGTCCCTCCTCCCTTTAACATTGACTTCTACTCCATCTCACAATAACCACGTGCAATCACCTCTCCTGCCTTGCGTGGTTGGCTAAACGGAGAGGTTTTACTATAGATGAAAGTTAAAAATATAATAAGAATCAGTAAGGAAAACATTAATGCTCTTCGGAATCTGGAATGCGTTGAAAACGTAGAACAGAACGGAAAGGACATTACTGTTCGCATTAAACCGAAATATACGGATGGTAGACTTGAAGCCAGAAAGGGTGAATATCTTATTCAGTGTGGTAATAAAATGTGGCAGAGGTATGGCTCTGAGGCTATCAATTTGCTTTTTAAAAATCCCGGAGCGGAGGCCGGCAAGACATGGGACGCGTAGGTTCAAAGAAGTATTACGCTCCTGACGGGAACGAATACGATTCCAGGGAAGAGTACCTGTACTTGCAGACCATACTCGATGATCCTGGCATAAGCTGCATTCACAGACAGCACTAGTGTCCACTAAATAAATTTAAGACTTAATTCTCTTACAGTTTGTAACTTC